>FUFK010037975.1_pt1 | contig 71911 bp, 72 predicted proteins | sample 1021851 | NCBI WGS metagenome assembly FUFK01 (sample SAMEA51879418, study PRJEB19060) | metagenome | reverse complement strand
TAAAGAATTTGTTGATTTAGTTAATGGCAAGTACGGAAAGATTCCTGGAAAAATAAATCCAAAACTTCTTAAAAAAATTGATAAAAATATTCCAGATAATAAATCAGAAAATATGACAATAAGTGAGTATAGAAAAGATTTTTCTAATTTTTGTAAATCAAATAATATTAAAGATTTTTCAAAAAAAGATACCGATTTATTGAATTACATACTATTTAATAAAGAATCTAAAGATTTTTATTTATCATCCAATAAAAATACATACAATGACATTGTAGGTCTTCAAGANGGNTTTGGTTTGTATATAGAATAAACAATTTATTATTTTCAATAAAAAACATATGAATATTTGGAATGAAATTCAAAATGAAGTGAAATTAAGAATTGAGGCTGAACCTTCACTTGAACCATATTTAAATCAATTAATATTATCTCAAGATAACTTAATTAACTCAGTTGCAGCTGTTTTAGCATCCAAACTAAATAGTGATGCTTTATCGTCAGATAAAATAAAAGAGTTTATTTTAGATGTNTATCANAAGTGNGATCANATNGAAGAAGACTTNATAAATGATATNGTNTTTTTTAAAGANCATGATCCNGCATGNAANTACTTNTCAACACCAATNTTGTTCTANAAAGGNTTTCAAGGTCTTGCNACTTATAGAGCTGCCCACTGCTTATGGAATAANGANAGACANACAATGGCNNTATTNTTTCAAAATAGAGCATCAGANGTTTTTGGTGTAGATATNCATCCTGCAGCTGAAATTAAGGGNGGTGTAATGATTGATCATGCTACTGGAGTTGTNATAGGAGANACNTCTAAAATTGANGAAAATGTATCCATATATCANGGNGTTACACTTGGTGGNAAAGGNTTTGAAATAGGTGATAGGCATCCAAAAATAAAATCTGGTGTTTCAATTTTTGCATCTAGTACTGTGTTAGGAAATATTACTATTGGTAAAAATGCAAAAGTGGCTGCTGGAAGTCTTGTTCTGAAGGATGTTGAAGCTGAAACGACTGTTGCTGGAATTCCAGCTAAAAAGCTTTAACGCTTTATACTGAATTAAGTAGCTTTTTCTCTTCCTCATTCATTTCTGGTTCAATTGAATCAAATAAAATACTAGACATATACCTTTCAGCTGTATCAGGAAGCATACATAAAATATTTGATCCTTCTTCAGCTTTTTTGGCAACTTCTACAGCAATGGCAAAAGTTGATCCACCTGAGACCCCTGTAATAATACCTTCTTTTTTTGCTAATTCATGTGACCAAAATAGACCATCATCACCAGATACTGGAATTAATTCGTCATAATATTTTTTATCAATTGATTCTTGTAAAACAAGAGGGATGAAATCAGTAGTCCAACCTTGTATAGGATGAGGGTTCCATGCAGGGTGTGATTCTGATGCTGAACCGTCGTCATTTCTATTTTGTTTTTTANCACTACCAATTAATGGCGCTACATCTGGTTCGGTTAAAATTAATTTAGTATTAGGAAGTTTTTCTCTTAATGTTCTAGATACTCCAGTAAAAGTCCCTCCAGTACCATATCCTGATACCCAGTAGTCTAATCCAATATCCTTAAAGTCATTATAAATTTCTATTCCTGTTGTTTCTTCGTGAACATTGGCGTTATCTTCATTTTCAAATTGTCTNGCAAAAAACCAGTTGTTTTTATGAACTAATCTTTTTGCAATATCATATGCACCAGTTCCTCCCTCAGATGCAGGTGTTAAAATTACTCTTGCTCCAAGAAATCTCATTAATTTTCGTCTTTCTATAGATGCGCTATCTGGCATAGTTACCACTAGAGGATAATTCTTAGCCGCACAAACCATTGCTAGACCAATACCTGTATTACCACTAGTTGCTTCAACAATCGTCTGACCTTTTTCTATAGATCCATTTTTTTCTGCATTCTCAATAATGCTTATAGCTAAACGATCTTTTACTGAACTAGCAGGATTAAAGAATTCAGCTTTCACATAAATATTTGTGTTATTTATAGAAATATTTTTAACCTTTATAGACGGAGTATTTCCGATAGTTTCAAGGATATTTGAGTAGATCATATGTTATTAATATATAGATTTAAGACACTTATTAGTAGTATAAAATGATATATTTATTGATATATTTTAAATATAAATTTATTTGATAGGGAGATTTTATGAAATTTTATTTAATACTAGGNCTATTTGTAATGTCTGTTTCTTCAATTGCNCAAAATACTACTATNGGCGATGTTGATATGGGTGAAGTTAATAATAGTAAGGCATTTGAACAAATTAAAAAAATGTTAGGAAAATGGGAAGGAAAACTATATCAACAATCAGGTGCTGTAGTTGATACATCTTCTGAATTTAAACTTGTTTCAAATGGAAATACAATTGTTGAAAAATTGGTTGAAGACGGAGTAGAAATGATGACCACATACTCAGATAAAGATGGTGAGCTTGTGATAAAACATTATTGTGCTCTTGGTACAGAACCAATGTTCACCGTTGATAAACTGAGTGAAAACTCAATACAACTTAAATCAGATCCTTCACCTGGATATCATCCAGAACATCACAACTTTGTTGAATCTATTGGATGGACTTTTACAGGTACTGATAGTGTGAAAGTTGATGCTTCGTTAAATTTAGATGGAAAGTTAGAAAAACAATATTCACTAATAAAAAGAGTAGATTGATAAATAAAATAAAACTATTTTTTATAAGTTTAATTTCAACTTTTAGTTTTACTAATGAATATGAAATAACTGTTTTAGCCACTAATATTTCTAACTATGGNGGCTTTGGTGAATGGAGCTTTTCAGCTTTGTATGAAAACGATGATGAATCAATATTATTTGATACTGGATTTCACGAGGATACAGTTCTNCATAATGCGAAAATATTAAATAAGGANTTATCAAAAGTTGAAAAAGTTGTATTAAGNCATTTTCATAGCGATCATACNGGNGGCTTNATTAAATTAAGNCAAACATNTAAANAAATAAANCCAAAATCATTTTCTAAGGTATATGTTGCAAGAGGTTTTTTTGAGCANCGTTATCTTGAAAATGGTCAGAAAGTAGGACCTGGTAATTTTGATGATTCAAATGAATTCAAAATTGCTGCTGAAAAAGAGGGCATAGATTTTATAATTTTAGACAATCATTTTTTAGTTTCCAGAAATCTTTATGCAACGGGCACAGTAGAAAGAACTGACGAATATTTCAATGGACCAAAAGGTATTTATACAGATGTTGAATTAACTAAGCCTGATATTATAAAGGATGATCAATCTGTCGGGATGTTAACAGATAAAGGTTGGGTAATGATGTCAGGATGCGGACATTCAGGGATTATAAATACTGCTAAAAAACTTCAATCAATTAAAAATGTTCCGGTATATGGAGCAATTGGAGGATTTCATTTATTTAGAGCAGATGATGAAACAATCATTAACACAGCTAACTGGTTTAAGGATAATGGATTAACAAAATTTATGGGTGGTCATTGCACAGGTATTCATGCTGCTAACGAAATTGCTAGCATTATAGGTATTAAACGCGATGATTTGTCNCATACAGCAGTTGGTAGTATATTGACTAAAGATTTAAATATTATCAGATCTTCAGTTGAGTAATTTATAAATCAATTTCTGAATTGGATCCTAGACCAGCTCCATAGACTACGGCATTAAGCCAAAGTCTATTGGTACCTAGAGCAGAACCTCTATAATTTGGCTCACCTGAAAATAGTATAACCTGACCTTTGCCAACTTTTTCTCGAGTTAAATAGGCTGAATTTGCAATTCTTTGTGATGCTTCAGGCCAGACTAGACCACTCATTCTTACGTTAATATCTTTACCAGCTGGAATCGTTGACCAATTTATAGCACGTACACTTTCTTTTGTTGGATCGTTAATTAATTCACCAATTCTTACTGCTGCTTGAGCATTGTCACTAGTCATAAGAATAGGGTAGTTACCATATAAAACAGGTAATACGTCTATAGCTCCAAATGTTAGCCAATGTTTCTGGTCTGTTCGTCCTGCAACCATTGCACCAGAGGGCATAAAAATTGATTGCCACTTATCGCGTTTTTTTAAGTCCTCAGAAATTTTATCTGCACTTTCCCAGGGATAATTTATATTAAGGTTAACTTTGTTATTTAAAGCATCTTCTTTGTTAATATTATCTTCAAGAGAATAAATCTCTCTCTGCAAATCAAAATTGTAATCTTCACTATTATCAAATGTATCNCTTAAGTGTTTTACATTACCAATTCCATTATNACCAATAAGAGATCTAGTACNATAATTATGAGCAATTAAAGTACCACCTTGTCTAACCCAATCATTTAATGATTTTTTTGAATTATCATCTAGAGCCCATCCACTAGGAACAACTATTGTGTTGTATCTTCTTAAGTCAGCATAACTTAAGATAGACGTATTGAGCTGGCTGTGTCTNATTCCTAAATGATGATCGATTGACCACCAGCTAACACCAACGTCATAAGAATTAAATCCTTCATGACTTAATATAGCGATCTGTGGTTTTTTAAGTAATCTAAAATGTCTTCCGCCCCAATCTGGTAGTTCTTCAGGACCAAAACCTGAATCAAGGGAAACAATTGAAATATTTAATTCTGATGCTACTTTACTAACAATTTCACTTAAATTAGTTATATTGGGATTATCCATGCGAATGACAGCTACGCTTCCTCTTGATAAGTTATACCCTGAAAGGCTTGCTTCTTTATCTATTATTCTTACTTGAACATCTTGTTCCAATAATCTAGCTGCAAAAGCTACAGAATTATCATCAACTCCATCAGTTGCCCACATAACAGCTTCNTTATTAACATCAATCGTTTGTTTTGATGCTTCCCAATCAACTAGATTTGAACTTATATTTTCAGGAACAGTTATAGCCTCGAGACCATAAACCATAGAAAAATTAAATGCTGTTGTGTCGTACATTATTGATGAACCNTCTCTAAGAACACTTTGTTTTTCTTCAATCAATACTTCTTCATCTATATCGGCATCAAATTCCATTATTGCTGATATAAGAGGGGCCTCAGCTTGTCTATTCGGAATAATCATACTTCCTGGCGGAATAGTAAAATTCTCTTCAATATCACCTGTTTGTTTTAAAATATTTTTTACAAGAATAGGTTTCTCATTTTTATAGAGTTGAATATCTTGAAATTTTAATTTTTCAGCAAGTGTATTAATTCTTGTATTATTTTTAGTTGGTAATATTACAAATGTTCTATTGGCATAGTTGCTATCTCTAGAAACGTTATATCTTCTTCCTTCCCAAAAGTCTTGATACATTGATTTTGAGTTTTTGAGAAGAGTCTTAAGGTTCACCATAGTACTTACATATTGATGATGAACTGATTCCTTATATGATTGAATTGTTCCTTCAGGTCTTCTTACGCCATCTTCTGCCATTCTTGATTGTTCATATAAAATTCCTAAAGTGCCCCTGAATTGAACATAAAATGAATAACCAGGATATAAATCTTCATGCCATTCACCTGTATAAAAACGCCAATCTCTTTCATCAAATGCGTTACCTTGATCTTGTGCAAATATATTTCCCCATTTAAGTAAGTCTTTATCAATATTTTTGTTTATAGGCTCTCGTGGCGGTCCTGTCATAAAGGTATCTTGTGGTCCCATTTCATGAGCGTCTACTAATATTTGAGGACTCCACTCATTAATAAGTTTTACTCTTCCTTGAGTCTCAGGTTGAGTTAAATATATCCAATCTCTATTTAAATCAAAGAAATAATGATTTGTTCTTCCATAGGGCCAATCACCTGTATGAAGTAGNGATTGATCGTCATAATTGGGTGCTGTTCCTCTATATTCTTGTAATGATTTAGCAAATCTTGCTCTTCCGTCAGGATTCATCATTGGATCAATAATGATCAGCATTTTATCTAGCATATCAAGAGTTTCAGGATCCTCGCTAGCTATGAAATGATATATTGCTGCCAATGCAGCATCTGCACCAGAGGTTTCATTTCCATGAATTGAATATGCCATCCATGCAATTGCAGGCAACTTATCAATTAAAGCTCTCGCTTTATTTCCATTTGTATTCTCACCGTCAGATAATATATTTATGTTCTCTTTTATTTCATCTAATTTTGATAGGTTCTCTGGTGATGATATAAAGATTGCATACAGCGGACGACCTTCATGACTTTTTGCATACTCCTTAACTATCATTCGATCAGATTGTTTTGCCCATGCTAATACTGCATTAGATATTTGATAGGGCGCTGCAACACGTTCTCCAACTTCAAATCCTAAATAAACTGATGGTCTATCAATTTCACTAGAATATGTCCCATCTAAAATAACACCATCATATAAATCTTCTGACTTTGAAGTAGGTTCCATTAATGTATTAGCACTAATATTTAATGAAACTAATAATAGAGAAAGTGTTTTTATGTGCATTTTATTACCCCAATAAGATGTATATGTTTATATTGAATAATATAATAAAAGTATAAATTAATGGAGTTAATATGAAAAATTTAGTAATTGTTTCTTTTCCTGCAAAAGAGGGCATGTTAGAAAATCTTAAAGAAACTTTAAAAGCTGCTTTACCAGATACAAGATCATTTGATGGATGTATCTCAGTTGTAACTTATATAGAGGACGCATCTAATACTATTCATTTAATTGAGGATTGGGAATCGCTTGAACATCAAGCAAAATACTTAAACTGGAGAGTAGAGACTGGATTACTTGATATTTTGGAGCCTTTATTAGAAGGTGGCGCATCAGGATTAAAAGCAACAATTTGTGGAGAACCTCATCATGATATTTAAATCACAAACTCACATAATTATTACTCTATATTTTATAAGCTCTATAATTTCTGCAGATAATTTTGATGATCAAAGAGGAATGACGAAGTTACTTGGTATAGAGACATATAAAAGGTGTGCACAACAAATGAGTGACCCTAATGCAAAGGTATATGAATTATCATATGAAAGAACATCTTCTATGCCTTTATCTCCCTTTGCAGGTGAATATAAACCAAAATTTCTACCAGAAATACCATGGGCAGGATCAAGACAGGTTTTTACAATGGATGTTCTTAATGAAGACGTAAACGACGGAAATCAAGGAACTCAAATGGATGCATTAGGTCACTTCGGTTATACAGACGAAGTTTGGGATGGCAATGGTGAGGCTGATTTATCATCATTAAAATATTTTGGTGATTTTGATGGAAAAGAGGTAAAACCAAAGCCAGATTCGCCATTAAACAAACTTGGTATCGAAACAGTACCACCCATTATTACAACTGCTGTTTTCTTGGATGTAAGAAAGCACATATTTGATGGACGAGCAATGAAAGCAGGTNAATACGTAACAGTTAAACATGTTAAAGATACTATTAGTAAAACTAAATTAANAGACAGAGGAATATTACCAGGTGATGTTGTACTAATTAACACTGGTTGGAGTGACAATTATCAAGACCCTGATGAACTTGGACTTTACTATACCAAAGCACCTGGTGTTTCTTATAATCTTGTTAAGTACCTTAGTGACAAAAAAGTTGTTGGAGTAGGGTTGGATACATGGGGTGTTGATACATTTGCAGATGAATCTGAATATGGTCCTGAAAGATCCCAAAATCCAAAAGGTATTGCAAATCCAGCACATCATTATTTTTTAACACAATCAGGTGTCCATACTCTTGAGAACTTCAAACTTAAAGAGTTAGCTGAAGATAATGTTGAATTGTCATGCGTAATAATATTACCTTTAATGACGAAGGGTAGTTCAGCATCACCAATTAGGCCAGTTGCTATAGGTATATCTTCGTAGGATTAAGATATATANGTTCGCATAATATATATTATGTTAAATAATATATATCAAGAATACCATATATGTTTACCAAATTGATTGTGTAATACTGTTTTATTTGATTCTAAGTAATATTTAAGACCTTTTACGACTGAATTTAAGTAACTTTGAAGCACATACTTAACATAAACATTGAATACTATTACATTAATAAAATTATATTTATAAGGTAAATATGGTTTTGCCGTAATTTTTATAATAGATTTGTTTTTAGAATCTTCAATCTGCCAAGTAATGTCTGCAAGTTTTCTATCCTCAAATATTTCAAGCTTATAACCATTTTCATTCCATTCAGTAAATTTTCTCANGTATTGNTTTCCACTATGATATATAACAATATCTTCAGAGTTTTCNTGATCCCATTTGATTANTATATTTTTTTTACAAAAAGGATGAAATTTTTCAAGGTTATTCTCACTTTTAATTAAATCAATAACTGTATCAGGTTGTTTGTTAATTTCTAATTGGCTTTGAATTATCATCTAACAGATTTTCTTGTCCAAAATTTAAGCATATTTTTAGTNGTATCNTCTTTTACTATAAAGTGATGATAGATAGCCGCTAATATATGGATAGTTATTAAGGCAATAATTGCATTTGTTGCAAACTCGTGAATGCCTCGAATTAANTCAAACATATATAAATTATCTACTTCTGATGACAAATTAAATAAGCCAAACACCACAATTGGATCATTTGTAAAATTAGCTGCTGTTATTCCAGACACAATTAATAAGCCCATAAGAAAATAAAGTCCAAAATGACCTAATTTTGCCAAATATGTTTGCCATAAAGGCATTGTCTGCGGTAGATTTGGGGCTCCATAGCGATATCTTAATATTATTCTTANAACAAACAANAAAGTAACTATCATTCCAGCTGTTGCATGATCAACTCTTGATTCTAAACGATCNNAAAGTTCCATTTCACCCCCAAATTTTTGAGCAACATTTAAATCAAGCATTATGATAATCGCCATCAACCAATGGATAATTTTTTGTATTNTTAGATAATCAATCATTATTCTCTTGGAGGAAGTCCTTTAATTCTTTGAATAGTTGCATTCGTTCCTGCCCTTCTATGTTTACTTAATTCTTGNTAATCAACATCATTCCACCAATTATTAGCATCTTCNTCAGTTGGAAANGAAAAAATAATNGCTCTTCCAGGTAATGGTTTTGGTCCTTCAAGCACATCTGGTGAATCATCATATGTAATAAATGNTCCATTATGTTTTTTTAAAATTGGAAAAAATCCTTTTTCATAAATCCTGTATTCGTCNGCATCATTTATAGTTAAATTTACNACTACATATANATTAATATTTGCCATTTTTNCTCCTTAAAAAACTAATATAANTATTATTAAACANCTTTATAAATTATTTATAAAATCTTTTATATGAGCTGTAATTTCATNNGGAGAATCTTCTTGGATGAAATGGTTACCTTTTACAGTTACTTCTTTAAGATTATTCCAGTCTCTTACTTCATCGCGTTGAGATCCAACCAGAAGAAATCCTGGATCAGCATTAATAAATAATTTTGGTATATTTGAATTTTTATGAAATTCTGCATTTTTATTGATTTCAANGTAAGTATCATTAGGCTCTCCATCAAGAGGAATATTTCTAGGAAACGTTAAAGTTGGTCTNCTATCCTCACCTGGATTTAAAAAAGGTCTCAGATACTCCTCTTTTGTTTCGTCTGACATGGGCGTTATAGGATCGGCAAATAAAATTCTTTCCACAAAGATGTTTTTATCAAGAATTAACTCTTCTCCGACTTCAGATCGAAATAATTTAAATATCTTTGTTCCAGCTTCTGGCCATTGTTCCCATTTAAGCGGAACTGTAATCCCTTCCATGAATGTTATTGANGAAATTATCTCAGGGTGCAGTCTTGCAAACTTTAATCCTAGACCNCAACCCCAATCATGAATTACAAGGTTGATTTTTTCTCCAAGATTTAATTTGATTAAAAATTCGTCTAAAAAATTATAATGACCATTAAATGAATATTCAGAGTTATCAATACCTTCAAGCTTTTCTGAGTCTCCCATGCCAATTAAATCCGGAACAATTATCCTATGTGAATTAATAAAATTAGGAGCAATATTTCTCCACAAATANGATGATGCTGGATTTCCATGAATAAATACAATTGCATCACCCTTACCCTNATCAATGTANGCTAATTTTTTACCTTTAACATCTATATATTTTTTCATAGTTATCAAATATTAGAGGTTTAAGTACCCTCTAAGACTTATGTGTTAATAAAATCATAAATGGCATGTGCACATGCTTTTGGATTTTCAATTACATTAAAATGTGCAGCATCTGGAATTAAACAAAATTTATTGAATGTAGCCCCTTCCTTTAATTGAATTTCTTTATATAAACCTAAATCAGAAAGATATTCTTTTTTAAGAGGTACTGACGATTGATCTACAGCCGATGGGTAAATATCTTCAATTTCATTTCTAAATAAATTATATTTTCCAAAATATGGCTGATCAGAAATAAGAGATCCATTAGATGCTCTTTTAAATTCATCCTCCCCTTGGAATTGCATTATGGGTATCGAAGTATTTTTTAGTTTTATTCTATTCTGCACCTCAATATCCAGACCTCCTTGAATAAAAGATTGCTGAATTTTTTTGAAATATTTTTTATAAGAAACTTGAGATTTATACTTTAGAATTGTGTATCTATCATAAAGATCATTATCTCTTTTTGATGATTTTGCATTAATTTCAAATGTTTCAGAAAGCAAACGAATTGGTTTATTGAAATTCAAGACTTGAAAGAACAATATTCTAAATTGATGATATATAGACATTAATTTATGTGGAGGGCCAATAGGGATTTTCGGAGCTAAATTTTTCCATTCAGGCTCTATATAATTCCAAACTTGAGCGGCTCTTGAGTAGGTAATTACCTTTTCTGGNTTATTAATACAAAGATTTTCTAGAATAACAGCTCCCCTATCGTGCCCAATAACATGAGCAGAATCAATTTCCATTTTATTCATTAATAAATTAACTGTTTTTGATTGATTAACATGGCTAAATTTTGGATCAATTTTATGAGTTGAAAAATCAATTTCTTTTCGAGTTATGAAACTTTCGCCGTTAGAAATAGCAAATTCATCAGAATATTCGATATCAAAATGCTCATCATAATAAGGCATATTAAAAATAATTATCCTAAGGGTTGAATCTATTTTATGAAGCTCATGTGCCAACCATGACATTGATTCAATTGGATCTGTTGGTATACCACCAATCAACAATAAGGTTTTATCTGAAGTTGCTTGATGATCACCAATCTCACAAATTGTATGATCTTCATTTTCAATAGAAACAAAATATTCCTTAAAATTTGGTTTTTTATTTGATGAAGTACTTCTGAAGAATATACGAAGATTTATATATATATCAATAAATACAAATACGATATAAGAAAGGATGCTTAGTAATCTATCTAAGAAATTAGTTATCATTTCTTGGGAATCCTAAATCAACCTTACTGTCAGCCGGATCTGGCCAACGAGTTGATAAGGACTTGGTCTTTGTATAAAACTCAATTGCTGATGGACCAAAACCTTTAGTTTCCGAGAATGCACTGTCCTTCCAACCACCAAAACTATGCGCATAAGTTGGTAAAGGAATTGGTACATTTATACCAACTGAACCAGCCTGAATCTCGTCAGACCATTTCTTTGCGACACCACCATCACGTGTAAATAAAGCAGCCCCATTTCCAAAATTATTTGAATTAGTAATTTTCATAGCTTCATCATAAGTTTTAGCTCTGACAAAAGATAATACAGGTCCAAAAATTTCATTTTCATATACAGCCATACCTGGTTTAACGTTATCAATTAATGTCGGACCNACAAAACATCCCTCCAATGAATTAGATCTAATTCTTCCATCTACAACTAATGTTGCTCCATCAGGTTCAGCACTATCAATAAATGAATAAATTCTATCTTTATTTTCAGGNGAGATAACTGGTCCTAATTGTGTTTTATCATCATCAGTAACACCCATGACCAAATTCGGCATCCTTTCTTTAATTTTATCTAAGAGTTCATCTGCTATATCACCAACAGCAACAACAACAGATACAGCCATGCATCTTTGACCAGCAGCACCAAAACTAGCAGAAACTGCAGCATCTGCTGACATATCTAAGTCAGCATCAGGAAGTACAATCATGTGATTTTTAGCACCACCCAGAGCTTGAACTTTTGTATTATGTTCAACTCCGAGCATTTTTAAGCTCTTTGCAGCAGCTGTACTACCGATAAATGCTAAGCCATCAACTTTTTCATGACGTACCAAAAATTCAACTGTTTCTTTGTCACCATTAACAACATTATAACAACCATCTGGAAGGCCAGATTCTTTCCATATATCAGCATATAGCCTAGACACAGAGGGAACTTTTTCGCTGGGTTTCCCAATATAAGTATTTCCAGTCACCAATGCCATAGCGCTGTGCAATAATGGAATCAAGATTGGAAAATTAAAAGGACCCACGCCAACGATAACACCAATAGGAAATCTTAAGTCAGCTATATCAATTCCACCTGCAACATTTTGACTATAGTGAGATGGGTAAAAGTGTTGAACACCAGCAATATGAGTCAATGCTTGAACTGCTCTATCAAGCTCAGCCTCGGCATCTGGTCTAGTTTTTCCNGCCTCACTTATACCTAAATCAATTATTTCTTTAGACCTATTAATGACATTTTGTCTAAATTTTAGAATTAACTCTGATCTATAGATTAATCCAGTTTTTGACCAAGCTTTTGATGCTTCATAGGCAGATTCAACAGCCTTATCAGCAAGCTCATTTGTTGCACATAAGACTTCTCCAATTTCAGTTCCATATGAAGGATTATATATCTTTGACGTTTTATTAGATTCAGACGATGATTTTCCGTTAATAAAGTGATCAACTTTGTACATATAACTCCCCTTTATAATAAGTTGGTCTAAATATCCTAACCAGTTGACTAAAATAAATCAACCCATTAACTATTTACCATGAAGGGATAATATCTTAAATATGTTTGCCTTGAAAATAATTAAGATTTTAAATTTAAAAAGACCCCTCTAAAGGCTTTTTTAAGCTTTAGGCTTAGGAGCTGTCCATATTCCCATCAATAGAGCAATGGCTATGCCAAGCCAAAAAACTGTGCTTACTGGATCAGAGGGTACTAATCCTGCGTCAAGATAGCCAGTAGGCTCCATATTATCTACAAACCTTTGTCCACCTGGACTCAAAGAGTCTAATTGAGATAAACTGTAAGCCCAATTGTTGAAGAATGCTGGAAATCTATTCCAAGCTAATAAATTAAAAATCAAAACACATCCAGAAATTGTTGTTCCGAGTATTTTTTGAAATAAATTTGAACCTCTTTCGTGAGCTAAAGCAATAGCTTTAAACACCATCCATAACAAGAATAACATGGCAAACATAAACATTACCCGCCCTATAAATCCAATAGAGAAGTTATTACTAATTTCAAATTCGACCATTTTATTTCTCCTAATCTATAAGTGAATTGAACATAATATCCTATCCACTTGACTAAAATAAATCAACTCATAAACTATTTACTATGAAAAATTATGATATTGCAATAATAGGTTATGGCCCTGTCGGTGCTGTAACAGCAAATTTATTTGGACAAAAAGGTTTCAATANAATTGTAATAGAACCAAAAAAAGAAATTTGGGATATTCCAAGAGCTGTTCATTTTGATGGACAAACTCAAAGAATATTTCAAACAATGGGCTTTATGGATGAAATTTCAAAAATTATTCATCCAATGGAAGGAATTAATTTTTTAAATAATAAAGGTAAATCAATTGTAAATATTAATCTTAAGCTTGATGAACCAATTAATGGTTATGATGAGAGTGTTTTCTTTAATCAACCTATATTTGAAAACTTTTTAAGAAGTGAAGCTAATAAACATAATAATATTGATATAAAACTTGGCTATAAGTTAACAAATATTGATGCTCAAGAATCTATTAATAACTTAACTTTATTAAATATAAACAACGAAGAAAATGAATATATAACAAGTAATTATGTTTTAGCATGCGATGGTGCTAATAGTTTTGTTAGAAAGGCATTAAATATAGAATCATTTGATTATAAATGTGACCAAGATTGGGTAGTTGTAGATTATCAGGTAGATGATAAATATAAGATTAACACTGATCGATATCAGATATGTGACTATAAGAGACCAACAACAATTGTTCCAATAACAGGACAACACGTAAGATGGGAATTTAAGGTTAATCCTGATGATAATTTAGCGACATTAGAAGACGAAAAAAATATACGTAAAATGATGAAGCCACATCTTTGGAGACTAAATCCAGAAATTCCACTGCATAGTGGTAAGTTGTTAAGATCAAGTGCTTATACATTTCATGGCCTATTAGCAAAAAATTTTAAATTTAATAATTGTTTTCTTTTAGGTGATGCTGCCCATCAAATGCCTCCGTTTTTAGGACAAGGTCTCTGCCAAGGTATAAAGGATTCATATAACTTATGTTGGAAATTGTCAGGTGTAATGAACAACATTTTTAATAAAGAAATTCTTAATACATATTCATTAGAAAGAAAAGGAATTGTAGATTTTGTAATAAAAGGTGCAATGAAACAAGGTGATATAATTGGAAGTCAAGATTGGTTAACAGCAACTTTAAGAGATATTTATCTTAATGTTGCAAGTTATATTCCAAAACTTCTAAAACCTTTAAAATTTCAAAAGCCATGGAAAATTAAAAATGGAATAATTGATAATGATCTATTCCCTAATGATGTTAATGGTGTAATTATTCCTCACCCTTCCCTTGATATTAAAGTTGATAATAAATTATTTGATCAATATCTTGGCAACAATTTTGGAATTTTGCTATTTCAAAATGACATAAATGTATTCAATGAAATTAAAAATTTAGAATCAGCAAAAATTTTTGAGAATAATATTCACCTAATGACAGAAGATAATAAATTTAATCAAGATAAAAAGATTTGTAATTGGGCTGAAGAAAATAATATATCTGCTGCAATAATTCGACCAGATCAACATATATATGGTTGTGTAGATAATGTAGATATTATTAATAATATTGATAAACTTATTACAAAACTAAAAGGGGAGCTTTTTTAAGCATTAATATCCATATAAAAATGGCTGATAATAATAGAAGAGGTAGAAAAAATGTTGAAAAGCGTCTGATAGATTCTGCATCATATCTTGTTGGATCGGTAGGCCCAAATCAACTCACTATTAGAGACATTGCTGACCATGCTGGTGTAAATCATGCCCAAATTCATCATTATTTTGGTGGAAAAAAAGGTTTATTAATTGCAACCTACAAACAATTGGCTTTTGAACATGTTCAGCAATTAGAAAGGAGAAATGTATCACCCACCAATCTTGGAGACGAACCACTATCTACCATAACTGACGATTACTTTAAAGCAATTATAAGAGCTGTACTTGATGATCAAATGGACTTAGTAAGAGTTCAAATTGATTCAAATTTATCTGTTTCAAGAAACACACTTGAACAACTTACAAAATTAAAAAATTTAAAAAAACCAAATTCTGAAATTAAATCAGCTGTGGCAATAGCTATGGTTGTTGAATTTGGCTTGGCTTCAATGGAAAAGTATATTGATGAAGTATTAGAGATGTCTGCAAATGATAAAAAAGTTTTTATGGAATTCTTTTTTGAGGCTAGAGAATCTGGATTTAAGAAAATTATTAAGAAATGAAAATATTAATATTAATAATATTGCTCTTAAGCGCAAACATTCANTCCAAGCCAAATGTAATTATCATACTCACNGANGATATGGGCTGGGGTGATGTCTCATACCATGGNGGACATATTCCAACNCCAAANATAGATGCATTAGCTAAAAATGGTCTTGAACTNAACAGATTTTACGCAAGNCCTGTTTGTAGTCCGACAAGAGCATCATTATTAACAGGTCTTCATATATTTAATCATGGCATTATTAGACCCTTGGCAAATCCAACTGCAGAGCAATATGGGCTGCCGGCAGATTTAAAAATAATGCCTCAGTTTTTTAAAGAAGCAGGCTATCAAACTGCCCTCTCAGGTAAATGGCATTTGGGACTTCATTTGAAAGAATATTGGCCTACAAACAGAGGTTTTGATCAAAGTTATGGACACATGCTAGGAGGGATTGGATACTTTGACCATGTGCATTCATCAAGATTAGATTGGCACAGAAATGAGGAGCCTCTATATGAAGATGGTTATTCAACTGAGCTTATAGCAAATGAAGCAATTAGAATTATTGAAAACAAAGATCCAAATCGACCCCTTTTTCTTTATATTGCTTTTAACGCACCCCACACTCCAATTCAGGCTCCTGAAAAGAATATAGAATTATTTAATTATATTGAAGATCCACTTGATAGAGCATATGCAGCAAATGTTAATGCTCTGGATACTGAGATTGGAAAAATAATCGATACAATTGAAGGTCAAGGAATATTAGAAGAAACAATAATTGTTTTTTTTAGTGATAATGGCCCAGTATTTGATATAAACCCTATCGTTGCTGTATTAGCACCAGGCTTGACTCATTCTAGAGGGAGTACAGCTGGACTCCGTGGAAGTAAAGCTTCTGCACATGAAGGGGGCATAAGAGTTCCTGCAAGTATAATGTGGAAAGGAGTTTTAGGTAACTCAAAAAGCGATCAATATATATTTGTTCAAGATCTACTTCCAACCTTGTTAACAGCAGCAGAGATAGAAGTCAGTGATCAAATAGCCTTTGATGGAACTGACAAATGGCAAAGTTTAATTACTGGTAATCTTATAGCTCCAAATAATGATTTTGTTGGAGCAAAAATAGTATTTGATGAACGAGCTTTATTTAATGATGAATGGAAATTGCATTTTAGAAAACCAGTAATGCTTGATGTAGAAGGAACTTATTCATTATTCAATGTAAATGATGATCCATTTGAAACTAAAGATTTATCTAAGATTGAACTAGAGGTTTTTAACTCAATGAAAGAAACTATGATGGGCATGAAACAAAGGGAAGTAATTCCAATAATTGACCCAGCACATTTTTATAATTATGGAGACACTGAGGGAGGTCCTGTAATTGGATCACCATGGCTTGAAATGGACTATGATATAAGTGAATACCCCTCCCCAACAAAAAGTTTTTTCATTATGGCTTGGGTTATGATTCTTGCTTTTAAATATTATTTAATTGGATTTATCCTTTTCTTAACTGCTGTAATATTTTTAATTAGAAAGCTTAAATCATCAAAATAATTTTTTTAAATGAAATTAGATAAAATTGATATCAAGACAACCGAAGTATTAGAATGGAAAGGTGTTCATTTATTTCATTTTCAAGGNTCNGCTTGTTCACAAAAATTAAGAATNTTTTTAAATTATAAAAATATTGATTGGGTCTCCCACGAAGTTAATCTTATAAAAGGAGATCAATTCTCAGAATGGTACCTTGGAATAAATCCAAGAGGATTGGTACCGACTCTAGTTCATAATGGNGATGTTCATATTGAAAGTAACGATATAATGACATACCTAGATCAAGAGTTTCCAAANACTAAATTATTTCCGACAAATNTAATTNATGATATTAAAAAAGATCTAGATTATGAAGANAGCTTACATTTTGATCTTAGAAGATTAACATTCAGATATNTAGTGCCTCATATTCTTGGCAAGAANGATCCTAAAAAAATTGATTTTAAAGAATCACATGATGNAACTATTCAAGGACAAANTGATGCTTACAAANAAAAAGAAATATCNTTTTGGAAAAAACATTATGATCATGGCATTACAGANGATGAAGTNATTGAAAGTGGAAATAAATTTAAAGATATATATTCAAAATTTGATAGCATNTTAAAAAATCAAAACTTTCTTAAAGGAGATGAGTTTACGATTGTTGACTTAGCATGGTATGTTTCNACAAAACGTTTATATGCAGCCGGTNTTCCAATAGATAAATATAAAAACGTTAAAAATTGGTTTGATAAATTAGATAAAGACANTAATTTTAAAAAAGAAGNTAACCCAATATTTNTACTGAAAATAACNAAGGTTATATTGAAAATTTATAANAAATTGAAAGGTAAATATCTCACAGATCTTGTAGATTTNTAAAGATAATTAAATAATTTTACAAACCTCATCAAACTCAAATCTAGGCAATCTCATAAATATTTTTGAAGGATCACCATAACCTAAACAACAAAGAAAATTAGATTTTATATTAGTGTCTTTAAAGAATATTTCATCAACTAAGTCATTATTAAAGCCAGACATAGGACCACAATCTAAGCCAATAGCTCTAGCAACCATCATCATATAAGCTCCTTGAAGGCTAGAGTTCCTAAATGCAGTTGATAAGTTCATATCAGGATTCCCCTTATACATTGGAGCAACGTCCATATGTGGGAAAAGNTTACCCATATGATCAGAAAAATCTAAATCATAACCNATNATAGCTATAACAGGNGCAGTCATGCATTTATCTANGTTATTAGGTAATAGTGCCTCTTTAATTAATTGTTTCTGTTCATCTGATTTAATAAAAATAAATCTTGCAGGACAACAATTTGTACTTGTTGGTCCCATTTTAGTCAATGAATATAATTGATTTAAGATATCATCAGATACATCTTGATCCTTCCAACCATTCATACTTCTCGCTTGACCAAAAAGAAGATCTAATTGTTTATCGCTTAATAAATCCGCATCTTCTTTTATTTTTGAGAATGTTTCTTGAGCTTTAGAAATGGCTAGTTTTTGCTCTTCTGAAAACTCAATCATTTTCTTTTTCCATTTCTTTTTGCATTTTTGCTAAGTCCTTTAAAACTCCTTCATAAAGATCCGGGACTTCTGCTCTAACTTTGTTAACTTCTTCAATTGGCATAGAGTGACCAAAAGTTGCTGGAGGTGGAGGTCCATACTGAGCTTTACCAAATTCAAATAAACTTACATCATTTGCAGGAACAGAAGCATCAATTAAATCTCCATCAGTCCAATGTTCGTGGGTAAATCCATGAGGGTCTCTCCAATAATCATACATTTGGCTTCCTAAAAGATGTCTTCCTATGCCCCATTCATGAAAATATTCACCATTAGTTTTTAAATGATAGTGACCTGCCATTAGATCATCTACCGAATCTGATACCTCATAACCAGCATGTCCATAGGGACCGGGATAATTATCACCAGGTAAAGCTATATTATTAATAGTATGATGATCAACAGGTTTATCGCCTTGATTACATCTCATAAATGCACCCATGCTGTTTCCATCTGGTGCAACTAAATTATCGCTGACAAGAAAACCAATTGTATTTGCATACCAATCAACTGATGCTTTTGGATCTCTACAATTTATAGCAGTATGACCCAATCTTTTAACTTTTGATGATAATTCATATACCCATTTATCACCTTTTAATTGCCATTCATCTGCTGCTTTCCCAAATCTCTGTACAACATTTCTTTCTCTTGGTTTTGATTGACCAGTATTCAATACTTTAGAGACCACAGCAACTGGTTCAGCTTGATTCATACCATGACAAACCTCAACTTCAATACCATCTGGATCTGTTATAGTAACTTTGTGACCACCACCAGGTTCTGTATTTTCAACAATATCCACATTAAACTCTTTTGATAAAGCTTCTAAGTCAGAGTAATCATTAGCTTTATATGCAGTTCCTATATATTTATTTTCATCACCTTTTGTAGCCACATAGATATATGGCGAAGTTCCTGTTCCCCTAAAAAATATACTGTTTTCGTCTTCATGAGCTAGCATCATTCCAAAATGATGAAGATATTTTTTTTGTTCTTCAAACTCTGTCAACTCAAATCTTACATATATAATATCTGCTACTTTACAAATTGGTTCTGTCATAAATAATCTCCTATCTAATTTTTTCTATTTCAGACCATAATAAATCATTATACAAGTTAGGCCCATCACCGTATAACTCCTCTAATACTGGTTTCCATTCACCAGTTTCATAATTAATAATTGCTTCCTTGTAACTTGGTCTTTTAGATATGGTATTCCAATATTTTGATAAGTTAGGAAACTTACTACCATCAAAAACACCATAAAATCTCATCTCATTAACTCTGTGTAATAATGGTGTTATAAGGCAATCAGCTGCAGTGTAATCATTGCCATATATATAAGTTTTTCCATGATTTAGGTAATTTTCTGTGTAGACCAAATGTTTAGCTAAGAAGGACATCATTTTCTCATATAGGCCTGGAGGTGGTCCGCCAAAAAATCTAACCATAACAAAAATAAATTTTCTTTTGCTAACTCCGTGATTTTTTAAGTAATCCCATAAAACCGAAAAAAAAGATCTTTTGCATAACAGCTTAGCAAGAACAGGAACCGATATACCTCCACCAGTTGTTCCAAATGTTTCACCTAATTCTTTTGTGTCATCAAGAAATAAGTAATCTAATAAATTATCAAATTCTTCATCATGATTGTTTGGAAATAATGTTGCGCCCTGATCAGCATGTTCATTATCAATAAATCTCATAATATCAATACTTTCAGATATTGGCTTCTCATTGACAGTAAGTGTTGGAAGAAGAGTCTTTGGATTTAACTTCTTATAATTATCTTTGAGATGATCACCTCTTGATTCTAAATATAATAATTTGTAGTCGTAAGATATATTTTTTTCTGCTAAGGCAAGTCTTACAACATTAGATGCAACAGACTCACCATATCCATATAAAACATAGTTATTCATTTATTAACCTTAATCATAAATATAAATATAAATAATATAAATTATAAAAATTATATCTTTATGTAAGATATAAACCCTCTCCTAAGAGAGGGTTATAAAATTAAAAATTACGAGTAATCTCTAGTCCTACTCGTCTTCCATTTGCATAGTAATTTCTACCACCACCACCATATGGAACTGCAAATGTAGTAACTTGAGTTTTGTATAGTACATCAGTACAGTTTGTACAGAATGCTTTAACTGTCCAATTATCAGTTAAATACTTGGTATAGCTCATGTTATATAAACCATATCTATCTTGAACACTGATATATCTATTACTAGGATCCATGAAAAATTCGTCTTTGAATGAATATGCAAGTCGTAAAACTCCAGAACCATCATTTGAAGTAGTTGTAAGAGCAATATTGTAAGCACTTTCTGGAGAATAATTCATTTGATTACCAGTAAAACTTAAAGGTGGTACAGTTGTAGCAAGTTCAAAAGATTTAAATTCAGTATCAGCAGAATAATAATTAAAATCAACTTGAGTATTATCAGTTATCGCATACTTTGTTTCTAATTCCCAACCCGTCATTTCTGATTGTCCGGCATTAAATGTTTTACCAGCTAATGAACCAGATCGTGTAACTACAATAATTTGTTGTTGTTGATCGGTGTAGTCATACTCGTAATAAGCGAAATTTGCAACAAGTCTATTATCAGCGGACTTAAATTTGTAGCCAATTTCGGTAGAATCTAATTCTTCTTCAGTAAAACCACCTCTTGATTCAGATTCAGCCCATGTTGCAAATGAGAATCCTCCACTTTTATAGCCAGATGCAAATGAAATATATGCCATTGAATTATTGTTAAATGTGTAATCCAATACAAACTTTGGATCTGTCGAGCCAAATGTTAAAACTTCAGACCATTGGCCTGGCACTTGAACAAAAGGAATACCTGGTGATGTTGTTCCTACAGCGATACTATAATCACTTTCATCATCACTTTTTCTTACGCCAAGTGTTGCATTAAGTTTGTCATTAACTGCATATGTGCCCTGCCAATAAATTGCTTCTGAAGTAACATTAGCATTTGAGGTTTGCGTATTATCAGAGGCAACAGGTGTCATACCAGCCATCATTTGCATTATTTGAACAATTCCAAATGTGGACTCTATATTAGAAGTAAAGTTATCATTTCTATAAATATCATCATCAAGAAGATATATACCACCTACCCAGTTAAATCTATCGCCGTTATAATTTAATCTTATTTCGGTAGAAGTTTGATCTGATTCTTCATCAACATAATTTACTACAGAATTTCTAGATGTTGCGTCGAAATCTAAACTAGATTGGTTATCCACATCAGTTGTTGAAAATATTCCAGTCAATGTCAATGTGTCAGATAAGTCAGTAACATATTTTAAAGACATCATCGATGTTTCAATGTCATTAAAACCATGATGATCATTATCTATAATTCTTGGNCCATCAGCTATATCAGCTAGAATCAAATTTTGAACAATATCAGCACCAATTAGTGGTAATGCAGCTGCGTTAATTTGACCCGCTCTTGGACCTGCTGGGAAAAAAGGTAATAAATGACCTGTTGAGTAACAATCAGTAGGATTGATACCAGCTCCTGCAAGTTGTGGCCTTCCAGCTGCACCAACTCTGAAATATGCAACAGACATAAAGTTTGGAGAACCATTAGGATCAATAGTTGGACCACACTCTAGCAGTGCTTCTGCTAAATGTGCTTCAGATTCATATGAAGTATCTTGATAGGTAAATGAAAGCTCAGAACCATTACTCATTTCTTTAATTAAAGAAAGTCTTAAAGCATCACTATCTCCCCCATTATTTTTACCTGTTGCTTTATGTTCACTACTTCCATCATCAGTTTTTGATGAGAGAGTTATTCTTCCTACCATGGTATCTGTTAGGCCGCCTGAATATGTAGCGGCTAATTTACTATAACCTTCATCACCAAAACCAATTTTAATTTTACCCTCAGTCTCTTGTGTTGGTTTTTTAGTATAAAGAGAAATTGCACCACCAATAGTATTTCTTCCATAAAGGGTTCCTTGTGGGCCTTTTAGTACTTCTACTCTTTCTAAATCAACAATATCCATCATTGAGTTTGTAAATCTAGTGTTATAGATCTCATCTACAAATACACCAACTGCACCTTCTGTTCCTGGATCAAATTTTCTACTACCTACACCTCTTATAAACAAAAAAGGTCTCGAAGCACCAGCTGAACCAACAACTAGACTTGGAACAGATGTCTGTAAATCGAACATATTTTGATAAGTAGCTCTTTCAATTTCAGTATCAGAAATAGCAGTAATTGATGATGGAACATCTTGTAGATTTTGTTCTCTCTTCTCTGCAGTAACTACAACCTCTTCAATACCAGAGCTATCTTGCGATAAAGCATAATAAGGCATAAATGAGATAGATATAATAAACGTTGATTTAAGTAATAATTTGTACATATTTTCTCCCCAAAAATTTGTTTTAACCGTTTGGTTAGTTTAGTTTAATTAAATTATATATNTTTTTCAAATATATAAATTANATATACCAAGATAATGTTGATTAAACTNATGCTTNTNGCTAATGGTATAAATANTTTGATCNNAANGTATTAATTTAAACGCTTTAAATATTAGTTAAAATATATATACTAGTCATCTGACTAAGAATTTCATTGTGGAGAGGTGTTTATGGGTTACAAGTTAGGTAGTGTTAATAATAAAGCTGTTTTAATAAATGATAATGACTATTTTGATATAGAAACAATATCAAATGGTGAAGTTTCATCCAATACTATTGAGGCTTTAGCATCATCTGAAAAGTTAAGTGTCTTAAATTCTAAACTTGATGAATTTAAACCAAATGGGAGTTTAAATGATGTCTCTTTAGACCCTCCTGTTGTGCCAAACAATGTTTTTGGCGTTGGCTTNAACTATAAAGCTCATGCTGAAGAGTCAAATATGGAAATACCTCAATTCCCTTTGATATTTGCAAGACTTTCTACTTGTTTAAGTGGACCAAGTTCAAATATAGAAATGAGGAGTGATTTAGTTGATTACGAAGCTGAATTGGTATTTGTAATAGGTAAAGGTGGTAAAAATATATCAAAAGAGAACGCATGGGATCATGTTGCAGGTCTTACTGTGGGACAAGATATATCAGATCGAGCTGTGCAGTTTCATGCTACCCCTCCTCAATTCAGTTTAGGAAAATCATTTGATACATTTGGGCCCATAGGACCATNTATTGTCTCTACAGATGAACTAAAGAACAAAGAATCATTACAAATTCAGTGCTGGGTAAATGATGAAAAACGCCAAGACTCAAATACTGATGATTTAATATTTGNTATACCTTATTTAATTTCATACATTTCAGAATTTATTACGTTAAANGTAGGAGATCTAATATTTACTGGAACGCCAGAAGGTGTGGGAGGAACACAAGGTAAATTCCTAAAAGATGGAGATATATTAAAAACTTCGATTGAAGGAATTGGAACACTAGAAAATAAATGTGTAAAAGTGAAAGAACATTCTAATGCTGATCATATGCCTGACTTTATAAAATCTAGAATACCCTCAGATGAAGACTAGTAAGTATTTAACTACAATTTGTTTAATATTAGGCACTATGCTTCCATTAATTGTTGATACTGGAAGTACACATTTGTTAAATCCCGATTGGGACGCTCATTCAAGAGTTCATGAGGTATGGAGATTATCAACAAATATATTCATAGCAGGAATAGGTTTATATTTATTATGGGTAAGTAATTATTTANTATTACCAGCACTGCTAAGTTCATGTATTGTGTTAGGTTTTTTTTCAGCAATATTTACGATGTCTCTATATGGCGGCGTAACAATTGGCGAAGGTATTGAAGAACCAAATCCTTTTGGTATACCGGCAAATATATTTGTATTTATTATTATTGGTACTATTCAATCAGTTTCTCTTATTTTTCTATTTAAAAATAGATAAAGATAAGTAATAACAAGATATTCTTATAGTGTANAATANACANATGTCAAAAGAAGATCAGTTAGAATTTGAAGGAGAAGTTATTGAAACGCTTCCCAATACTAAATTCAAAGTAAAATTAGAGAATGGTCATATTATCACTGCTCATATCTCTGGGAAAATGNGAAAACACTATATTAGAATTCTTACTGGTGACAAAGTAAAAGTTGAAATGACGCCTTACGATTTGACTGTTGGAAGAATAACTTTTAGAGGCAGATAATTTAGGCTTTTACCTTTGTCTTAGCATCAGTAAATTTTAACTTACCCTTTTCAATATCTAATTTAATTAACCCACCACTTTTTAGATTTCCAAATAATAATTTATCTACAAGAGGTTTTTTAATGTTTTGAGATATAAACCTCTCCATAGGTCTTGCACCCATTTCTTTGTCATATCCATTGTCAGCAATCCATTCAATAACTTTTTTCGAGACTTGTATTTCAACATTTCTTTTATCAAGTTGTGCTTGAAGTTTGGTAAGAAANTTATCAACAATTGATAAAATGACGCTCTTATCTAAGTAATTAAATTGAATTGTTTCATCTAGTCTATTTCTAAANTCAGGTGAAAATAACCTTTTAAGTGAATTCATGGCATCAGATTCATTAGATGATTCCGCAAAACCAATATTTCTTTTACTTAAAAGTTCAGCACCAATATTTGTCGTCATTATTAATATTACATTTCTAAANTCTGATTTACGGCCATTGTTATCAGTTAATTGNCCTGCATCCATTACTTGGAGCAGTATATTGAAAATATCTGGATGAGCTTTCTCAATTTCATCTAACAACAGAACACAATGAGGTGATTTAACTATTGCTTCAGTTAAAAGTCCGCCTTGATCAAAGCCGACATAGCCNGGAGGAGCTCCTATTAATCGAGATACAGTATGTCTNTCCATATATTCACTCATATCAAATCTAACAAGATCAATACCAAGTATTTCTGATAATTGTTTAGATATTTCTGTTTTACCTACTCCAGTTGGNCCTGTAAACAAAAATGAACCAATAGTCTTATTTTCATCTCTGAGACCTACCCTTGATAACTTTATAGCATTAGATAATGTCTCAACTGCCTTATCTTGACCAAAAATAACTCTTTTTAAATTTTCTTCTAAATTCTTAAGATCTTTTTTATCGCTGGTTGTGATCGTTTGTTCTGGTATTTTAGTAATTTTTGATATGGTCATTTCAATATCATTTTTTGAGACTTTAATTGTTTTATCATTTTTTCTATTGATATTTAATAATGCACCTGTTTCATCAATTACATCTATAGCTTTATCTGGTAAGAATCTATCATTTATATATTTTGAAGAGAGTTCAATAGATGATTTGATAGCTTCATCAGTATATTTAACGTCATGATATTCNTCATAAACATCCTTAATTCCATTTAGAATTTCTTCACATTCATCAAAATTGGGTTCGACGACATCAATTTTTTGAAATCTTCGAGATAAAGCCTGATTTTGATTAAATATTCCTCTATATTCTTGAAAAGTTGTTGAGCCAATACATCTAATTTCACCCTTTCCTAGTGCAGGCTTAAGCAAATTTGATACATCTAATGAGCCACCTGANGCNGATCCCGCTCCGATAATAGTGTGTATTTCATCAATAAATAATATTGGATTATCTTGTTTAGATAAAAACGATAAAACTTGTTTTAAACGTTTTTCAAAATCACCTCTATATTTAGTTCCAGCTATTAAAGCTGCTATATCTAATGAATAAACAACATTATTTTCCATTATTGATGGCACTTCTTTTTTTGAAATTAAATATGCCAAACCCTCTGCAATAGCTGTTTTTCCAACACCAGATTCACCAACTAGTAATGGATTATTTTTATTTCTTCTGGATAATATTTGAACTAACCTTTCAATTTCTTTTTTTCTACCAATGATTTTATCTATTTTATTATTTGATACTAAATTATTTAGGTTAATTAAAAATTCATTTTCAGAAGATAATTCCTTTTCATCCAATTGATCATTTTCAACAGTCTTGTCATCTACCGATGAAGTTTTAGGACCATGTGATAAATAAGTAACCACATCAAGTCTGCTCAATTTATATTTGTTGAGCAAAAAGACAGAATGTGATTCTTTTTCAGAAAAAATAGCAACTAGAATATTAATTGGTTTAACAACTCCTTTGCCTGATGATTGGATATGGAATACAGCTCTTTGAAGAACTCTTTGAAAACCTAGTGTTGGTTGTACAGGTTTTTGTTGGTCAATTTTTGATACAACATTTTTATTTAAATGATTATTTAAATCATCTTTCAGTGAGTCAATACTAATTCCTTTAGATTTAAAAAACTCTTTAACATCAAAATCGCTCATTATCATTAATAACAAATGCTCAACAGTAATATATTGAATATTAGCCTCATGAGCTTTATCAAATAACGCTGCTATAGATAATTCTAATTCTTTACTAAACATTTATTAATCTGTTAAAGGTTCTATTTCACTTAAAAGAGGATGTCCATGATCTTTTGCCATAGTGTTGACTTCATATGACATCATTTCAGCGATCTCTTTAGAGAATATACCACAAACACCCTTACCTTTTGTATGAACTGTCATCATTATTTCTGTAGATTTTTGATGAGTATGTCCAAAAACAGTTTGAAGAACAAAAACAACAAACTCCATAGGAGTATAGTCATCATTAATTAGGACTACTTGGTATGATGGTGGTTCTTTGACTTCAGGTTCTTTTTCAAGAACAACCGCCCCAAGATCTGATGAAGTTGAGTCATTGTCATTATCCTGAGATAACTTAAACATTACATTCTTTTGATCATCTCATCTGCAAATCCTGATGAAGAAACAAGATCTGCATCACTCATCATTCTTGCAAAATCATAGGTTACCTTTTTTGCACCAATTGCTCTGTCCATTGATGACATAATTAAATCTGCTGCTTCTATCCAACCCATATGTCTTAACATCATCTCTGCAGAAAGAATAAGACTTCCTGGATTTACTTTATTTTGTCCAGCATATTTCGGTGCGGTTCCATGAGTGGCTTCAAAAACTGCATATTCATCAGATATATTTGCTCCTGGCGCTATACCAATTCCACCTACCATTGCAGCCAAAGCATCAGATATATAGTCACCATTAAGATTCATTGTTGCTATGACATCATATTCAGTAGGTCTTAATAATATTTGCTGAAGAAATGCATCACAAATTACATCTTTAATTACGATTTTTTTACCATTATTTGGATTAACAATCTCCTGCCATGGCCCATCGTCAATTTCAATGCCACCGTATTCATTTTTTGCTAATTCATATCCCCAATCTCTAAATGCACCTTCGGTGTATTTCATAATATTACCTTTATGAACTAGGGTTACTGATGAACGATTATTATCAATAGCATAGTCTATTGCTTTTTTTACAAGTCTTGAGGTTCCACTTTTAGATATTGGTTTAACACCTATGCCCACGTTCTCATCAAATCTAATTTTTGAAACATCAAATCTTGTTTTAAGTGTTTTAACCAAACTCTTTGCTTCTTTTGAATTTCCCTCAAACTCTACACCACAATATATATCTTCTGAATTTTCTCTAAATATAACCATATCTACGTCTTGAGGTCTTTTTACTGGCGAAGGAACACCATCAAAATATCTAATTGGTCTTAAACACACATATAAATCTAATATTTGTCTTAACGAAACGTTTAATGATCTTATTCCACCGCCTACTGGAGTTGTTAAAGGGCCTTTGATGCTTACAACAAATTCTTTTAATGCATCTATAGTCTCATCAGGTAACCATGTGTCTTTTGAATAAACTTGAGTAGCTTTCTCTCCACAATATACTTCCATCCATTCGATTTTCTTTTTATCTTTATAAGCTATTTTTACAGCTTCATTTACAACATTTATCATTGGCGGTGTTATATCAACACCAATTCCGTCACCCTCAATGTAAGGAATGATAGGATTATCAGGGATGTTAATCTTCCCATTCTCGAAGGTAATTTTAGAGCCTTTTTTTGGGACTTTTATTTTCTTGTAAGGCATAGAATAATAGCTCTCTTAATTCGTTATTTGCAGTTAAAATCGGTGATAATTATACTCCTAAAATATTAATTTATGAATTCATTTAGAGATATGAATAATAGTAAAAAAACAATTGTAGTTGGAATGTCAGGTGGCGTTGATTCATCTGTATCGGCTTATTTATTAAAAGAGAAAGGATATAAAGTGGTCGGATTATTTATGCAAAACTGGCAAAGCGAGCCTGGTGAAGTTTGTACCTCAGAAATTGATTTTGAGGATGCTTCAAAGGTCTGTGATATGTTAGACATACCACTACACAAAGCTAACTTTTCAGATGAATATTGGGATAGAGTATTTGAAGAGTTTTTAAATGAACATAAGAAAGGTAGAACACCCAATCCTGATATTTTATGTAATCGTGAAATTAAATTTAAGTCATTTCTTAATTATTCATTTAATATTGGCGCGGATTACATTGCTACGGGGCATTATGCATCACTAAATGATGTTGATGGTATGAAGCTACTCGCAAGAGCAAAAGACTTGGAAAAGGATCAAACATATTTTCTCCATGAGGTTAAAGAAAAAGAATTTGAAAAATGCATCTTTCCACTAGAGAATCTTCTTAAAACAGAAGTAAGAGAAATTGCTAAAAAAATAAATTTACCAGTATCCTCAAAAAAAGATTCTGTAGGCATATGTTTTGTTGGTGAAAGAAATCTAAAAGATTTTTTAGGTAGATTCATAAAATTAGAAAAAGGAATAATTTATGATGAATTTGGAACTGAAGTTGGAACACATAATGGTGCTACCCTCTTCACTAAAGGACAAAGACAAGGTTTAAATATTGGTGGTGTTAGAGGTAGAGAGGATCTGCCTTGGTATGTTTTTGACAAAGATATCGATAAAAATGAAGTCTTTGTGTGTCAGGGTATAAATAATGAGTTGCTTTTAAGTAAACGTTTGGAATGTGAGAATGTTTCCTGGATTAATAATGTCGATCATTCTTTTCCAAAAAATTGTAGCGTTCAAGTTAGACATCAACATACACCGATAGATTGTAAAATATCCATAAAAGATAAAATTTTTAATGTTGAGTTTTCTGAGCCAATTAGGGGAGTTGCTTCAGGTCAATCTGCTGTTTTTTATGATAAGAATATATGTTTGGGTGGAGGAATTATTTCTAAAAGCGCATAATAGCCATAGCAAATTAAGATTAGTCTATGAAATTTGATCATAATAATATTTCTCCACTTGATAATAGATACCTGTCTAAAATTGAAGATATAAGAAGTATTTTTTCTGAATATAGTTTATTAAAGACAAGATTTCTCATTGAAATTAATTGGTTGTTATATTTATGTCAAAAATATCCTAATTATTTTTCTAAATTATCAAATCAATCAAAGAATAAGATTATTAAATTTCGTGATTCTTTTGATGATAAAAGTGTTTTAGAAATAAAAAAAATTGAAAAAGTAACAAATCATGATGTTAAAGCAGTTGAGTACTATATTAAAAATTTCTTCAAAAAAGATAAAGTTTTAAATAAATATATCCATTTAATTCATTTCGGTTTAACAAGTGAAGATATTAATTCTTTGTCATATGCAATTATGATTAATGATGGTTTAAAGGTTTATGAAAAAGATTTAAAAAATCTTAATACAAACTTAAAAAAACTATCATCAAAATGGTCAAATATCCCGCTTCTCTCTCGAACTCATGGTCAAGCCGCCTCCCCCACAACAATAGGTAAAGAAATAAAAGTATTTCAAACGAGAATTAACAGAGAGATTAAAAAATTAAATTCAACGGTCCCACTAGCAAAATTTAGTGGAGCTGTAGGCAACTATCATGCTTTTGATATTGCTGAGGGTCGAATTAATTGGATTACATTTACAAATAAATTTATTAAAACATTCAATGTTGTTCAAAATCCTGTAACAACTCAGATAGAACCTCATGATTGGATTGCTGAATTATTACAAACAATGACGAGAACAAATAATATCTGCATTGATATGTCGCAGGATATGTGGATATATATTTCAAATGAAATTTTCAAACTTAAACTTAACAAGAATGAGGTAGGTTCATCAACTATGCCTCATAAGGTAAATCCGATAGATTTTGAAAACGCAGAAGGTAATTTTGGAATATCTAATTCCTTAAATGATTATTTCATTAATAAGCTTCCTAGGTCTAGACTTCAAAGAGATCTATCAGATAGCACTGTTTTAAGAAATATTGGTATGTCATTTGGATATACAAAAATTGGAATAACTTCTTTACAAAATGGATTGCAGAAAATTGCACCAAATAAAGAATTTATTTTGAATGAGCTTGATAATAATTGGGAAGTTTTAACTGAGGCTGTCCAAACAATAATGCGTTATGAAGGTATTGATGATGCATATGAGCAATTAAAAAATTTATCAAGAGGCAAAAAGCTAGATAAAAGTTCATATAAAAACTTTGTAAATTCACTAGATATATCAGATAAATCCAAAGAAAAACTTCTTTCTTTAACTCCAGCTAAGTATATTGGCCTAGCAAAAAAAGTGTAAATTAGTAGTTATTTGTAGTAGAACTACTCAAATAATCCCTAAATAAAAGCATTTTCTAAATATATTGACACAATCTACATAATATTATCTACTTCACTACAAAACAGGGGAAATTNAATGTCAAAATACAAAAATTCTTTAGAAGAAGCATCGTCTATATCTGATATCGATACATCTAATTGGGATGCAATAAATCCAAATTATGTTGCTCGAATGAGACTCCAAAACCAATTTAAAACTGGTATTGATATTGCTAAATATACTGCATCAATAATGCGTAAAGATATGGATGAATATGATAAGGACCCTGCTGCTTATACTCAATCACTTGGTTGTTGGCATGGTTTTATAGGACAACAAAAATTGATTTCTATAAAAAAACACTTTGGTACCAATAATAAAAAATATTTATACCTATCTGGCTGGATGATTGCTGCACTTAGATCACAATTTGGACCATTGCCTGATCAATCAATGCATGAAAAAACCTCAGTCGCAAGTCTTATAAATGAACTATATACATTTTTAAAACAGGCTGACGCAAGAGAGTTAGGAGATTTATTTAGAGAATTAGATAGTGCATCTGATAAAGATAAGCCTGCTATTCAAGAAAAGATAGATAATTTTGAAACTCATATAGTCCCAATAATAGCCGATATTGATGCTGGTTTTGGAAATGAAGAAGCAACATATTTAATGGCTAAGCAGATGATTGAAGCTGGCGCATGTGCGATTCAAATAGAAAACCAAGTATCTGATGAGAAACAATGTGGGCATCAAGACGGTAAGGTAACTGTCCCCCATGCAGACTTTTTAGCAAAAATAAATGCTGTTAGATACGCGTTCTTAGAACTAGGAGTCGATGATGGAATTATTGTTGCTAGAACAGACTCTTTAGGTGCTGGTTTAACAAAACAAATCGCAATTACAAATGAAGAAGGTGATTTAGGTGATCAATATAATTCATTCTTAGATGTCGAAGAAATAAATGATAAAAATATGAAACATGGTGATGTAATGATTAGTCAAAATGGAAAAATTGTTCGTCCAAAAAGACTACCTTCAAATTTATATCAATTTAGAAAAGGAACTGGTGAGGCTAGATGTATTCTTGATTCTATTACAAGTCTACAAAATGGCGCTGATTTAATTTGGATTGAAACAGAAAAACCTCATATTGGTCAGATTGCTGCAATGATGAATGAAATTAAAAAAGTCATACCTAATGCTAAATTAGTATATAACAATAGCCCGTCCTTTAATTGGACATTAAATTTTAGACAACAAGTGTTTGATGCTATGAGTGAATCTGGCGATGATATTTCACAATATGATAGAGAAGACCTGATGAATGAGAAATATGATGAAACTGAGTTGGCAAAACTGGCTGATGATAAAATTAGAACCTTCCAAGCTGATGCTTCTAAAGAGGCTGGTATATTTCATCATTTAATAACATTGCCTACGTATCATACTGCAGCACTTTCTACTGACAATTTAGCAAAAGAATATTTTGGATCTGAAGGAATGCTTGGATATGTTGCGAATGTTCAAAGAAAAGAAATTCGTCAAGGTATTGCATGTGTAAAACATCAAAATATGTCTGGTTCTGATATGGGTGATGACCATAAAGAATACTTTGCTGGCGAAGCTGCTTTAAAAGCTGCTGGTAAAGATAATACTATGAATCAATTTTAACTAATTGCATCATATAATGCTTTGGTAAGCATATTAGATGTCTTATAAAGACTAGATGATTTCTGTTGTTTATTACATACAAAACTGTATCCTAACTGATTTTTTTTATCTCCAAAGGCTACTGACCCCCCTATTCCAGCATGTCCAAAGGCACCTTGATAAAATATTGGAGCAAAGTTTATATTGGACTTCTTGTTACCATCTAACATAAAGCAATATCCAAATTTAAGTTTTACACCAAATAGCACAGAGTCAGGACCGCTTGAGTATACTCTTGTCGCTTGATCTAAGGTTTTTTCATCCATTATTTTAATATTGTCTCTACTACATCCTGACGCAAGAATGCCAAATAGTTTTGCAAGACCAGCTGCTGTTCCATGACCATTACCAGCTGGGAGTTCAGCTGACCTGAAGTCAATTGAATTTACATCGTTCTCTTGAAAGGGTTCTGGCATAAATGCCTTTAAGAAATGTTTTGATTTAAGAGATTTTTTTAGATTAATCAATTCATCATTAAGAACAAAATTCGGTATAAATTTTATAAAATCAACGGGCGGTTTAATTGAGTCTAATCTATCAAATGATGTAATTGATGCACATCTATTAATTTCATCCTCATTTAAACCAATATGAAAATCAATATCTAAAGGTTCAGCTATTTCTTCTTTAAAGTATCTTCCAATAGTTCTACCCTCAACTCTCTTAAATAATTCGCCTACTAACCATGCAAATGTAACTGCGTGGTATCCTTGAGATGATCCCGGAGTTACAAATGGTTTTTGCTTTTCTAAAGCTTTTACATAAACATCCCAATCATTCCAGCTAGCCTGTGGAATATCATTTTCAAATCCAAACATACCTGCTCTATGGGTAAGAAAATCAATAACTTTTGTATTTTCTTTACCATTACAAGCATATTCAGGCCAATAATGACCAACATTTTTGTTCACATCTAATAAACCGGCATCAATTAGTCTTGTAATACAAATTCCTGAAATAGCTTTCGTTACTGAAAATACATTAACAATAGTATTTTCATTCCATTTTGAATTTTTATTTTCATCTTTGTAGCCGCCGTAAAGATTAACAACCTCTTTGCCTTTCCATTCAACAGCAACGGAAGCACCTAATTCAAAATCAGAATTTAGTTGTTGTTCTAAGATTTTTTTAAGTTCAGAGAATTTTTCGTCGCAATGACCATTAATCATATATATTAGGATTTAATCTCTACAATTTTCTGGATCTGATCTTCCACATATTTCGCAAGTGGAACCATCCTTAAGATTAGCCATTCCTCCACACGAACCTTTAATTGGTTGATTTTTAAAAATAAGCCCAACAGCTAAGCCTGTAAATGCAAAAGCTATTATTAAAAATGACAGTATTAACTCATTCATATAAACAAATCATACCATTTATCTGAAAAAACAATATCTATAACGTCATTATCATTTCTATAAATGATCATGGTAGCGATTTCATTTTTATTAGCTATTTCGATTGCTTTATTCATTCCCATTGCATTAAAAGCGGTTGCATAAGCATCCGAATATGTTGCAGAGTATTCATTTATTACAGTTACCGACAAAATATCATTATCAATAGATGAAAGAGTAAGNGGATTGATGGTGTGAGTAATTTTATTTCCATCTTTGTCTAATTTAAAATTTCTATATTCTCCTGAAGTTGCAATAGCAAGAAAATCATTATTTTCATTATTTANAGTTGTGGTTGAACTATCTATATTTGATAAAGGATTTTGTATACCAACATTCCATGGCCTACCATTTTTACTTCCACTTATTATTATTTCCCCTCCTATATCAATGAGATGATTATTAAGGCTGGATGATGATAGATATTCATGTATCTTTTGTACCGCATATCCTTTAGCAATCGATGACAAGTCAAACCAATTCTCAGAGTATCTAATTAGTGATCTATTTGTTTCATCTAATTCATACGTAGACAATTTTTTTTGGAGTGGATTTTTTCCAAAATCCGGTGCAAATCCTAAGCTGCTAGAAATTTTGCCCAACATTATGTTGTAATATCCTTCCGAAATAGCTTCTACACTTTTAGCAATTTTTAAAATATCGAATAATTCATCTGAAACAAATTGAAATTCATTGAAGTTCATATTTATTTTTGAAATTTCAGATTCTGATTTGTAGTTTGAAGCTACATAATCGATATCATTGATAATATTTTTAATAGCTTCTTTATGATTATCTGCAATATATTGTGGAGATGAAACAGACCAAGTAGTTCCATATGCATTGCCTGATATTACATATAAAGAATTAGCATTATGATTATAAGCAATAACTAATAGAACAATTCCAGCAAAAAGAGCTATTACTTTAGAAAAAAAATATCTAGACACTTTATTAAGATTTATTAACCACCAAAGTCGTCTAAAGCAATGTTTTCTGGTTCAACACCTAAATTAATTAACATATCAATTACTGCTTTATTCATCATTGGGGGACCACACATATAATATTCACAATCTTCAGGCGCATCATGGGTTTTAAGATAATTTTCATACAAAACATTATGTATGAAGCCTGTTTCACCGTCCCAGTCATCCTCAGGTAATGGGTCAGATAATGCAACATGCCATTCAAAGTTATCATATTTCTTAGCTAATTCATCAAATTCATTTACATAAAACATTTCTTTAAGACTTCTAGCTCCATACCAAAAGGTTATTTTCCTATTAGTGTTTATTCTAAGTAATTGGTCAAATATATGAGATCTCATTGGTGCCATACCCGCGCCACCGCCTACAAAAACCATTTCTGCATCTGTTTCTTTAGCAAAAAACTCTCCAAATGGTCCAAACACTTTAACTTTATCTCCAGGTTTAAGACCAAAAGTCCAAGAAGACATTAATCCAGGTGGAACGTCTTGTCCTGGAGGTGGTGATGCAATTCTTATATTAAATTTAATAATACCCTTTTCTTCAGGATAATTAGCCATAGAGTATGCTCTAATAACTGGTTCATTAGTAGATGATTTGTTGTCCCAAATTTTAAATCTATCCCAATCTTCATGATATTCTTTTTCAATATCAAAATCTTTATAATCGAGATTATAAGCAGGAGCTTCAAGTTGTACATAACCACCAGCTCTAAAATCTACATTTTCACCTTCTGGTAATTTAAGAATCAGCTCTTTAATAAATGTCGCAACATTTTCATTAGATATAACTTCGCATTCCCATTCTTTAACACCAAAAACATCCTCAGGAACTGCAATTTTTAAATCATTCTTTACTGGTACCTGGCATGACAATCTCCAACCATCTTTTTGTTGTGTTGAATTAAAATGTGACTCTTCTGCAGCTAGTATAGAACCTCCACCTTCAAATACCTGACATTTACATTGACTACAGGTCCCACCGCCACCGCACGCAGAAGCAAGAAATATATTATTATCAGCTAATGTTTGTAATAGCTTGGCTCCAGCTGGAACAACTATTGGATTGGAAGCATCACCATTAATTTCAATAGAAACATTCCCTGTTGATACAAGCTTTGATCTTGCAAATATTATTACAAGAACAAGTAGAAGAATAATTCCACTAAAAGCGGTAACACCTAAAATTAAATCTATACTCATATTAAAGTGAAATACCTCCAAATGACATAAAACCAAAACTCATTAGTCCTACAATAATAAATGTTGTGCCAAGACCTTTTAATCCATCTGGTATATCAGAATATTTAAGTTTTTCTCGAATACCAGCTAAAACTACAATTGCCAAAGCCCATCCAAAACCTGCCCCAAATCCATAAACAATACTTTCTACAAACATTAAATCTTTTTCGACCATAAATAAAGAAGCACCTAAAATTGCACAATTAACTGTAATTAGTGGTAAAAATTGACCAAGAGCGTTGTATAAAGCAGGTACGTATTTATCTAAGAACATTTCTAATATTTGAACACTTGCTGCAATGACACCTATGTAACTAATCAATTCAACAAATTCTAGATTTGTACCTTCAATACCAATCCAAGTTAAAGCGTCTTCTCTTAATATATAGTTATAAATTAAGTTATTTAAAGGCACCGTGATCAAACAAACAACAATTACAGCAATTCCAAGTCCAAAAGCAGCATCAATTTTTTTAGATATAGCTATAAATGTGCACATTCCAAGAAAAAGAGACAATGCAATATTTTCAATAAATACTGTTGTTATAAAAATATTTAAATAATGTTCAAACATTTATTTCTCTTTTTGATAAATCAGGACTGGTTGAGTGTTTAGAGACAAAGAAATCATCCTCTTCAACCTGATCAGATTTTAGTGATCTTATTAACCAAATAAATAAACCTATAATAATAAATGAGCTTGGGGGTAAGAGTAATAAATTATTGCCCATATACCAGCCACCATTAGATATGAGTGGAAGAATTTCATAACCAAATAAAGTCCCTGCTCCAAATAGCTCTCTTATTGTTGCTACTGCAATCAAAATTAGACTATATCCAAGACCGTTTCCAAGACCATCTAAAAAGCTTAATAATGGTTTTTCTTTCATTGCAAAAGCTTCAGCACGACCCATTACAATACAATTCGTTATTATTAATCCAACAAAAACAGACAGCTTTTTGCTAGTTTCATAATCGTATGCTTTTAATAATTCATCCACAACAATTACAAGTGATGCAATTATTGTCATTTGAACAATAATTCTAATACTCGAAGGAATATAGTTCCTGATTAATGATATAAATAGGTTTGAAAAGGAAATTACACTTATTACAGCTACACACATTACCATTGTAACTGACAGATTATTCGTAACTGCTAATGCAGAACAAATACCAAGAATTTGTAATGTAATAGGATTCTCATCTATAAGAGGCTTAACAATTACATCTTGATACTTTTTAAGATTCATAGTCCAGTTCTCTTAATAATGACGAATATCCTGACTCACCAAACCAATAAGCTACCATGTTTGTAACTCCCCTACTTGTGATAGTAGCACCAGATAAGCCATCTATTTTGTAGGTTGATTCAGAATCCCCTGCTTCGACCTTTCCTTTAATTACTGCTAAATTAACTTTATTGTCTTTATATATTTTTTTTCCTTTCCATTGAGCTTTCCATTTTGGATTATCAACTTCTGCACCTAAACCAGGTGTTTCTTTATGATCATAAAATTCTATTCCAGAAACAGTATTAAAATCATCTTCAATTGAAATATAACCATATAAAGTACCCCAAAGTCCGTATCCTCTTATGGGAAGCACTAATTTATCAATAGCACCTATTTCATCTCTCAATATATAAATTTTTCCAACATTTTCTCTATTTTTTATAATAGCAATATCCTCTGATGTTGGAACTTTGGATGATAAATTAGGATCTTTTGTAACAATGATTTGATCATAGTCATCTATACTAAAATTATTGTATTCATCCATCAATAATCCAGTATTAAAATCGATAAACTTAGACTCTAACTCAGAAAATTGTTCAGCAATAGAAATGCTTGGATCATATATATCTGCAACTTGAAGTATTTTTATTCTTTTATCATTGAGTTTATTCTCTTTTTGAAGATCCCTAAGACTAACTGCTGATGCAGAAACAACCAATGAGCAAATTAAACAAACTGCAAATGCAACTCCAATTGTTTTAACTATTGATTCATTCATTATATAAAGCCTTTCTTCTTTTTATATTAGACATAACAACCATATGGTCAATAACAGGTGCTAATAAATTTGCAAATAAAATTGCTAACATCATTCCTTCTGGAAACGCTGGNTTAATAACACGTATTAAAATCACTGTGACTCCAATTACAATTCCATATATCCATCTTCCAGTATTTGTTCCTGATCCTGAAACTGGCTCTGTTGCCATAAACACCAAACCAAAAGCAAAACTTCCAATAACAGCATGCCAATACCAAGGAATAGCAAACATTGGGTTTGAATCAGATCCAACTATATTTAATAGAGATGACATCAATATCATTCCAACAAAAGTTCCTAATACAATTCTATAAGATGCAACTTTGGTAATTAATAAAACTGCTAATCCGATTAATATAGCAATAATGGATGTTTCACCAACTGAACCAGGAATGTTCCCAAGAAATGCATCCATCCATGTATAGGAGTTAGTTATTCCAGCCATACCACTTTCAGCAGCTACTCCCAAGGCTGTTGCTCCACTATAACCCTCAGGAATTATGTTGTAATCGGAAATGCCTGCAACCCATACCTTNTCNCCGGATATCTGTGCAGGATAAGCAAAGTATAAAAATGCTCGGCCAGTAAGTGCAGGATTTAAGAAATTTTTACCAGTTCCACCAAATATTTCTTTTCCTATAACAAGTCCAAATGAAATACCCATAGCAGCTTGCCAAAGAGGAATATCAGGCGGACAACTAAGAGCAAAAAGAACTGTAGAAACAAAAGCTCCTTCATTTATTTCATGTTTTCTAACAATTGCAAATAAAGCCTCCCAAGCAATCCCAACTGTAAAAACAACAAAGTATATTGGCAGAAAATAACACGCACCAAACCAAAGCTTGCTTAGAAAACTACTTGAATCATATCCAACTATACTGACAAAATAATGATGCCAATCTCCAGTATTTTGTTGGTTGATTGATTCTAAATATTCAAGAGAGTTCGCACCAAGATTATACATACCAAAAAACATAGCTGGAAATGTTGCTAACCAAACAGTAACCATAACTTTTTGAATATCAACAGCATCTCTTACATGTATTGGATTTTTTGTTTTTTTACCATATGAGAAAAATAAATTTTCAATAGCATCAAATAACGGGAACCACTTAACGTGTTTTCCATCACTTACAAAATTTGGTTTTATATTATCAAGATAATTTCTTAAAATTTTCATGATTCTAAATAAAGTTTGTTGAGGTTATCCATTAATATCGATGAATAATCGTATTTACTAGGGCATACATATGAACATAATGCCAAATCTTCTGGCACTAGCTCTAACATACCTAAATCTATAGCCATATCTATATCTGAGACGACTAGTGCTTTCAAAAGCTGTGTGACTAAAATATCCATTGGAATTACTTCTTCGTATGATGAAATTGGAACTATTGCCCTATTACCGCCACCAATAGAAGTATTGAAAGTAAATGTTTCCGGTTTTATAAATGATGATAAAAAAACATTTAATTTTGAATGTAAAGATGAACCTGGCATAAGCCAATTCATAAAAATATTATTTACTTCATCTGCAATAACAGATATTTGAGAATCGTAATATCCAAGATAGTTCATGACTCCTTCAGATTGATGACCATGAAGAACAGAACCAGATATAATCCTTGAATTCGGTTCAATTTTACCTGCAGTTATTTCCTCAATATTTCCTCCGACTCTTACCTTTATTAAAGATGGCTCATAAACTGAAGGACCAGCTAAAGAAATATATTTTGAAGTTCTAATTTCTTTATTTTGTTTAAGGTATCCNATTGAAATTATATCTTGATAATTAATTGTCCAAACTTTTCTATTTAAATTGACTGGATAAATTTTAGAAATATGAGTACTTGATAGTCCTGAGGGATGTGGGCCTTTGAATTGATAGTAATTTATCTTTTCAATAGATGTATCAAAATTGTCATTTTGATAACAGAGATTAATATTACATCTAAAGAAATCTGTTAAAACATTAAGTCCTTCATCAAACTCGTTTTTGTTAAGCAATATTATTTCATACGGATCTATAGAAAGAGGATTTGAATCACAGCAGTTAATAAAAACAGCATCAGGAATTTCATTTATACCAGGTGTCCTATTGAAGGGCCTAGTTCTAAAAGCATTCCATAGACCAGAATCAATAAGACAATCTTTAATTTGATCAACTGAGTCATCCATATCAAAATTAACAAATTCTTCAGTATCTTTTATATCTATTTCGATTGATAAAAATCTTCTCTTATCTCCTCTATTTATATCCTTAACAATACCACCAGCTGGAGAAGTAAAATAAACTCCATTATTTTTTTTATCTTCAAAAATTTTTTGGCCAGCTTTAACAGTTTCTCCTTCTTTTACTAGCATGGTTGGTTTCATGCCAATAAAATCATTAGACAATAAAGCTACAGACGAAACTTTAGGTTCGTCAGAGATTGTATTTGTAGGCGAGCCTGATATTGGTAAATCAAGACCTTTTGATATTTTTATCACTTTTTGTGTGCCTTTATAAAGTTACGTTTGAAACAATAAAAAACAATAGAATTATAAGGCTAAAGCGCCTAGGATTCTATGTTTTTAGCTAATTGGTTTAGGTAATCTAGGTAGATTAATTTTAGCTACTTTCTTTGCTAAGTTTATAACTTGTTTAGTATAGCCATATTCATTATCGTACCAACAATAAAGAGTTACTCTTTTGTCATTAGTTATAGTAGCCTGAGAATCGATTACAGTAGCAAATGGTGACGAATAAAAATCAGTGGAAACAACCTCAGATGAGTTAACAAATCCAATAATTTCTCTATATTCAGAGTGAAAAGCCATCGATCTAAGATAATCATTAACTATTTCAACACTAACTTTTTTATCTAATTCCAAAGATAATATTGCAAGACTAACATTAGGAGTCGGCACACGAATAGCATTACCAGTAAGTTTCCCTTTAAGTTCTGGTAAAGCTTTTGCTACTGCATTTACAGCTCCAGTTGATGTTATAACCATGTTAAGTGGAGCGCCTCTTCCTCGTCTGTCTTTCTTATGAAAGTTATCGATTAGATTTTGATCATTTGTATATGCGTGAACAGTTTCAATATGGCCTCCATTAATTTTAAACTCATCATTAATGGTTTTTAGCACAGGAACAATCGCATTTGTTGTACATGATGCAGCAGATATAAGCTGATCATTTTCTTCAAGAATTGAATCATTTATTCCGTACACAATATTTTTGATGTCTCCTTTTGCTGGAGCAGTTAAGATCACCTTTGAGGCTCCTGATTTAATATGAACAGATAATGCTTCTTCATCTCTCCAAATACCAGTATTATCAATTACAACTGGATCATTAATGCCATAATCTCCATATTTGACTTTATCAGGACCTGAAGCGTAAATAACCTTAACAGGATTTCCATTGATTACTAAACTTGAGTTTTCTTCATCAACTCTTACTGTTCCATCAAAAGGCCCATGAACAGAATCTTTCGTTAACAAGCTGGCTCTTTTAAATATATCATCATCTGTAGCTTTTCTAATGACAATAGCTCTTAGTTTAAAATAATTACCTGGTCCTGTAGTTTGTGTCATCATTCTTGCAACAAGTCTTCCAATCCTTCCAAAACCATACAAGACTATATTTGCAGGTTCAGAAGGCCTGTTCGATTTCATATTTATTACAGATTCAAGTTCAGCATCAATAAACTCCCCTATTTTAGTATCGTCATTTTTAATATCTTCAAAAAATGGACATTTAACAGCTATTTCACCTACATCAATTTCGCAGTCAGCTAAATCTAAAGTTTCTATATATTTCAGAATTGGATAGGTTTCTAATTCACTAAGTTCGTTATTATCAGACTGCCTAGCAAAGCGATGTGCTTTCATTATTGCAACTGGAGATTCATTTACCAGAGATTTTCCATAAATAAGGATATTAGTGCCATTTCGATATAGAGAACCAATAATTGGAACCATAAGCTCTGCAAGACCTTCTCTCCATTTCCAATCACCAAAAGAATCTTCAGGTAAGATCCTTTTTTGTCTTTTAGTAGACTGAAGATTGATATCCCTGTTATCACTCATGATCTGATTATAAATCGTTTAATGAAATACCTAAATAAAGTATCAGGAAAAAGTTTTAAGATGATAGTCAGCATTTCCAAATAATGCATCAATTGAAATCATTTTTTTAAGATAATGTCCAATCATCATTTCCTCACTAACCCCCATACCTCCATGAAGTTGAACAGCTTCTTTAGCTGAAAGTTTTCCAGATTTACCAACATACGATTTAAGTGCAGAAACATGTTTATACATTTCATCAGACCTATTATTAACTTCCAACATTGCTTTTATTAATANTGATTTTGCTAGCTCTGACTCAATAAACATATCGACCATTCTATGCTGTAAAACTTGAAAACCAGATATGGGTTGACCAAATTGCTCTCTGCCTTTTGTATATTCTAATGTCTTATGATAACAAGACTCCATACAACCAACAGCCTCTGCGCATATACATAAAGTAGCAAGATTGATTGTTTCTTTTAATAAGTTTTCAGCNTCATTACCAGTAGCAATAATATTTGATTTATCTAATTTAACATTTTCAAAAGAAATTTCTGAGCATGATTGACCNTCTACTGTTGAGAATGAATTAATTGAAACGCCAGGTGTATTTGCATCTAGTACAACAATATTTAAAGTATCATCATTAGTACAAGTTACAATAATTTTTTCAGCGTTAGATCCGTTAAGAACTAATGTTTTTGTACCATTCAAAACAAATTTTGAATCTAAAGTTGTGCTTGGATTTAAATAGTCATATCCATTATCAACTTCAGCATAAGCGAGTGAAATATGTATAGATCCTGTACAAATTTTTTCAATCAAGTCATTCTTTTCAGAAAATGTTGATTTATCTAACAATGTTCCAGAAAGAACAACAGTTGATAGATATGGCTCTATTACAAGTGCTTTTCCAAATTCTTCAAACAAAATTGATAATTCAATTGGACCAAAACCAAGCCCACCAGACTGTTCTGAAAACGGCATTGACAGCCATCCTTGTTCAGCAAACAAATTCCATACACTTTCATCAAAATCATTTGATGATTTAACTATTTCTTCTCGTTTATAAAAATCATATTCAGATTCACAAAATTTTTGAATCTGTTCTCGCAGCATATTTTGTTCATCGTTATAATCGAGATTCATTAATTAAACACCCAATACAAACTTGGACAAGATATTTTTTTGAATTTCATTACTACCACCATATATTGATGTTTTTCTGAGATTTAAAAATCCAGACAAACCTTCAGCAGCATAATCGGGACCTGCAGGTTTATCATTATTTTCATACCCATGTGGTCCTGGATACATTAAAGCATATTCTCCAGAAGCTTCTACAAATAGTTCTGATAAGGCTTGTTGCATTTCAGTTCCTTTTATTTTTAATATTGATGATTCAGCTCCAGGATGGCCACCGTTTTCAAGAGCAGATAGAAGTCTCAATTCTGTGATTTCAATTGCTGATAATGCAACCTCAAGTTCATTGACCTTTTTTTGGAGATCAGAATTATCAAGTTTGGAGATTATCTCTTTTAATCTATTAAGCTGTCTCATAGAAGCTCCTACGCCAGCAATACCAAATCTTTCATGCGCTAGTAAGAATTTAGCGTAAGTCCATCCTTTTCCCTCTTCACCTATTAGATTTTTTGCTGGCACCTTCACGTCAGTAAAAAATACTGAGTTAACTTCATGATCACCGTCAATAGTTATTATAGGTTTGACCTCAATTCCTGGTGATTTCATATCTATAAGTAAAAATGAAATTCCTTCTTGCTTAATACCACTGTTGTCAGTTCTAACTAAACAGAATATCCAGTCAGCATTTTGAGCTAATGTTGTCCATGTCTTAGATCCATTTACTACATAATAATCTTCATCAAGATCATTTCTAAGAACAGCTTTTGTTTTTAATGAAGCTAAATCTGAACCTGAACCTGGTTCAGAGTATCCCTGACACCACCATGTATTAAAATTAAGTATATCAGGCAAAAATCTTTCTTTTTGTTCATCGTTACCAAATGTGTAAATTACAGGACCAACCATGCCAACACCAAAAGGGAGAATTGGCGGACATCCAGCTAAACCAAGTTCTTTATTAAAAATATATAGTTTAGAAGCTGACCAACCAGTTCCACCATACTCAACAGGCCAGTTATAGCCCATCCAGCCTTTCTTTGATAATGCCTTGTGAAAATCTATTAAATCTTCTTTACTAATTGTAATACCAGCATCAGTTTTTTCTTTTACATGCTTTGGATAATCGTTAGCTAACCAATCTCTAACTTCATCTCTAAAAGCAATATCTTCTTTACTAAAGTTTATATCCATAATTTTTTCTTTATATATTAAATTTGATTGATAGAATAAGGCCTCATTATACACAACTAGATGACTAAAAATAAACAAAATAAATATCAAAATTATGCATATTCTATTAAGAAATATTTTGATAAATCTTCTAATTCTTTATGTCTTGTTACAAAGGACAATATTGAATCAAAGTATATTTTTAATGAGCTTTCAATTTTAATTGAAAATAGGCCAATTCAACTCTTTCCTGAGAACGATATTCTTCCGTATGATCATTTTTCAATTCCAGAAGAAATAACTAAACAGAGATTTCAATTAATAAACAACAGAAATAAAGAAAAGCATATTTTAATTACTTCAGTAAGAAATTTATTTGAAATATTCCCAGATAGATACTTCTTTAAGTCTGAAGAGACATTTTCCATAAACGACAAGTTATCTATTGATAGTATTATAAAAATTGTTGAGTCCTTAAATTATCAAAAGAAAACAAATGTAGAGAATATTAATGAATATTCAATAAGAGGAGGTATTATTGATGTTTTTTCACCTATTTATAAAAACCCGCTAAGAATTGAAATATTTGATGATCAGATTGAATCTATAAGACTATTTGAAATAGAATCACAATTATCAATAAAAAATATTGAGCAATTTTCAATTTCTAAAGGAAGTTTATTTAGTCTAGATGATCAGAAAGTTTCGTCATTCATTAAAAAATGGCGAGAATATTTTACAGACANAGATGAAAGATATTGTTCTATATTTCAAAAAATAAAAAATAATGAAGTGGCTGAGGGTATTGAGATATATTTTCCGTTCTTTTTTGAAAAAACATCAACTTTTATAGAGATATTTAATAAATATGACTACATTAAATATCATGACTTAAATAACACCATAAAAAAATATAATCATCTTATTGAAAATAGGTATGAGGATGAATCTCATGATTCAAGCAGACCATTAATTAAGCCATCAGATTTATTCTTAAGTTGTGAGGATGTAATGAATTTTACTGAATCAATCAAAAAAATTGATGCTAATGAAATTGATTATTCATTTGAGTCATTTAAAAAGGTTGAAGAAGCGATTCAAAAACATGAATTCACTGATAAGAAAATAGTATTAATGTCATCTGTACCCTCAGAAATTGAGAAATTAAAAGAAAAATATAAAACCGAAACAATAGGAATTAAAAATATTGGTGAGATCAAAAAAGATGTTTCGTTAATATATGGCGATATTGTAAGGCCAATCAATGTAACAGATGAAAATATACTTGTTTTCCATAAAGAATATATTGATAAATCAGAATTTAAAATAGATTCATCAAACGCTAAGTCACTAAAAAAAGATACTTTATCAAAACTTTTTCAGATAGGAGACTTAATAGTTCATGAGGATTATGGTTTAGGTATATATGAAGGATTGGAAGTTGTAGAAGCTAATAAAAAATTAAGTGAATATATAAAAATAACATATGACAAAAATGAAGTTTTATATGTTCCACTGAAAAATATTAATAAGATTTCAAATTATCATAAAAATAATAATACCAATATTAAAATTGATTCACTTTCATCAAATAAATGGTCTATTAAAAAATCAAAAGCAAATAAAAGAGTTATTGATCATGCAGCTGAAATATTAGATATTGAATCAAGAAGAAATAATGCAAATTCACCAAGTTTAAAGGCAGATGAAGATTTATTTTTAAATTTTGAAAAAGAATTTCCGTATAACGAAACACCAGATCAAATTGAATCTATTCTATCTATAAAAAAAGATCTTTCTCTTATAAAACCAATGAATCGTGTTTTATGTGGAGATGTAGGATTTGGAAAAACAGAAGTCGCAATGCGAGCAGCATTTATCTCAGTATCATCAAACAAACAAGTAATTATTATTACTCCGAGTACAGTACTTTGCGATCAACATTATGATTCATTTATTAAAAGATTTGAGAATTTTCCAGTAACTATAAATAAGTTAAACAGACATACATCAAATAAAAACAAAGAACATATAATTAATAGCTTTAACTCAAAAAAAACTGATATTTTAATTGCTACTCATATTGTTTTTAATAATAGTATTAATTATGAGAGTACCGGTCTATTAATAATTGATGAAGAACATAAATTTGGTATTAAACAGAAAAACTTCATTAAAGATAAACAATCAAATGTTCATGTTCTTTACTTATCAGCAACCCCTATCCCAAGAACAATGAATCTTGTGTTTTCGGGCTTAAAAGATTTTTCTTTTTTACAAACTCCACCAACAAATAGAATCAACATAAAATCATTTTTAAAAATACAAACCTCACAACTTCTTAAAGAGGCTCTAACAAGAGAAAAAGTAAGGGGTGGTCAATGTTTTATTGTTCAAAATGATATAGATAAAATGGAAAGCATAAAAAAAGAAATTAATAATTTGTTACCTGATTTTAACGTATCGATTGCTCACGGAAGACTTTCAAAAAAAGAAATAAAAAAAGTGATGCATGAGTTTAAAAATGGTGAGATAGATGGATTAATTTGCACCACTATTATCGAGATGGGTCTTGATATACCTAATGCTAATACAATAGTAATTATCAACTCGCATAATTTTGGACTATCACAACTACACCAACTAAGAGGAAGAGTTGGGAGGTCAGAGAAACAAGGTTATTGCTATTTTTTAATACCAACATTGGAAATACCAAAGCTTTCTAGAAATAGATTGGATTCAATAATTAGACACTCTAATCTTGGAGAAGGATTTTTAATAGCAGAAGAAGATCTTGAACTTAGAGGTGGAGGAGAAATGTTAGGAGATAAACAAAGTGGTCACATAGATAACATTGGATTATCTTTGTATTTATCAATGCTAAAAGACGCAATAAATTCTCAGAAAGATACTAAGGAATCAATTAAGAGGGATATAGAGATAAATTTCTATGATTCTGCATATATTAGTGAAGATTATTTGCCCTCACCTCTTGAGCGATTAAAAATTTATAAAAAACTTGATGAACTTATAACTTTTAAAGATTTAAAAACTTTAAATACTAACCTTAGGGACAGATGCGGAAAGATACCAATTGAAACCAAAAATTTAATAGATAACAAAAGATTTTATTTAAAAGTATTGAATACTGGAATTAAGTGTATAAAGTCAAATGAAAAAAATACAAATTTTGAAATAACAAATAATATAAAAGACGAACATTTAAATAAATTAGTTAGCCTTGCTCAAGATGAGCCTCAAAAATATCAAATTAATTCAAATAATAAATTTATTTATAAGTATCATGAATTAAACTCTGAGGTTAGAAGACAAAATATAAATGAGCTATTAGATGAAATTTTTTAAAAAAAGATCTTTATTATTAATATTATTAATAAATATTTCTTTTGCTCAAGAAGATGCGGCTGAATATAAAATAGAATTAATCATATTTAAGTATTTGGATTTTGAGACTAATGAAACCTTCAATACAAAATTAAAAGTACCTAATAAAGATTTAGTTTATTTATATGATGAGGGCTCCTTATCTGACAAGACCGAACATAGTAACTTTTCAAATATGTCAGAATTTTATAAAAACTTATTTAATAATGTTGATGAAATAGATATTAAGGAATTACCAAAACCTCTATATAGAGATAATGATATTTTAACTGTTTTAAATAAGCTAAAAAGTAAAATTGATAAGGATAAAAACTATATTTTACTTGATACAAAATCTTGGATCCAAACTATTCCAGATAATGAATCATCAAATTTTTTGTCATATCAAAGCCAAAATAATTATGGCTTTCTTATAAGGTTCTATAAAAAGAGATTCATGCATATTGATCTTAAAGCATACTTAGGAAATTCATATACAAGAAACTCTAATATAAAAATCTTCATTGATAATGAAAAAAGAATATTTAATGAAGAAATTCACTTTTTCGATCATCCATATTTTGGAGTGGTAGTTTCTGTAAGTGAAATTTAGTTATTTATAATAAGCGTTGTCATTTATTGAATGATCAGTAAGATCTTTGACTGCTTTTACTTCTGGAATTTGATCGATGAGAGTTTTCTCGATTCCATCTTTAAGTGTTACATCTACCATTCCACAACCCTGACAACCTCCTCCAAATTGAAGAACTGCAATGTTTTCATCATTAAATTCTACAAGAGAAACCTCACCACCATGAGATTCAAGCATGGGATTAATTTCGTTATAAATTACATAATTTATTCTGTCTTCAACTGGGCTATCAGGAGATATATTTGGTAGTCTTGCATTAGGAGCTTTGATGGTAAGTTGACCACCAAAAGTATCATTATCAAAATTTACCTCACAATCTTTTAAAAATGGAATACTTCTTTTTTCGATATTAACGTTTATTAAATCAAGATTTAAAATCATGTCATCGGGCATGGCTTCTTCTGGTTTACAATATGCTAGGCAAGTTTCAGCTTTTGGAGTGCCGGGATCAGAAATGAAAATTCTAATAGATAAGTCTGTTTCATTCTTATCTTGAATTAATTTCGCCAAGTATTCTTCAGCAGATTTTGTGATATTAATTATTTCATTCATGTTTATATGTGGTTATATAGGATTATAAGTTCTTTTTTAGGAATTAGAAAAAAAGAACAACTTTCAGATGATCTAAATAATATTTCATTTGGAAAAGTTATTTTTTTATTCATTAGTATTAATGTGGTATTTATAGGTTTAGTTTTAATTGTTACAACTCTTTTAATATGAATAAATTTGATAGATTTCAAGACGACATTAAAAACAATTATGACGAAAAAATAGTAATTAACCTCAGTCCCTCAAGATCATTTAGAAGTCGTTGTGAATTTTCTTATGGAAAAAATCATTATGTTATGCATGATATTAATGAAAAAATTTACATCAAAACTTTTAAAGACGCATCATTAGATATTCAGAACTTAATGCCAGTACTTTTAAAGAGAATAAATGAGAATAACGAAATAAACCATAAGTTATTTCAAGTTAATTTTAGATCAAATCAACACAATAAAATTATGGTCACAATGATTTATCACAAAATAATAGATAAATCCCTAATAAATATTGTGAATCAAATATCTGATGATCTAAAAGTAAATATAATCATTCGATCTAAAAACTATAAATATGAAACAAGGGGTTTATATTTAGACGATACACTCATTTATAAAAATTTAAAAATTTATCAGACTGATAATACTTTTACACAATCAAATAAATATTTAGTTGATAAAATGATATTTAAAGTTATTGATTTCATAGAGAATCCAGATGACTTATTAGAGTTATATTGTGGGATAGGTACTTTTACTATTCCGTTATCGTTTATATTCAACAAAGTTCTAGCAACAGAAAATANTAGAAACTCTATTAAATGCCTTAACAAATCTTTAAAAGAAAATAATATTTTAAACATTCATAATGCTCGTCTTTCATCTGATGAAGTATCAGAATTATTTAAAGGAAAAATTTTCAATCGAATGAATTCAAAAAGTATATCTGACTTTAATTTTTCACATATTCTTTTGGATCCACCACGGTCTGGATTAACAGAAGATGTAATTAATTTAGCCTCTAATTTTAAAAATATTATTTATGTTTCTTGTAGTGCTGAAACTTATATTAGAGATATAAATTTAATTAGGTCACATAAAATTACAAACATAGAATTGTTTGATCAATTTCCAAATAAAAATCATCTAGAGATAGTGTCTGTATTAAAAATGATTGAATAATTTATTTGATGTCAAAATTATCTGAAAGAGATTTCATTTCCTTTCTAAGAACAAACATTGCAATTAAATTTGGGATTGATACAAGTGCTACAACAACATAAGCAATGTTCCAAACTACAGTTGTATCAATAACTGCAGCTAAAACAAAACATAAAACGTAGAAATTTCTATACCAAACAACACCCTTCTCTCCAAATATATACGCAGTTGATCTATCCCCATAATAACACCAGGTTATTGATGTAGAAAATGCAAATAATAATAAGGCTATAGCTACTAACTTACCGCCATATTGACCAAGTATTCCCTGCGAGAATGCTTTTGCTGTTAATTCTGCTGAGCTTACAAGTGATTTACCATTTATAGAAACTTGTTCTGATATTTTTCCATTTTTAACATCAAGTTTTCCTGAAAATAAAGTATCCTCAATTGAATTGGAAATTGTTATGTCTTCTGCAATTGATCTGGAATGAATTACAGTTATATTTTCTGATAATATTTTTCCATCTTTTATATCTAGTGAGCCTGAAAATTCATTTACATTTGAATCAATAGATTGAACATATTTAGTTAATTCGTTTATATGATCAGGATAAATATATTCACCATCTACATTTTTTTCATCAGAATAAATTCCTTCAAGAATTACCATGTCTGTCTTTGAGAAAGTTGTATCAAATTTTTGAGTCCATACTCCACTTGATAAAATTACCAACGCTGTAACACTACAAACAACAATGGTATCGATAAAAGGTTCGAGTATAGAAACAACACCTTGATCAATTGATTTATTTTTTGATGAAGCATGAGCAATTGGAGATGATCCCTGACCAGCCTCATTTGAATATAGCCCACGAGCAACACCATATTTTAAACTCATTGCAAAACTAGCACCAAGAAATCCCCCAACTGCAGCAGATCCAGTAAAGACTTGTGCAAATATTGCGTTAAATGAAGGTATTATATTTTGATAATTTTCTGCCAATATTATTAATGCGCCACCAAAGTATATAAGACCCATTATTGGAATAATTCTACTAGCAACAGATGCAATTCTTTTTATACCTCCAATAATAATTATCCAAAGCAAAGCTCCCAAAAATAATCCAGTAAATAGTTTAGGTACAGCAAATTCAGTGTTCATTACCAAAGCGATATTATTAATTTGAGGCATATTTCCAGAACCAATAGCTGTAATCATCATTAAGAATGCAAATAGAATAGCAACCCATTTCATATTTAAACCTTGTTCAATGTAATACATTGGTCCACCAGATATTGAGCCGTCGTTTAGAGTTGTTCTGTATTTATGGCCTAAAGTTACTTCAACATATTTTGTTGTCATTCCAAAAATTGCTGTAATCCACATCCAAAATATTGCTGCAGGCCCGCCTGTCCAAATTGCTAAAGCAACTCCACCAATATTACCTGTACCCACAGCGCCAGACATAGCTGTTGTAAGTGCTTGAAATCCAGTTGTTTCTCCATCTGATTCAGAGTTTTTTGTCTTTCCAGATACTATTTTTAATGCGCTATTGAAATACTTAAATTGTGGAAATCCTAGATAAATAGTAAAAAATATACCCGTTCCAATTAATAAAGCTGGAAACCACCAAGATCCACTTAAATTACTATCAAGTAAAACCAAAAAAGCATTAAATTGTTCCATATATTTATTCCGAATAATTTTCGACTAAGTCAGTATATCCACCAATTAACTTATCATCTATAAAAATTTGAGGAACTGTTCTAGCTTGAGGATTTCGCTCTAACATCTCTTCAAAAACTTTTGGATCATCAGCACTATACACATCATATTTTATTCCTTTTGAATCAAAGAAGTTCATTGCCATAACGCAATATGAGCAATTTGACCTGGAATATATTTCAACTTTTTTAGTCATAATTTCATTATAATAAAAATATGTCATTATTTAACCTAAAAGATAAATCAATTTTAATTACAGGATCTTCAAGGGGTATAGGAAAAAGTATTGCATATCATTGTGCTTTACATGGAGCCAAGGTNATTATTTCTAGTAGGAAACTTGATGCATGTGAAGCTACTGCAAGTGAAATTAATAAAGCTGTTGGTACAGAAGCTGCCTTCCCTATTCCAGCAAATATCAGTGATGAAAATCAACTAAATGATTTAGTATTATTAACCAAAAAAAAATTAGGAAAAATTGATACCCTCATTTGCAATGCTGCAACAAATCCATTTATGGGGTCAATGCTTGATATGCCATCAGAGAAGTTTGACAAGGTTATGAATAATAATATTAAGTCTAATCAAATTTTATGCAACTTAGTATTACCAGATATGATTGATCGTGAGGATGGTTCAATTATTATTATATCTAGTATCGCTGCTATNAAAGGCAGNCCAATACTTGGTGCTTATAATATAAGNAAAGCTGCCGATGTTATGATTGTTAAAAATATAGCTGCTGAATTTGGTCATAAAAATATTAGAGCAAATTCGATTGCACCAGGTCTTATAAAAACAGACTTTGCNAAGGCATTATGGGAAAATCCTGATATTTTAAATTCAGTGTTATCTTCAACACCTATGAGAAGGATCGGTGAGCCAGATGAAATTGCTGGTGTTGCTATTATGCTTGCTTCTGATGCTGGTAATTATATTAACGGACAAACAATAGTTGTTGATGGTGGTACAACTATATCTTGATAGAATTTTTTAATTCGCTAAAAAAATAATTTAAAACATGAGTTTCATTGATTTGTGGGACTTTAAAATAATCATATCTAAAATCATTTAAATCATTTATAAGATTTGAAATCTTTAAATTGTTAAATTTAAAAGTATTAAATTTTACATAAGAACCTGATAATTTTTCAGATAATAACCTTGATTTTAAGAGTATCTTAAGAAATTCAATTAAATAATTTGTCTTAGTAATTAAATCAATTTCTAGATTTGCAACATTTTTTAAGGCTGAATTAGCATCAATTTTATTTTCTATAAAGTCAGAAATAATTTCAAGGAACTCCCTAAAATTTAAATGTTTGTTGTTTTGAATATCCTCAATAATTTCTAATGGAGATATAAAACTTGGAAAATATGTAGAGTTAATATCTGATATACCATTTTTACTTAGCCAATCATTAATAGTTGATTCATTTAAATTAGGTACATTAATAATTTGACACCTACTATATATTGTATCGAGTAATGATTTGTTTCTATCAGTAACGATAATAATGAAAGTATTTTTAGCTGGTTCCTCAAGAGATTTTAATAATGCATTTTGACATTCGGCATTCATAGTTTGAGCATTCAATATTAAAGCTACCTTATTATTTGAAATTGACGGAGTTACCGATAAAAAATCATTAACATTTCTTTGGCCCTTTTCATCATCCCATTTATCTTTTCTATAAGTAATATGGTGAAGAAGTATTTTTTCTTTATCTAGTTTAAAAAAATCAGGATGGTTATTAGACTTGATAAGTGCTAGTTCATTTGAATCTAATTTTTTTGAAAGAATTTTTGTAGCAATCTCATTTGCAAGAAGTCTTTTACCAAGACCTTTAGACCCAGAAATTATTATTCCATGTGGTAACTTGTCAAAATCAATATTTTTATATATTTCTTTTAGCCAACCATAGTTATCAATACTCAACTTTATAACCCAATATGTTTAATTATTTTTTGATGAATTTGATCAATATCCAAAGAGGCATTAATTTTTATAAATCTATCCTTATTATCTTTTGCAATCTTGATGTAACCTTTTCTTACTCTTTCAAAAAATGCTTTGCTTGATGATTCAATTCTATCAATATCATCATTAGTTTTGCGTGCAAAACCCTCATCAACTGGAATATCAAGCAAAATACTATAATTAGGTACTGGACAATTTATAAAAGTTATAAGAGATTCAATTAAAGGAATAGAAAGCTTTCTGCCATAACCTTGATATGCAATAGAGGCATCATAGAATCTATCTAATAGTAAATAGTCTGATTTACATTTATTTATCTTGTGTTTTATAAGCTCAGATCTTGATGCAAACATTAAAAGAAGTTCAGCTTCATTTGATAATTCATTTGATGAATTTAATAGAATATCTCTTATTTTTTCACCAGTATTTGTTGATCCAGGTTCTCTATATACATCTACTAAAAAATTTTTTGATTCAAGATAATCTTTTAGAAGTCTTAACTGAGTAGATTTACCAACACCCTCAATTCCCTCAAATGATATTATTTTCATTTATTAAGTCCTAACTCATTAATTTTATTAAGATGCTCTTCATAAGTCTTTGAAAAGTAATGTGAAGTTTTTGAATCAGCAACAAAAAATAAATAGTCTCCTGGAAGTGAATCAATTGATGCATTTATAGATGATATAGAAGATATTGAAATAGGAGTTGGAGGTAAGCCATTAATCATATATGTATTATATTTATTATTTTTGTCTAGAATATCAGATTTTTTTATGTCTCCATCAAAATTTGGTAATAAACCATAAATGATTGTTGGGTCAGCTTGAAGTCTCATTCCTATAGATAATCTTTTTAGAAAAACACTAGCAATTTTACTTTTCTCATTATCATTACCAGCTTCTTTCTCAATGATTGATGCAAGAATTAAAACTTCTTCTTTATTCAATGAGGTATAAGTACTTTTATTTTTTAATTTATTATTTAAATAGTTTTCTAATCTTNCGTGACTTTCGTTTAATATTTCAGACGCACTCATACCTTTTTTATAAAAATAAGTATCAGGATAAAGAATGCCCTCTCTAAATGAAAGATTGGTGTTGATACATTTTAGAAAACTACAGTCATTTATTAAGTATGAATCATTAATTAAGTTTTCTATATCATAAATATTCAATCCCTCATTAATTTTTAATTTATGAGTAATTGTTTCGCCGGATTTTATTAAGTTAATAATATCTAAAATAGATTTATTACCAATTTGATATTCGCCGTATTGTATTAAATTAATATCATTTCTTAGAGAATAAATCTTTAAAAAAAGCTTATTAGCAAAATTTATTGGTAAAAATAATGAAAAAACTTCATAAATAGTATCGCCCCTTTCAATATTTATAACTAAGTTTTTATTTTGAGGAACATGATCAAAAAATGCTTTGTAAGGAGCATATATTGATAATGATATTAGTAAGCTACAAATTATTAGGGATCTTATTAAATGCATAATAAATGTTTAAATAACAATAGTTATTGTAAACATTTAAAAAGATTTAAAAAATTAAATTTTTATGAATTTGAATTTATATATTCAACAGCTTCATTTACTGTAGAAATTTTTTCAGCGTCTTCGTCAGCAATTTCAAGATCAAATTCTTCTTCAAGCGCCATTACAAGCTCAACAGTATCTAATGAATCAGCTCCAAGATCATCAACGAAGGATGAATCACTTTGAATTTCTTCAACAGATTTACCTAATTGATCACTTACAATTTTTTTGACTCTATCTTCAACACTCATAATATCTCCATTACCCTATATTGAAATTTGACACATTTTACATGTAATAGTTCAAAGTTGCACATTTTTATTAGTACATAAGCAAACCACCATCAATTGATATGGTTTGACCTGTAATATATGAGGCCTCATCAGAAGCCAGAAATGCTACCAATTTAGATATATCTTCACCGCTACCCAAACGACCGAGAGGAATAGAGTTTTCTATTTGTTTTTTAGAATCTTCATCTAAAAAAGATGTCATATCTGTGTCTATATATCCTGGAGCAACGCAGTTTACAGTTATGTTTCTAGAACCCAATTCCTTTGCAAGTGACTTAGTAAAACCATTAAGTGCTGACTTTGATGAAGAATAATTGACTTGTCCAGGATTGCCCATTAATCCAGAAATAGACGATATATTTATTATTCTACCCTTTTTATTTTTGATCATATTTTTTACAAAAATCTTTGAAAGGTTGAAAACTCCATTAAGATTAGTATCAATAACGTTATCCCATTCTTCATCTTTCATTCTTAAAAAAATCTGGTCTGAGGTAATACCTGCATTATTGATAAGAATGTCTGGTAGCAAATTCTTTGTTTTCAAGTCATTAAAACAATTTTGAATATCTTCTCTAGATGTAACATCAAGTTTTACAGGGATAAGATTTTTAATTTTTTTATCAAACTCGAATTCATTTCTGGATGTTCCAACAACTACATAATCATTTTCAGCAAAATGATAAGCAATTGAATTACCAATTCCTCTTGATGCGCCAGAAATAAAAACATTGCCATTACTCATAGTTCTTCCTTAATTTTATCAAAAAAATCTTCAGATGAAGTCGAGTACACATTTTCAATACCATTAGCTTTAGCTAAACCAGATAAAACTTTATTCGGACCACATTCGATAACAATACCATCATATTTTTTAATCTGTTTCATTGTATTAATCCACTGGACAGGCATGACTAATTGACTTAATAAATTTTCTTTTAGATTATCAATATTTTTAGGAATTTTGTTATTTACATTTTGAATTATTGAATACTCTGGTAAAGAAAAATTAATTTTATTTAACTCATTTTCAAATTGATCAAGAGTATTGCTCATTACTTTTGAATGAGCAGCAACACTTACTTTAAGTTTAATGCACTTTTTATAGCCACAATCCTTTAAACGATTGATAACTTCATCAACTCCTTCTTCGGTGCCAGAAACAACAATTTGTTTAGGTGAATTAAGATTTGCTGGTGTGACTATTGTCTTGATTTCTTCTTCAACTTTGGAACATATCTCATTAATCACATCAAGATCTACATTGAGAACAGCACACATTGATCCCTTTGGACACTTTTCCATAAGTTTTCCTCTTTTGTGAACCAGTGATAGGCCTTCTTGCAAAGAAATAGCATTTGCTGCAACCAAAGCACTATATTCTCCAAGTGAATGTCCACATAAAATATCAGGAATTAATCCTAGTTTATTTAAAATATTTTTAAAATCTAAAATTGATGCTAAAAGAATTGCAGGTTGCGTTATAGATGTCTTGTTTAAATCTTCAATGGGTCCATTATTAATAACATCTATGATATTGAAACCAAGTAAATTGTTTATTTCCTCTTGATATGACTTAAGTAAGTCTATTGAATGATGATTGAGCATTCCAAGAGACTGTGAACCTTGTCCTGGAAAAAGAATACTTATATGCCTAGGCATAACTATGATGTTACTTCTTCTGACTCTTCTTTGATAGGTTTTCTTAGATCTTTAATCAATCTGCCTTTATAAAAACCATCTTTNGTCATTTGATGACGAAGATGTTTCTCACCAGAAACAGGATCAATTGATAAAGTTTTAGAGTTTAAAGCATCATGAGATCTTCTTTGACCCCTTCTAGACCTTGTAACTTTGCTTTTTTGTACCGCCATAATATGCCCTAAAAAACGCTATCCTAACAAAATTTTATTGATAATAACAGGAAATTTATTCAAGACTTAAAATCAAATTATTAAATTCCACTGGAAGTTTAGATTTAACTCTTATCATTTTATTGTTTAAATCTGGAAAGATAATTTCTTTAGCATGAAGTGCTATTTGATGATTTCCAATATTTAGCGATTTATCGAAATCTTTATCACCATATTTTTTATCAAAAATAATATGATGGTTTAACTTAGATGCATGTATTCTTATTTGATGAGTTCTCCCAGTATCAATTTCAACATCTACAAGTGATGTATTTTTAAGTTTCTTTTTTAAAATAAATTTAGAAAATGCTACTTTAGATTTCAAAGTAGAATTTTTATATATAGGTATATCAACAGTAATATTTTTCTTTATCTTTCCCTTTAGAATTGTTGAATAGATTTTCTTAACGTCTTTATTCTTTAAGCATTTGCTAAAGTGTTTTGCAGCTTTTTTGTTTTTTGCAAAGACAATGCAGCCTGATGTTGACTTATCTAGTCTATGACATAAATCCAGGTTATTTCCATATCTTTTCCTAAATATATCAATCAATCCATAGGAGTTCTTTGATCCTCCATGAACAGCTATATCATTTCTTTTATTAGCAACTATAAAATTATCATTCTCATAAATTATATTTTTAGTGTGTTTTAAAATTTGATCTGATTTTATTATCTTTATTTTCTTATCTAAGATTTCAAGATTAGGTGGTATTCTAATTAGGTCATTTAATTTAAGTTTATAGTTAGGTTTTTTTCTAGAAGAATTAACCCTAACTTCACCCTTTCTTATAATGTTATAAATTTTACTTTTAGGAACTGTGCTGAATATCGAAATTAAAAAATTATCTATTCTTCTACCTTCATTATCTTCATTGATTAGTATTTTTTTGACAGTCATCATACAAATCTATAGGATATACACTTAAATAACTAGGTTTTCCTAGAAAATTAATAAGAAAGATAAATACAACAGTTATATATTAAAAAGCTCCTAATAGAGCTGATCATGTAAGCACTAAAGAGTAAGACTTACTGATAAACGCTTAGTAAAAGCACACTGCTGAATTATCTTCCTATATAGGGAGAAAAAATGAAAAGAATATTAATAAATTCATCCTATGGTGATGAACTACGAGTAGCACTTGTTGATGGTGCCAAATTATACGACTTTGATACAGAATCACCTGAAAAAGTACTTCTCAAAGGAAGTGTATTTAAGGCAACTGTATCTAGAATTGAATCTAGTTTAGATGCTGCGTTTGTAAATTTTGGCTCAGAAAGGCATGGATTTCTTCCATTAAAGGATCTTTCAAGTGAATTTTATAAAAAGGACAAAAAAGGTAAATCAATATGTACGTTAGAAGAAGGCCAAGAAATTGTTGTTCAAGTAACAAAAGAAGAAAGAGGCACTAAAGGAGCCGCTCTTACAACTCAGATTGGTTTGGCTGGGAGGTTTTTAGTACTAATTCCAAATTCTTCTCGATCTGGTGGTATTTCTAGAAGGATTAGTGGGGAAGAAAGAGATCAAATAAAAAATATTCTTGATAAGTTAAATATTCCTGAGAATATGAGTGCAATTGTTAGGACAAATGGTTTAGGCAGATCTGTTGAGGAGCTAAGCTTAGATTTAGCCTATCTACTTGCTTTATGGGATGAAATAAACAACACAATTCCAAATGCAACATCACCATCTTTGATTTACAGAGACGATAAATTAATTGTAAGAGTTGTTAGAGATTATTTTAAAGAAGATATTGAAGAAATATTAATTGATGACAAAGAAATTTTTAATGAGGCTAAAGAATTTATTGAAGCTGTTATTCCAGATCATTCTGAAAAAGTTAAGTTTTATGATGAGGAAATACCTCTATTCAATAGATATCAGATTGAATCTCAAATAGAGTTAGCTTTTCAAAGAGAAATATCATTAAACTCAGGCGGGTCCATTGTTATTGATCCCACTGAGGCCATGACAACAATTGACGTTAATTCTGCAAGATCTACAAAAGGTAAAGACATTGAAGAAACAGCTTTTAGAACAAATATAGAAGCAGCAACAGAAGTTGCAAGGCAATTAAGACTCAGAGATGTCGGTGGTCTAGTTGTAATAGATTTCATAGACATGACAAATGAAGATAATCAAAATAAAGTTGAGTCTGCATTTAGAAAAGCTATATTCTCTGATAGGGCCAGAGTACAAGTATCAAATATATCTAGATTTGGTCTTTTAGAGATATCAAGACAAAGATTGCGCCCTTCATTAAATGAATCTTATGATATTGAACATGTTTTAGTCCGAGGCCCAAGATCTCTTGGCCTTTCAATTCTTAGAATTGTTGGAGAAGATGCAGCAAAAGAAAATACTGGTGAAATACATGTTTATGTTCCATCAGATGTTGCTAGCTATCTTTTGAATGAAAAAAGATATGACATTATTAGTATCGAAAAAACAAATAAAGTTAAAGTTCTAGTAATTGCTGATCCATATAAATCAAGGCCATATTACAAAGTCGTAAGAATAAAAAGCTCAGATGTTAAAAATACAGATTCTTATAAATTAACGCCAGATAGTCCAGAGCCTGATATTAATTGGAGAGATTCTAATAATCAGTCAAAAGCAATGAAACCATTAGTTGATGGTGTTAAACCACCAAAAATGCCTAAAACAAGACAATCTGGCTTAATGAAATGGTTAAAGTCAATCACTGGTATACAGGTTGAAGAGACCAAAAAGAAGAAAAGACCACAAAGAAAATATAGAAGAAAAAATAATGCACAACGTGCTAAGTCTAATAAAAACTTTAAGAATAAGCCTAATAATAAAGTAAATAAAAATAATAAAGCTTCTTCTACCATTAAGACTAAAAATACAAACAAAAAAAATAATGATAAAAGAAGCTTTAAGGCTAAAGAATCAAAAAAACAGGAACCTAAAAAAGAATTACAAAATAAAACTAAAGAACCTGCAATAAAGGAAATCGTTAAAGAAAAAAAACCAAAAAAAGATATTCCTCTTAGAGCTAAGAATGATCCTCGACAAAAGAACTAATTAATAAACCAGATAAACTGGTTGTTGGTGGAACATAAGGCAAATTATTGTATTTATACCAATTAGCTTCAACGATCTCAGTTTCGTCAACTTTTATTTCACCAGAATCGTATTCACAAGAAAATCCTAACATCAGTTGAGAGGGAAATGGCCACGGTTGACTTCCATAATATTTAAGATTTTTAACTTTAATATTTACTTCTTCAAAAACTTCTCGTTTTACTGTTTCTTCTGCGGATTCTGACACTTCTACAAAACCTGCCAAAACACTGAACAAACCTTCTGGAAATAAATTATTTCTGGCTAATAAGATTTCGTCACCCCTAGTTACCATAGCTAATACGCATGGTGCTATTGATGGATATATCATTGTAGATGTTGTTGGACAAACTAATGATTCTTCATTTGTATCAAATTTATTTAATTCACCAGAATAGCCTGAATATTTATTGCTTCTTATCCAGTGTAATAATTGATTTGCCCTACCCATTAAAACAATATCTTCAGGGTCAGAAATTGCTAACAGATGTCTAACATCATATTCAACAAGCGATTTATAACCAATATTAATATCATTTTCACAATTAGAAATATCAACAGCATAAATTTTGTTCTCTGATTCAGCTATTCCAATGACAATAGAATTATCAATATCAATATCTAAATAGTTACTATCGAGTAAAAAAGTTTTTATTTCATTTTCGTAAAATATTTTATTATTCTTAAAAATAATAAATTTATTATTTTCTTTATCATTTATTTCCAAAAATCTTTTAAAATGCATGTCAAATAAGTTTAAAATATCCTAATGTTCAATGAGGTCCAAAAATTATTTCTAGGTAATGCCCCAGGATGGTACAAGTCTACCATAATAGCCTTTCTTGTAATTAACCCGCCATTATTATTAATACTTAATTCTATGGGATTAAATGGAAATTTTATAATTGGATGGGTTTTTTTATTACAGTTTATCTTTACATTGGCTTTAGCTTTAAAGTGTTATCCACTCCAACCAGGAGGCCTGCTTGCATTGGAAGCAATTGTCATGGGCTTAACCTCAACAAAGTCTGTATTTCATGAAATCGAAAATAACTTAGAAGTAATACTCCTATTGGTTTTCATGGTAGCGGGTATATATTTTATGAAGAACTTAATGTTAACAATATTTACTAAATTGTTATTAAGCATTCGTTCAAAAACATTACTATCACTTTTATTTTGTATTTCTGCTGCAGTTTTATCTGCTTTTTTAGATGCTCTTACAGTAACAGCAGTATTAATTGGAGTAACTATAGGCTTTTACAGAATTTATCATGCTGTAGCATCAGGTAGCTCATTTTCTGATGAATCGCATGATTACCATGCTAACTCGTCAATAAATACTTTGAANCTAGAAGAATTAGANNACTTCAAAGCTTTTCTTAGAGATNTAGTTATGCATGGTGCAGTTGGAACTGCTTTGGGTGGTGTTTGTACANTAGTTGGAGAACCACAAAATTTACTGATTGCTACCATTGCTGGTTGGGAGTTTGTTGAGTTCTTCCTAAGAATGGCTCCGATAACGATGCCTGTTTTTGTAGCAGGTATTTTTACATGTTTTATCATTGAGAAATTTTCTATCGCTGGTTTTGGCAACCAGCTACCTCCTAATATAAGAGAAATCTTTAATGATTATTCAGTATATAGANAGGAAAATATCACAGCTAAAGATAGAGCAGAACTTCTCGTAGAGTCNTTGGTTGCGGTTTTTCTTGTAATTGCTCTTGGATTACATTTGGCTGCTGTCGGTCTAATTGGATTAAGTGTAATAATTTTGCTAACTGCATTCAAAGGTATCACGGAAGAACATCATTTAGGTGAGGCATTTCACGAGGCCCTACCTTTTACAGCATTACTTGCGGTGTTTTTTGCAATTGTAAGTGTTATTCATGATCAACATCTTTTTTCTCCAGTAATTGATTATGTCTTATCACAGGATCCTTCAACTCAACCCTCACTATTCTTTGTTGCAAATGGTTTTCTTTCTGCAATAAGTGACAATGTATTTGTTGCAACAATTTATATCAATGAAGTCAAAAGTGCTTTTGATAGTGGAGTTATTACTGAAACACAGTTTAACAATCTTGCTATTGCAATTAATACTGGTACAAATATTCCAAGTGTTGCAACACCAAATGGTCAAGCTGCCTTTTTATTTTTATTAACATCTTCACTTGCACCACTAATTAATCTCTCCTATTTAAGAATGGTATATATGGCACTACCATACACAATAGTTTTATCAATCGTCGGNTACACAGCAATTAATTTATTTCTTTAATGAAAGCTTTGGATAGAAAGTTTTGCGTCGCTCCAATGATGCAATACACGGATATGCATGATCGTTTTTTATTGCGTCTAATATCAAAAAAAGTTTTTTTATATACCGAAATGATTGCAACAGGTTCATTAATATATGGTAAATGTTTTGATCAGTTAGAATTCAATAAAGAAGAACATCCTGTAGGTATTCAATTGGGCGGCTCCAACGTTTCGGATCTTATTGAATGCTCAAAAAAATGTGAACAATTCGGTTATGACGAAATAAATCTTAATGTAGGATGTCCATCTGATAGAGTTCAAAAAGGAAAGTTTGGAGCATGTTTAATGCTTGAGCCAAATTTAGTAGCAGAATGCTTATCAAATATGCAAAATTCGGTAAGTATTCCAGTTTCTATTAAATGTAGGCTTGGAATTGATGATAATGAGGATTATGAATTTCTTTATAACTTTGTTTCAATCGTTAAACAATCAGGAATTAAAGTTTTTATAATACATGCCAGAAATGGAATTTTAAAAGGACTTAGCCCACGTCAAAATAGGAACATACCTCCTTTAAAGTATGATTATGTCTATAGATTAAAAAATGACTTTCCTGATCTAGAAATAATAATAAACGGTGGAATTAAGAATCTTGATGATTCTTCAAATCATTTAAAAAAAGTTGATGGAGTTATGATTGGAAGAGCTGCATACGATAATCCATTTATGTTAAAAGATGTTGAACCAAGGTTTTATAAACTTGACTCATCAATAAATTCAAAAAAAGAAGTACTTAATCTATATTTAGAATATGTTGAGAGACAAATTCAAAATGGTCACAATCTTAGCAGGATGATGAAGCATTTGTTTGGTTTATCCAGAGGAGACAAATATGCTAAGTCCTTTAGAATAAAAATTTTGGAAGTTATCAGAGATAATAGTTTGAAAAATCATAAAAACGAACTTGAAGATCTTTTAGTCTATTAAAAAATCTTCCATATCATCAATGAAATCATCTTGGACATCGATACCATCTGCAATTTCATAATTCATCGATTGTATATAAGCGTCTTTAACAAATGCATATTTATCACCAGACAGTAATGATTCAACGTCCAATAACCTCTCTCTTGTTTCAATTGCATCTATAGTTTTTAAGGCAATGTTTACATCGGTATCAGTCATATGAAATGTGACCGATGAAAAAGATGATACGGGCCTACTTAATGTATCCCTTAAAGTTGATGGTCCTAATCCAGGTAACATTATGTAAGGACCCTGTCCTACACCCCATACAGCAAGAGTTTGTCCAAAATCTTCCTCATGCCTCTCAAGTCCGATTTTTGAGGCAACGTCAATAAACCCGCCCAATCCAATTGTTGAGTTTATTAAAAATCTTGATAAATCATTTATAGATTTTTTTGGTTTGCCTTGAAGAAATTGATTAATAGAAGTTTCAACATCCTCAAGATTATTAAAAAAATTTGATACACCGATCTTAATATTGGGTGGAAATTTTGAATATGTCCTAGCAATTGGTTTTAGAATATTCTTATCTAGCTTTTCATTAAATTCAAAAGTTTTTCTATTAAAGTTTTCATATGGGTCTCTTACCTCATCTGCTATTAAATAATTAAAATAAAAGACAAGCGTAAATAAATATAAATATTTCACAATTANNTAAGTATCNGACAAAATTCTTTTAGATATCTCCTCTGTTATTTCAGAATTATAATCTAAATTAAAATCATGTAGGTTTTTNTCAAATTTATATGTACCAAGATGATTAATNTTATCNGAAATTAATTTGNTNCTATTTTGNTCTTCNACATNAAANATATTGTTAGAAATATATCCAAAAATNTTNANATTNAGTTTTTTTAACATTGTTATAGTNTTTTGNAGATCTGAANTTGCNAATATATTAGGTGTTGTAATCAAAATAAATTNATCTANTGAAAGTTCATTNAAAATAGTTAGATATACATCNCCNGTGCCAGGAGGCATATCAATCAATAAATAATCCAATTCACCCCATTTTGTATCATGAACTANCTTCTTAATNGCNCCACTTANCATNGGACCTCTCCATANAGCTGCATCNTCATAATTCATNATATTTCCCATAGATATAATCTTTATACCTTTCTTTGTAATCGGTATGATTTGTTTATCTACAATTTCATTTTTTGTATCCAACTTAAATAATATATTTTGATTAGGTCCATAAACATCTGCATCCAATATCCCTATTTTTTTGTGCTTAGATAGGCTAAGTGCTATAGATGCTGTAATTGAACTTTTGCCAACTCCGCCTTTAGCAGAACCAAATGCAATTATTTTTTTTATAGGCATATTAAGTAATATTTTCACATATAATACAGATAATAAATGGACAATTCTAAAAAAACTAAAAGAAAAATACTTGTCACTCAAGCTTTGCCTTATGCAAATGCACCACTGCACTTAGGACATATTCTTGAAGCTGTTCAAACAGATATTTGGACTAGATTTCAAAACTTTAATGGTAACGAATGCCTATTCTTTTGTGCTGATGATACTCATGGAACACCAGTTATGTTGAAAGCTAATGAAATGGGTATAAAGCCAGAAGAATTAATTTCTGATGTTTATAAAGACCATAAATCCTCATATGAACTTTATGGAATAAATTTTGCAAATTTTTACTCAACACATAGTGATGAAAATAGAAAATATTCAGAATATATATATGAATGCGCNAAAAATAATAATTTAATTTCTAAAGCAAATATTGAACAATACTATGACGAAAAAGAAGAAATGTTTCTTTCCGATAGGTTTATAAAAGGAACATGNCCAAAATGTGGNGCTGAAGATCAGAATGGTGACAATTGTGGTGTATGTGGAGCTTCNTACAACGTACTTGATGTTAAAAAACCAATATCNATTATCTCAAATACAGNTCCAATTAAGAAAGAAAGTGAGCATATATTTTTTGATCTACCTCAAAAGAATAAAATGCTNAAAGANTTTTTAAAAAATGTAGATCTTCANGAATCAATTAAAAATAAGTTAAACGAATGGCTAAATGATGACTTAAAAAAATGGGATATTTCTCGAGATGCNCCCTATTTTGGTTTTGAAATACCTGGAGAAGANAATAAATACTTTTATGTGTGGGTAGATGCACCTATAGGTTATTTAGCATCAATCTCTAACTGGGCAGAAAAAAATAAATTGAATATGCAAGATTTATGGTCAGAAAATTCTAAGTATGAGATTTATCATTTTATTGGAAAAGATATTGCTTATTTTCATGGNTTATTTTGGCCAGCNTTATTGAGTGCAGCAAACCTCAAATTACCAAGTGGAATCAATGTTCATGGTTTTTTAACCATAAATGGTGAAAAAATGTCTAAGTCAAAAGGTACAGGTATATTAGCAAAAGAATTTGCTGAGATTACAAATCCTGAAACTTTGAGATATTACTTTGCAGCTAAACTTAATAACAAAGTTGAGGATATAGATTTAAACTTTGATGATTATGTTCAAAGGATAAATTCTGATTTAGTTGGCAAGTANTTAAACATTGCNTCAAGATCTGCNTCATTCTTAAAGAANAATAATAATATCTTATCAACAANTATTGATAANAATATTCTTNACAATTTAGTCGTCTAAAAAAGATGAAGTTGTGTCCTTNTATGAATCTAGAGAATACTCAAAATTAGTTAGAATTATTATGGATTTAGCTGATGATGTTAATAAATATATAAATGAGCAAACTCCATGGAAAAAAGAAATAGATGAAGCAGTTGATATAAGTTCAACTGCAATAAAAGCTTTTTATATTTTATCTTTATATCTTCATCCAATCATACCCAGTATTACCAATGAAGCATTTAAATTCTTAAATATTAAAAAAGTTTCAATTAATAATGTTGATGAAGCAATAACAAAAATAAATGATTACAAACCATTGCTAAATAGACTTGAAAAAATAATAATTCCTGAGGAAGAAAATATGGATAATGTAAATTTAATTAATATTGATCAATTTTCAGCTGTTGATTTAAGAGTTGCTAAAATTATCAAGGCAGATGACGTTGAAGGGGCTGATAAGCTGCTTCAACTAACTTTAGATGTTGGAGATTTAGGAACAAGAAATGTATTTGCTGGAATTAAAAGTGCTTACAAACCTGAAGACCTTACTGATAAGCATATTGTTTTAGTCAATAATTTAGAGCCGAGAAAAATGAAATTTGGAATATCTGAGGGAATGGTGCTTGCCTCTAGTAATGATGAAGGTATTTATTTAGTTTCACCAGATGAAGGTGCAAAACCTGGGATGAAGGTAAGATAATGGTTAAAACTGACATAATTGTAATAGGCGCAGGTCCAGTTGGATTATTTACAGTCTTTGAAGCTGGATTACTTGGATTAAATTGTACGCTTATTGATAATCTTGATAAACCTGGGGGTCAATGTGCTGAGTTATATCCTGAAAAACCAATATACGATATTCCAGGTGTTCCATTTCAAACTGCTCAAGAACATGTTGACGCCCTTTTAGAACAAATTAAGCCTTTTGACTATGAATTACATCTTTCAGAAAGGGTTGATTCAATTGAAGAAATTAATCATGAAGATGATAATTTTTGGAAGGTTAAAACAACTGAAGAAAAAGAATTTTTTTCAAAAAATATTTTTATTGCAGCTGGAGCTGGATCTTTTGAGCCAAGGAGACCTCCAAATATTGAAGATCCGGATAAGTTTCTTACAAATGGTGTTGAATATGCAGTTAGGTCTGTTGACAAATATAAAGATAAAAATATTTTTATATTTGGCGGCGGTGATTCAGCACTTGATTGGACAGTTGAATTATCTAAGATTGCAAAGTCTATAAGCCTAGTTCACAGAAGAGATGCATTTAGAGGAGCACAACATACCGAAGAGCTCATGAGAAATTTAGTGAAAGAAAATAAGGTTAATTTACTTACTCCATATCTTATTGATTCAATTATTGGAGATAAAAAAGTAGATTCTATAACTTTAAAAAACTTTGAAACTAATGAAATTGAGTCTTATGAAGCAGATGAATTATTATTTCTTTTTGGTCTCAATAAAAAACTTGGTCCAATACTTGATTGGAATATTGATTTAAACGGAAAAAAAATAAAAGTAAATACAGAAAACTATCAAACTTCAAAAGAAGGAATATTTGCTGTTGGAGATATCAATGACTATCCTGGAAAACTTGATTTAATTTTATCTGGATTTCATGAAACTACATTAGCAGTTCAAGAGGCCTATAAAAGGATCTATCCTGGAGAAAGAGTCCCTTTTGGTTACACAACTTCAAATTCAAAATTACAAGAAAAACTTGGTGTTAAAAAATAGATTTAGAAAATATCTTCCTGTAGTTGTAGATATTGAAACTGGGGGTTTTGATCCAGAAGTGAATGCAATTTTAGAGATTGCCATTACCCTCATTGAAGAAAAAGAGAATAAATTTGTACCTGGCGAAACATTTAGACATCATATTCAGCCTTTTGAAGGATCTATTGTTGAAAAGGAATCACTTGAATTTACAAAAATTAAGTTAGATCATCCATTAAGGAAAGCTGTTCTTGAAAAGGATGCTCTTCAAGATTTATTTAAAACTATTAACAAAGCGAGAAATAAATATGAATGCTCAAGAGCTATATTAGTTGGTCATAATGCACATTTTGACAAATCTTTTCTAGATGCATCTGTAATAAGGAATAACATAAAAAAAACTCCATTTCATAAGTTTTCTGTAATAGACACTGTTTCTTTAGGTGTCCTTGCAACAGGCCAAACTGTTCTTGCTAGAATATGCGAAAAGTTATCAATTGAATACGATAATGATGAAGCTCATTCTGCTGCATATGATACTAAAGTGACAGCTGAAGTTTTCTGTAAAATTATTAATAATTTTGATTTTTAAGACTCTACTGAATCTATGAGTTTTTTTAACTCACCATTTTCATGCATTTGAGCAATAATATCAGCACCTCCTACAAGATTTCCCTTAATAAATACCTGTGGGAAGGTTGGCCAATCTGAAACTTTGGGCAATGCTACTCTGACGTCATCATTTTCTAATACATCTACATAACTAAATTGTGATTCGCATTCAATCAATGTTTGAACAGTTCTCGCTGAAAAACCACATCTTGGTTCATATGGAGTACCTTTCATATAAATCAATATGTCATTCTCTTTAATTTGTTCTTTAAGTTTTTCTTCTATATCCATTTTATTTCCTAATAATTTCTAAATATTTCGATATTGTTTCCTCAAAACCATAATGAAGAGAATCTACTATAATTGCATGTCCAATAGATACCTCATTAATATTACCCATTTCAACTAAATAATGTAAGTTATTTAGATTTAAATCATGACCTGCATTGATTTTTAAATTTAAACTTATAGCATGATCAATAATTTTTTTTATTTCGTCTATTATAGATAAATTTTTATCATTTATAGCTTTAGCAAAAGCACCGGTATGAATTTCTATCAAATTAGCACCCATTTCAGCCGCATAGTCTACACCTTCAATATTATCAATAAATAAACTAACTTGGGCATCATTTGAGTTTTCTTTTAATACATGTATCAAGTTTTTTAATTCTGAATCATGTGAACCAGAAGACCATCCATGATCAGAAGTAATTTGATCAATAGCATCAGGAACTAAGGTTATTTGTTCAGGCTTTATGATTTCAGTCAATTCACAAAAACCAATGAATTCTTTATTTGGTTTCGAGAATGGATTTCCTTCAATATTGAATTCAACACCCCTAGCCTTTGTTAATTTAGAAATATTAATGACGTCATCACTAGTTGCGTGTCTATGATCGGGTCTTGGATGAAGTGTTAACCCATCAACTCCAAGATCAATAGCCTTATTCGCAAAGTATTCTATTTGAGGATAATTCTCGCCTCGTGCGTTTCTAAGAAGTGCAATTTTATTAAGATTTACGCTTAATTTCATTTGTTAATTATATATTTCAAATATTACCTGTATAGATCTTCTTTTTCATTCACAATCAAATCAAATGCATCGTTTGTTTCAGAACTATCTTGTTTGAAACCTTTGATTAAAACAACAGGCTTTTTTTCATTACTTTGACCCATTAATAAACCTGCTGCAGATGCCAGTTCATCAGCAACAGCTACTTCAGTTCCTCTAAGTTTTTTTCCATAAATATCTTTATTGCCTTTGAGATCGACAAGACTCTGGATGTTATGACTTGCTAATGCAAAATTGATTACACCTGANCTATAAGGTCTAGTCATTGAGTCAGTAATTATTATTGATATTTTTTTATTTAATTTTTTTGATAAATTGTTTTGAATATCTTTTGCACTTTTTTTNGGATTTTTAGGTAATAAGAGAGCAAGATTTTCATCAGGTACATTTGAAAGGTCTATGCCTGCATTAATATTTATAAATCCCAATTTATGCTCAACAATTATCACATTTTTTTTTGTAGAAAGTATTCTATTTGATTCATTTATTATGGCTTGAACTAATCCTTCATCTTTATTCAGTTTTTTTGATAAATCTTTNGCNTCCTCAGATATTTCTATTGTTTTCAAATTTACNTATCTATTTTCAGCTTTTGATACTATTTTTTGAGCTATAACAANAATNTCNTTGTNATTAATTATCAATTTATTGTTTTTAATGGAATCAAATATAATTGATGGCAAGTCATCACCTGGTTCAACTAAAGGAAAATGATTTAAAGCCAATAATTCAAGAGAATTCATAATATTGAGAATATATTTTGGTTAAAGATAACATATATAAACAAAAATTCATTCATCATGTATACTTTCCTGCAATGACAACCATAGATAAAACATTACTAGATATATTAGTTTGTCCAGTTTCAAAAAAAACACTGTCATATGATGAAAGTACAAATGAATTAATTTGTAAAGAATCTGGTTTGGCTTATCCAATAAGAGACGGTATTCCTGTAATGCTTCCAGAAGAAGCACGCAAAGTTTAGTAATCGCGCCCGTAGCTCAGTTGGATTAGAGTGCTTGGCTACGAACCAAGAGGTCGG
>FUFK010044174.1_pt1 | contig 71951 bp, 67 predicted proteins | sample 1021851 | NCBI WGS metagenome assembly FUFK01 (sample SAMEA51879418, study PRJEB19060) | metagenome | reverse complement strand
CTTTAGAATCATTATTTAAGTGTATGATTTCAATAGCCTGTTGTCTTAAACCTTCATAGCCTTCAATTTCTCCTGTTCTTATTTTAACAAGGTCACTAACCAATCTGGAAATCCCCTGATGCTTTTCTAATTTCTCCCAGTTAAGTTCTACGGTATCCTGAAAATAAGAATCTTCCATAAATTCCTGACCCTGAAAAAGCATGGGAATTCCTGGAGCAGTAAGCGTAAGTACAATCCCTAGCAGCGCTCGTTTTTTAGCGTAAGTACTTTCGGCATCACCGGGCTGAACCTCTTCAGGCACCCTTGCTTTTCCATTAGCGACTTCATCATGAGATTCAGTATATATGACCCTCTTAAAAGCATCATTGCTTTGCACGAACTGCAATGCACCAGCGATCTTTTCCAGATCCCTGCTATCATCATGCGTATCTGTGAGGACTTCACGAACGGGATGCACGAAATTCATATCCCATTGGGAACCATAACCAATGCCTCCATTTTCAATAGTATCGGTTACCATATCATGACCTTTAAGATCTTCAGCAATAGTAATAATATGAGGATATTTTTCCTGAATTTCAGCATTGATCTCACGCATCATTTGGTTTCCTTCTTCAATAGCAGTGTCCTCACCCAGTCCCCCACCTTCAAAACGAATATAAGAGGTTGCATCCATGCGCAATCCATCACAACGATATTTCTCTATCCACATGAGGGCATTGTCTCTTAAATACTGTCTAACCTCTTCCCTACCATAGTCAGGACGGGTGTCACCCCAGGGAGTTTTGCTTCGATGGTCGTTATAGAAATAAATACCACCTTTATCATTCTGCGACCAGCCATCAAATTGCCAGAGATCCATATCTGAAGGGCCAAAATGGTTGTAGACAACATCCATGATCACTCCAATTCCACGTTGGTGAGCAGTTTTTACCAGATTTGCCAGTCCGTTTGGACCACCATAATCCTGTTCTATGGCGAATGGATGCGCCGGGTTGTAACCCCAGGATTCCCCACCAGGGAACTCAGCTACCGGAAGCAGTTCTATACAATTGATCCCCAGATCTTTCAAATAATCCAGCTTCTCAATAACATCTTCAAAGGTTCCTACCATATCTGCCGATTTCCTGTTGAAAGTACCTACGTGCAGTTCATAGATTACTAATTGATTGAAAGAGGGCAACTGGTATTGATCATCACCAAAATCAAAGTTAAGATCACGAATTACAGAATTACCATCGCTATTAGTGAGTTCAAAAGCATAAGGGTCGTTACGGTAGAAGGCTTCACCATTATTGTGGATGACATATTTGTATTCATCACCTTGCTTTGCTTTATCGGTCGTGCCAGCCCGGTAACCATTTTCTTCATGTTCAAGTTCGAGGTCATGGTCGTTCCATTCATTGAAAGTTCCCGTAACGAATATTTTCTCGGCATTTGGTGCCCAAACACGAAAGGTGGTAAGCCCTTCATTTATGATACAGCCCATTCCCGGCGAGCGTTTTATGATAGTTTCCATATTAGTTATTGAAAATTAGATCCTTAATTGAAGTTCTTTAAACAAGAGGTAAAAGTAACTTCAGATCTTATTACAAAACGTTAATTATCATTACATTAACTTGTACTTCAGCTAGTNCCCANTCTNTTTACCTTTTCTACTTCGGAAGAATTTAGCTTCAGAAATAATCCTGGACATGGGAATATCAATTAATTCTGAATATTGCATATATTAAAAGCTGAAACATTTAAAATTCAGTAGTGATCCAACAGAAAGAACAGTATTATATCCTATCCAAAAAATGGAGCCTGGATCCAAATCAATGGTCGATGCTTATGGATGGCACGGCTGTTTTATTGACCTTGTTTGGCTTTATCATCGCATTCTGGCTCTACAAGGTTCAACGAGCAGATAAGGCCACAGANGCACATCGTTTCTTCAAATCATCCTTACCCGGATTAAAATCTTCTATACATCATGCGATCGCAGATCTACGGGAGTTTCGAGAATCACTGGATCTGGACAAAGTGGTCGACCCCGTCNTATCAGTTTCCCTGAATGATAAATTCCTGGAGAAAGTGAATCTGGTCGCTTTNAACCGCTATTATGCAAAAAATGAATCGGCGAATCTCGAACATTTCAATCAGCTGCTGGTTGATTCGAACTTCTTTGGAGATTACCGTGACTATATCACTAACCAGATCAAATATTTTAGAACTGTATATCTGGAAAGAGCTGATGATAATTCCGGAAATATTCTAAGGATGAAAGAAAAGATAAGGACGGTGCTGGACAAGGATATTTCCAGATTCGAAGATATACTTAAGAATATTGACCTTCTACTTCAGGATAGTTCGAAATAGGTATTTACTGGGAGATCGAAGAATTGTAGATAAATTACATTTCTGTTGTATCTCAAGGATATCCATTGTTTTGCTGATTTCATATTTAGGATTCTGAAAAATTATAAATGATTTATGATATTGAAAACTTCATTTTCGAGGGCTTTTGGTAATTTCATTCAAATCAAAAAAATCTCGATATGAAAAAGATATTAATGGTGGTGACATCTCATAAAGCCTTGGAAAATACCGACAGCACCACTGGTTTATGGATTGGAGAATTTACAGATCCATATTATGTTTTTAAAGATGAAGGTTATTCTATAGAGATCGCCAGTCCTATGGGTGGCAAGCCACCTATTGATCCAATGAGCGAGCTAACCGAACATATCACTAGTTCCAATCGAAGATTTCAAGACGACGAAGTTGCTCAAAATGCATTAAATAATACAAAACTTCTCTCAGAAGTTTCAGCAGAAACTTATGATGCTTTATTCTTTCCTGGCGGGCATGGACCCATGTTCGATCTTGCCTCAAATCATGATAGCGGGAAATTGATCCTGGAGTTTATTGAAAGTAACAAACCGGTAGCTTCAGTTTGTCATGGACCCGCGGCACTAATCAAAGCTGCTGAAGTTGAACCTGACTTACTGAAAGGAAAGAGAGTGACCGGCTATTCGAATCTCGAAGAAAAAATGTCTCTTAAAATGGATAATATCCCTTATACACTCGAAAACCGACTAAAAGAACTGGGAGGAGAATATCATACTGCTAGCGCTCCTTTCCTTTCACATGTAGAAGTTGATGGTTTATTGATAACCGGACAGAATCCATTGTCTGCAGAACCNACTGCAAAGGCTCTAGTAGATTTCTGGAATAATTGATCCTTAAATATATAATTTGACCAATATANAAAGTGAAAACCCTGATTTGCAAATCAGGGTTTCGCTTTAAAGATGTGCAGATTAAAGCAATACATAATAACTGGATGTTATATCAGTACATAACCCTTGCATTTGTTAATTTCATTATAAGCTGTATTATTTCAGCAGAACAAATGAGTATTTTTCGGATAAAAAACCTTCAGTGAGCATTGAATCTATCTCTAAAATTGTTACGGAGCTAAAAGCNTTNAACCACCAAATTCCATCGGTATCGCCAGAAATTGAGTTAAGTGTTTGTATACCTGCCAGGAACGAAGCTCAAACGATCTGGAAAACCTTAACGGCTTTGGCTAATCAGCTTTCTGGGGATAAAGCCGTTNCTACNCAGCTATATGAAGTTCTGGTTTTATGCAATCATTGCGATGATCATACTGTAGATCTTTGCAAACTTTTTCAGGAACTCAATCCAGCATTTCCGTTTTATTATTATGTAACAACAAATCCAGCGATCAATAATGTTGGTGCTGCAAGGAGAGTTTTAATGGATCTTGCCAGCGAAAGACTTAAAGATACTGGTTTTATAATCATGACAGATGCTGATACCATTGCTGATAAGAACTGGCTTGAATCATTTCTGAAATTTCAAAGCGAACCAATAGACCTGGTATGCGGACAGATCACACCAGACCTGAAAGGTTTAAATGCTGAAGCAAAGAAGAATCTTTTTGAAAACAGGCATTACCTTGACCTGGTAAGCAGACTGGAAAGTGAAATATACCCGCAGCAATCTGATCCCTGGCCGAGGCACTCACATAATTCAGGACCTAACATGGCGATTCGAAATTCAGTTTATAAGAATATAGGAGGTATTCCTCCTATCGCCTGTCTGGAAGATATCGCATTGTATCAAAAAATTATAAGCTCTGGTTATGCAATTAAACATGCGATGGAGCCTAAGGTTACAACTTCCTGCCGTAGCTCATCCAGAGTTCAGGGAGGTTTTGGTTCCCAGATCCAGAACTGGTCGGCTTCTAAAACTGAAAATGTTGAAGGCTACGATAAACTTAGAGAACGCTTCACTGCTTTTGNTGAAATAGAACAATATTANTCTCAGACTTCTGANGAACTTCGGAATTCCATCGGTCACCGACTGAAAATTCAGAAACAAANGCTGCTATCGCTAATTGNAAACCACGATAGTAGTAATTCCCTGGTCATTTACCTGGAAAAATTTTTGAAGGATCATGCTCCATGGAATGCCGCCCATCCTGATATTAGTATTACTGAAGCTATTGAGGAACTAGAAAATCACTTTTCAGTCTTTTCCCAGACTTCCAAAATATACAGCTCAGCTCGCTCAGAATTAAGCAGTTTAAAACGAATCGAGTAATTTTTTCTGAAATTATCATGAACCTGTTGTCCCGTAAGTGGATATGATCTCACATATGCCGTCCAGTGCACCATGACCAACATTCCACCTGGCTGCAAAGAGTTCGTAATATCTTTAAATATTNTACCTAAACTATTCAGATCAAAATAATAACCTACTTCAGAAAAAAAGATAGCGTCATAATTACTTCCTGGCAGACCATTACTAATATCCCAATGCATGAACTTACATTGCGAAAACGAAGCACACCTTTTTATAGCCGACTTTAAGGCTTCCTGACTAAGATCGACAGCAAGTAGATTCTTGCATTTTGGAGCTAGTAATTTGGTGAAAACTCCGTTGGAACATCCAATTTCCAGAGTATTCTCGAATGACTTTTCTGAGACCGAAGCAATAGTTTTATGGTATTTCTCCTGCTCGTAACTACTAGTTTCAAAATCCCATGGGTCGTCATTGTTTGCGTACAATTTCTCGAAGTAGGTTTCACTAACTGCAGGTTTAGATTCGGTTGGAAAAAAGAAATATTCATAATGCCCCATAAAAGGCTGCATAAGATCTTCAGTAAGAATAAAACCTTCAGGATCATCATCGATCAAATTTTTCGTCTGACTTACATGAGCCAGGATCGCGGCTTTTTTAATTTCTTTTACGGAATCTATCTGTAATCTGAAAGCCAGAACTTCATCTTCGGTGGGCCAGTCGGCAGGTTCTCCCTTTTTCCAGAGCCAGACAGGATATTCAGCAATAGTGATTGCCATTTTCTCTGCTGCTTTGTCTACCAGGCTATAAGCAGCAACATGATCAATATGATGGTCTCTACGCCAGGGTGCAAAAATAGTGTCCGGTTCCTTCTGCTGAAATAATTGTTTTAATTCATTGATGACCGGATCGTCATTTCTAAACTTTTCAGCTAATTTCCCATCACCAGCATTTAGAAATATGAGATTTTCTTCCTTTACCCCTAAAATTTTACAGGCATTGATCGCTTCAGACTTTCGCAATTCCCCCAAGTCTTCTGGTGAAAATTTAATGGAATTGGGATGTGAAGCATCTCCATTGGTAAGAAAAAGCACATATACCTCTGCATTCTGAGCAGTTAAATAAGCGATCAATCCTCCGCATCCGAGACTTTCATCATCGGGATGTGGAGCCACAATGATCACTTTTCCCAGGTCTCTATGGAGTCCTTCTACATTTAAANATGGGGCTTGTTCTANGTGNTCCCNGGTGTTTTTCATCTCTTATAATGATCAAAAGTATAGGCTCCTACATTTTTGAGTGCAAGATCTGGTCCTGGTTGTTTAAGATATACTTTGAGATCCCTGTACACCTGCTCCATAGGATGATTTTCCATAAAACCCTGGACACCAATTGAACGTTCGGTTAGCTGTAAGATTTCTTCGGAAATATTTAAAATTGCGCTGCGCATCATATCTGCAAAATTCACAATTTCAGCTGAAGTATAATCTTGCTGATTATCATCTATTTCCTGTGCTTTTTTTAACCAGAATTTCCCAGTTTCGACCAGTATTGCCATAGTACCCATACGCTGTTGTTGGTACGGATCGTTAGATTTGTTTTGTGTATTCAGGTGATCGATCGCGGAATGCAGCAAAGCCTCTGCCCCGCCGAGTTGAACCGCTGCAAAACGCATGGCGCCACCCGAAAACCACGGCTGTTCCTGGTAAGCATTTAATTTACCTAGCTTAAGTTCGCTTGACAATTCTATCCCCGAAAAATCGATTCGACAGCTTACCGAGTTTTTCATTCCCGTGGGATTCCACANGGACCANTCNTCGNNNAGTTTCGGGTATTCCTTAAGCGGAAGAACNAACATCTGTTTAGTTCCATCAACTTCAGCAGTTATGATTGCATGATCAATTTGTAGTCCTCCTGAACAAAAGGTTTTTGCTCCATTAAGCTCAATTTTATCTGCAATTATTTGTGCTCTAAGGGCTTCAGAACTTATTTCTGTATTCCATACGCTAAATAATTTTCCAATTTTAGCCTTTTGGAAAAAATACTCTTTTTGCGACTCAGACCCATGATCCTTGATAAGCTTGATGGCGTTTAAATGACCTTCATAAATTCGCCCTACAGATAGATTGCATTTGCCAATCTTAAATAGAGTTTCGTAAACAGGGANGCGTTGAGCTTGTTCACGAAATCTATCCGGAAGATTGATTTGAAGCAATGATTGTTCATGGAGTAATTGCATTGCAGTCGCTGGAAAATGTCGTGAATCTTCTGGGATCTTTCGACAACATGAATTAATATCTGCAAAATTGGGCATGCCTATTTTTTAAATAAAAATAAAATGTCCCATCAACTCCCTTGTTAATATCATACTAAATTATCATCAGCACTTGAAAATATATTGTCGCGTGTATACCTGAAGCTGAAGAATTATCGGTAAATATTTATAATTATATCAAATTAAATATCTAATGTTCACTTAATTAAAAAAGCGCCTTCGGAATAATCAGGTTTAACCGAATCATATTCATCGCCAATTGATGCTACGAAAAATACAGGAAGAAGTCCGCATCCCGGAAAAATCTTCTATTTTCGCACATTAACCTAAAAATTTCAAAAATGAAAGATCTAGTTGAAAACATTCAATCAACATTCGAAACATTCCAGACAGAGGCCAATACTCAATTAGAGAGTGGTAATAAAAGTGCTGGAACCAGAGCCAGAAAAGCATCTTTAGAATTAGAAAAACTTCTNAAAGAATTTCGTAAAGTATCTGTTGCAGAATCAAAAAAGTAAACTAAAACCTCCTGAAAAGGAGGTTTTTTTATTATACAGAAGCTACAATTCACCTTCAAGTCTTTGAAGTACGATTCTACGTAAACTGATCAGGAGCAATTCTGTCAAAAAGCCTTAATTCAAATGTCTTCATTCACTTGATCCTTAACTAGCGTCTACCCCAAAATGTCATTCATATTCTAGTTTCTTCAAGGAACGCTATGCTGATTAAGTCTTACTGCTATAAATTCCAGGAGCCAAATCGAATTGATTAAGTAAACTAAACACTGGAAGAATTGTTTATACAAAGTATGGATGTAGCTGAGCATTAGCATGTTAGGAATTGTAGTTTATGGCAACAAACTTATTCACTCGTATATTTTAGCTAAATCGAACACTCTAGCTAAAAACAATCACCATTTCTAAATCACAAGAATAGAAATTCAAGAAATAATCCTCAATTGTAAAATTACTTAAGGGTTAACTTCTAAATCAATGATGCTGAAATTTCAATGGTAATACTACATAAAAGAAAAACCCCATTATCTTAAAGATAACGGGGTTTTATGCGGAGAAAGAGGCTCTATCACCTATCATATCATAAAATTTCATAAAATGTCAAAAGCCCATATATCATTGAGTTTATAAATTTACACTGTCATAGAGTTTTATAAAATATCTTTTGATATCATTATTTTTGGGTGTAATATTGGGTGTAACTAAACACCCCATTTATGATCTATATAAAACGAAATTTGATTTTTTCTCTTGAGAGGAGAAAGAAAGATGGGACTCTTATTACAGAGAATGTTCCTATCCGACTTAGAGTTAATTTTGATGGGGATCGTTTAGATATCCAAACAGGCTACCGAATTGATTTTAAAAAATGGGATTCAGATAAGGAGCTAGTGAAAAATGGAGCATTCAATAAATTAGGTCAGAACTCCTCCTCCATCAATTCTCGTTTATTAGAATTGAAAGTTTCTATCCAGGATCTTTTCAGCGAATATGAGAGGTTAGAAAAATTTCCCACTAAAGAGGATATTCGGAAAGCAGTAAAAGTGCTAAAATCTAAAGGTAAAGAAGAGATCAACTCGATATCTGAGGATTCTTTTGAAAATGTATTTGATGAATTTGTTCGTCAAAACGGGAGGTTAAACAATTGGACTACTGCTACATTCACCAAGTTTTCAGCCGTAAAAAAGCATCTTTTAGGATTTAATCAAAGTCTAACCTTTGGCGACCTAGATGAAGAAGGTATGACTGACTATATCTACTATCTCCAAAAGGATAAAGATATGAAGAATAGTACGGTCAAAAAACAACTCGGTTTTCTTAAATGGTTTCTCAGATGGAGCTATGAAAAAAATTATCATAAAAATGATTCTTTTAAAAGCTTTCGTCCGAAAATAAAAGATTCAAGTAAGCCTGTAATTTTTTTAACTGAGGAGGAAAAAACTAAAATTTTCGATTACAAAATTCCTTCCACTAAACAATATCTAGAGAAAACTAGGGATCTTCTTAAGTTCTTGTGTTATACTGGGCTACGATATTCAGATGCTTACAATTTGAGAAGAAGTAATATTAAAGAAAATCATATAGAAATAGTGACAGTTAAAACTTCTGACAGTTTGAATATAGAATTGAATAAACACAGTAGGGCTATTCTTGAAAAATATGAAGATGTACCATTTAAGAATGACAAAGCACTACCAGTTATTTCAAATCAAAAATTGAATGAGTATATAAAAGAATTAGGAGAGCTTGCTAAAATTAATACTCCAGTTACTCTGACGCATTACTCAGGTAATAAAAGAATTGATGAAGTTATTCCAAAACACGAGCTTTTAAGCACACACGTTGGGCGTAGATCTTTTATTTGCAGCGCCTTAGGGGTAGGAATTCCTGTACAGGTAGTTATGAAATGGACAGGACACAGCGACTATAAAGCAATGAAGCCTTATATAGACATCGCAGATAAAACTAAGAAAAACGCTATGGAAAAATTTAATTTATTATAAGGATTATGAGTTTAGAAAACTTCTCAAAAGATTTATATAAAGCAAATAATAAAATTCAAGAACTTAAACAAAAGAATTTATCACTACAAATAAACCCAGGATTCCTATCCGCATTTCAAGGATTAAAAAATACGGATTATCATGAACTAAAAAGTTCCTTAAAAACTTATTTCCTTAGATTAGAATCGCATAAAACTGATCAAATTTTCAAATTGTTGATTGATGAAATAAACCAGTACATTATATTTTTTGAAAAGCATAAAGAAATTTTAACAACTTATAAACTGGATGAAAAAGAGAATAATATATTTTGGAACCATTCCAAAATCGCAACTCAGAAATCCAGTAAGATTTGGTCAGATTTTAAATCAATCTCAAACTTAATAGATTCTACATTTTATTCTCCTGGTTTATCTGATCGAGAAAGGAATGAGAAAATTAATGGTCTGAGAAAGCGAGAATCATGGCTTGAAAAAGAATATGAACTAGCTAAAACAGAAGCTGAAGAATTGGACGATTTGTGTAGGAAGAGAAATAGAGAGTTATTTGATTACGTAATACCTTTTCAAAAAATTAATGATGAATTGATTGAAATTAAATCTGAATTATCTGCCCTTCTCACTCCAAAAAACAAACTAGTTAATTCAGAATCGATGCTGAGCATGCATGTATGTGGAGCTTTTTATGAATACTTTCGTGTACCAATCAATGAATCCTTTTCAGAAGAAACGTTTTTCAATTTCATAAATATGAAATTAAAAAATCAAAAATTTGCAATAAAAGATGACTTTAAAGGACATGTTCACTTTCTGATTAAACACCTTCAAAAGTTTATTGTTAAAGAAAGAAGAAAAACATGGAGGACATTTATATATTCCCATTTAGATAATATTGAAGAAAATACATCACTGGGAAAGTCAGATGATTATTTGATCTCACAAAAACATAAAACATTTAAAGAACAAGTATTGAACACTAAAAAATTTCTTTCAAAACAATGAGAGTTATAAGGAGTATTCCATCAAATTTTTAGTGAAATCTTAAAGGATTGATGCTCTATGACACTTCCAGAAATTCACTCAACATAAAAAAAATTTTAAACACTTGATTATCAAAACCTAAGAAAGTTATTTTTTCTGTATTTCAACTATAACTCAACTAATTTCTACCTATAAGTTTACAAAGTTCGAACATCAAATTAAATGTTTAATCTTTAAAACTTTCACTAATGAAATTAGATGTATTAAAAGAAAAGTTAGTAGTCCTAATGACTGGAGAAGAACTCCTCTATCTTCAAGAGAATTGTAAAAATTCAAACCTACCTATTAAACCTGAACCTAAAGACAAAAAAAAATATGTTTATGGAATACGTGGGATAGCCAGTTTAATAGATGGAAGTATATCTTCTGCGAATAGACTTAAAAAATCTGGAATAATAGACGAAGCAATAATTCAGGATGGAAGAAAGATAATCGTGGAATCTGAACTTGCCTTAGAACTTATCAAAAAATCAAAATAAAAAAAGGATCGTGTTGGAGCACGATCCTTTTTTAACATTAACCGTTAGTCAACGTATTCGATCTAATACAAATATAAGAATTCTGTTGACTAGAAATCTTATTAAAATGAAAAATAACAATTCAAGGAAAAAAACAAATAATTCAGATAAAACTAGAAATGTTTTAGAATCTAAGCTTACAAATGAATGGATAAAGATTGGAATGAGAATGCCTGATCCCAAACCTTTATATAGAACTATTTGGCATCAGGGAGAAGTAGGAATTTTATTCGCAAATACAGGTAAAGGGAAATCAATCTTAGCTATGCAATTGGCAGATTCAATTTCAAGAGAGAGGACTGTTTCTAATGTATACATACCAGCTCAAAAGGTAGTTTATTGTGATTTCGAATTATCCACTAAGGCATTTCAAAGGAGATATTCTACTGCTGAAGATAGTTATTGTTTTAGTGATATGTTCATTAGAGCTGAAATAGATAGAAATCAAAGTCTAGAAGACAAGAATTTAACCTTTGAAGAATTAGTGATGAGTTCAGTAAAAGAAAACGTTAACCTACATCAAGCTGATGTTCTTATAATTGATAATATTACGTATCTATCTGCAACCAATGAGAAAAGTCATGAAGCAATGGCTTTGATGAAATTAATCTTAGACCTTGCAAGAGGTAAGAATATTTCAATTCTTTTGATAGCCCATACCCCTAAGCGTGATATTTACAGTCCAATCCAACTAGAAGATTTAGCAGGCTCTAAAGCGCTATCCAATTTCGTAGATTTTTGTTTTTGTATTGGTGAGTCTACCCAGGGGGATAACGTTAGATATATAAAGCAATTGAAAAACAGAAATTACCCAATTGAGTATGGTGCTGAAAACGTGATTAACTGTGAATTAGTTAAGGAAGATAGTTTTCTACATTTTAATTGTACAGGTTATGGTTCCGAAAAAGATCATCTACAATCTCAGGATGATGATGACAAAAAGCAGAAACTCGAAGAGTTAGTTCAGGCTGGTAAAACTAACAAAGTAATTGGGAAATTTTTTGATGTCGATGAAAGGACTATCAGAAGGTGGAGGAAAAAATGGGATATTTCCTAGAAAGCGCCGAATTAGTATTTCTTTTAAAATACTGATAACCATTTTATTAAATCGAATATGATATGAAATCGGCTCGGCATTTTTCCTCACAAGCAATTAGGACACTTATGCCGAACTTGTAAAGACACTTAGTGCCGAGCCGATAATTATCTCCTACACAATTTTAACCTTTTGAATAACTGTCATTTATGAGTCAGAACCATTTTATCGGTTCGGCTTAAGTGGACATTTATTAATTAATACGAATCGAAATGAACAATTTTAAACACCTAGACCAAGACATAATATCATATCTATCTTCAATCGGTATCGAACCGACAAAGATTAGAGGTAACAGCTACTGGTACTTATCACCCTTAACTAACGAGAAGACTTCATCATTTAAGGTAGATCAAAAATTAAATAAATGGCACTGCTTTTCATATGGAGATGGCGGTCCTATCTTAAAGCTGGTTAAATTACTCGAAAACTGTAATGAAGGAGAAGCTCTTGAAATTTTGCAATCAAGAAATATATCTTCTCATAATGAAATTGTACGAAAAGTTCAAGGTGAATCTGTATCTACAATCCTGAAAATAGAGAATTTGAAGAATCCTGTACTCATTAAGTATTTGGAAAAAAGGAAGATTGAAATTTCTATTGCAAAAATCTATTGCAGGGAGATAAAATATAAGGTTGTTACCTCTTATGCCAAAAATAGTGTTTCCAAAATATATAATACGATTGGATTCAAAAATGACTTAGGAGGTTTTGAAACTCGAAATGAAGATTTTAAAAGATGTTTCCTTAAAAAAGGGATTACAACAATTAAAAATGCATCCGAAACTCTAATCATTTTTGAAGGTTTTATAGACTTTCTATCTTATCAAACATTGAAAATTAATATTCCAGATCCAGATGATGATTTTATCATTTTAAACAGCACTGCACTAGTTGAAAAAATCAAAAATAAATTTAAAAACTACCGTACAATTAAGCTTTTCCTGGATAATGATAATGCAGGAAATAAAGCAACAAATTTCATCATTGATAATGCTAAAACTGAAGTGATGGATTGCAGAATTCATTACAGAAATTTTAAAGATCTAAACGAGTATTTAATTGCTGTAAGCAATGAGAGCCTTTAGGCTCTGCAAGTTGTGAGCTCAGTTACCCTTTAGGTACCTGAGCTCTAACTTGCTATTCGCAGTAAAAACTGCTCATAGATATAATAAATAAGCCTTAAAAAATCATGAAAAAAAATAACAAAGTAAAAGTGTTTTTTTATTTAAAACCTGAAGACAAAAAATTCCTTTTTGAACAGGCAGAATTGCTTCAAATAAATGCTTCCATTTATGTGCGATACTGCGTTCTAGAAAAGTTGGGACTTAAAGAAAAAGTCGAAATGAAACCTATTGATTTAGGTTTAAACAAATACACCTCAAATCTTTCGAAAATCGGCAACAATTTAAATCAAATTGCAAGAAAGTTAAATTCCGATATCAAACTGCGAATTGTCGATGAGGAGAATCTGGAAGATCAAATCGAAGAATTAAAAGAACATATTATTGAGATAATAGAAAAATTACAATCATGAAAGAAGAAATAGAAAAGTTTGAAGATTCAGATTTGATAGAAAAGCCTTCGGAAAATGAAAAGCAAGAAAGGCATGTAACAAAACTAATGCAAACATTAGTTGATGATATGGATTCTCTTAAAGAACAAAAGGAAGAGTTAAAAACACTCTTAGAAACTCAAGCTCAAGCCTATACAATAATTTGCGAAGCAAATGGAAAAAGTTATACCAACATATTAGAATATATGAAAAGTATTAAAGCTGAATATATTGATGAATTTAAAAATAATAAGCCTAAACAAAATAAAAATTCCAAGGTAGAATATATTCTATTTGGAAAGGACACTCCTTTTTCATCCAGGTTATTGCTAGGGCTCATCACATTAATTTTATTCAGCTTTCTGCTGTTTGAATATGGAACACCTTTATTGATTGAAAAGAGTGAACTGAAAAATCAAAGAGACAACTACAAACTATATTATGATTATAGTCTTTTAAAGGCTTTTGAGGACTCTGAAAAGAATCCTGAGAAGATCATATCAATCTTTTCAAGTTTAAAAGCTAGAGACACTGTAATGATCAAATACATTGACTCAATGACCTTGGTTTTACAAAACAAATTAAGAAAAGAAGAACTTGAATCAGAACTCAAAACCCTTGAACAATGATCGCAAAACTTCAGACAATTTCCCACACAGCCAACGCTCTTGCTTATTGTGAAAGAGGTGGTGAATTATTATATTCTAACGAATGCTTTGGAAATTCCAATCAAATTTTTAAACAAATGCAGTATCAGCAAAGATTAAATGACCGCTGCAAAAAGAAATCTTTTCACATAAAAATTAGAGCAGCTCCTTCAGATAAAGGAAAATTATCAAACCAAGATTGGATTAAAATCGCTATGAAGTATGCGAAGTCCCTAGGATTTTCAAGACACCAGTACGCGGTGTTTTTTCATGAAAAAGCTACTGATAGACAGCATATCCACATAGTTTGCAATCGAATTAGAAACAATAAGGCCGTCCATAATAAATTTACACATTACAAAAGTTTAGAATTTTGCAGAGAAACCGAGAAGGAATATAAGCTTCAGAAAATTGATCGGAAACTTGAAAAACTTAAAAATAATGAGGAATTCATTTCTAAAAATTCCAGGAGTAACAATCTAAAAGAACTTATTTTAAAGGCAATCGATATTTCAGATTCATTGGATGATGTGGTCCATGAATTGGAAAATCAAGGAATCAAAACCAGTATTAGTAGAGGAATATCATTTACAGATAAAAAAGGTGCTTCTTTTAAAGGCTCATCAATAGACCGAGAACTTTCACTATCAGGAATTAAAAAGAAATTATCGTATAAGGAACAGGAAATTAGATTTAATAATAGTCCTTCGCGTTAATATGAAAACAACGATTAAATTAATTTTTCATCGCTTTAATACTCTTTTTTAACTCTATTTCATATGCGTCATATTTTGTCGTCATATCTTTTTTAATTTGTTCTGAACTTCTAAATTTACAGAATGAATATTTTATATCTCCATGGCCTTCTGAGTAAATTAAGTCCGGAAAAGAGAAAAGTGCTGGAGCAATACGGAGAAGTATTCGCACCAGATATAAATTATACAAAGAAGCACCTTCAACCAGTTGACATTCTCAAGGAATATCCAGATAATCATTTTAATGTAGTGATCGGTAGCAGTATGGGTGGGTTGAATGCTTTTATCATTTCTGAAAATATCGGAAGGCCTGCCCTGCTTTTTAATCCACCATTAAAAAAATACCAACCTATACAGTTTGAAAATACCTACACCAAAGGTCTGGCTTCAAAACAGATACTTCTGGGAGGTTCAGATGAAATTGTTGATCCTTCTGAAACTCTGAACTTTCTAGGTGAACATTTAAACAAATATGAGCTGGATATAAAAATCGATCCTAGGTTAGGCCATAGAATTCCTTTGGATCTCTTTATAGATCAGGTAAAAACCTTCTTTTCTAAACTCTGTTACTAAACTTCTAATTATGTCTGTACGTCAAAGCTTGAAACGATATACGAAAATCATTTCCCTGCTCCGATTAAGACCAATGAGCTTTGAAGAAATTCAGGATGAAATGGAAAAGGATCCAGATGCAAGAGAGGAAAAGCTTATTACCTCGATAAGAACCATGCAGCGGGACATCAAAGCCATAGCTTCAACCTACGATATAGAAATTAAAAATGATCATAGTACGAATAAATATCATATCGTTGAAGATATAGAAGACTTGCCCAGCAAAAGACTCCGTGAGAATTTTGAAATCCTGAATGCCATTAGAATGTCTCGAGGGTTTGGGGACAGTCTCGTCTTTGAGGAAAGAAGATCTTTAGGAACAAAACATATGAATGGATTGATCCATGCGATTCAGAATACTTTATATGTTGAATTCACCTATGAAAAGTTCTGGGATGATTCAGTTAAGAAAAGAAAGGTTGCTCCGGTTTCCTTAAAGGAGTCAAGAAACAGATGGTACCTGATCGGTAAGGACGAAAAAGACAATCGCGTAAAGAACTTTGCCTTAGACCGGATTCAAAATTTGAATATAGAAAAAGATCACTTTAAGCCTGTAAAATATCATGTTGAAAAAGAATTCAGGGACAGTTTTGGAATCATTAACGGTACAGATGAAGAAGCAACCGAGATTATCTTATCCTTCACCCCCGAACAGGGCAGGTATGTAGAATCTCTTCCCCTGCATCATAGCCAAACCGTGCTCATTAAATCTGATGAAGAGATTAGATTCAGCTACTATATTCGCCCAACTTTTGATTTCAAAATGGAAGTTCTCTCTTACGGTAACAAGGTAAAAGTTATCGAACCAGAAGAATTTCAGAAAGATATAGTGGAAGATCTTCAAACTGCTTTAGGACAATATTAAATTTTGTTCTTTTCCAGGTTATTTATAAAATTCCTCAGGAGCCTGTTAATGTTTGCTTTCCCAACAGGGTTTGCGCTTTGTGAGCTCCATACCGGCGGCGACAACTTGTTATTTATACAATAGTTTACCAGCCATTTGGCACAATCATATCCAGTGAGGGTATCCTCACCAAGATCGTGATCAAAACAAATCCCGTCCGGCAATCCATGCTGTTGTATCCATTTTCTAAACTGGTAATAGTCCTTTAACCACACAACCTCAACCTCACGTCCAATAGGGCTATAAGCTAGCCAGTCCATCCGGGCATCATTTGGATCTCGCATATCATCTAGCCATAATAGTGTTTTCATTTTTATGATTTTGAAATCCGACAATTGTTTTCTTTTCGATACTTGTTGTATCTCTAATATTTTCAAACTTTTCCTGATCACAGAAATCCATGATTCCTTTGAAATCAATTTTTTCAGAATTGATAATTTCATGCATTAAGATCTTACGGCTAATATTTTCTATTTCTCCTCCTGAAAAGTCAAATTTCTGAGCTAATTCAAGTTGTTGTTCTGCGTCTAAAAAGTCCAGTCTCGCTTTCCAAATCTTTTCTCTGGCCACTACTCCCGGTCTATTGATCTGAATCTTGAAAAGGAAGCGTCGTTCGAATGCCGGATCGAGGTTATTTATAAGGTTTGTGGTCGCTATAAAAATACCATCGAAGTTTTCAAATTCTTCCAGTAAAATATTCTGCATAGTATTTATAGTTTGTGCTGTATTCGAATCTGAAATCTCTGTTCGCCTAGAGAGAATGGCATCAGCCTCATTAAAAAGTAATATCGGTGCATTTTCCGAAGAAGCTTTTAGCTGATCATATTTCGTAAAAATCTTTTTAATCAATTTCTCACTATCACCAAACCACTTAGACTTGGTTTCACTTATATCCACCTTCATCACATCCCTTTTGGTGCTTTTCGCGATTTGTAGTACTCCTTCGGTTTTTCCTGTTCCGGGTGGTCCGTAGAAGATGCAATTAAATCCCAGGGGAAGGGTCTTGGAATTAAGCATTTCCAGAATCTCTTTAAACCGGTTCAGCTGCAGAGCACCAGAAACTAATTCCAGGTTCTTTTTCTCATCCTGATTATAAAAAAGTTCTTTGAAGCAAATATCCCGGTGATCCAATAGGTCCTTGTTATCAGTCTCAGAAACTTTGACCCCTTCTTCTTCCAGCAATTTTATACCCTTTTTTCCCAGCTTCAGGCAGGCATCATTGAAAAAGGAAGCTTTTTCTATTTCAAGAATATCATCCTTTAAAAGCTTATTATCGCCTTTAATAATTTCTTGTGTAATCCTCAACCTTTTTAATGGTTGGCGGATAAAGTGCTCCAGAATCCGAGTTAGATAGGTAGATTCAGTTCCCATAATTGTATTCCACAGAACATTAAAAAGAATAGCACTGTCATAATCAGAGAGCTTTTTCTTTTTGATCTTAGTAACCAATGGGAAATGTTTATGCTCGTCGAGTAACGTATTCGTCAAAAGGAATAATCTGTAAGAGGGAATTTCTTCGTGTATACATTGATCCTGGTATTCACTAATTATCTCAATTACCTCTAATGGAGTTTTTATTTCAGCTTCCAGTTCCCTGATTGGAAATTGATTATTCACAATGGATGTTTGAACCCGTTCTGGAATGAAGAATTCAACAGCTATAGATTTTCCTCTTCGGCTATTTATCTTTTTTTCATTTATCAGCTGGGTATTTAATAGCTCCTGAAAAATTTCAGATCTTGCCATTACCTCGATAACATTTGACTTCAAGTGTTTTCCAATAGAATAATAATCTACAGTTTGCCCTTCGATGGACCTGGCATAAATGATCGAAAACATACATGCACTTTCTTGAGACACCTGGAATAAATCTGATAAGTATTGTAGTTCTTCCCTTTTCTGCTGTAAGGTAGATTCCTGAAACTGGTTTCCTTCAGCTGCGGAATATATTTTGGAGATCGCATCCAGGCATTTGTTAGATAATTTCATTTTGACTCTCTTAGAATTTCTACACAAGAATAATATGAGCAAATGTCAGAATATGTCGTAGACGTTGGAAAATTATTCAAAAAGATTATATGTATCTCTTTGCAGCTTTAGATCTACACACCTAAACGTTAACCCTTCAAAATGGCACGTTGACTCAATAGTAACCACTTTCATTAACAAAAATTTTAGTTTAGTATTTCGTCTGAAATATTATTAAAGCGAAAAAGTTAATTTAAGAGAATAATTCTCTTCATGAACAGCTTTAAATTCAATACTGTATTATCACTTAATCTTAACTTTAATTTAATTATATGAATCTTGACCAACTAACCTTTGGAGAGAATAGAAAATTCATCCCACAAATTACCTCAGAAATTAAGATTATAGCATTTCAAATGATTGCAGAAGAACGTCAAATGACTAGACGGAATCTTACAAATGAGCTAAATGCTAGAATACCTGAATTGAATCTCATCGATGGAGTTATTTTAAACTCATTGGTGAAGGAAGCCTATTCTCAAGCAAGCTCTTTTAGTGCTAAAGAAGCAATCACAAAAAGTTTTTGTCACAATCTAACTTGCAAACCTGTTTACAACCCAGAGGATATTCAAGACACTAATTTAAGCTTAAACTATTCTGGTGAGATAGATTCTAATATAAACAAGTTTGCAAGGATAGCTGAAATTCTCGATGGAAAATTAGCGATGTTGGATTCTAAAGATACTATTTCTGTAATTTCTGAAATGAAACAATCAATAGACCAATATGTTCCTCAGAAAAATTTTTCATTGACTGGCAAAACCAAAGTCAATGATAATGTTAAATATGGGAAGAAGATATTAAAAGGCTATGGTAACTTAATAGAGTTCTATAATAATGTCAAAAGTCAAAATCACGAACTGATAGGTGATTTCAAATTCCTCCGCAATGAGCTTGGTGAATTCAGAGAAAATGTAACCGAGTTACTTTTTGAAATTATAGGATATGATGAAAAAGTAAATCGCCCAGAATTATTTGACTTCGCACGTCTTGAATATATTGAAACAGATAAATTACTAGAGGATATTGATTTAGAATTTCAAAAACTGAATAATAGTTTTGAAGTATTTCAGAAGGAGTATGAGAAGAATATGATTAATATAGCAAATGCTGGAAAAAAACATGCTGATCTGGCTTTAAACCGATATTCGAAAACAGTCAAAAGAAATGGATATGCTTCAAAATCTCAGGTCAAAGCACAGGTCGCCACAGCAGCTTTAGGGTTTGCTTTTGATGCGGCTTTAGAGATTATTGAAACTAGGAACAGTGCTGAACAAACGGTTGCTGCTATAAAGCGAGATGTTGAGAAAATGAAAATTAGTCTAAAACAGGATGCTCAGAAAATATCTGTGGATCTTCTTCGATTAAAGAAGATAACCAGTAGACTACAAACAGTTTTAATTCCCGAATCTCGAAAATTTATTGAAAAGGCGAATCTTATATACGATACTACCATCAAGGATACTTATTCCAAGCTTGTTGAAGGTAGCGATATAATGGAATTAAGCATGGAGAATAGAAGGCTTCTTGCAGAACATAGAAATATTCATCGCGAGATTGAAGACACAAATGAAAGTATACAAGCGTGCAATTTAGAGATCGCTAAATACAGAAGTGCAATTGAAGAAATACAAGATGAATTTGACTACGTCAACTCTATCGAACCAAAAACACCTCCTAAATTTCAATTAAAGTATTCCTTCGGAATTGCTTTAAGAGTCTACAAAAACCATCTTAACACTTGGAACGATATTACTCTTCCTATTAGATCCAAGTATGCAGAATTAGAACAATTTGTCAAAAATGAGGAAGAATTAATCTTACAATTCGAAAAACTCGCTCTTAAACTTCAAAAAAGACTGAAAGACATAGATAGTTCAAGGGAATACAACAAAAATGAAATTGAAGCACAAGGCATTAATATAAAAGATTACAAAACTAAATTAGAGAAGCTGGAAATTAATATTAGAAAAATTTCAGAGGCTTCAAAGAACATGCTATCACATGGCATACAAGAGGATGACATACAAGTTGCTAAATCCCTTACAGGTCTTAAGTCATTATCTACGATTGAAGAGGATGCTATAATTAATAGATCAACGGAAATTGTAGATGAATCAAGTATTGATTTAGAGCATGAGCATTATCGCATGCAAATGAAGATTGAACTAATTAAGTATACCGAAATGGCTTTTAATGGTGAGCTTATTAAAAACATGGTTAGTGATAAGAAAAACCATTTGATTGATGAGCAGTACGGGAAAGTAAGGATGCATCTACAAAATAAAATCTTCATGAATTCAAAATTAGACGAAGAACAAGTTCACAGATTAGTTGACATAGGTTCTAGAACCTTTGTAAATATTCTGAAAGTACAGGAATTAAAAGCTGAAACCAATTTTCTAGAAAAATTGAACTTGAAATTAGATCAAGAGTTTTTGAAAGAGTTTGAAAGATCTGTCAGAGAATTAGAATACAACTTAAAGGTGGATGAACAAAAGGCCAAAACTACTGAGGCTAAGCTTAATTCGGCCACAAATGCAGACGATTTATTAACCGTATCAAGAATTGCAGCTAATTAATAACAATCATAAATAGCGTATATAATGGAAAAAGAAATTTCAAAAGAAAAAACATATAGTTTAAGAGATGCATATATAATGTTTTTTGTAATTCAAGCACCTTATGGTTATGTTAACCAATGGGGTTACCAAATAATGTATTGGATAGGAGCGTGGTCATTTTTTTATGTATTGCAACAAATTTTTGGAGACCAAGTAAACAATCAGAGTAATATTCCAGGGATGATTTTAGCTACGATTATTGCCCTGTCATTTTTATTCTGGGCAGTTCATGTCTTTCTTGCACTACCAAATTTGGTTAAGATGGAAAAGTTGAAAATGTATAAGTTAAAGAATAGCGAGGATTTAAAAACACGATAGCACTAATCATAATTTTTGGAATATTAGATATAGTCTTCTTCATATGGGTTAGTTAATACCTATGGAACAAAGCAAACACAAATTACGGTCACCACATTTTTTGTACTGGAGTAATCATTCGAGGTATAGCGTCCTTATTCTGTTTAACTTTTGCGGTGATGCTCAATACTGGTGATGGTTCATTGGTAGTATGACTAAGTGCTGCCAAGATTTTGTGGATTTGGAATTTTTTTATTACTTGGACGAGAAGTAATTTTTTCATTGCATTATTCACCCTATTCTATCAATGTTTCGCTATTTTATTCGTACTTGAGTCTATTGACAGTTTAAAACGGAGACTGAGCTAATTTAAATTATAGCTCTAGAATCTCCCTTAGATGCTCATAGATCATTACCATGGCCAGGGTATCCAATTCACAGTATTTCAGAAGAGATTTTTTAATTTCCTTTCTTTCTTCCTCAGGCATATCTGTATACTGAAGTTTTCCATAGGCGGTAAGGGCGGCTCCCCCATCTGCTATATTTTCCATTTCTGAAATTGTAGCGTCTAAATGCTCTTCGTCCCAGTCCTCAAATAATGCCGGTAAAGTTTTATAAGGACTCTGAATCTCCTTTTCTATTATCTGAAGCCAGATATGATCGTCAGAAAAGTTCTTTGAGGTAAGATCCAACTTACCGATTGATTGAGCATATTTATTTTGCAGATACTTCGAGGTGTTAAGTACAGCCGGCAAAACCGCTTTAATACTGTTAGAACCTCCCATATGTAGATTGTAATAGTAGTCTTTCACAACTTCGCAAAGATCTATCATGTTTCGATCTCCAATCCAGTCGCCGACACCAGAATTTGTGGCTTTGGTAATTGATTTTATAAAAGATCTCAGTTCATTTCTATCTGGTTCCTGTGAATCTCCTAACTGCACATAAATCTGATTAAGCACGGTATTTTCATGGTTAGAATACCTGAAAATACTGCCTGAGTTCTGAGATAAGGCATTTTTTAAAGCGCGTACAAATTCGAAATTGGGAAATTTACCGGGTTCAAAATTTATATATTCTGAAGCATGTTCAATTTTTCCATCTTTGTTGACGGTGTGATGTGAAAACTGAAAGGCGATCTGTTCATAAGGATGCTTGCCTTTATTAAAAGGAAGGGCGCTCATGGAAGTCTCAAAATCGATAAAGTTCAGGGGAAATTTCCAGCTGGAAATTTCACATTTAAGTTCCTCCTTTAAAAGGAATAATTCATAATCAGAGTTAACTGATTTTTCAATCTGTATCCACTGTCTTTCCGAATTAGATATTTTGCCGGGTACGGGCTTCACTTTAAGGTCTTCCTCGTTTAGATCCTTTAAAAAATATTTGCGCTGCTCAAAATACTTAGGCCCGTAGGTATAATGAAGCTTCCAGATCTCCCATGCCATAGGTGTAGAAAATTCTTTTTCTCCCCAAGCTTTTTGTTTACTCCAGCATTCCTCGAAACCAGATCTCTTTACTGCTTTCTCATCCACTTCAGAAGTCCTGAATTCGCAACTTTTACAATTCCAGGATACCGGATAATTGAAATACTCATCTTTCTGGTAATGATCTGCAAATAGTTTTATTGATTCTTCAAAACCCCATTCGTCATAAATCCGATACTGCCCGGATTCAATTCCGTCCAGGATTTCATCTACTTTAATATTTTCCAGTACCGTCCCGCCGGTTTCCTCGAGGCTATTTACTTTTCTAATAATACCGGTACGATTATCAGCCTTTTTGGAAATTCGGAATAGCTGATTTAAACCATCGATCTTCGCGGTTTTGCTCTTATCGGCAAGTTTTAAATAGGATCTAATATTCCATTCAGGATGACATTTTTTAATAACATAACGCTGAAAAGCCACATCGAACAGGTATGGTTTCCAACCACTTACCATTCCGCCTTTCTTTCCTATCAACAGATTGTCATCTTCGGGATCAAAGGATTTGGCTTTCACTTCGACTAGCTTAATATCATTGCCCCTTTTCACCAAGATATCGGTCCTGATAAACAGATTATCATATTTAAAAGCAGCTTCAAAAATAACCACGTTCTCCCGCTGTAGCAATTCATTTGTTTGCTCAACCAGTAGATCGTAATTCCAATCATTATTTTCAATAAGAACTCCATCAGGATATTCCAGTCTGGCCAGTTCTTCAACCTGAAAACCTCCTTCGGCCAGGGCCTGTAAAAAAGTATCTTCCAGTTGTTGATTAGCATACTCATCTTTCCGAGTGTAATAAAGCTTATTGGGACATTTTAGGGCCAGTTTAAAACGGGATTTGGTAAGGAGGCGTTGGGACATGTTTTTTAATATTAATCAATCATCATTGTACTCATAATTTCAGGCTCCATCCATCTTGAAAATTTATCTTTCTTAAAAGCCTTCCTAAATTTGCAAAAATGGCCGTCAAACTTATATTTATACACGACCATTCCTTTACTTTTTAAAACTCCAATTTGAGGCTTTTCCTTAATTTTTATTCTCCAATTCATGGGGGTATCAGGCAGATTGAATAACAAATACTCCGGATAGATTCCTGTTCTTTCGAATGCCCGGATACCGCCTTGCTGAAGAGTAATTTGCAATCTCAAAAGAAGTACTTTTTTTACTTAAGGGCGACCGGAAGTTCTTTGATAATTTCTTCCGGCCAGGCAACAAATTCCCCATACTGGCTATTTTTCATTTGGCCGCCATTCTCTTCACCTTTTAAAGTCAGCACCCAAGATTTATCCTCTCTTTTAATCCATCCTTGATTCTCAAATATTTCAAATAACTCTTTACTTGAAATTTTCATCATTTTAGACAATGCACTAGTAGATTTATATTTTGAATTAGAGAAATCCTTTTTATTTTGATTTAGTACATTTACCGGTGCTGACTTCTTTCCTTCTTTTGAAATCTTGTTTTCACTGTTTTCAACCTTTTGGACTGAAATAGTTCTATGCTCACTTCCCCTCTTAATTCGATCTACTTCAGTTGCAATTTGGCTGTATAAATCGGCATCTTCATTTTTAGAAATATAAATTCCCATCTCAACATTATTTTGTTGAGAAAACATATACAGATTCATAGAGGTAATAATCGCCTCTTTTTCGTTGAAATAACATTTTGCATGAAGATCTTTATGGAACATCAATTTAATTCCTGGCATCGATTGAAGCCATTCACTTTCTGCAGGATTTATTTCTGAAACTTTCCCATAAATCATAACTATGTCAATTGAAAATTTATGTCTGTCTTCCAGTGATAGTCTAAGTTGGTTATTCAGTTGCAAATAAGGACTTATTAAGTAGAGTTTATCGTCTGAATTATCTATTAATCTTTTTAGGTAATAAGAAACACCTTGCGTATCTAAAAATTTTGCCATTAATCTTTATTTTTAATATTTGAATGTTATACAGAATCTGTTAGTATCCTTTTTGAAGGAATTCTATCTTTAAACTTCCCCTTCCAGATATAATATCGCATTATACAATATACCGGAGCTGCTATAAATCCAAAGGCCACTCCAAATATGAAAAAAAGAAGGGTAAGGAACTTAATAAACATTTTCGTTATAAAAGAGCCGCCCTTGGGAATATACTTTCTGTAAGGTGAGAATAGGTAAATATTCGCCATTACTGCACTTATAATAAATCCCGCAATAGGTATAAAACCGAGTAGAAAAGAAATTCCCGCTATCTTATAGAATTTCTTATCTATACTTCTCGTAAATGTTTTAAGTGATGGTTCATTAAAAAGCTCCTCTTCGCAATATTCACATTTCTGAAATACTTCCCTGCTTTTCAATTTATTACCACAACTTGGACATTTTCTATGGGAAATAAGATTAATCTGATGCTCTTTTACATTGGATATGAGGACACCTTTCTTTTGCCCGAAGATCCCAATTTGATGCACCTTTGATTGATTGGTTCCACAATTAAAGCATTTAATAGCAAAGGGCATATTTAGCTCACCACAATGACTACATTCCACCTTTTGTTCTTCCAGTTTCTTTTCCTGTCGTTTGCGTATATAAACAAGAAAAGCAATCAGTCCTGCATAAAGGATCACCATGAGGATTCCTGACCAGATAAGTAGAATAAAACCGAAGAAGACCATACTATCTTCCATCCAGCTTATGATCTTTCCTATAAATAGATTATCATCTTCATCTATGTCCTCAAGAAATTCTATAAAATCCTTTCTTAACGAGGCTAACCAGTGCACAGCTAACATTCCAAAAGCGAAAAGGATCCACATGGGATCAAAGGCTACCAACTGTACTTCGTTCAGAATTTGCAAAGAACTATTATCAATCAAACCAAGGCTTACAAGCAAGTAACTAGCCGGTTTAAAATAAGTCACCGCATTGTTCATTAAAGAACGTATATCCGGATTTTTATCTGCTAAAATTTCAAAAAATGATAGAATACCCAAAGTAACCAGTACCCACGTTCTTGTTAACATGCTTCCATCGGAAACTGGATCAACCCCTTCCATTCCCGGAAACATATTAGGATAGGTCAAGAAAATACCGGTAAGAAAGGCTGGCAAAAAAGTCCTTGAAGCAAACAATGGTATCATACCTAGAGCCGCTACAACTTGGATTACTGTCATAAATTAATTGGTTATTTTAGTAATTAACACCTTGTCTTTTATTCATCGTATATATATGCTGATAAACATCTGCAGCTCTTTGTCCCACCTCTGCATCAGAATATGAATCTTCAGGCAGATAAAGAAGCTTCTCGTAAATCAGCGTTTTGATTTGCGACCTCAGCATCCGGCTCTCTCTCCATCTATCAATTTTCAGTTTCTCTTTCTTTAGAGTAGCTAAGGTTTCTACAGCAATCTTTTTGATAGATTTAAGCTCTTGATTACCTAATTTTTTTCCTTCCTTAAGTAAATCAAAAATGGCTAAAGTATCCTGATCTACACTTTCACGCATCGCCCGTTTATCTTCAAAATCAAGGTCACGTATAAACTCATTCAGCCTCTCAAAAGCTTTGATCGTATCTTCATAACTCTTTCCTCTGTTATATTTCTCTATGACCTCTTTATAACGATCATAGAACTCCAATCGCAATGGATTATCCTGAATCATTTGCTGCACTTTCTTCTCTACTGCTTCCTGCAAATTATAGACGATGGAATTTTTCTTTTTTGATCTGGAAAATGCCTGCTTTAATTTATCAAAGTCGAGACTGGATAAATCCACATAAACATCCTCTTCTTGAACCATTCCGTTTTCCTCAACCAGAATACTATCACTTACAATAGACTGAAGTTCTTTGATGATCTCAGAAACATCAGCAGACTTCACCTTTTGATTTAAAGCAGAATAAATGGCATCTATCGCATTATATTTATTAATGTGTGGTTTCACCACATCATCCGGAAATAAGGATTTATATTTTCTAAAAACATTTCTCGCCATCACTTCAAAAGAAGCTCTGGAGGTTTCATTTAAATTTATTTTTTCAGTAGCATGGTTAAGAAGACCGATTTTTTCCATCGGTTTTACATCCATCATACTGCTTAGATCAAAATCTAATTCTTTTAAGTAATTTTCGGTTTCCTCTATTGCAACCCTTAATTCCCCTTCCTGCTCTTTAACCAATTCAACCGGTTTTTGAGGTTCATTCCCACTTCCTTCTGGTTGCGACTTCCCTCCTTCTCCATAAACTGAATAAGCTTTTTCTAATTGCTTATATACATTTCCGTAATCTACAATTAAACCATTCTCTTTCTCATCATCATAAACACGATTTGCCCGGGCAATGGTTTGCATTAAGGTATGCCCTTTTATGGGTTTATCCAGGTAAACGGTAGAAACACATTGAGCATCAAAACCGGTGATCCACATCGCGCAAACAATTGCTAATCGGAATGGATTTTCGGGATCTTTAAACTCTTTTTCGAGGTTACGTGCAACCATCTTCTGGCGATGCGCACCAATATCGAGTCCTAGTTTTCTGAATTTATCGATCTCATTCTGCTCTCCACTAACTACCACACAAACTTCAGTTTCACTTACCTTCTGATATTTTCTTCTGAGTTCCCGTTCTTCCTGAATATCCTCGCAATCCTGAATTCTTTTCTCTAGTATTGTAAGATATTCCGGCCAGTATTCTTTCACATAATCAAACATTCTAACGGCCGTAGGCTTATCTAAGGCAACGAACATGGCTTTACCCTGATAGCCTCTTTCATTAAAATGCCAGACCAAATCTTTAGCGATGGTTCTCAATCTGGGCTCAGCAGTTAAAACAGGGTAGTCTTTCTTGAAAAGATATTCTAGCTTTTTTTTCTGATCCTCATCCAGGTCCTCATTTTCGAAAACATCCGCCATTTGTTCATCCAGCTCAGGATTCTCAATATTAAGCTTCTCGCCCCTATTCAGGTAAAGTAACGGAAGTGTTGCTTCGTCCTCGATTGCTCTCTTGAAATCATAAATAGAAACATAATCCCCGAAAATATTCCTGGTGATTTCTTCTTCTTCCTTAATAATGGGAGTTCCGGTAAACCCTAGATAGGAAGCATTTGGAATGCCATGATAACGCATATTCCTGGCATAAGTTCCGGCCTGGGTTCTATGCGCTTCATCTGAAATCACGATGATATTTTTCCTTTCGGTGATTAATGGATATTCTAATTCTTCTTTGGGATCTATCGAAAACTTATGAATTAAGGTGAAGACATATTTATGATTTTCAGCAAGCAGTTCTCTTAAGTGTTCCCGCCCGGTTCTGCCTTTTTTATTCCCTGCAATGACATTTTTATTATTTACAGCACCAACGCCTGAGAAAGTATCATAGATCTGGTTTTGGAGTTCGGTTCTATCCAGTACGATCAAAAAGGTATAAGAACCTCCGAATTTCCGATGGATCTTTTCACTAAGAAAAACCATGGAATAAGACTTACCACTTCCCTGGGTGTGCCAGAAAACTCCGAGTTTTCCTTTAAGGTCATCTATATTTCTGGCATTTTCCATTACCTTATTTACCCCAAGGTACTGGTGGTTCTTAGCCATTAATTTAGCCACTTCTCCTCCTGCATTATCGAAAAGAAGAAAATTCTCGAAAATATCCATAAACCGGTGAGGCGCACAAGTTCCTTTAAGCATAGTATCTAAACTAACCAGACCTTCTTCCTCTTCTTCAATTCTTTTCCAGTCCAGAAAGTACTTATACGGACTCGTAATAGTGCCAACCTTTGAATCTGTACCATTACTCAATATGATAAAAGCATTGGAATGGAAGAGCTCAGGAATCGCTTCTTTATAATCCTTTAAATTATCATCGTAAGCGTGACGAAGATCTGTATGATGGGCTTTAAGTTCTATAAATATGAGAGGAATCCCATTTACAAATCCAATCACATCAGGCCTGCGATTATAATGCTGACCAAAAACCTCAAATTGTCTTACCGCCAGGAAATCATTGTTATGGTAATCCCTGAAATCGAAGACTTTTAGTTTCTTCTTTACAACTTCATTCTTATCGTTAGTAAAAGAAACCGGAACCCCGTTCTTAAATAGATCATACTTCTCCTTATTTATACGGGCGAGTTTTTTGTCTGCCTCACGCTGATCTATAATTTCAATAGCCTGATCATAAGCCTGCTGGGGTAAACCGGGATTAAGTTTTATTAGAGCTACTTCCAGCCTGCCTTTTAGAATGATCTCGGTCTTATCTTCCCTACCCAAAAGACCTGCTTTCCCTAAGGTTTCATTTCTCCAGGCGGTTGTAACGGTCCAGCCTAAATCTTCAAGGGTATCCTGGGTAGCCTGTTCTATTAAAGCATCTTCTGAGTATTCGTAGCTCATTCATTAATCTTTTTAATTGATAACCGGTAATTTTATTCCCAATTTAAATATATCAATATATGGTTTGATAGGTGTCACCTTAAGCCTTCCTTTATCAATTTTAATTATTCCATTTTTTTGATCGGGATATATTATAAGACCGGAAATAATCTTATCGAAATTTTCATTTCCATAAAGTTCTTTATAGACTTTTTTCAGTCTTGCATACCCACTTACCTGTCTGATATCGGTTTCTTCTTTTCCTTTAGTCCTAATGTATTTTGGTTTATACTTGGCATCAATAACTAATTTCTCGTCGCCTGCGTTAAGTAAATAATCCAATTGATTATTTCTATCTGCTTCGAATTGGAATTCAACCTCGCTCCCATAAACGTCCTTAAGCATTCCCAGAACATAGATTTCAAACAACCTGCTCATATCTATCCAAAAAGGGGGAGTTTCTATTTCAATTGTGGCGACAGAAGAAATATTATAACTGAACCTTTCAAATATCATTTTAGCTAAACGCAATGCCTCGTCATACTCTTTAAAAAACCTGTTCGATTTATAATCCTTAATCCTCCTTATATCAACTTTCGCAGATACTTTTTCAAATGCAGGATTTATAAAATTATATAAATCCAGTAATCCTTTAGTATCAACCAATTTATCATATGTCGACAAATAAATTTTAGCAAACTGCAGTGCTTTCTTTAGCACTCTATTCTCAAAAGTATCAATGCCAAATTCCTGAAAAGAACAATAAGTATGAAGCATCCTATTTTTTGCGGCATTATGCTTTATTGTTTTACCGACTAAAATTCTTCCTTTTACTCGTGAATATAAGTTCTTTTCAACCTTATAATAAGATTTACGAAGCCCCTTCCTGACTATTTGTCTCAGTACTCCCAGGAATTCAAGTAATAAAAAAGGGGTTAAGAAATCATTCTTTTGACTGATGGTTATCTTTGGTTCATCCCAATAAACTTCAAATAAATTATCGAGGTGATCCATTGTCTCAGGATGGCGAACAGAGTCCAGAAGCATTTTCAAATAATCAACTTCTACCTCATCATTATTTATTTTAGGTTGAATATTTACAGCTAACTTCCCTTCAACAATCCAATCTACACCAATAAAATAATTAGACTCTATTTGATAAGAGTCTTCTTCGTCATTAACTTTTGTTACCTTAAAACAAGTTAGATCCTGCTTCTTACCTTTATGAATTTTTTGAAATTTTCTTGTATAGAGATTATTTTTCAAAAGTTCTGAATGAAGTGAATCTATAATCTCTAAATCACTAAAACCAACATGTTCACCATATGTTAGTACCGACACCATCATATTGATAATTTTTCGATGGTGATTTCAGCATCTTTCAATAAAATCCCATCATTCACATATTCTCTTAGAATAGGTTTAATTTCATAATTCAACTTCAACCTCAATTCCTCCAGCTGATCGTCATCTGACTTCTTTAGATCAACAAGAAAATAACTATGACCTATCTGGATATCTCTATAATTGAAATCCGGAGCTAAATACTTGGAATTAGTTACCTCTCCATCTTTTTCTCTAATGAATAGTTTTGATACTTCGTCAAATAACTTCTTAGCATTTTGATTTTGGATAATATTTGAATCAGCCAATATTTCTACAAAAGAAAAACGTCTTCGTATTGCATAATCTATATGCCCCACACTCCGATCGGCAGTATTCATAGTACCTATGATGTACAAATTTTCCGGAATTACCAATTCAGATTTCCCATTTACTTCATACATGCTATTTACTACTTCTCCTCTATATTCTAATGCATAAATTAATTCACCCAGTACACTTGGAAGATTGGCTCGATTAATTTCGTCAATAATTAAAACATACTTTTTAAGCTTTTCATTCTTATCTTCAGATTTCACCTCAATACTTTCGGGCATTTTATCATTGAACTTCTGAAATTCATTAAGAACTCTGACGTAATAACTAGCGTGCCAGTTAGCCAAACCGGATAGAGTTTTATTTTTTTTGATATCCTGTCTGGTTTTATTGTTATCTAAGTATGCTTTTTTAATATCACTAAAGTGCATCTTATTTCCATTGGTATTCCAACCATTTTTCCCCTTATATCTAAATGCATCTTCATCAATTCCAGAGATTGATACATTGGGTGTTAATGGGAAACTTCCTTCCTCATCAACCTTATCATTGATCATTTCCACGAATGCATCAAATCTCTCTTCTAACAAAATCTTTTCGGTCAGCTCTTCTATACTCTTTTGACTGTTTTCGAGATTTTCAGAAGCTGTTTTAGCAAGTTGAGCGATTTTTTTATTTCTCGTTCGATACTCTATTTTCTCACCGTTACTTGTAGCTTCGATTCCCCTAACGAAATCTTCATAAGTATATGAAGGATGAAACTGGATTAATTCATAATCTCCTTTTTCATTCGTATCCACATTACGAAATAAATATTGGGCTATAGCTATTTCGTATGGATCTGTCCCATTCTTATTAGAAGGCTTTTTACTATTTAGGAAATCCTCGTATTTCGAAATAATCCTACCGTACGTTGCAGTCCACGGCCTACTATTATCCGACTGCATAGATATTCCTTTATCCGATATCTCGATTATGGTATAAAAATCTTTTTTTCCACTGGCATTTTCAATTTTCTGACCAGCCTCAAAATTTTCTTTTATAAAAGATTCTGAAATTTTCAACTCGCGTATTCCAGTAAGTTTCTCTGCCATTTTCTTAGCTGTATAGGTCTTACCGGTTCCTGGAGGGCCTTGAAGTATAATTTGCTTTTTATATTCTAAAACGCCCAGATAATTATCAATACGTGAATCTTCCATAGTTTTTAATATTGAATCTTTCTCAAATTTTTTCTTTTGTTTCATAACATCTACATAGGTTTTAAATAAGATACCCTGTAGTTCATCAATCATTTCTTCAAATTGAACTTGCGGAAGTTTGTAGATGCCTTCATCTTTATTTACGAAGAATTGTTTACCTATTAGAACATAATTATCATCCTGAAGGTGCTCCAACTGCTCTAAATCTCCAATAACGAAATCGAATCCTTTTTCCTTAAGATTATTCATCAGCTCTGGTTGAGCCAAAAAACTGTGAACATAAGGCTGAATATAATCTATACTACTTTTTTTATTTGCAAATGGTACATACTGAGTATTAAAGCCAATACCAAAGCATAATTTTCCATTTCTTAAGAATAGATGATATTGTATTTGAGTTCCACCACCAGGATTTATTACCCAATCTCTATCTTTATCCTTATCTGATACAATAAAAAGCTTATCTCTATTTGTAGCACTTCCTTTATTTAAAAGTTTCTTTCTTGTGTATTGAAATTTTGAACAAAAATCGCCAAGTTCTTTATTAATAATTCCAACTAAATCTTCTATATTCTGAAATGTGATTTTCTTAGTAATATCCACTATTTTATAATTTGTCAATTTCTCGAAACCCAGTCTATTATGTTCACTACTACTAAAGTCTTCTGAAGTCAAGTTTTCGTTTACTAATTTTGCTGCCTCAGTAATAATTAGTTTAAAAGGATAAGTTTTATTTCGAATCTGAACAGCATATGCAGTTCCATTTCTTTTGGAAGGAATTCCATTACTATCTATTGCAATTACGGCTTGATCTATTAAATCTTTTGTTAGGAAATCAAGTTTGCTATCCATTTATCTTTTACTTTAAATTATTATTTATGAAATTCTAAAAACAAATCACCTATTCTCGAATTATTAAAGCTGAAAATTAATCTCCGAAAACACTATCCCAGGACATTTGATCCTCATCGAAATCATCATCATGTCGATCTGGAAACATACGGTCTAACTCTGCCTCAGCGTCATAAAAATCGTTTTCTTTTTTAAATTCTCCGACTCTCTCAAGTAACTTTTTTAACTCAAGATGTTCTTGATCTTCAAATGCTTCTTGGCATGCATCCTGTATTTCTTCTTCTAAAGCATAAACCAAATCATGGTCATAATCACCATTTTCAAAAATTTCCTTTATTTCCAAAAATCGTTTTTTCAAAACATTTATATGTTCCATCATTTTATCTAAATCAATGTTAAATTTATTTATTAGCTAATGATTAATATTTTTCAAATAGCTATTGCTTGTTATATTCCACTTTTTCCTCCGCAACCATCCCAAGCGATTGCTCTTTAAATTCTTCCAGGTCCAACTTCTCCACATCGATCATCCCCGTCATTAACCTGGGTAATAAAATATCCCGGGCTTCTTTTAGAAGTTGATTTTGTTTTACTAAAGTTTCAATTAGATTTAAGATCTTCGAACTTAGATTTTGATATTTTTCAAGAATAGGTACAGCTGGAATAATAACTGGATAGTTCTTTAAAACTTTCCAATTGGCTCGCGGCATTTTAGTCCCGTTAGAGGACTGAGTGGCAGTATCTACAAAACGTTCAGTGAAAACTGTTTGAAGAATTAACCCGTGATGACTAAACTGCTTAGGCCTTAAAATAATTGCATCTGTGGATGAAATACCATCCGTTAAAGCAAATCCTACTTTATGAAAATAAGGTCGGATTTTACCAAATAAAATATCAAATTTTTCAAAGCGGTATTTCGTACTCTGGATTTTATCTGAGAATTCCCAATCTGAAAGAGAAATTGACTTTCTGGGTATATGTTCCAAGCCAATATAGGGAGTATCACTAGGAATATTTTGTGGTTGAACAGTTTCCTTCACCAAGGTCACCAGTTTTCCTAAAGGAAACTCTGTCCACCCCTCCGGCAAATCGGTTTCATTATCGATCGCGACCAACTCATGTCCCGGGAATTTCATGCGTACAAACCACTCTTCATAGATGAGCTGGGCTTTTTCTTCCAGCAGTTTGATGCGCTTTAAATTGTTTTCAATCAGATCATCATAGCCCGAAAGAATGGAGGCGATTTTCTGCTGAACACTCTTATCTTCAGGAATCAAAAGATTGGCAGAGTATATTTTTTTCGGAGAAGTGTGTTTTACTGTTGCACCAGAAGAAGATCCGGCAATATATCTTTGATAAAAATTTGTACGTAACAACCAATGAACAAAGTCTAAATCAACATTCTTATCTTTCAAAGAAATTAAACCGATCCGTTGATTATGTAAATAGGTATTCTCTAAGTCATTTGGCACCTTTGCAGAATATCCTAAGGTATCAGCCTGTTTACTTAAGTCTGTCATAGTAACTATGACATCACCGGGTTTTAATATAAATTCAAGATCAATCGGTCCATCATAATATTTAATCTTATCAGATTTATAACCGCCACCGATTGCAAAATTGCCCGGGGTCAAAAGAAAATTTTTTGTTGGTTCATCGACAAAATATTCACCCTTAAATCCATACCCGTGCTTTATATGAATTATATCACCTAGCTTTACATTTTTCCAACCTTCTTTCATATTTTCACAGACTGAATTTGATTCATCAATCTGTTTGCGTCCTTATTTAGCTGAGCCAATTCCTTATTGATCTCTGAAATACGTCCCTGGTAATCAAAATCATGGTCAATTTCAATACTGACCCCCACATACCGACCGGGAGTCAAACTGTAATCCTGTTCTCTTACTTCTTCGATATCCACTATTTTACACAGGCCTTCTACGTCTTGGTACTTGCCGTCTGGGAAATGTTCTTTGAGCCAGGAATTGTTTTCGACTGCGCTCGAACTGACATCCTCAAAATTTGCCTGATTAGATCTAAAAGACTGCATAATTGCGGTTAAACCTTCCATCTGGTCCGGGCTAAAATCGTTAACGGTACTGCTTACTTTTCGGTACACATTACGCGCATCGATCATCAGGATCTTTTCCTTATTTTCCTTTTTCTTTCCCTTATCAAAAAACCATAAATGGCAGGGTAAGGACCTGGTATAAAAGAAGTTGTTACCTACCGCCACAATACAATCCGCATCTCCGGTTTCTACCAATTGTTCACGAATACGTTTTTCAGCATGCCCGGCATCGGTAGCCGAAGAAGCCATAACAAAACCTGCTCTTCCGTTTTTATTTAAATAAGAATGGAAATACTGTATCCAAAGGTAATTTCCGTTAGAGATAGTTCCTTTCCCGGTTAATGGTGGTCCAAAAGGCAAACGCTTATCTTCTGCCAGGAACTTATTCTTGACATCGATCTTATCCATGTTAAATGGCGGATTGGCCATCACGAAATCACACTTCCCAACCAGGCGGTGCGGATCGCTATAATAACTGTTTTCATTAATGATCTTGCCTTCGATCCCGTGAATGGCAAGGTTCATTTTAGCCAGTTTGGTGTTATTGCTTTTGTATTCGGTTCCATAAACCGTGATCGCCTCATTCACATTCCTGTTCTCGTGATCCTGGATAAAATGCGCAGACTGTACAAACATCCCACCCGAGCCACAGGCAGGGTCATGAATAATCCCATGATCAGGCTGAATAAAATTCACAATAAGGTTTACCAGTGATGGAGGCGTAAAGAATTCCCCACCTTCCTGGGCACCGGCACCCTGCATGGAAAATTTCATCAGGAAGAATTCATAAATTCTTCCAAACACATCGCCGGAAGCTTTTTTTACGGCATCAGAATTAAAAGTACGCACCAGGGAACGAAGTAAAACCTCGTCCATTTCCTGGTAATTTTTCGGAAGAATCCCGGCAAGATCAGGGTATTCAGCTTCCACCAGTTTCATGGCTTCATTTACCTTTTCAGTAATATTCACATCGCTGGGAAGATTCGCCAGGTAATCATATTGTGCTTTTTCAGGCAGCCTTATTGCACCGGCACCCAAAAAATCTTCCTTGGTAGCTTCTCGCTTTTTACCTGTTCTTGGATTTACAGATAATTTATTTTCTATGTAGATCTTTGCCTCTTCATAACGGTTCTGTGCAAAACGCAGCAAAACCAGCCCCAATAAAGGATCTTTATATTCGGCAGCAGTCAATTTTGAATTTGCTCGAAGATCATCGGCAGCATCCCAAAGTTGCTTTTCAAGATCTTTGAGTTGTTCGTAAGTCATATAGGTAAATAGGTTATTATCGGTTTCGAGGCTTCATTATATCTTCCGGAAGTAGGGTCGGTTGAAAGACAAAATGACAACGGAGTAAATCTAAAAATTTTAATTTATTCTCCCTAATTATCCGGGGTATGAGGCGCAAAGTATTTCATGTAATTTTCATATTCCATTGGTATCAATGAGATAGGACTTCCTTTTTTTTCGCATTTATATAAATACCATTCAATTCTATTGCGTTGTTCATGCATCATTCCATGAATTGCATAGGCAGTCCAAAAATCACTAATACCGGTAACTAAAATATTTCTAACAGGCTCGTTTGGATAGCAATTCTTCAAAATACCATTATAACGTAATAACTGTTCAACAGCAGACTTACCTCCATCCCGGTTTTTCACCTCAATAATGAAATGAGTATATTCATGCTTTCCATAAAAATCAAATCTGTCCATAGTTCCATCCGGGCTTTCTTCCCTTTTTACTTTGGAAATACCAATTTGTTGAAATATTTGTTGTTTAAACATTTCCTTTTGCAGCTCTTTTTCTTCCCTATATAAATATCCTTCTNTCTTTACAGGAAACTCATAAATTCTAATATTCTTCTTCCAGTCCATTTTCATAGACAGCTTTGGAAAACAATGCAGTTTATTATCATCAAGAGTTTTTTGGATCCTTTCTAGATTACTACTTCCCCTCCTTTTATAACCAAAGTCCCGCATTAAATAGCATAGCTTAGTGCTTTTATACCCTGATGATTTTATAGATTGACGGTAATTATTAATTACTGATTCATACTTACTAAGCTTCTCAATTGATACTGATTTATTCGATTCAATTGAAGAGTTTTCTTTTATAAGCTTTTTTAGGAACGAAATAAAATCTGACATAGATAAAAAAAATAATCGNAGATAGGGCTAAGCGAATAATTATACGAGTAAATCTAAAAATTTTCTTAAAGAAGTAAAAGTGGTTTTCCTTTTTTGAAAAAATTAAACCATAAGAAATCATATTTTCCCTCATAACTCTGCATCTCCCTTGATCTAGTTCAGGGTCTCAGGAGCAGACGCTGAATCAATTTCAGGATGATGGTTAAAGGATTTTTTATTCTTCAAAATCATCTAATTCCTCCTGGGTGATATTATTGATATTTGCAAAGCTGTTCATCATATCTTCCAGATTATCATGTAGCTCCAATAGCAAATTCAGATTTTGATCTTTGGTTCCACGAAACATATCTTTATCGAATTGAAAAGTATTGTCTTTTTCAAAAGTCTCATTTACATCTTCCAGTTCTCCGGTCATTCCCACGTTAACGATACGAGTTAGCAACTCCTCATGAAAATTGATGAGTTCATTATAGGTCATGATTAGTTTATCTCTGTATACTTCCATATTCTATATTTTAGATATTTTCCATTCTACTTCTCCCAGGTCTATTGTATTGATCATCTTCATTTCCAGGGTTGCAGGGAGAACATCTGGACTACCTATATGCAAACACAACTCATAGCCTCCAAAGGTTTCCTCTTCCAGATTGGTCCTGTTGCCATAATTACGCTCTGCGATGATGTGCTGGTATTGATCTTCGGTAAGGGTGATCTCGAGTTTTCTCATATTGGTTAGATTTCGATACAAGACTACAAGAAGATAGCGACAAACAATGTCGCTTTACAATATATCGATCACTGGTAATGGATTACGGCTATAATAACCCAACGATCTGGAATACCCTCGAAAAAATAGATGGAATCTCCATAGCGATCCTTCTGTTTCAAAACCTGACCATCTAGAAAGAATAATTTATCCCCATACCTATCTTTTGCTCTTATGGTATACCCATCAAAAAAATAGGTTTTCTTACCGTATCGGTCTTTAATTCTAACTGTATTTCCATCTATAAAATAAAGATGCTTCCCATACCTGTTTTCTACCTTGATATTTCGGCCATCCCAAAAAAGCAGTTTTTGGCCATACCTATTCTCCTTCATAAGAGTGTGATAGTTAACAAAGAAGAGTCTCTCGCCGTATCGGTTTTCAGATAAAATACCTTGAGCATTTAAAGAATAAACAAACCCCAGGTTTAACACAATAAAAAGCCATTTCATCTTTTAATAAAATTATACTGGACCATTAACAACTTAATTTAATACAGAAATACAAAATACTCTTTATCCCTTTATTTTTTTACCTTTAAGCGTTAAATGTTATGATCATATAAGTTTTAGCCCCAAATGAAAAACAGTTCCAAAAGTATTTACCTGATTGTTCTTATTTTATTTACTCCAGCGTTACTTCTCAGTCAATCAAAGAAAGAAAATCCTCAAAAGAAAATATTAGAAAAATTCGTTGGGAGATGGTGCGATATGGATAATTCTGATATTGACGGTAGTTTTCAACTATTTTTCTCTCAAGATTCAGAAGCAGGAAATGAAATCGGTTATCGCACTGGAGGTCCCTTCTGTGCCTATTTGTCGGCAAAAGTTATTTCAGATGATGAATTGGAACTTTATTTTGAATTCATGGATGCTACACCGGCATTTTACCAGGTATCGGGCTATGAAAAACTTAGTGAAAAATACGATTGCAGTAAGAAGGTTGCATCGATAAAAATGATAGATTCCAATAGAATAAAAATTAATACCTACCAGAATAAATGCGCTTATATCCCTCAGGATATAGAATTGCTCTTATACAAATTAAATGAAGATGAGTATTGCGAAATATGATTTAAAAATCACAACCATTAAAATTATAAATTTCAATTAAATGTCCTCCATATGACCAGAAATCTAATTTCAATTGTCCTATCTTTTTTTCTTACCAATATTCTATATTCCCAATACGACCAATCTCCGGAAAGCGGATTTCATATAGATACAGTTCACTTAGATGATTACACTATTGTACCGAAAATTTCCGCCGAAAATTCAAACAATTCTCATATCGAAAACAAAATAAATTCATGGATATTGGATTATTATGCAATGGATAATTGGGATAATGAATATGGCGGAAGATGGGCTTCTTATTCTAGAACTTTAAGCGGGCATGCTATTGAAGATGATATTCTCATATTGACATTCGCTGAAATCAATCGAGGTATGGAAGGAACCCGAAAGCAATTTTTAAGTTTAAATAGCGGGAATCAAATATCTCCTGTAGATATAACTTTTTCGTCCTTGTTTGAAACAGGTGATTATCTAAAGTTTATTGAAAATTTTTGGAAGGTAGATATTCTTGAAATCGTTGAGGATAGTTTTGATTGTTGTGACTTGGACAAAGAATCGAATTCAAATTATATTCAGTATTACAGTTACCTAGTGAACGGTTTTTCATTTGAAGGTGATGATATAATTTTAAAACAAGATCGCGAAGGTCCTAGTATACCATGTTTTGGAGCCTGCAGCATCTCCTTCGAAAAAAAGATTTCTATAAAGTTGATTTATCCATATCTGAATGAGTTTGGTAAAGAGATAGTTTCTAAAAAAGATTATAAAACAGAAAATAGTTTTTTTCAGGATAGTTCGCCAGAATCTACTACTGTAAATGATATTCCAATCCAACAATTATATAAATCAAAAGCACCAAATAATTATTTCATATTTGGCAAAATAGATGGCAAATATCCTTTTAAAATGTCGATTAACGTGGAAAATAATGGGTACGAGGATTTAGTCAAAGGATTTTATTCGTATGACTCTCAGGATGAACAAATTCTATTAAAAGGGTACAAAGAAAATGATCTTTATGAAATTAATGAATACACTAATGGTGAAATTACAGGTCATTTTACATTCAAAAAACTGGAAAATAGAGAACGGACTGGTTATTGGACCAATAAACAGAACAACAAAACTTTAGAAGTCGAATTGACACAATTTTTCAACTAATAAGATGCTATTTTAATTTTTAACTTTGATAATCAAATTACAATTGAAGTTATATTATGAAGAAACTCCCCCATACTATATTTTCAATATTACTTTATACTAGTGATCAATCTCAATAAGGCTAATTAGCTTTTGAAAGCAACTCAATTTACAGTATTTTATATAAACAGAACTACAGTAAAAAAGAGAGGTTGAGAGTGACCATAGCGAACGGTTTGATCAATACTGTAATGAAAGATATAAATTCTGCATTGAATATTTTGCTGATTATATTCCTATAGTAGAACGCGGTAACGAATGGTCATATAATTTTATCTACCGATGAAAAAGTTCAAAAATGATATAAGGTAGTTTACCGATACACTTGACAAATAATTCATTACAAAAAAATTCAAATTGTAATGCAGGAAAAAAAAAATTACACTCAAAATTCTTAAGGATAACTTTTCAATCCTGACTAGTTATAAGAAATGGGTAAATATTCAATAGAAAATCAATTTTAAAAAAAAGGAAATCTATCTCGGTAATGGACCTACTGAAGTATACCACATATTAGTAAATAGCTATCCTCGAAATAAATCTCAGTTATACTCAGATTATTGCAAATTTATTTCCAGAAGTTTTAGTAAAAATTATACAATGATTAGAATAACAAATTACAATCAATTTTCTTAGCTATATAGATGTACTTAAGTAATTTGTTCTTTGGCACCTAGCATTAATTCACCAAAAAACAGATAAATCAGTAACATTTAGAGTAAGAGAACTCTTCCAAAGTATAAGCTGATAAACTTAAGCTGCTTTCAATTGGATTTGTAGATTATTAATGGCAGATCAGGCAATAAGAGTTCCAGAACACAAATATAACCCGACATGGTTATAAAATCTGAATTCAAAATTTCGGCGGTCCAATTGAGAAAATCTACAGATAATAGAAATATAATAGCAGAAATAGACTTAAAATCTAGAATAAAAGTAGGGGTATCCCAAAAATAGGAAACAGTTAATTAAAAGGCAAGATTCTAAAATATCCCCTTCACGATCATAAAGATGTGGTGCATGAGAGAATCGGCGTTTAGTATCCTGTAATCTAAGTCATTTTTTAAAAGATTTTTAATTTATTTTTTTCTAATCCTTCCTAGACCACGGGGATGATCAATCCTTCAATTAACATTCTTAAACTTTAATGAAGATTTTTCACTTGATGTAGAACCAACATTTTGGATCGCATCATCAATTCCTGTACGAGAAGAGTCTAAGATATCTCAACTAGGCGTGGATATTGAATGATCAGGATATTTTTTGCCTCCTCGAGATCATGGATCGAATATGGTTATGAGGTAGTGTTATTTTGGTTTAAATATGATTTTGTATTATTTTACATAAGAAGTTTTAAGCATTTGCATAGTTTTTAATTTATTATATACGTTTAAAACTGCCGTCCTGGAAATGCCATTGCTGTATTTCCTCTGTTGCATAGGATCTATCTCTCATCTCATCATAAATCAAAACTGTATGACTTATAGTTTTGGTAACCGGATCGTAACTGAGTTCTAAATCATCACCACGCCAAATTTCAAGAACTAAATCATCTTTATTTTCAAAACAGGGCTCATATTTAATAAATTCGCTATCACTTATAACAAACATTTGGGCTAGCCGGTGGTAATTTCCGGATCCGTGAGTGCCGCGTCCAAAGGTTAGGTAGTAAACTTTTCCTTTCTCATTAATTTCATGAATTTTATAGATATATACATCGGTATAGCCGCCTAACATCATTTCATCACCGGTATTAAGCTGGCGAAAACCAATTTTACCATTTTCGGTTCGAAATTGAACCGCAGAGAGGTACTGTGACCAGCTTCCGCCGGTATGTTGATCCCAACTCCAGATTCTAATTCTTTCATCCTGTGATTTCACATTTATGAGCTCACTGCTCAGACTGTCGAACGAGTAGTTGAAAGATTCCGGTTTTTTTAAAGTTAGAAACAGGTTTTGTGTGAACGTATTAACTAAACTATCCTTAAACTCCCAATCAACAATTTTAGAAGCTTTATAAAGGCGTGTTAGTTCCTGGTCGGCTGTTTTAAGATCGATATCTGAAGTTTGAGCAATAGACTGGTAGCATAATAAACTCAGGTATATTAGAATTGCATAATTTCTCATTCGGAAAAGATTTTCATCTAAATTAAAATTTTCATCTGGTCCAAAGCACAAAATTATTTGAGATATATGGCCATTTTTTATCAGAGTATTCGAAAACTTGATTTTAACGAGTCATACTTGGCTGGAAGGTTTTGCCTCGTACCCACTTGCAGCAAATAAGATTTTTTGTTTTTTAAGAAAACAATAGCCATAGAGGGCAAGCCTTGTGAGGAGAAGGAATATTCTATTGCTTTTACCCCTAAATAGTTAGTAAGCTTGTAATTAATTCCAGCGTCATCAAGGTTACTAGTGTATTGTTTTAAATATCCTTCTTCGAATTTTGAATAATCAGAAGTATTTAGATCTCTGTAATTCGCAGATTCATCATAAATATTAATATTCTTTATAACACCCATCTCAGGACCTTCAGTATTCTCACCACATATAAAAGCGGCCAGAATATTTTTCATGCCCTGCTCCTTTGCCATTTGAATGAAAGTGGTGTTTTCACTGAAGGTACAATTCGACTTCACCTTAAATCCTGCATTTTCAAAAGTTTGATAAGAAGTCTGGGCATTAATTTTAAAGACAACTCCTAAGACTATTAATAAAATCAAAAATCTTTTTTTCATAGATCATTCTTAAATTATAATATAATTTTTTTATAGTTTTTGTCGAATACCTTCTCCTCTCCCCATATTTGATCCAGGTAAGATTTATCGGCAATAATTATAGCGATAAGCTTTAACCTTTCGGAAATATTAATTTCGGTTACTTTATCCCTATCTTTTATTGGCACTCCTGTTATAAATACAATAACCTCATTTTTGTCACTATCAAACTCATAACAATTGAAAGTAACTAAATGCTTATCTGTACTGGAGTAAAGACGGTTTGAATAGGTGAAACCATTAGTTTCAAATTCTTCTCGAATATCAGCTATAGATGATTCTCCAAATGTAAAATCGGTAATAAGTGGTTTTGTCCCTTCAGCTGAAAATAACCAATCGTTTTCCATGTAAACAATCATATCATTTTCAAAAGCTAATGAAAATTCATCTCCATTATCGGTTTTGTATTTTACAATTCCTTACTCTTCTTCTATAATAGGCAGATCTAAGCTCTCTACCGATTGTATTGTGTCATAAAGTTCAATACCAATTATTGATATTGGATCTTGGCGAAAGAAAATTGAAACGCAAAGTAGGAATATTAGACTAGAATACATTAGATTAGAAATATTCATACGTGGTTTTGACATTTTTAGATTATGAATCTTTACAAACCATTCTAATGGTTAAACCTTCCTGAGAAATTGTAGTATCGTCTTCCTGACATCCATTATAAGACTCAAATCTCACTGTCTCATCTTCTAGGTATTCTGAACCTTCCCCGGAGTAAGTTGTTGTACAAACACACGTTGATTTTTTTCTTTCGCCACAACTAACAGTTAGAATTATTAAAGTTCCTATAAGCAATATTTTTACTTTGATATAATTCATTTTAAAATAGATATATAATTAAAATTTAGCCAATATCTCAGCTTTCTTGTTATTGAATTCTTCTTCACTGATCAAATTTTCAGCTAATAACATTTTTAACTTTTTTAATTTAGCCATTGGATCATCCTGTACCTCTTTCGTTTCTGCCCTTTTATTTTCAGAACTTGTATTCACCACGATTCCTCCACCGGCACTGGCTCTGGAGTTTTCCAGTTCTCTCTGTCTTCTATACTCAGACATTTCCTCTTCTTTTTCCTGACCATACCGGTAAAGCATTCTTGCCTGAGCTTTTGGCAAATAATCAAGCGCAATGTGCCCTCCTTTTGTTGTTTTAACCGTAAAGGTTGCTCCCAGAATTCCTTCTTTCATATGGCAATCAGCAACCTCTTTCCATAAAAAATCCTGGAAATCCATTGAGAATCCAAAACTCTTAGGTCTGCAAAAAATTATACGCTTTTAGTTAGTGCAATTGAGTCTGGAGATAAATTGACAGCAGGTTTTTTCTGTACAGCGATATATTCAATTTTTTCCTCTCGTGTAAGAAGTTCAGACACTTTCTTCATTGTCTTCTCAACGGCTTTTGGATCCTGTGATTCGTTTAAAAATTTCTTTAATGATTCCCATATTTAATATTGGTTAGATTTTATTGGTTTACTAAAATAACTTTAGTTCTTAAGCTATACATGTGGTTTTCCGTAAAGGTGGGCCAACTCTGCGCATTAACTCCTGTTTTTAGGATCAGTCCCATATTTATTTGGTCCTCTTGAACTATCAATAAAGACTACTATTAATCCAAATAATGCACCGATATATGGTATAAAATTGATAATACTAAACCACCCGCTTAAATTAATATCATGTAGTCTTTTAATAAACTGTATAAAGATGAGTACAGAACAGATAATCATGACTATTGCGCTCCAACCTATAACTGTATCGTCGTAGGTGTCTTGTAAAATTACCGAAGCAATACCTGCAGGAATCCCCAGAAGGATAGCTCTACCTAAATAAGACCTTCTTCTCAATCTTCCACCTGTAGAAAAAAAGCTTTCTTCTGATTTAAAAACAGCAGTATCTTCCTTTTCAGCATGCATCGTTCCCATAAATGAATTAGAATGAATAGGTTCTTCTTGAATAATAGGTTCTTCCACCGGTTCTTTCTGAACAATAACACTTTGAGTTTCTTCCTCTTCAAATTGTGAAAAGTCAACTTCAGTTACCTTATTTTTAAGCCTAACGGTTTTGGTTACCTCTTGTTCGGACAACGAATTAGTGGCAGTAAGTTTTATTTCTAATTCTGGCTTATTAAAATTTTTTAGTTTAAAAATTTTACCGCCATTTGCTTTAAGTTCGCCGAAAGGTTTTATAAAAACCTTATCCGCGTTTTTAGTCTTCCAGGTTAGTTCTATAGTATCTCCCTCAATAAAGGTTTCCTTATCTGATGCAAACAATAAAATTTCCGGATTAGTACCATTCAGCTTTTCTTCAGCCGACTCCGTTTTTATAGTTTGCTCGCGATCATCATACTTTGTCTTTTTCTCATTATCTGAAAGTACACTATAGGCCTCTTCTATATTTTTGAAAAGTTCAGAGAAATACTCATCCCCACCGTTCTTATTGGGATGAAACTTTGTAGATAGTTTTTGATATGCACTTTCGATCTCCTGCCAGGATGCTGAAGGTTTTAAACCTAAGGTCTCATAATGGTTAGTCATAATTGTAATTTTTCGAATATTTAAATAGTCAGCCCTGACTAATATCTAAGCCATAAACCTCTTCTATAAGGCCATTGTCATTAAATACATATCTAGTTGCACTTTCTCTCGTCTCAGACTTATTATCTTTCTTGCTATAGAATACAAACCGGACGCGGACGTCATAAGTTCTCAAACCTGACTTCTTAATTTCGAGAATATTATTATAGGAGTAAGAAGTTGAATTCCATGCACCCCTGTAGATAGTACCTATCTCCCGGAAGTTAGGTTCATTTACATGCCAGTAACGCTTTAGATCTGAAGAAAAATAAGATGCCACCTTATCGAAATTCCGATCATCTTCGGCCTGCAGAAGACGCCTGATCTTCTCTTCATCTGATAAATAATCATAATCACTATCCCTTACACTCCGATAAGTGTAATCGGAATCCGCCCCATATACTTCTTCAATTAGGCCATCTTCGTTAAAGACAAAATGAGTGGAGCTAAATTGGGAAATAGTATCACCGTCTTTATTTATATATTCAAATTTTGTAATCAATTCAAAATTATTGCCTTCGTATTCCTCAATGTTCTGAATATGATTCCATGAATAATCACTGTTTGACCATGCGGTTTCATATAAGCTTTTTAATTTGGTATAATCAACAATGGTATCATTCCAATATCTATTGAGAGTAGGGGCATAAAATGATCCTATTTTAGAGAAATCTCTTCGATTTTCTGCATCTGATAATCGAATAATCTTTTCTGTACTTGGAATAAATCGGAAATCTGGATCCCTAAAACGTTCAAAGTATATTTTCGAAGTTAGGTCAAAACTGGCACCCAATAATCCACTAACATAATCCAGAATTTTATTATTCTTTATGTACTCTTCAGATTCTAATAGCTTCAAATAACTTGAGACTTCTAGAGAAGACAACGTTGTTGGGTAGTCCAATTTATGTCTTTCTAATTTCCTTAGTAATTCGTTATTATACATACCTGATTCGTAATCGAAAGCAGGAGTATTATCTATCCCCAGAAATAGCAAATACAAGTGGTTCGCGAATCTCCGATAGGCTATGTCGGCTAAATTAGAATTCTCTGCTTTGGTGACTAATTCACCCCACTTATATGTTCTATTAATTAGGTCATCATACGAAATCATCAATCCAGCATCATGACAACAAGGGCTATCGATACCTTCCAGATACAGATCAAGAAATTCTAGAGCTATAGCATCACTGATATTAGGCTCCAAAACTGACCTTAAGTGACTGGATTTCTCCTCAATATATGGATTGCCTTCTGATTGAGAAATTTTAAATCCGTTGTTTTCTAATTTTTCAAAAAACTTGGAGACTTCAGTTTTATTTTCTGATTGTTTAGTATATAAGGCTGAAGAAACCTTGTCATAATTTTCGTCCTCATAAAATGTTTGATTCATCTGGTTCACCAATGCTCGATAACCATCTAAAAATTCGATAATTTTTCGATCCTCAGACTTTGAACTTACTTTTAATTTCTGAGCTAATGATTGCTTTTCCCGCTGAATCCCTTTCCAGTCTAATGCTATTAATGATTTTTCAATTTCCTCTTCTTGGGTTGGTAATGATTCTACTACTTCTGTTTGAATCCTATCTACATCAGACTTTGATTGATTGAAAAACACAAGAAATACTGCAATTACCAAGATTCCTAAACTCACAGGAAGAGCGTATTTCTTAATAAGGTTAGAATTCTGTGATTTTTTAACTGAAGAAACAATTTCTGTATCCCGTTCTTCTTCTTTGATATCATTAGGTGGAATATCAACAGCATCATTTAAAATTTCAGTCTCATGATAATCCTGTTTCTTAATCTGAATATTGCTTGAAACTTTCCTTCCTGAATTCTCATTTTCAGCCGTTAAATTGTATTCAGTTTCCCCTTCCGCTAAATCATCATACCAAATCACTTTAGTTCCAGTTGGACTTACCTTACCTAAAGGATCTAAAATTATTTTATCAGCAAAGCTGGTTTCCCAGCTAAGAATAAGCTTTTCTCCTTTACCTAAACTCACCTGATTCGATTTAAAATATTTTATAATCGGCTCATTGCGTATTTTTTCTTCTTTTTTCTTTCCATTTGATGTTTTCTCCTCTGAAAAATCAAATTTCTGGTCATATTGAGCCTTTAGTTTATCATTCGATAGAACATTATAAGCCTCTAGAATTCGTCGGTAGAAATTTTTGAAATAAGGGTCTTCTACGTCCTCTGACGAGAATTTGGATTTGACCTTATAAAATGCCCTTTCAATATCATTTTTTGAAGCATTTCGAGAAACTCCGAGAATTTTGTAATAATCTGCCATAGAAAATGATTTTTAAACTGATTCCATTGGTTTTGAAGACTTGTAGGTAATTGCTTCATACCCGAAAAAACAACCTGTAATGATGTCGATAGGTATCCAGATACTTTTATCGTCTAAATAAATTGGATAAATAGGATTAAGGACTAGAACGATGAAACCACTCAAGATCATCTTTATTGAATTATCACCTTTATAAAATGTCAGGCAAAGTATTCCAGCCGTTAAGCTCACTACTAATCTTAGTAACGTATAATACCCAATAGGAAAAGAAAATAGTGCTAGAAATAACATAGCAGCGCTTATCCACAATACAATTTTCAATTTTCGATATTTTAAATCTCAGCTATGAAGTAGGGTTGTAGCTGAGACATTTTTTAGTAATTATCTAAAATCCCAGGGAGCTACCGGATTAGGTTCCTGCCAGAGTCCCCTTTTTTCTCTTCTTGCTTCCTTCTCCAGTTTATCATAACTGTTTTCTGAAGAGTATTTTTTAAAATGCCAGGCATAGCCCAATCGCACCATTTCCTTGTTTACATTCAATCCGACTTCATTAATGATCTCACCTATCATACGGCCTCCCATATCAAAATCACCTTCGGTAAGAATGGTAACCTGCTGACCAAAACAGAGCTCGGACAAAACGGTTTTAGCCTTATTCCCAAAGGCCTGGCTCCCTCTTTTCTCTGGAGCATCAATATGCTGAAGCCTTAACATTATAGGTAATTCACCGTAGAGAAGCTCAGCAGTATCTCCATCCACGATTCTTATGATCTTTGCCTCTAAAGAAATTTGCCCTTCTGCATTTTTATTTTCTTTAGAATCAGGTTTAGATTCTGTATTCGACTCTACTGACTCTATCCTATCAGAAGGGCTATCAGATACAGCTACACTATTCCTTACTGAGCGTTTGCAGGAGGAAAGCAAAATTAAACTGGATATAAGAAATAGTTTAAAGTTCAAGGCTATAACATTAATTGTTAACGAGTATATTTTTCATAGGGTAAGGCCTGGATATCCACTGCAAAGTTCAGTTCTGATCCCGTGCCCATTCCCGAGGTAGTAATTCCGATCACTTCACCCTTCATATTAAATAGAGGCCCACCGGAACTCCCGTGATCAATAGTAGCATCGATCTGAATCCTTTTATTCTCTCTAAAGCCGGAAATCGTTCCCTTAGTTAAAGAATTCGATAGACCCTTGGGACTACCAATAGCAAAAACATCTTCTCCAACCTGTGGGTTTTTATTTGCTATAGGCAGGCTACTGGCATTAAGGTATTCGGTCTCAAAAATAACATAGTCCAGATTTGCCGGATAACTTTGAGAAAGCACATTAGTGATCTCATAAATCTCTTCTCCAATTAAAATATAGGCTTTCTGGCTATCCTCGAGTACATGAAAATTTGTAATACCAATTCCCTTTCCAATAAAAAATCCACTTCCCGTTGATACTTCATCTTCACTTATAACTCCTACCACCCTAAAAACCGCTGGATTCAATTCTTTAAATAGGACTGAAACGCTTTTATTTTTTCCCGATGAACTTTCAATAGTATTTGAACGAGAATTGTTCGATCTATTCCTAGAATTTGAGTTTTGCTTTAAGTCAGTGTTTGTAGTCCTATATTCTCTTTGAGGAGCAGAATTACCATTAATGTTCTGAGGATTTCTATTCGGTCTTTTACAACTGAACAATACCAGGCTGATAAATAAGAAGCTAAATAGAATTCTCATATCTTATTACTTACTTTTGGTATAATTTGAACCGAAAACCTTTTGTTATTTTCTTCCTTTTCTTCTCGGCATAAACCGTTAAACCCGCTACCAGAGATTAGAACCTCAACATTCGATTTTCTGAAATTGATATCGTTTTTTAGCCAGAGATTATAGACGGCTAAAGCTCTTTCATAACTAGTTTTAAAGCCGTATTCCGAATTTTCACTAAACCTCTTATCCCAGGAATTAGCCATATTTCCCTCTAGCACCAACAAATAAGAAAAATCGGGGTTTTGCTTTTCTAATGAAACCAGGAACCTCTCTAATTTTCTACCAACATTAATGGTACTATTTACGTATTTTGGTCGTATGTCCGTCTCTTCAGATTCAAATATTTCTTCACCCATTAATTCAGTAGCTACGTACTTTTTACAATTTGGTAAATAAAAAAAGTCTCCATCTTTCTGCAAAGGCTCAAACTGCTTTTCAAGTTGTACTATTTTTTCTAACTGTATAATAGTTGCTTCCATCTTGCCTTGCTCAATCTTAAGGTACATTACGGTAAGTACAAAAAGAACTAGCATCACAAAAAACAGAGTGGTCATAAGGTCAGAAAAACTAACCCAGAAGTAATCCTTCTTTTTCTTTCCTCCAGCCATTAAACAGTTAATAGTTTATAAATGATTACTCCACAAGTAATTGTTCCAACACTAGCCAATACTATTGTTCCTACCTTCATTACCAGGGATTGTTTCATCTGCACCGGCTTATCCTTAAGAATATCTAATAATTCTCGTATAGCAGAGTCCTGTTGATTGACTTTTGAATTCAAACCAGACAACTCAGTCTTCACATCCTTAATATTATCAACCTCTTTTCTAATTTCACTAATATTGCTCCCTTCATCTTCGAATACCTCCTTCGTCATTTTTCTTAGATCAGAGAAAAGTTTTTCAAAACCGGAACTTATTTCAACATCTTTATCATTAAAATTTTGTAATCGTTTGGAAAAAGAAGTTTCCAAGTTATCGATCATTTTACCGGTATTCTTGTCAAACTCCGCAAGCCTATCCTGCATGGCTTGTTCCCTCGAATCAAACGTTTTAAACTGGTTTTTGAAATAAGTAGAGGTTTCAGAAATGGTTCCCGCATTACTATCAAAGCGATTAATTAGTTCTGATATCTCCCCTACTTTTTGAAGTTGTTGATTTACTGCCAGATTGAGATCCCGTGTATTCCCTATAAAACCATTCATATTATCCAGATAAGCTGAAAGATCCTTCAACTTCTGAAAAGATGCCTGCATCTGCTGCATCACATCAATATTGTATTTGGCAATATTAGCAACATCTATTCTTTTGAGCTCTTGCACTACCTCCAACTGACTATCAAAGGTCTGTTTGACCTCATTCACAGTACTACTGAAACTTCGCATGTTGATGGAGAAATCCTGGTTGAACTTCAAAAGATTAGTTTGAAGAGAATAAATACTCGAAGAGGTATTCTTTGAAAGAATTGGTAATAGCCTGGTCTGAATAAAAGTAAAGAAATCATGTTTCTGATGTTCTACCTGCTTTCTGGCTTTGAAGAAATAATAATTACTAATAATGGTCAGCAATAATCCTACGACACTAGCAACCATGGCAATTTTCACACCTCCTAATAAAGCATCGATTCCACCTATTGCATTTGAAGTATCATCAGATGAAAGAGATGGCATAAAAATTAGCCCTCCTACAATTCCAAGCATTGTTCCCATTAAGCCTAAGTATAGAGGCGTAGGTATATTGTTGCTTATCTCATCATCTACTTTATCGATATTTCTATCTACAATATCCTTTACAAGGTTAAAATCACTTACAGCTCCTTTATTCCGAAGCAAATAGCCGTTAACCGAAGTCAAAATATCATTCAGAGTTTCGTTTTGAAACTTCCTATAATCGATTAAAGAAATATTTATTCTATCACTCATAAATTTATATACTTAGCCTAACGGTTAGTTTTATAATCTTCAAAATCTTCTTCTTCAAATTCTTCTATTTCAGAGTCCTCATCCTCGGGAAAAACTAATTCAGGTTCAGTACTATTACCCTTTAGTTTCAATTCCAAAAGTTCATCATCTTGTGCTATCTCGGACCCATCAAACTTAGAATCAATTTGGTCTGCATCATCAAAAAATATATCAGGATTATCTTCTGTTTCTGCCATGGTAGAAGAAAAATTCGTTGATAATTCCTGGAATTTCTCAGGATTCTGTAAAATCTCTTCTACATCAATTTCTTTAATCCATTCTTCTGGTACTGAAACCTCCACGATCTCAAAGTCTTTAACATCTTCTATTGTCTGCTTATATTTTTTTATTTTGGACATATTCTTCCAAAAAATCAATACCTGTATCCCAATAATTACAGCAATTATTAGGATTATTATATAATCATGCATTTCTATTGGAATTTAATGGTTGCTTTATCTTCTTCATTTACTTTCCATTTACCGTCCACTTTGTGGGCTACACCTCTTTTAGTGGTTATGATTTCACCACTATAATTCTGGTTGCTGTTTTCAGGTTTACAAACCGGATATAAATAGGTATCGGGTGAATTGGCAGCCATTTTTAAAATAAAATCAGTATCAACTATTTCAAATACCGCTTTTTCGGAATTTGCATCATTTAGTATCAGTTTAAAAACGCTTCTATGTTCATTTTTTTGTTCTGTAACTCCGGTGAAAATATTTGATTCTGCAACCTTTTCCGCAAATAGATTTAAAGGTTTTTTGGCTGGACTTGAGCTATTTATCGAATTCTGATTACCAACTGAAAGATAAATTTCAGGGGATTTTTCCTCTTCCTTATTTGATTCTGTAATTCTTTGTCGTCTATTTCCGGTTTCAGTTTTATCCTCCCTATACAATTCTAATTTACGCTTAAGTTCTTTGTTATCATTTTCTAAATTTTTCAAGTTAGAACTTTTTGTATTTGGCTGTTTAACCACCTTAATTTTTTGGGGACTTTTGTTCTTTAATTTTTTATATTTTTTCTCAATCTTATCGAAATTCTTACTAATCCGAAAAATTAAAACTATTAGTATAGTATTAAGAACTAAAGAAAAAATCGCCAAATACATCCACCAATCCCAACCTGAACTTTGAACCGTAGACTCATTATCTCCAGCTGGTTCTATATCCGGTTTGTTTTGAGCCTGAACTTCTTTGTCTTTTATAGAGTCATCTGATACTGAGTTTTCTTCGGCTTCTTCAGTTTCCCCATCGTTCTCTACAACTTGAGGTTCCAACTCAGTCATGCCGGCAGAAGGTGTATCGCTATTTGAATTTCTTGCTTGGCGATCAGGATTTTGCCCACAAGCCAGAGTGAGGAAAAATATCAGAAATGTTAATGTATATTTTATTAATCTCATCCTAATTCACTTTCTTTTTCTCCAGTTCATAAGCCAATTCACCAAGGGTCCCAACAAGCGGATAGAAGAATAAAGTTTCGCTTATTTCTTCATCACTTTCATTGCTAATTTCATCTAGCTTATTCTTGATACCGGTTTTTAAAGCATTCACTTTTTTCTTATTCAAAAACTCTTCAGTAAAGTCCAGGGATGCTTTGTCTACACCAAAGTTATCTCTGAAGGAATAAGATTTATTCAACTTAAAGAAGAAATCTAAAAATCCATCAAAACTTATTATTGCATCACTCTCAAATTCCTTAACCCTTTCGTAGGTAACTTTACTACCGTTTTGAGATTGCAACTCAGAATTAGTAATTAAAGTTGCCTTAATTTCATCTAAATTTAAATGATGATTATCACCAATAGAAAGGCCTCCCTTACTTGAGATCTGTTTCGGATTAGACGGTAATTTAATATCAATCTCAGGTAGAGAATCTAAATTAAATACATTTTTAAACGATTCAGAGGCCAATCTCTTTAAACTATCATGACTGGAACTTGAGTCAATAATCCCCAAAAGCTTAGAGGCTGTTCCTGAGAAACTAATTACTCCTGGGACGGGGATATCTTTCTTTTTAAGAAGTTGAGCAATATGATATATCTGGCTTACATAAAAAAGAAGAAATATCACTTTAAAATCTGAATCGGTTTTCAGAAAGTGAAGAAAGTCTACATCAACATTCCGATCATTTAAAGACTTATTATCCTTGAGACTAAAAAAGGCGTTGATCACATCATGAGATGAATCACTGGCTTTTATCTTATTAACAGCTTCGATTAGTACGCGTTGATCGTTCTCTTCAAGTTTCTGTATGACCTTTGAAAAGTATTTATTTACGAAACCGTTAATATTGATATTTCTATTAAAGTTATCTCCAAAGATCGCGTCACCGGCGAACTTGTAGGAGGTGAATAAGATAGGAGCTTCCTCTCTGTAAACAGCTACATCTGAAGTTCCTCCACCAATATCAATAGAGACTAAAGGTTTTTCCATAGCAGGTATTCCCTCAAACTTATAATAGTAATAGTAAGGAGTTAAACTTTCACATACCTTTTTAATCTTGACATTATCCCCTAAATAAGCCTGGATAATCTTTTCCCAGTCGCTTTCCATCAGATTTAACTGATACTTGAGCATACTTGCCGGATAGGACCAGGTTATTTCCAGATTATCGGTAGATCCGCCATTCAACAAAGCTTTATTTCGAATGATTTTGATGAGCTCTTCAAAAAACGCAAAAAGTATTTGTTGATTTTCACTTGTTTTGCTATTCCATTTCAAATTGGTTTTCACTTTTGAGGAAAGATCAAAAGACTCCTTTTCATATTTGAATGGAATGCTAATGTTTGCAAGTGAGAAAACCGGTTGGTTAAAATTCGTTTTTTTATGAAAGTTAATAGCCGTTCTCTGTGGGAATTGATAATTACCTTCAGCATGGATCTCTTCAGGTATTAAGTCATCCCTTAATGCTTTAAGGTAACCTTCCTTTAGATCTTTAAAGGCTATAAGACTTCCAATATGATATTTTTCAGATTTATCGATCTCTAGAGGTTGAGGCTTACCTCCATCAATAGAGTATTCAATATGAGTATTGGTTGTCCCGAAATCAATTGAAAAAGCAAACTCTGATGTACCTCCTATTCGATCAAAGAATTGAGGAACCATTATTCCCTTTGCAAAATCATGTTTAAGCTGAATGTAATCAAAGTTAGCTTTTACTACATCTCCGAACATATTATAGGTTTCTTCTTCCTTAAATCTTCTTTGAACTTTATGTATCTGATTAGAAGGAATTAATTTGTTATCCTGATTAAAATATGATAGCTCAAATTGGTTATTATCAAAAATGAAATCAGCATCATATAAGGCAACATTATATTCTGGAATTATAGATTGCGGAAACTTATAGAATGGAGTAATCCCTATATTAATTCTATTTTCTATAATCGCCCCTTTATTTGACGGTTCGTTAAACTCCGGTTTTTGGGCTTCATTTACTGGGTTATTATAGGTTCTCCTATATGTAATATGATGACCTTTCTGTACCGGAACTCTCAATATTGCTTCTACATAACCTCCTGAAAGTGAATTTAATTCAAATCTCTTCTCTCCATTAATAGTCTGGGTTAGGCTTGAAATGCCAAAATATTTAAAATAAGCAGGCTTTATTGGTAATAGAAAACCTTTTCCTTCCTCATCGCTAGATTTGAATCCGCCGTCAATAAAATAATTTTTATCTACAGGAAACTCTGTTCTTATAACCACGGGTTCCAGGAAATCACTAATGGTCAAGTAAGGATACTTATTCCCATCGACAGGCAGGGTTCTATCCTCTAATGACCTTCCATCGAAATGGGGAGCTTTTTCCTTAGATTCCCATGAAGCACTTACATATTTTAGAGGTGTATTAAATACCTCATTAGGCAGAACTAATGGAGGATATTCATCACCCTGGTTTCTTTCTGATTTTATTACAAAATCACTATCCTTGATGGCATCCTCTTTACCTTTTGCTTTTTTCAGGTTCACACCTAAAACTTCTACTATTTCTCCTCCCCCATCAATATTTAAATTCGGTAGATTATTATAATGATTACCTAATTGACCAACCTGATCTTTTAATTCCCTGGTAAGATGTTTATAGGTAAGTTCAAAGTAATCATCCAGTTCTTTCATTCTGGATGAGAATCCGGATATACTATTTCGAAGAGAGAAAAGGTATTTTATGTATTCGGGGTCTCTTTCATGTAGCGGCAGGTACTCATCATCCAGAAGTTTATCACTTCCTTCCTGAAATCCTGCTAAATCGAATTTATTTGCGGAAGTAAAGAAAAGAGTTGACGGAGATGTTCCTCCGATAATGTTTAGAGGTTCCGGACCTCTGGTATAGTTAATTAAATAAAGTTTCGCCAGGGAATCAAAATTATAAGTCTGGGCATCTTGCTCTAGGTATAACCTTAAACTCTCACCCAGGAGTTTATGTTGTGGATTATGAGAATTAATCAATTGATCAAGATCTGACCTCCTATCCCAACTTATAATTTCTATTTGATCCTTATATTTATCTGCATTGAAAAAGATCTGGCCTATATCGAGGGCATCAGATACCATTTTATGAAAAGTAGTATTTCCTTCCGGCCCTATATTGGCTACTTCCTTAAATGCAGTTTTAACCAGGTCAATTCTCGCATAAGGACTCGGTATAGAAGTTATTTCTCTACTGGAGTGAGCTCCATTTGGGTCTTCAATTGCGTTTATGGCAACCGAATTCAAGGGGTTAGAATCTTCCCATCCTTTTAAGTTTTTTCCACTGTGAAATCTAAAAACGTATGCCATAATTATAATTTGTATTTGTCAGCCATTAACTTATCAGTAGTCTCGTAAAAGACTTTAAGGAACCGATTTTCAATACTATCAGAAGTATTCATTTTCTTTGCTTCTTTATTTAAAAAAGCAGTTATACGCTCATAATCTTTCGTTTTTTCCAAAAAACCTTTATGAGCCTTAAATCCTTTTATTCCATCAAAAATATCCTGACTTGTAGACATTGTGTAAGGTGCGAATCCCCTTTGATTATTACTCATTTGCTGAAGCCAATTCCAGTAGTAATCATTGAATTTCGATAGTTTTCTATAAAAATCCTCGTTGAGGAATGGTTCCTTAATTTTAAGTGTTTTAGCGAAATCCGCACCCAGATTAGATCTAAGTTGATTCTTTAGATATAGATGAAAAAAGTAATATTTGCTTAGAGGTTTTACTAAGTCCATCTTAGTCTCATCCCCTAAATCATTAAATGTTATATTAGGTGTCTCATTTTCAACTCCAAATTCCTTAACCTTATTGGTAGAAACATCGGTGTCATTAGCAAAATCTAAGATGGCAAGTGCAGATGCCAATTCAATAAAATGAGCATCATTCTGCTGAGACACACTCCCTTCATTATTGTCGTAATCCTTAACCAGTTTATCTCCGAGATAATACATAGAGTTAACAGAATCATTCACTCCATATTCATAATACCTAAGAGCTGCTTTTGTTTTAGATATAAAGGTGGACTTCTCTATTTCGCTTTCATCATCTTTTTTGACTCCAAAATAAGGTAGAACCGATACTGCTCCTACAGGTGCCGTTTGTAATAAAGAATGGTTATTGAGATTTGGACTGGCAGATCTTATATTTTTAAGAAGTAGAGGAAAGCCTGCCGCTCCAGTCCCTCCAAAAATTGATGAGATAATGAATATTCTATCTCCCTGTGAAAAGCTACTTGCAAAATTTGCGAAATCCTTAGAAGTATTGAATTGGTTCAAAACAACACTCCCCATATTCGGATTTCCTTTAAATCCAACCTGGAGATCAGCATTTAAATTATTTTTACTGAATAATAAAGAGACAAGTGCTTTATTTCTATTATCTAAACCCTGAAAATCAATAAACTCCCTAAATTTTTTCTTTGAATCCTGGATATTGATCCTGCAATTCTTGCTTAAAGGTTCAATTGGGGTCTTAAAAAATTCATTAGAGGTTTCTCCATCAAAAGATAATTTTTCCCTTACACTCTTATATCGCTGAAGAATATCTACTGTTTTATTAAGATCTCCATTTGAAGCATCGGGATCTATTAGCATTGGTATTACTGATGAACTATTACATCTGACACCGGCAGCTAATAAGAATGAAAGTGACTTTAATACCCTGGCACCGGTTCCCCCAATACCAAAAACATATAATTTAGACATGGTTTTATTTTTTAAAATGGGACATAGGATGAATTTGTACTTTTCCATTTAATTAGCATAGAAACTAAAAACATGAAAACCACAGTCCACAAGGAATTTATTATTGAATATACCATCATATCTGAAGTAAAAGAGGCCGGAATTGCCGACCCAACGGAAGCAAAAATTTCGGTCAAATCATTATTGGCTGACACAAAAGCGATAATAAAGTTAATTATTGCTCCAACCAGCAAGTTTAAAGACCATATACTAAGCTTCGCTGTTCCAGGTCGATCTACAACATAATAATATGCAATAGTTAAAATCAGTGCGACAATAATGGAGTAAAGAGCTACAGAAAAATATAAATCATTATTATACATCTGTTCTGAAAAGTCACCTAAATAAGCTCCCCCCCATAGTTCATAGAAGTTTGCGATAAAATCTTTTAGCATTTTTTGGTTGTTTAATTTTGAGTTACTGGTATGGTGATATTAAAATATTTGTTGCTTCCACTTTGCTGTTCATATGCCTCAGATATTCCTGAAACAAGATGACCAAAACTGAAAGTTTTAGTTTGTTCAAGTGAGTCGGACTTAATCTCGCGGTCATCATCACTATTAGCTTTTTCAACCCAATGCGGAATTCTTTTCTGTAATGAAAAATTGAGATTTTCCGATACAAGGCCATCAGCAGAAAACTTAATAGCATGTGTGTACTTTTCTCCTTTTATATCTACTAATGTTGAAGGATCCATTTTTACTATACCAGATTTCGAAAATTTTATATTCTTCCCTTTTACAACTCCTACTTCATTTATGCCGAATTCCGGATTAGAAAGTTTATAATTTTCCCAGTCTAAAATGTAACTTTGACTTACAGGCAATTTTTCCAAATTCACTAAAGCTATGAATTCCAGATTCCCATATTTAGGATAACTTATAATCTCCAGGTCTCCGCCACGAGTTTTTATGCGCCCATTATTTCCAGAAGTAATTACCTTAATTGGAATTGAGTTAAAATTAGCGGCAGTAAATAAAGCTTCATTCTCAAAATCAGAGTTATCCTTGAGTTGAGATGCAATCTCTGAGTTAAAGAGAGTCATTAAATTCTTAGGTCCTATTACTATATAATAGAAAGGTCTTTGATCAACATTCTTAATTTTCCTATTGTTGTAATCGTAATAAATACCGCTGAAATCACTCGTAAACCGATAAATTCTGGTATCGAGGTTTCCATCCTTTCCAGCCTTGAGAAAAGCATTCTGAGTATAAGTTTTAAGTTTTTCTAAAGCGGATGGAACATTGGATACTCCTTTAGGTGAATAAATGAAATCGGCCATAATTATTGATATCGCATCCCCATTTTGATTCTCAAGAATTTTATCTAAGATCTCCTCAAAATCACTGCTACCTTTGTTTCCTTTTCCTGCGGTACTTTGCGGAGTTAATTCTTCTGAAATATGAGTAGTCTCAGCCCCAAAATCAGTTTGGGTTAACTTATCGTTTATAAGATAAAACTCTGTATTAAAATCGATATCACCTTCATTTTCAACGGCTACTAATAAATCACGAAATACATTTTTAAAACCAGTATTCCCATTTATATAGCCATCCATACTAAGTGTATTTTCAAAATAAATTTTGACAGTGGCATCAACTGGAGTGTCGGAAGTAATAGCAGGGGTTTCATTAGTTGAAGGAGTTTGTGGTGTTTTATTACCTCCCCCTCTACCTCCTTCACAGGAACTAAGAGTTGATAAAAATGCGCAAAGAAAAATTGCAGCAAAAAATTGCTTCATTATAATTGTAGGTTGGTTAGTAATCGGTGTAGGGATAGCATAATTAATCTTTTTTTATGACTCTTCCAAAATTTATGTTAATATGCAATCATAATTTCAATTAGCTCTAAAAGAATTTGAGCTTATAAAGATTCTAAAATCTTCTTTATATCATTCAATCTCCGACACTTAAATCTACTTGTTGCATCTGATTGTTATAAGCCTTTTTTCAGATGTTAATTTTTTAAATACAAATCAATTTTTGGAATCTGGATGGATTCATTTAGATTAAACTCCTCCGGCCACAGTCATTAGTATATTCAGAACTAAACCAATTCCGAGACCCCATAGGGCAGCATGACAGGCAGATCTCGCACTATTTGGTTGAGTATCTTTTTTTGAGAAATATACAATCGCACCGGCGAGCGGTATACAAAATGATAAAATGGTTAATCCGGTTCCAAGTTCATCCCGATGATCATTATGAGACATATAAAAAATAATTTAGGTTAGTGATAATATGAGATACCCAATTTGTTTGCCTACAATGGAAATTATAGCCATACAGCCTATCCCAGCAGCTAAACCGGTTATAAACCTTAGCCAATTGGTACTTTCCCTTTCAGAAAAAGCTTGAGATAATCCATCAATTATAGTTGGAAGTATAAAAGCTACACTGAGCCATATACTCAAACTGAGAACACCAAACAAAAAAATCGGAAAGCTTAAATAGCCAATATGGATACCGGTGCATCTAGCGCAAACCGGAAATTGTTTACCCTTAAAGAAAAAAGACCTTTCAGGTAATTGATGGCAAAAAGAAAACTCCAGTTTTTTACTAAACATTTGATCTGTTCAAAATTCAGTCGTAAAACTAAAGCCATCGAAAAAGAATATGATACGGTTTCCCGTAAAATCAAAAAATAGTCAGGTAAAATTATTTCCTGATGTATTTATCAATCATATATTTTGTAATTGGTTTTAATGTTTTTCCACTTACAGGATGTTTTCCGGGAGATGAAAAATACTCTAATTTCCCATTACTTTTATAGTACCAAATTCGAACTTCACCATTTTCAATAAAAGCTGTGGTATCAGAAATTTCAACTTTTTTCAGGTTTTTATATATATGAGGAATGAACTTTTGTTCCTCACTGCTTCCACTGCATTCAGTTTTGACATAATGGTCATTATTCCAAATCATACATTCTTCCTTCCCTCCTATGTAACCCAAATATGATGAAGTAGCTACCACCATCAGAAAGCATAAAGCAACTATTAATTTTTTATTCGAAAATAATTGACTCTTCTTTTTTTCTTCAAATTCATCAATTTGGTTAGAGGTTGAATTCCATTTTAGATAGATATCATAACTCTCATAGCCCAAATATCGAGCTAGGTAATCTTTTACTTTTTGATTTGGAGATGACTCTCCTTTATAATATCGAGTCAACGATTTTGTAGAAATCGAATATTTGAATTTCTCAAAAATATATTCTGATAAAAATTCTGCATTGGCATTGGTAGAGTTTCTTTCCGTTTCAGCCTCTGATTTTTTAAAAGCAGCAATAATTATTTGGTGGGTCATTCCATAGAAATTCAGCAATGTAAATCTAAGAAATCTATTGGACATTCAGCCTGGACAAAACTGTCCAAAGCTTGTCCAGATCTTGTCTACCCTTGATCACACTTCTCTTGGTTACTTTACCCTGTGATTGATAAATCAGGAAAACTTGCAGGGAAGTGAAGGACTTCTGACTTATCAACTCATGACTTCCCACCAGCTCATTTCTGAGCTTAAAATCGAGAAACCCGCATAAGTCGGGGTAACAATCTAATGTCAATTTTCAAAATCTAAGTCATGAAAAGAATCAGTCTTTTATTATTAATCTTAATTTCAAATTTATCTATAACCTCTTGTACTGAACAAAGTTTAGCGGAATCTACAGATGAACCTCAAAAGCAATATGCTACTGAGGGAGAAGAAGATCCAAATGAAACTGTAGAAAATCCACCCAGCGGTGGAAATTAGTGATAAATAAAAATGGCCGCTATTTTAGCGGCTTTTTTATTTATTTTCGCTTTATGAACCCACGCCCCCTGCTTCATATACTTATTGTATTTTGTTTCTTCATTATATCCTCCTGCACAAATAAAAAAATTTCTTCCGAATCCCCGATTAGAAAAGATTCCACTAGTTATTACTTTCAAAAAGGAAAGAGTTCCGAAGCAATTCAAGAAAAAATAGTACTCTTTAATAAAGCTCTTCAATCCATAAATTCTATAGAGGATTCCCTTATGCTGGATATCCTGGATAACAAAATTTATTATCACAACCGGTTAAAAGAATATGACAGTTCCCTGCATTTTGCAGATCGCCTTATCAAAACCGCCCAAACCCAAAATGACTCTGCTTTTTTAGCAACGGGTTACTATCGAAAAGCATTTATTTTCAAATATTTAAATCAGTATGAAAAGGTATTTGAAAATACCTTTAAAGCCCGCCAAATTTATTTACGAATAGGAGACAGTGTCGCAGCGGGTAACCGATCTTCTGAAATGGCCATCGCACAAAGTCAGATGACCGATTTTAACGGTGCTCAAATATCGGCAACCGAAGCTTTGGACTATCTTAAACCCGACGATTCATCATCAATAAGCAGTGCATACAATACTATTGCTACTTCCTACCGCCAACAGGGTTTTTATCAAGATGCTATAACTGAATGGAAAAATGCCGTTAATTATGCAACTACGCTAAGGGATAGCCTTAGTAATTTAAATAATATTGCGCTCGCCCTTNAGGATCAAAAAAAATATGAGGAAGCTCTTGAAATTTTTCGAAATATTGTTGAAAAATCAGGTCAGGTTGAAATTAAATCTCAGGCAAGATATCTGGATAATTTAGCTTATACGAAATGGCTAAAAGATTCTACTGCTAATATAAAAACCGATTTGATAAAGGCCGAACAAATGAGACTGAAAGAAAATGACAAGAATGGTCTTTTAGCGAGTTATGATCACCTTTCGGAATATTACAAACAAAGGGATGGTGAGCAATCCAAATTATATGCTGACAGCCTCTTAGCAACAGCGAAAAACCTGGGTAGTAAATCCGCCAGACTAAATGCATTTCGAAAATTAATTGACCTTTCTCCACCAGAAAAAATACGTGAAATATCAGCACGATATATTACTTTAAACGATAGCTTAAATTCTGAAAATCTTCGGGCTAAAAATACATTTGCCAAAATCAAATTTGATGAAGAGCAGAAACAAAAGGAGATAGATGAACTAGAGGCACAAACTGCATTTCAAAAACTGGAAACTGAACAAATGCAGAATAAGATGATCATTCTTTCCCTGGGTGGAATGTTGATCCTTGTAAGTAGCGGGTTCGGCTTTTATTATCTGAGACAGCGACACCAAAAGGAAAAAATTCAGGAAGCTTATAAAACCGAATCCAGGATCTCCAAAAAGATCCATGATGAATTAGCGAATGACGTTTACAATGTTATGGGTGGAATGCAGAATATTGCCCCAAATGATATGATGGATAAACTTGAGCATATTTATAAGCGTACCCGCAATATTTCCAGGGAGAACAGTAGTATTCCTACAGGAGTTGATTACCTCCCTCATTTGGTGTCTACCCTTAGTTCTTCAATTTCAGAAAACACGAGAATTATTCTCCGGGGTGAAGAGACTATAAATTGGAGTAACATTAACCACGAGAAAAAGATCATCCTTTATAGAGTTTTGCAGGAAATGATGATCAATATGAATAAACACAGCGAAGCTAGTTTGGTGGCCATTATTTTTTCCGAAGAAAAGAACTTATTGAAGATTCAGTATTCAGATAACGGAGTGGGCGTTTCAAAAGAGAACCTAAAATCTGGAAATGGTATTCAAAATATGGAAAACCGTATTTTTTCTGTAAAAGGAAAACTTAATTTTGAAACCGAACAGGATATGGGATCAAAAATTTTCATCCAGATTCCAATATAGTATATCGGCATGTTTAAAAAAGTATTAGTTGCAGAAGATATGGACAGTATCAACCATGCCGTTGCATCTGTTTTAAAAGAACTAAATATCCCGGAAGTAGCTCATGCCCAATATTGCGACAAGGCCTGGCTGCTGGCAAAAAAAGCATCCCGGGAGGAAAAGCATTTTGATCTGCTCATCTGTGATCTTTCATTTAGAGAAGATCACCGTGAAGAAAAGATCAAATCAGGCAAAGAATTGATCGCTATCTTAAAATCTGAAAATCCTAATCTCAAGATCCTGGTGAATTCCATAGAGGATCATCCGCAAACTGTAAGAGAGCTTTGGGATTCTGGAAATATAGATGCTTATGTATGTAAAGATCGTCACGGACTGAAAGAATTGAAGGCAGCGATCTCACATTTGAATAATGGTAAAACTTATAATTCACCTTCTATTGAAAAAATCCTGAAACAAAACAATGTGCTGACCTTAAATGATTTTGAGATCAATATTGTGAAATTTCTGGCCAATGGATTAACGCAGGACCAGATAGAACAAAAACTGAAAAGTAAGAATTTGAAACCCAGTAGTAAAAGCGCCATTGAAAAACGTCTGAAGGAATTAAGGGAAGAATTCAGCGCGAATACCAATCCGCATTTGATTTCAATCATGAAGGATCTACAACTTATTTAAAATATAATATGCCAGACCTTTAAAGGTGGATTGAGTAGGGTCGATCAATCGAGATAGTCTAGTATATTGACAATAATGTCACCAAATATTGCCCTAAAAGCTGCTGATCTCAACTAACCATTGATGCTATAATATAGTAAAGTGATTAAATTTGAAATTGCAAAAAACAACTTAAACTGATTGAGTTTACAGGTCTATATCTCCTCTTCTCAATTTTCTTTCCATTGAATAATTGTTGACCTTCCAAATCTCATCCCTGCGTATTTCACCTAAAGCTTCAGCTTTATCTTTTCGAAATTTCAAATATTGATTACCAAAACCAGCTTTACACCAGATTTCTACTATTTGAAACTCTTTTTCAAAAATGTGATTAACCTCTTCAACATAGAAGTATTGCATATCTAACCTGGCTTTGAAAAACGGAATATGAATATTTTCACCAACCCTCGGCAGAACTGCTAAATTGTAAAGAGTGAAATCAAAATGATTTTCCAAAAAGGAAAAGTAAAACCTGTATTTAACTTTAGGAAAAATCAAATTGTTTTTATCATCAGCAAAAATTAAATCATGAATTTCTTTTATTGATTTCCTTACCATATTATAATTCAAACCAGTATCTCTACTTATTGATGCAATTGTAGGTAAAGGTGTATCAGAATTTTCATCAAAATAATCCTCTGAATAAATAGATTTTCCAATAAGAGAATACTTTGGATATTTTTTAATTATCCTTTCGACTTGAACCTGAAGATATATTAAGTCATTGACTGCGAATTTATATGAAAACTTATCCATCACTCATTTTTCAATTTTAATTAATTACATACTTCAATAAGATAAAGTGTTTAAGTAAAACTTATCTCCCGTTAAATGGAATTATGAATCACCAAATAAAGTTTTAGCTCATCCTATTTTGAGAACTAAATAACCGTTAAATATTTTAGTCGTATTGCTGAAAAGTATAACTGTACCGGTTAATATTTAGATCTCCAGGTACACCTCCCCTCGCCCGCCAGCTAACGAAAATATTAGCATATGATTTTAATCTAATACTTCTATTCTATTTTTAGGTTCCAAGTACTGGTATTCAATCCAATAATTCTCCTTTAATTTAAAGACACTGTTATTCATGATCCACTTTTAATTTAAGGACTCCCCATCTTTTTTCTATTGCAAAACTACCCAGTAAAACCCTGAAGACGGCATAAAGCCACTGCGTTTTATATACGTCTTGATCAGGGTTTTTCTGGGTTTTTAGTTATGCACGAAAAAAGAAAGGATTAAAGTCTAACTAAATTAAAACTGAAAATTATGTTTAAGCGAATTCCCAAAAAGCCAAAATTAAATTCCCTGGAAGTAATGATTGAAATCATGGAAGATATAGAAAGAATAAATCTTGGAAGATTCAATAAAAAATACCCTGTTAGTAAAACAAAATGCACTAAGGCAATTTCAGTATCTATAGAACAAACCTGTAAAAGACTGGGATTAGATTTTGAAGATGAGAAAGTATTTCGATTTTCAGAAAGCTTGAAGAAAAAACACGAAAAAAAATATGGTGGTATCGTAGATTACATAATAACACCCACCGTTGGCCCTAAGATTGCTATTGAGCTCGATAGTCGATATAAGCGGCTTTCGTTTGATAAGCTTAGCGAGCTTAGTAAGCGAGAATTGAATGGTCAGAGAGAATATATTTGTTATTGGCTTAGGTATAAGATCAACAAAACGGGGAAACCTTATCACACATCTTATAAACAAGACTGCGGTGAAGAGTATCGAAAGCTTGGATTCGAAGATCCTCAAGTGCGTATACTAGAACATACATTTCATCCAAACCCATTTAAACCATTGTGTTAAAAATAATTTGCTTTTGCTTAGAAAACGATCAAGTAAAACCTATTGAGCGTAGCGAAATCCGTTAATTTCGGTTACATCTAAAATCAATAACGATTAATTGCTGTATTACTATAATCCAATAATGAAATATTATAGGAATACAATATTGCTATTTTATAGTTTCATGGTAAAATAATAAAACTAGAATACTATAATATTATATTTTTAAGATAAAGTAATTCATGAAACAAAAGGAAATAATCATCGATTCAGGTTTAGATCTTCAAGCTGAGGAAATGGTTAATAATTTTTTTTTAATCAAGACAGTTAGTGGCATTCAGAATTGGTTTATTCGGAAGAGGAGTTTCTAAAAAAATATAAGAACACCTATGCTTTCAATAATTTCCGGTTAGCAAATTACTATGCTGTTTACACTATAGACAGATGTGATATCTGCCATAGTCCCTTTGAAGTTTTAATTACCAATAGGCGAGATATTTATACCTACCTTGTTGCTGAAACAATCCTTTGTAATGGCTGTAAAATATATCATTCCGTTACTGAAAGAGTCTTAGGATCAGGCTTAGATCGGGCTTAATTCAAATGTCAATTTTATATATTAAAAATCAAGTTTGATGAACTGTGTATAAATATCAGGAAATTGCCTTATATGTTTTACTAAATTTATAGAGAAAAACAAGAAAAAAGCTCAGAGTCTTCAAACTTTAATTGATATAACAGCATGCCAAATCGATCAGATAATATATGCGGTGTATGGGTTGACGGACGAGGAAATAAAAATTGTGGTAACTTTTTAAAATAAATATGTACGTATCAAAATTATCGATTAAAAATTATAGGAGTTTTGAAACTTTTGAAGTAAAGCTCAAACAATTCACACAAATTATAGGTGAGAACAATATAGGAAAGTCTAATATGTTGGACTCGTTAGGTTTGATTTTTAGTCAAGAGATTTCATTTTTTAAGAAGAGAATATTAGAAGTTTCAGACTTTCACTATCCTACATTATTAAAGCTCAAACGAGATATTTTAAATACTGAAATTCCTGCAGCCGAAATAACTTATCCACAGATTACCATCGAGGCATTAATGACTGACTTTACTGTTGAGCAGGAGGTAATTGTTTCAGATTGGTTTACAAATGAAGAATGTAAGGATGCTTCATTAACCTATAATTTTGCACCTATCAATTCCTTTAATTCTATTGAGGAAGTAGAGCAACAAAGACAGTTCATTGCAGACTTTACGGAAAAAATAGGGCCAGAAAAATTTGCGACATTATCTGAAACAGAAATACTGAATTTAGTCAATTTCCCTATCTCAAAATATCAATATCGCATTTACGGTGGTAAGAAAGCAGAAGGAAATTATTTAAGCTACCACCACAATCAATTAAAATTTGAATTACTAGATGCTCTACGAGATGCAAAAAATGAACTTTCTGCAAATAGAAACAATGGTCTTCTATATAGAATTTTGAATGCCAATGATGAAAAGGAATATCAAGATCTTAAAACCCAATTAGTAGGTCTAGAGCAGGCAATTGAACTGAATCCTGCTATTGTTGGAATAAAGACTAGAATAACAGAACAGCTAGACAAAATTTCGCTCACCACAGAAAAATCAAATAATATAGTTGATTTAATTTTTTCGATGCCCAACGTAAGCGACCTCTTACGAAAGCTTAGCTTAATTTACAATGATAATCCAATAAAAATAGAACGGAATGGCATGGGGCGGAACAACCTGCTCTTTATGTCTCTAATTTTATCATTTATTGAGAATCCTGAAAAGCAAGATTCAACTTTTTTTAGAATTGTAGGAATAGAAGAGCCGGAAGCTCATTTACACGCTAATCTTCAAAATCACCTTGCAGGAAACTTTCAAGAGCTTATTAAAACAGGCGAAGGAGAAAGCAGAAAAGATATACAACTATTAATAACGTCTCACTCTAACCATATTACCACAAAAATTGATTTTGAAAACACTGTCGTTTTACATTATGAAAATGATGATGTGCAAGCGCACTATATACTTGATGGCTTTGGCTCTACAGCAGAGGATAACAGGCAAATTAATTATCTTAAAAAGTACCTTGATAGTGAAAATGTAAATCTATTTTATTCAAGAAGATTAATGCTTGTAGAAGGCATATCAGAAAAATTACTACTGCCGATTTTTTACAAAGCCCAAACTGGTATTTCTATAGATCAATCAGCGTGCTCGATAATTAATGTCAATGGTTTAGCTTTTAAAAATTTTCTGAAGATAATAGAAAATGGTTTTCATATTAAATGTTTGGTACTTACCGATAGTGACACAGGCACTAAAACAGCACAGCGAGCTATAGATTTAAAAAGTAAGTACATAGCAAGCACAAAAATTAATGTACAAGTTTCCACCGATAGTACTTTCGAAAAAGATTTAATAGCTAGTAATGCTAATGGTTCCGGAAGATCTACATTATGTGATATTCTTAAAATAGTAAGACCTGTATCTGGAAAAGCTTATGTTGAAGATTTAGGAGAAAATGATATCGAAACCGAGAGATACTTCAAACTAATTGAAAATTATAAGAGTGAATTTGCACTTCAATTATCCATCTCTTTGTCAGAATCTTGGAACGGATTTATTCTTCCTGAATACATAAAGAATGGGATAACTTTTATAAACCCAACCGTCGCGATTGAAGAATGAGTGCACCTAAACCAAAATTAGTCATTGCAGGACCAGGTGCAGGCAAAACTCACGGGATGGTAGATGAGATTATCGCCGCATTGCTGGATTTGAAACCGAATCGGCATATGGCAGTTGTCACCTATACCAATTCTGCCACCAACAATATAAAAAAGCGATTAGGAGAGAGAATACAAATACCTCCAAATGTTTTTATAGGCACAACACATTCTTTCTTAAATCGTTATATCGTTATTCCTTATTCAGGCCTTATTCATAAAGAAGTTAATGAAGAGCTTCATTTTATACAATGTGGAATGGATGACATATTAAAACGGATGTTTGATAAGGAAGAACAAGATTTAGATTTTAAACAAAAAAATTATCGCAAAAGAGTGCTCACTGAGTCAATGCATAAAAAGGGTTTCATAACATTTGACCAAACTCTCAACTTGGCAGAAAAGTGTTTTGCTAATGATACAGTAAGGTATTTAGTCTCAAATAGACTCCAGCATTTATTTGTAGACGAATTCCAGGATTCTGATAATAAAATGTTTGGAATTATAGAGCAATTAAGAAAGCAGAAGCGTACTATCATTTATTGCGTTGGAGATCCTGAGCAGTATATTCAAAGTTTTAGTACTGCAAAAAAAGCATTTAAAAATATTCCCATTTTGAAAGCGGCTGGAAAAACAACTTTTGATGTTATATTAAATAAAACCAATAGGAGATCAGACGGAGCTATTGTAAATTTTATTAATCATTTTAGCAAAAGAATTTATAAGGAAAACACTTTTGAGCAATCTTGCTACAATAAAGAAGACGGCGAACCTGTAACGTTTATATCTCAAGCAGCAGATATTACGTTGATGTTACCTCAATTCTTTGAATTATGCAACAAGTTAGAAATCGAGAATAATGATAGAGCTATCATAGCAAAAAATAATATCGTTACTGACAAAGCCTCGATGGCTCTTAATGGTAATGTAATATCACCAGAAAAAAGCACTAAACCTTCGATGCTAAACGAAATTAAAGATACTATTCTAACCTCATTAAATATGAATCAAAGTTTATTCTGCGAAAACTATGGTAAAACTCCGTTTGATTTAAAGGTCATTGCTGTAAAAGTTGCTCGAGCGATAAGAGATGAAACAATTCAAAATGAAAATAATTTTGCTAGCTTTTTAAAAGATAATTTTGACTTATCCATAGACAATCTTATACCTATTAAAGTTGAAGATTTACGTCAGAGAGTAGCGCCCAAATCATTGAAGAATGCTATTATGGTTTCTAATATTCATAAGTTTAAAGGGCTTGAATCGGAAGCAGTTCTTGCGGTAGCAAAAAATGAAAAAGAACTCAATTTATGGTTAGAGACCGATACGACTACGAGAGATGAACACGATGAAAGGGCAACTAGTGATTTCCCCAGATTGGGTTATGTAGCGTTCAGTAGAGCACGCAAATTATTATGCATTGCGTGCTTAGAAGTAATAACTGAGGAAACACAGCAAAAACTCCGTGATTTGTCTGTGAAAATAATTTAACTATATCACCAGTTACTAAAAAAACACCCAATCCTTTGCAGAATTGGGTGTAATTTTGGGTGCCAACATTGTAACTTACTGATTATCAGTTGACCTTGCGGAGAAAGAGGAACTATCTAGATTTAAATATTCACAGTAATAATAGGCCTTCGAAGACAAAAGAATTCCAATGTACGCACCTAATTTAGCACCTTGAAATTTCGAGAAGGTTGGTTTCGAACCCTCAATTGAAACTCCGTACAGCTAATTGAATGAAGTGTAGCCGTTCTATAATTAATCCGTGCTGAATTGTGAATAACACTCAAAACTGTGTTTATCCCTTATCATACTCGGATAAAAATGTATAATTTAGTGGATATAACCAGTTGTGTGCAATTATTTTTATTATGAGAAAACTTCTAATTACCCTAATTCTTCTTTCTTTCAATACTATTGACGCTCAAACTGATAAAGATTTAGCGCTCTCAAAAGCTGAAGAAGCTATAAAACTTATGGATGAAGGAAATGTAGAGGAAAGCATTGAGCTCCTGGAAGAAAGCCATAAACTAGACCCCGATAATTACGTTTATCCTTACGAAATTGCTTACGCCAAAATTTTACAAAAAGAATATAAAGAGGCAATTGACATCTTGGAGAAATTGAAATCTCATGAGTCCATTAATAGTCAGGTATACCAGATTTTGGGTAACAGTTATAGCTATTTAGGCAAACCAAAAAAGGCTATAAAAAAATATGAGGAAGGCTTGGAGAAATTTCCAAATTCAGGAAATCTATATTTAGAAATTGGTAATATTTTTAATCAGCAAGAAGAATATTCTAAAGCAATAAATAACTATAAAACAGGCATCCAGGTTGATCCTATGTTTCCCTCAAATTATTATAACCAAGCTACTTTATATCTCAGATCAAATGATAAATTATCAGGATTAATTTATGGAGAAGTTTTTATGAATATTGAGAGAACAACAGATCGAACTCGGAAAATGAGTGAATTGCTCTATGATACGTACAAAAACTCAATAACTCTTAGTGAAGAAGAATCTCGAATAGACTTCTGTGATATAATAATAGATGGTTCTACCAACTTAGATGGAGATATCAAATTACCACTTTGCGCCATTTTTGGAAAAAACTTTGTGCTATCAATTATTGATCAAAAAGAAATCAATTTGAGCACTTTATCTGAAATTCGAACTTCATTTTTAAAGAATTATTTTCAAGAAGATTTCAAGGAATATCCGAATATTCTTTTTTCCTATCAGAAAGAGATGCTTGATAAAGACTTATTCAATGCCTACAATCACTATTTGTTCCAAATAGGAGCTCCAGAGGAATTCAATAGATGGTATGAAACTAATGAATCAGATTATTCTAAATTCGTCGAATGGTATACAAAAGATGAAAATATTTTAGCAGTTTCTCAAGAAAGTGTATTGGTAAAATAACAGCACACAACAACGGTTAATCGCCAATAGACGGTAGCGTTAGAAAGAAAATAATTAACTTGACCAACAAACCAATACTAAGCCGACAAATCCGCGTCCCCTACTCCGCCAACTGGCGATAACCGAGACCGTT
>FUFK010717292.1_pt1 | contig 72080 bp, 51 predicted proteins | sample 1021851 | NCBI WGS metagenome assembly FUFK01 (sample SAMEA51879418, study PRJEB19060) | metagenome | reverse complement strand
CGCCAACCCAAACTCAATAACGATCAGGGCTGCAGCACACGCGAAGAGTACCCCACGCGGCACATTGAACTTCTGCCAGAGATCATACAGCTGCGTGGGAACCAACCAAATAACGCACGCATGAAAAGCAAGCGAGAACGAGGCGTTACCCCACTGAATAATCATCAGGGCAAGAGCAAAACCCACGCCGAGCACATCCAGGATGCGCCGGTGCTTTCGCACCTGCTCCCTCTGCTCCTGATAGCCGGGGTCGTTCGGCGACATTCGTGGTGCTTTTTTCAGCTGACCCACAATAATCAAAACTGCCAGCGGGATCAGAGAAATACCGAAGAACATGGGAACCGTCTTTCATGTTGGGGTTTGCTCGCTACGCCGGTGACGAGCTGATGGCGCACCATCGTTGGTGAAAACTTCTCAAAAACAAGTAGTGTGTAACACGTGCATAACGTATTGTGGATTACTTTACGACACATGTAGCCCCTATTCAAGGGGTAGATACCCCGAAAAAATCCTTAAAAATAAGGGCGCCGGGAACCCTACGTTCCCGGCGCCCACTCCCCAGCTGTTCACACCTCAGCGGGATTCAATTTAGAGGCGGAAGAAGCCTTCCACCGCGCGCGTCATGTACGCCATGTCGTCCACATGGCACATCTCGCGCATCGAGTGCATCGACAGCAAACCAATACCCACATCCACGGTGCGCATGCCCAGGCGGGTTGCCGTAATCGGGCCAATCGTCGAACCACACGGCATATTGTTATTCGACACGAACTCCTGATACGGCACACCGGCGTTTGCACACGCCGCGGCAAACACGCCAGCACCCACCGAATCCGTCGCATAACGCTGGTTCGCATTAATCTTCAACAGCGGACCACCACCGGGCAGCGGCTGAACGGTCGGGTCGTGGTGACCCTGATAGTTCGGGTGCACCAGGTGACCGGCATCAGCCGACAGGCAGAACGACGCCGCCACCGAACGGCGGTACTCCTCCGTGCTCTCACCGCGCGCAGCGGACAGGCGCACCAGAATATCCTCCAGGAACGGACCGGCCGCACCACTACGCGACTCGGAGCCGAGCTCCTCATGGTCGAACGCCGCGAGCATCACGGTCTCGGTGGCCTGCTCGTCCGCGTTATCGGCAACGTAACGCTCCAGGGCGGTCAGACCCGCATGCACCGAGGATAGATTATCCAGGCGACCCGAGGCGAACAGCTCCTGATCCGCACCGAAGCGGCGCGGCGGCTGCGAGTCAGCGAACAACAGGTCGTAACCCACGATGTTCTGCGGGTCGACCGGCTCGCCGTCAATCACGTGCTTCGCCATGTAGCCGAGCACGTCGTTCTCCGCGGGGTCCACACCCCACACGGGGTACATGTTGAACTGCTTGTCCAGCACCAGTTCATTGCGCTTGTGGTCCAGGTGCGGCGCCAGCTGCGGGATGCGCGCAATCGGACCGGTACGCACCAGGCGGTCCTTCAGCCCGCCGTCCTCCATGACGGTGATGCGACCCGCCACGCACAGCTCGCGGTCCAGGAAGGAGTTCAGCAGGGCACCGCCGTAGTTCTCCACGGCGATCTGGTGCCAGCCCTTCGTGGTGATGGAGGAGGAGGGCTTAATCTTCAGGGAGGGCGAGTCGGTGTGCGCACCCAGCACGCGGTAGCCGCTTGCCTTCTGCGCCTTCGCGCCACCGGCCCAGGCGATAATCGCACCGTCGCGGACGACGAAGTGGCGGCCGGTTGCGACCTGCGGCTCCCAGGCCTCGGTTTCGACCAGTTCGGTGAACCCGGCGGCCTGCAGGCGACGCGCCACCGTGCGCGCGGCGAGGTAGGAGACCGGCGACTCCGCCACAAATGCGGCGAGGTCTTCAATATTCTTTACAGCATCAACAGTCATGGTTTAACCCTACCTTTTCTTGGGTGTTGACGGGGTGACGGGGCCGATAATCCACGCGGCGTGGAGCAATAGCCCTGGTGAGGCTCGAATGGAGCGGGGTGGGCGGGCTGGGGTAGCTGAGCTAGAGCAACCCGCCAAATAGCCTATTTATCAACCTTGAGCGGTTGTGTTTCACGTGAAACCTCGCCGCGGCGAGCGCGCGCGTTGAAGATTAGGCAGGCGAGCACCACGTACACGCCTTCCAGCGCAATACCCTGTAGCGCATCCACGGGGGTCACGCCCTCGGAGGCGAACGGATCCAGACCAGCCACCATGGACAGCAGCATCAGGATCACGTTATTTGCCACGTGCAGGCTGATGGAGGCTTCCAGACCGCCGGTGTACCAGCAGAGGAAACCCGCGTAAATACCCATCGCGAGAATCGTGCTCTGACCCCAGGGGTCGTAGGCGTGGGAGAGCATGAACAGCACGGCGGGCAGCACAATCGGTAGCCAGGGGGTGCGGAGCCAGCGGCCCAGCATCTGCATCATGAAGCCGCGGTAGGCGAGCTCTTCGGCGTAGCACTGCACGGGTACCAGGAGCAGCATCATCGCCACATAAACCCAAAATTCAACCTGTGGAGGTTGAAAATAGCGGTATTCGGGCAGGCTCTCACCGCTCAACGCCAGCATCACGGCGTAGTAGATGCCGTAAACCGCGAAGCTCAAACCCAGGTACGGAAGCAGCAGTGAGCGGCGCAGACGGCCCGCCACCGAATGGATCAGACCCCAGGGCTTCGGGCCCACGACCAGGCGCGCCAAAAAGAGCGAAGGCACAATCGCGATAAGGGATAGGAAGGTCAGCGCGAACAGCGCCGGGTGTTCCATAATGACGGCGCGGTTCGTAGCTACATCCTGGAGGGAAAGTCCCGAACCCATAATCGTCGCAGCCAGGGCAACTGAAATGATCAGGTTGAGGCCAATAAATACGGCGACACCGAGCAGACCTTCCAGCAGGGGTGAGAACCAGCGGGATTTCGGGTCGGCGTGGGAGAGACGGTGGTAGGCAAGACCTGCAACAGGCGCAGGAGCAGCGGGGGTTCCGGCGGCTACCTGCGGGGGTGCGGGAGGCGGTGTAGTGTTCATTCTTTAATCCTAGCCTCCGCGGGGTCGATGGTGACCGGGCATACGGAAACCTTCAAGTGCCGATTGATACGGAATGTTCCAAAACCATTGAAAAAGCCGTGAATAAGGCTAAAAACCTACCATTCACGGGGTTCATTTTCTGAACCTATGCCATAATTTGTAGCGATAATACGCTCATATACATAGTCGCTGATGACCGCTCTTCCGGGGTGTTTTTTCAGCACCAGAAAGGCTGCTTTCTTATGGCACTCGTCTTCAATCCGCCGCCCAACTGGCCCGCTCCTCCTGCTGGATGGGCCCCCACTCCTACGTGGCGCCCCGACCCCGCGTGGGGTCCCGTTCCTGAAGGTTGGCAGCTGTGGGTCGAAGAGCCCGAGCCCGAACCCATTCAGGTTGAAGAGGCTACTATTGAGCCGCTGGTTCCCGAGCAGTCCGCTGCTGAGGCGGCTCCCGCTGAGCCCGTAGTCGCTGAGCAGGTTGCTTCCGAGCAGTCTGCTGAGGCGCACGTTGTTGAGGCACCCGCGGCTGAGTCCGCTGTTGAGGCTGAGCAGCCCGCCGAGGTTGCGGCACCGCTGACCGTTGAGGACGTTGACCTGGAGCAGCTCGCCGCTGAGCTCGAAGGTGAGCAGGTCGTCGAGGTTCCGGAGGCGGCAGCACCCCAGGCTGAGGCATCCCACGTTGAGGCACAGCAGGTAGAGGCGCCCCACGTTGAGGCGTCCCAGGCTGAGTCCGCTGAGGAGTCCTCCGAGCCCAAGCCGATGCGTCACCTGACTCAGGTTCCGCTGACCGGCACCGCTCTGCCCGAGCAGGTTCTCGCATCCCAGTCTTCCGCAGTTGAAGAGCCCGCTGTTGAGGCTCCGGTTGCTGAGGCTCCCGTAGCTGAGCAGGTTGCTTCCGAGCAGCCCGTTGAGGCGCACGTTGTTGAGGCTCCGGTTGCTGAGCCGGCACTGTCCGAGCCTGCTGTTTCCGAGCCCGCCGCTTCTGAGCCGGTCGTTTCCGAACCTGTTGCAGAGCCCGTTGTTGTTGAGCCGGTCGCCGAGGTTGCCCCCGAGGCACCCGCTGCCGCGGAACCGGCAGTTGAGCCGGTTGCTGAGGCTCCCGCGGCTGAGGCACCCGCTGCTGAGGCGCCCCACACTATTGAGAGCTCCCCGCTCGTTGAGTTCCACACCCCCGAAACCGAGCGCACCGTCAACCTGTCCGAGCGTACCGTGAACCTCTCGGAACAGCCCGGCCAGAACGTACAGCCCGGCCAGAACGTGCAGGGTGACCAGAACGCACAGTTCATCCCGGCGGGTCAGGCACCGAACGGCTTCCAGCCGAACCAGGCTGAGGGCTTCCAGGGCCAGAACTTCCAGAGTGGCAACTACCAGGACCAGGGTTTCCAGGGTCAGAACGCTCAGGGCGGCCAGTTCCAGGGCAACCCCTACCAGGGTCAGCCGTACAACGCTCAGCAGCCCTACCAGGGTCAGGTTTCCGATCAGGACCAGGCAACCGTGGCGCTCAGCAACCCCTACATGACCGAGCCCGGCAACCAGGGCAACGGCGAGGACGGCTCCGAGAAGAAGGGCCTGCTCTCCGGCACCAAGCTGTGGGGTGTTATCGGTGGTGCGTTGGCTCTGCTGATTGTCATCATCCTGGCGATTGTCATGCTGATTCCGCGCGGTAACTCGAACCCCGCCTCCAATTCTGCGGCGGCATCGAGCGCGGCGGCTACTTCCGCTGAGGCGTCCTCCGCGGCAGCATCCTCTGAGGCTTCTTCCGCTCCCGCATCTGAGAGCGCGGCAGCAGGTACTTCCGCTTCTTCCGCAGCGCCGGTTGCTGCTGCTGAAGCGAAGATGCCCGAGGGTGAGTTCAAGGAATACAAGAAGACCGTCGCCGATAATAAGGACACCATCGACATTGAGAAGATCAAGGGCGATGTGTCCGCAGGCCTGCTCTACTACGAGTTCAAGCCCGCAGACGGTGTGGTTAACGCCTTCATCACCAGCCGTGACGACAAGGGCAACATCACCGCAGGTCTGAGCGTTCTCGACTCCACCCGCGACGGCAAGGAGCTCAAGGGCACCGCATGGATTGACGCGAGCGGCCACTCCACCCCCACCCGCAAGCTGGAGCTGACCGGTAAGGGCGAGTGGACCATCCGCGTCTACGACGCAGACTCCGCACCCCACTACAAGAAGGGTGAGAAGTTCCAGAGCACCATGAACTACTACGCTTTCACCTACGAAGGCACCGAGGCAACCATGGAGTTCCAGACCAGCGGCCCGACCACCCGCGGCTTCACCGTTCTGAACGCGACCAAGAACGACCCGTTCTTCTCCTCGACCATTCCGACCGTGAAGAGCAGCATGCAGTGGGTTCAGAGCAACAAGAGCTACATGCAGGTTCGTACCGACTCCAACATTACTTGGAGCATCGGCACTAACTAACAGCGTGACTGACTAGGTCAGTAGGCTGGGTATAAAAGTATCCCCCGCACCCGTGATAGGTGCGGGGGATATTTTTATGCCGGTTTTTATGCCGGGAGGCTATGCTCTGAGGTTCTGTCCGGTGGGCTTACGCCCTGCTGGATGCGCCCGCCGCCGCGGGCGAGCGACCGCCTCGAGCGGGCAGCCGCCGTGAGCGGGCGGTTTCTTTAGCGGGAGTACTTCGCCTCCGCCAGCTCGGCGCCCGCGGCACGTGCCGCACGCTCCACCAGCTGACGATTCGCCAGGTACACAAAGAACGTCACCAGAATAAACAGGTACATCAGCTGGTACGGCATGGTGCCCGCCATCAGGCCCAGGGAGCCTTCGGGCACCATCAGAATCTGATCCGAGCTGAAGTGCGGGGAGAACGCCAGCACAATCCAGAACGGCGAAATGTACATGCCCACCAGCGCCGCGGTCGCCAAAACAACAGCCAGTGTGAAAACAAAGGAGCTGACCCGCTGGTACATGAGCGGGAAGATCTCCATAACCACGGCGGCGAGCATCAGCGGGTACCAGGTGTTGTGGTGCGACCAGCTAATCGGCGAAATCTGCAACATCATGAACGCGGTCAGCGCCAGCTGCGCCATGAGCGCGCGGGCACGAATCAGCGGAACCAGCAGAACCGCGGTGACCAGCACAATCAGCAGGGTCAACGCCACCTGCACCACGGACAGGGCGGTAGCCGTCAGGTGATGCTGCAGGCCCGCGTGGGTCAGCGTACCCATAATCGACACGTTATCGAAGTAGCTGAACCAGCCCACACGCGAAGTGTCATGCACCGCATGGAACCAGAACGTCAGCGACTCCTCACGGATCACCAGGAAGCCGATACCCACGGTCGCGGCGAAGCTAGCACCCAGGGTCGCGATGCCCTTCCAGTCCTTACGCATGAGCAGCAGCAGACCGAACGCGAGCGGGGTCAGCTTAATACCCGCCGCGATACCCAGCAGCACACCGCGCGGAACGCGGGTTGCCGGGCGCATAAAATCGGCGAGAATCAGCATCAGAATGATGGCGTTAATCTGCCCAAAATGCGTGGTCAAACGCCACGGGCCGCACATCCAAATCAGCGCCGCAATCAGCGACACCATACCCCAATGACCCAGGTGCTTCTGCAACGGCAGACGCCACGAGCGGCTACGCGCGTAGGAGTACAACAGGTACGCGCACCAGTAGCAGAGCGCGCAAATAATGGCGGTAATCAGCAGCATGCTCTGCGGCTCGGTGAGGAACGCGAGCGGGTAGAAGAGCAACGCCGCAAACGGTGGGTAGGTGAACGGCAGGCCGCGCGTGCGGAAGGTGTACAGCTGGTAGCCGTCCGGGCCGTCCGCCAGGGAGACAGCACCCAGGCGGTACACGTAAATATCGTCAGCCGCCGCGTGCGTCACGTAGTCGAAGGCGTAGAGGGCAACCAGGATGAACAGCAGGTGCGCCCAGAGATCGCCGCTACGCATGCCGGGGATGCGGTCAAAGAAGCCGCGACGCGCAGGTTGTGTGGGCTCTGCGGCAGGCTCCGCGCTTTCTACAGCGCTTTCAACAGCCGGTTCCGCAACCGGTGCAGGTTCAGCCGTAGAGCCAGCCGAAGCCCACGGGATTATAGGCGCAGCCGCCTCGGCGTTCTTCTCACGATTCTTCTCGCGGCTCACGCGGTTGCCTCACGGGAGGTAGCGGCACGCACAGACTCGGCGCTCTCGGTCACCAGGGCACTCTGGGTCACCAGTGCACGGGCGCCCCACCAGCCCAGAGGCGCGTCGCTACGCACGGAACCGTACTGCACGGGCTCAACCTTTGCGCCACGCACCGGCGCGCTCAGGGCAGCAACAGACCAGAGCGTCATCGTCACCCACAGGCAGAACGCGGGAATAGCCGAAACCGCCAACGCGCCCGGAGCCAGCTGCTCCAAACCATCCGCGCTACCGTGGAACCAGGACGCAATCCTAATCGGCGAAATATACAGGCCCAACACCGCAACCACCGCGAACACCGTCGCCGTCACCCGCAGCCACGCAGGCTGAACCGCAAAATAGGTCGGGAACGCATCCATGATGAACACGGCAGCCAGCAGGGGCAGCAGCACGTTGTGGTGCGACCAGCTAATCGGCGACAGCGCCACCATCAAGGAGGCGGTCACCGCCACCTGCGCCAGCGCGGCACCGCGGCGTTCCAGCTGGTACAGCAGTGCGGCGGTCAGCACGATCGTGACCAGCGCCAGGGCGTAGTAGACCGGCTTCACGGCGCTCTCAGAAAGACCGAAGTGCAGCAGCCAACCCTGAATCGAGACGTTATCCACAAAGTTCAGGCCACCCACACGCGAGGGGTTCGTCAGCGCAGAGAACCAGAACTCCGGCGCATCCTTAGGCATCAGAATGAAACCCAGCGCAATGGTGCCGAAGAACGTCGCACCCAGGGTCGCAATGCCCTTCCAGTCGCGGCGGACCAGCAGAATCAGACCAAACACGAGCGGGGTCAGCTTCACGCCGCCCGCAATACCAATCAGCACGCCGCGCGGCACGCGGGTTGCCGGGCGCACAAAATCGGCAAGAATCAGCGCCGTAATGAACGGGTTAATCTGAATCAGGTCCAGGGTGCGCTGCCACGGGCCCGCCGCCACCACCAGAATGGTCAGCACCGCAATCGTGCCGGCACGACCAAAGTACTGCTGCAGGGGCAGTTCGCGGCCGCGCGCATTCACGTAGTTGTAAATAATCGTGGAAATCCACCACGCCACCACAGCCGAACCGACCACCATAATGACCATGCCGACTTCCAGGGGCATAAACGCGAAGGGCAAGAACAGCATCGCCGCGAACGGCGGGTACGTGAACGGCGGCTTGATGACGCCGTGATCGTTCAGGGTCGGGGAGTATAGGTCCTGGGTAAAGCCCTCGTTATCGAAAATGGTCATTGCGCCCAGACGGTAGATGGAAAAGTCCATACCGGAGAAGGGGTTGGTGAGCATTTTGATGACGTATCCACCGCCAACAATGAGGATGAGTGCCACAATAGCGATTTTTCCCCAGATGGGGGTGGTGGAGTCAGTCCTTGTCACGAGGTGCTTGTCCTTACCTTGGTGCCGGCGGATGCGCGCGTAGGGTGGGCGGGCATCTGATTTTGGAATCCTAATAGTTTATCGCGCGCACCTGTGAAAGGTGCATTGGGGAGCAGGTTCACAGGGGGAGATTCGCAGGGGAAGAATCACTTGAGCACGCAAGCACAACTATCACGATATGAGCCGCCTTCATATGCACGTCATGTCTTCAAAATTGGTACTATCCGGGCAATATAATGGGCTTATTGGCACCCGCCCCAACGCAGGGGCAAGCGGTGCCGACCCGCACACCGACGTCCACGAACAACCAGCAGTGAAAGCAGTGATCACGTGAGTGAACATCTCGGCACCCCACCCGAAGGTGAGAACACGAGCGGCAAGCCCGCAAGCGTCTCCGGAGGCGGCTCCTCCGGCCTGAGCATTGGCGCGCGCCCGGCTGATATGCCCGGTGCGAACCTCACCCCCGAAGAGATTGCACGCCGCGCATCCGGTCGCGGTACGTGGCATCGTCGCGCCTCCAAGCCGGTCTCCCACTGGATGTTTACCCTTGTCGGCGTACTTCTGCTGCATAAGCTTATCCCGAATAGCGGCTGGCTGATGGTGCACATTGTCACCCTCGGCCTGATTACGAACTCGATTCTGATTTGGTCGCAGCACTTCACCGAAGCGCTCATGAAAATCAAGATTCCTGACGAGCACCGCGGAACCCAGGTGCGCCGCATCTTCATTCTGAACGCCGGTATTCTCGTGCTCATGATCGGCATGATCGGTCAGCTGAGCGTGCCCGGCCTCTACGCCGCCACGGTGGTGGGCGCCCTCATTGTCGGTTCGATGGTCGCCTGGCACGGCATCTACCTGCTGAAGCAGGTGCGTCAGGCTCTGCCGTCGCGGTTCGGTGTGACCATTCGCTTCTACATTGTTGCGGCGCTGCTGCTGCCCCTCGGTGCGGCGTTTGGTGCGATGATTGCCTACCCGAACCTGAAGGGCACCCTGCATTCGCAGTTCCTGCTCGCGCACGAGACAGTGAACGTGCTCGGCTTCGTCGGTATTACCGCGGTGGGTACGCTGGTGACATTCTGGCCGACCATGTTGCGCACCAAGATGGTGGATAGGGCGCTCACCCACAGCCTGCGCGGCCTGTACCTGATGTGCGGCGGCCTGGTATTGTCGCTGATCGGCGCGATTTTTGGGATGCGTCCGCTTGCTGCTGCGGGCCTGGTCGTCTACCTACTCGGCCTGCTCATTGTCGCCTGGGTAATGGTGCGTACCCTGCGCACCAAGCGCCCGAACGAGTACCCGCCCATGAGCGTGGGTATGGGCTTCCTCTGGCTGATTGTTGGTGTAGCAGCTACCGCCTACCTGGTGGCGACCGTCCCCTTCGCGCAGCTGGACATGCGCGCCGTGACCCCCATCTTTGTGGTGGGCTTCCTGCTGCAGCTGCTGCTCGGCGCGATGAGCTACCTGCTGCCGCAGCGCATGGGTGGCGGCCCGGCGGTGGTGCGCGCCTCCAACAAGGAGTTCAGCCGTTTCGCGGCGGCACGCGTAACCGCCGTGAACCTGGCGCTGCTCATCTTCATGATGCCCAGCTCCATGGTGGGCCAGTCCATTAAGATTGCCGTCGCTATCGTGGGTGCGTTGGCGCTCATGGCGTTCATTCCGCTCATGGTGCGCGGCGTGAAGGCGTCTGTGAACACCCGCAAGGAAATGATGGCAGCACGCGCCCGCGGCGAGAAGCCCGTCTTCAACCAGGAGGCGCTCACCCCGGAGCCCGTCCCGCACGCCAAGCAGAGCTTCCAGGCGGCACTCGCAGTCGCCATGGCGTTCCTGCTGGGCTTCGCCGTGAACCCGTCCGCGTTGAACCTGCCGTCGTTCTCCTCGGCAGGTTCCGTGGCTGCAACCGGTCAGACCACCACCGTGCAGGTGAAGGCAACCAGCAACTACCGCTTCACCCCCGCCGAGGTGGAGGTGCCCGCCGGTAACCGCCTGGTCGTCGAGGTCACCAACGACGATGAGGGCATGACCCACGACCTGACCTTCGACAACGGCGCAACCACCGGCATCATCAACCCCGGCGAAACGAAAACCGTTGATGCCGGCGTCATTACCGCCGACCAGGAAGGCTACTGCTCCGTGGCGGGTCACCGCTCCCTGGGCATGGTGTTCAAGGTGAAGGCGACCGGCGCCTCCGCAAACCAGGTGGCGCAGGGCGGCCACAACCACGGTTCTACGGGCACCCACAACCACGCCGCGTCGGGTAGCACCCCGACCCTCATGACCGTTGCAAACAGCAGGATTGACATGTCCGCAGCGCCCGGCAGCGGCTACAAGTACCGCGACCCGAACATCCCGGCGCCGAACACCGCCACGCAGGTGAACGGCAAGACCGTCCGCAAGGTCACCCTGGAAGTTGAGGAAGTCGACCGCGAGGTGGCGCCCGGCGTGACCGTTCACATGTGGACGTTCAACGGGCAGAACATGGCACCGATTCTGCGCGGCAAGGTCGGCGACATTTTTGAAATTACACTCATCAATAACGGCACGATGGGCCACTCGCTGGACTTCCACGCGGGCATGGTCTCCCCCGATAACACGATGAAGACCATCGCCCCCGGTGAGCGTCTCGTCTACCGTTTTGAGGCGAAGGGCGCCGGTATCTGGCTGTACCACTGCGGCACCGCCCCGCTGAGCCTGCACATGACCCAGGGCATGTACGGTGCGGTCATCATTGACCCGGCGGACCTTGACCCGGTCGATCACGAGTACGTGATGGTTCAGGGCGAGGCGTACCTGCACGACACCGGCAAGACCGCCTCCGACGGTAACAAGCTGGCGGAGAACTCGCCGGAGCTGATCGCGGCGGGCACCCCCACGCTGACCATGTTCAACGGCCACGCAACCCAGTACAAGGCGAAGCCGCTGCAGGTGAAGAAGGGCGAGCGTATCCGTGTTTGGGTAATGGCTGCGGGCCCGAACCACGGCACGAGCTTCCACGTGGTCGGTTCGCAATTCGACACGGTCTACAAGGAGGGCGGCTACCTGATGCGCCGCGGCGCGGATGCGTTCGGTAGCCGTGACGGCCACAGCCAGGCACTCGATTTGGCGCCCGCTCAGGGCGGCTTCGTGGAGATGCAGTTCTTGGAGTCTGGCACCTACGTGTTCGTGAATCACTCCTTCTCGGAGATGGAACGCGGTGCCGCCGGCAAGATCGTGGTCACTGATCGCTAGTAGTCACTGACCGCTAATAGCGGCTGCCCGCTAAACCCTCGCGCTAGCGCTTCTAACGCCCCGTAAGAGGTTGACCCCGCCCGGTGCATCCTGTGAATGGATGCGCCGGGCGGGGTCTTTCTGCACTGTCTTTCTGCGCCGCCTTTCGGCACTGTCTTTCTGCACCCGCGCACACGCCCCTGCACACGCCCCGGCAGGAGCCTGCACGCGCATCGGCAAACTATGCTTTTAGCCTCATGGGCGAACTTTTCTTAGCCAGGAGCGGGCATGGTGCGCTAGTCTATAGGAATGGCAGATAGCACTTCGAGCGCCTCTTCCGAGCGCAGCGCTACGGGCGCCAACAACCACACCCCCGCTTCGGCGGACGCACAGACTTCCCCCCGGCAGCGTAAAGCTTTCCCGCTTCGCTTTCTCGCCGGGGCACTTGCGCATTGGCAAATTATTGCCTCTGCGGTTCTTTTGGGTGGCGGTGTTGCCGGCCTGGCAGCCACCTATGACGACTATTGCGGTATGACGGAGCTTTCGTATGCTCCGGCGGCTCTCCGACCCGATTTTGAGGAGGGCTCTAAGGTGGCGGGTTTCCGCCCCGGCGTGCTGGCGGCGCAGATTGAGACTGAGAGCCACTGGCGTGTGGGGGTTGTGTCCCACCAGGGCGCTAAGGGTATTGCACAGTTCACTGATGATGCGTGGAGCGGCGGCCACTACAGCTTCGGCAATGGCGGTAATGTTCTGAACCCGCACGATGCGATTGCGGCGCAGGCACGCTACCTGGGTGAGTTGCGTACTCGTTTGGCGAAGTACGCCTCCAATGAGGATGAGCTGCAGGATGTGGTTCTCGCCGGTTATAACGCGGGTCCGGGTTCTGTGGAGAAGTACGGCGGTGTTCCCCCGTATGAGGAGACTCAGAATTATGTGAAGACGATTCGCGAGCTGGCGGATACCAAGTATAAGCTGACCTGCTCTCCCGAGTACCAGTTCAAGCAGGCGAAGTTGAGCTTCGTGAATGGCGTGACCCCGGCAATGGCGGGTGTGCATGCGGACGGTACGCCGCTGTCGGCCGAGGAGTCGGCGAGCGCGGCGGCGGAGGTTTCCGCCTCGGCGTCTGCGAGCGCTTCGGCTCGTCCGTCTGCGAGCGGTTCTGCGGGTTCTTCGGTGAAGCCTTCGGCGACGAGTTCCGGCCGCTAAATTCAGCTTTTTAGGTAGTCCACTAGGTTATATAGCCGTCAGGGAATATTCTGTTTTATCTATAGTGAGCGGCTGATACCGGCCGCCACTACCCTACTATTCACTCTTATATTTACTCTTAACAGCGCGAGGCGCCGACCCCCATTCTCGGGGTTCGGCGCCTCGCACTTTTTATGGCTGGATCGTGCCTAGTTGAAGATGGCGCGCACAACCGAGTAGCCGGAGACCGGGTACACGGCGTTCACGGTTGCGGGCTTCTCGCTCTCGTCCGCAATCTCAATCGACTTGGTGCCGCGCAGCAGCTCCTCGAGCAGGATGCGCAGTTCCAGGCGTGCCAGGGGTGCGCCGGGGCAGACGTGGATGCCGTCGCCGTACACGAGGTTGCGGGACTGGTCGCGGTGCGGGTTGTAGGTGAGGGCGTCCTCGAAGGCGTCCTCGTCGCGGTTTGCGCTGGCCCAGTTGATGGTCACGCGGGAGCCGGCAGGCAGGGTGCGGCCGCCGAGTTCGGTGTCCTGAGTGGTGACGCGGCGGTTAGTGACGAGGGTGTCCTCGAGTCGCATGATTTCCTCGACGGCGAGAGCGATTTCGCTGCGGTCGTCGAGTGCGTTGCCGTCGGCGAGGGATGCGCGCAGGCGGTCCTGCTCGGCGCGGTTGCGTGCCAGGAAGTTCACGAACACGCCCACGGTTGCGGAGACGGTGGAGAGCTCGCCCACGGTCCAGTTGCGGATGAGGCTGACGATCTCTTCGTCGGTCATGGTGCGGGGCTCTTCGCCGGGCAGGTCCACGATGTCGGTGAGCAATTCGGCGGTGACGTCCTTGGGGTTGCCGGCTGCGGCATCCTCGCGGCGTTCGTCGAGCAGCTGGCGGATGTAGCCGTCGAATTCGAGGGCGACCTTAGCGATTTCTTCGCGGTCACGGCGCAGGGTGGCGACGCGGTTCTTTTCGATCCATTCGGTGAGGGGCTGTTCGAGGCATGCGGGCCAACCCATGAAGGCGTTCTGCACGCGCATTGCGTATGCCTGACCGAAGCCCTGCATGACGTCTACTTCTTCGCCGCGGGGCAGTTCTGCGATGAGGCTCTTCACGGCGTCGCGGATGACGGGTGCGAACTTTTCGAGGCGTTCGGGGGTGAAGTACTTGTCGTTGACGGCGCGGAAGGTAGTGTGTTCGGGTGCATCCATGCCGTTGGGGACGGCGATGTGGCGGGTGGAGACGACGTTGGAGTAGATTTCGGGGTGGTCGAGTACGTGCTGTACGTCGGCGTTTTTGAAGACGGAGTAGCCCATGAATTCGTCGTGGGCGACGGGGCAGCGGCGGCGCATTGCGTCGTAAGCGGCTACCTGGTCTTTCTGCACTTCTTCGCTTCGGAGGTCCCAGTCGTTGTGTACGTTCTCAGTCATTGTTCACCCGTGTTCGTTATAGAGCTGTGGCGTGCTGGATGCGGGCGTCCGGGCGATGCGTATGTGCAGGGTCGGGCGTGCATTTCAGCACGTGAATCCATTACTTATTCTTTGACCCTATCACTTATGGGTTGGTGGCGCAGGGTAGGGATTCCTTGCTTCTCATTCAACGAACGGTGCGGTCGCCGCGAGGGGCGGCGGGTCACGGGACGCACAAGGCGGGCGGCACCTCCACCGGGGAGGGGCCGCCCGCCTCATTCTTGCCTAAAACCCGCCGAATCTAGCGCTTGCCTGCGGAGGGGTAGATGCTGCCGTCCATCACGCCGCGTTCACTCTACAGGCCGCGATAGACTTCTCGCCGATGACCGACTCGGAAGACCTCAACAACAACCGCACCGTTATCAATGGTGTACAGAATGCGGTAATTCCCTACTCGCGCCCTGTACCCTTCTTCACTCTGTAGCTCCTTGAATAGAACCTGCACAGGAACTATCCTCGGAGCTAACGGACAAACCCCAGAAAGGAACCAGTCATGACTGTCACCACTCACCGGACTCGTTCCAATGTCACGACTCTTAAAGAACTCCGCGACAACCTCGGAACCAAAGTCAACGAAGCCGTGTTCTCCGGCGAACGTCCCCTCATCAGCCGCAACGGAAAGACTGTTGCCGCGCTCATCTCCTACGAAGATTTGAAGCTGCTGGAAGAGTACGAAGAGCTCCTCGACATTGAGGCTCTTCGCAAGGCACGCACCGAAGATGACGGCTACCGCATCGGCCTCGACGAGTTCCTCGCAGAGAACCCTGCAGACTAGTCTTTCAACGCATATTGCGAGGCGGGCGGCACCTCCACCAGGGAGGGGCCGCCCGCCTCATTCTTGCCTAAAAACCGCCGAGGTTTAGCGCTTGCCTGCGGAGGGGTAGATGCTGCCGTCCATCACGCCGCGCTCCACCTGCTCCAGGCTCACGCCGCGAGTCTCCGGCAGGTTGCGGAACATTAGCAGCGCAATAATCACGTTCACCACGGCAAAGCCGATGAAGGAGCCAGTCAGACCGACCGCACCCAGAATCACGGGGAACGCCAGCGACAGCACACCGTTCATCATCCAGCCGCTAAACGCCGAAATGCCCATACCCGCCGCACGCACACGCAGCGGGAACAGCTCACTCATAATCACCCACGTGGACACGTTCAGGCAGGTCTGCATCGCGCCCACAAAGCAGACGATGAGCACCAGCAGAATCCAGGGACGCGCCGCATTATCGGCGGGCAGCAGCATGGATGCGCCCGCAATCAGCACGTGGAAAAACGCGGTCGAACTATAGCCGGTAATGACCATGACGCGGCGCGGCACACGCTCCATCAGGCGCAGCGACAGGATGGAACCGAGCACCGCAATCGTACCCGGCGCAATGTTCGCGATGAGCGCCGCGGATTCGCTGAAACCGGCTTCCTTGAGCACCTTAATGCCATAGTACATGATCGAGTTGATGCCGGTCAGCTGCTGGCCCGCGCCGACCAGAATACCGACGAGCAGGATGCGCACGAACCAGCCGCGCACGCCCACGCTTTCCTTACCCGCCGCGGTGTTCTGGGTGGTTGCCTCCGCCTGCAGGGTGCGCTCAATGTCGGCAATCTCAGCTTCGGCACGTTCGGTGGAGCGGATGCGCTTCATCACCTCAAGCGCCTGTTCACGCCGACCGACGCGCAGCAGCCAGCGCGGCGACTCGGGCACTCGCAGCATACCGACGAACAGGCCGATGGCGGGCAGGGTGCAGATGGCGAACATCCAGCGCCACACGCCGTCGTGCTCGCCCCACAGGTTGCCAATGAGGGCGTTCACGATGAACGCGGCAAGCTGACCGCCCACAACCATGAGCTCGTTGCGGCCGGAGAGGGAGCCTCGAATTTCGTAGGGTGCAAGCTCTGCGAGGAACACGGGCACTACGGCGGAGGCGCCACCGACCGCCAGGCCGAGCAGGGTGCGCCCGGTGATGAGCACGGCGACGTTGGGTGCGAAGACGCACGCCAGGGCACCAATGAAGAAGATGGTGGAGAGCCCAATGATGGTGGTTCGGCGGCCGAACCGGTCAGAGATGCGGCCGCATCCGAGTGCGCCGATAGCGGCGGCGAAGGCGAGCGATCCGGTGACCCAGCCTTGGGCGGTGGAGTCCATGCCGAGTTCGCGGCTCATGGGTTCGAGCGCGCCGTTGATTACTCCGGTGTCGTAGCCGAAGAGTAGACCGCCGAAGGTGGCGATGAGTGCGATGATGCCGAGGTATCGGCTGTGCTTCCCGGTGCCCAGAGGGGGCAGGGTGGAGGCGGTGCTCTGTGCGCTCATGGTGTCCTTTGATGTGCCGGTGGCGGGTGGCCCTGCCGGGCTGTTTCCAGGCGGCAGGGGTGGGTACATAGGTAAGGTGAGGTGCATCAGGTTAGACACACCTCACCTAATCCTAGCGAAAACGTTCGGCGGGTGATATTTATTTCTCACCACGGACATTTTTCAGCGTATATTACGGCCGACACGTGCGACCGCCTGAGTGCCCTTTTGAGAAGGAGCCGGAGTTTAGAACAGCGCGATCTTCTCGGGTGCCGGGAAGATGGCGTCCAGGGCGGCGAGGTCCTCAGCGTCGAAGCGCAGGCAGGCTGCCTGTGCGTTGGCGCGCACCTGTTCGGCGCTGGTTGCACCGGCAATGACGGAGGTGACCGGCGACTGCTGTGCGAGCCAGGAGAACGCCGCCTGCACCTCGGTGATGCCGCGCTCGGTGCAGAAGGTGTGGAAGGCTTCGAGCTGGTCCCAGTTGGCGGCGTCGAGCACGTTCTTCTTGGAGTGGGACAGGCGCGAACCGGCGGGAATGTTGTCGCGGCGGTACTTGCCGGTCAGCAGGCCGTTAGCGAGCGGGAAGTACGGCAGCACACCCATGCCGAAGTGCCGTGCGGCGGGCAGGATTTCGAGTTCTGCGCGGCGGTCGAGCAGGTTGTAGTGGTTTTCAGCGACGATGAATCGTTCGGTGCCGAGTTCATGGGCGCAGTGTTCGGCGTGGGCGAGCTGCCAGCCGGAGAAGTTGGAGTGGCCCAGGTAGCGGACCTTACCGTCGCGTACGAGCTGGTCGAGGGCGCTGAGGGTTTCTTCGATGGGGGTGTTGGGGTCGGGGCTGTGGTAGAAGTACAGGTCGATGTAGTCGGTGCCGAGGCGGCGGAGGGACCCTTCGACGGCGCGCATGATGTAGCGGCGGGATCCGCGGGCGTTGCGGTCGTTGCCGTTGAGGTCGCCGACGGGCAGACCGAATTTGGTGACGATGGTCAGTTCGTCGCGGTCGAGGCCGAGCTGGGTGAGGGCGGTACCGAACATGGTTTCGGAGAGGCCGGGTTCGGCGCCGTAGAGGTCTGCGATGTCGAAGAAGCTGATGCCGGCGTCGACTGCGGCGGCGATGACTTCGTTGGTGCCTTCCTGGGCGCGGGTGGGGGTGCCGGGGCGGCCGAGGTTGTTGCAGCCGATGCCGACGCTGGGTACGACGAGACCGGAGTTGCCGAGCCTACGGTAGACGGGAGATTCAATACGTTCCATGTTTTTAACTCTACGTTGTGCGGGTATGTTGCGTGGTTATTTCCCCTCCAGTTGGGAGGCGAAGAGCTTCCTGAAGCGTGATGTGGGGTCGGTCGTTAGGTCCCGGTAGGTTCCTTGCTCCACCACACACCCACCATCCAACACCACCACAGAATCAACACCACGCAACGTCCACGCACGATGAGACACCAACACCACCAAACGCCCAACAGCAGCCACCTTCAACCGAGCAAAAATCTCCTCCTCAGTCTCAGCATCCACAGCACTGGTCGGCTCATCCAACACCCACACCGGCGCATCCCGAAGAACCACACGCGCCAACGCCAAACGCTGCCACTGACCACCCGAAAGACCAACACCACCAAACGACTCACCCAACTGAGCATCCAAACCACCCTCAAGACCACGCACAAAATCATCAGCACAAGCCACCGACAAAGCCGACCACAAATCAGCATCACCAAGACGCTCAACCGCCGCCTGCGGCAAACCCAGAAGAAGATTTTCACGCACAGTCAGTTCATAGCGGCCGTAGTCTTGACTCACCAAACCCACATTTGCCAACATGTTGTATTTACTCTCAGAAGAAGCACCCTTATACGTTATGCTCCCCTGGGCAATTGGTGTAATTCCAAGAATTGCATTTATTAGCGTTGTTTTTCCCGCGCCCGAGGCACCAACTACTGCAATCATTTGATTATTCATCAGCTCAAGATTAATATCTTTAAGCGCAAAAGACGACGCGCCCTCATACTGAACGGATACATCTTTGCATATAATTTTTGAAATATTTTCACGGTTAGGGTTAGAAGTTTTTATCTCAGAAGCATGGTCGTAAGTATCAGAGTCGCATACCCTTCGGAATTGCTGAACAGATAATGCTCCATTAATAATCTGGCCGAATGAATATCCCACCTCTTGGGTCGCGTTAACACAGGCGATGATGCCAATCAGCGATCCGGCCACATACGATATATCGGCGCCTGAATCCACAAGGAAGTACAGGGACGCAAAGAGTAAGACAGAGCAGAGTAGCCCTGCAACTATGGAGATGATTCCTCTAACACTTTCAAGGCTCAATTCCCTACCGGCTGCCCGGCGTCGCCAGGACGCTACGCGTTGCGAGAAAAATCGGGAGGCTCTCATGAGGTGAAGTTCTTGGGCGCGACTTTGAGCTATCAGATTGTCTAGATAGTAGTTCTCTACCCGATAGTCCTCGTACATTAGGGTGTATATAGCGTAATCACGTTTAGCGAGGATTACCATTGCAATAGATAGGGGTAGTGAACACAGTGCCGCAAAAATTGCTGCCACCATGCTGACGTTTGCAATATTAAAACAGAGGAGGAAAACCATCGCAAAGGAACTCACCAGTGTCATAACTGACATGGTGTGAACCTGCAATTCCTGTTTCGATATTGCCTCTCTTGCAGCACGTATATCTTCCTGTGATTTTGTGCTACCTATATCAGACAACGGAAATGTAGATAACCTGTTATTTAACATGCGGTGAACCCGATAGTTCATCTTTGATTTGAGGATAAGCATGTTACTTCTTACCCAGCGTTGAGCAATTATATTAATTCCAACGACAAGGGCAAGAGCAACAATATAAATCCATGCTGTGCCACCATTTGAACCGCTCAAGGCTGATACTGTATTACCGATCAGCAGGGACTGGCTCAGGGGAATGCAGGCTATGACGGCTAGCGATAGGGCGACGCTCACTAGGGTCCCAGGACAGGTTTTCCAGGCTAGGCGGAAAGACCAGAGTATAGAAGAAAATAGATTTTTCATTCTCACCACGCTCACAAAATCATATTGAACTCATCTTTAAGCATCAAAATAACTGAATTGATGGCTTCCCGTTGTGACAACTTATTACAATCCAAGTAGCCACACTGAACCCATGACTTTTCATAAGCTGCAGGATTATATCCATCAATAACATTTCCAACCTCCATCGATTGCTGGCCGGCACTGTCCCAGCAACTATACAATTTTCCAGAGGATGTCAAGACTACCCCTTCTGGCTGGTACCCTAATTCAGACCTTGGGGTTCGACATGTTGAACAATAGCCACTATGCCCAGGGCGAGATATTTTGAAACCTTTCTTCACTGCAACCCTATACGCATTAACATATTTATCAATATATTCATTCGACTCCTTAATAGAATCATGATACATATTTGTATTGTCAATAAGTGCGAAATAAATCGACATGTTATTAGGATGACCAATATTTATATACAGGTCATCGAGAAGACTCTCTATAGAATTAATGCTCACACTAGTTACATTAACCCTAATACTTACATAAAATCCTTCTTGTAAGAGTAGGAGAATTGAATCAATAATCTTCCGATAACTCCCCCATCCCGACTTAGTTTTTCTGTACATATTATGCACATCTTCAGCTCCATCTATTGTAATCTGAATGGTATAACAATCTATAATTTTCAAATACTTTATATTTTCTTCATTGACTAGCACACCATTAGTTACCAGAAAACTTCCATTAACCGGCATAAACTTGGTAAGGCATCGGTGAAAATCAAGAATATCTTTTATATACAAAAGAGGCTCACCACCCAAGTAAGTCACAGAAAATTCAGACTTTCCCATATCCCTGGCATACCCAGCAAGAAATCTAGCCATCTGTTCTGTGGTAATTGCCTTATCTCGTTTATTTTGGGGACGGAGTCCACTAGAATCTACCTGATAGCAATATGAGCAAGTCAAATTACAGGCAAAACCTGGATGATACGTTACCGAAAGCGCATCATCAGAATCTTTTTTTAGCTGGCTCATAGATAATAATCTATCCAGTACCCATGGGCGCAAACACGTCCCACCATTAGCAGTAACTAACAAACGAGGCACAATAAAATAATTACCCTTATGCTCCACAAGGGAAATCCTATTTCCTCTTTTAGCCCACACTTCACCCATGACCGACAACTCCTTTGTATCTTTCAGAAGCGTAGCCCTGCCTCCACCCATTAGAGTAAGCACACGCTACAGCAGGTGGAAGCAGGGATACTTCACTTTCTACAGCGGCTTCTGTCCCGGAATCGGCATACGACCACCGCAATGATCAGCGCAACGACCGCCGCCCGCCGGAACAATTTCAATACCGAACAGATTGCACATGAACTTAACCATGAGAACTCCTCGATGAGCAGTTACTGAAGTACGGCTGTACTTCACTAACTAACTCTACTCTTCAATGAAATTTAAAACACGCATATTCGCGCATGTCCAAGAATATTAAGTAGATGTATCTGCGATAGTTCCGGGCATCCAGGGGTCAGCCGACAGCTCTACCAGCAACGCCCCCAGCACCCTTCGTCATAGTCAGTCATATTAAGTTCATATTTCTCCCCCGATGTCATGTCCAGAAATATTAGGACATCAACCGCCGCTTCCCTTGCGCACCCTCGGAGGCAGTGGGTAGAGTGAAAGCGTTATCTATCAAGAGCGACCGAGAGATCTGGCTCGTCGACGTCGCAGCAACCTCGCCAGTATCCCCCACCGTCACGGTGCAGGGTACGGACAAGGTGCTCCCGCCAGAACCGATAGAGAAGAATACCCTTCGGCACCCCTTGATGATGCGCACCCGCAAACCGGTGGCGCGCATCCTGCAGAAGAATTCACGCACCCTCCCGGTGCGTATCTATCGGGTGAACACGAAGGAAGGTTATGACGACAGTTCACCCGGCTCTTTCTTTTGAGCTATTCCCACCCCGCTCACACGCAAGCTGCGAGTCGCTACTCCACACCATTGCCGAGCTTGAGGGCACCAACCCCGACTACGTGTCAGTCACCTACGCCGGTGACGCGAAGCGCCGCCAGAAGACCCTCGCGCTACTTGACCACCTGGTGCATGAAACCTCCCTCACCCCGCTAGCTCACCTGATTTGTGCAGGCCATTCGGTGCACGAGCTGGAGCGTGCAGTCCGCCTGATTCTGGGTCTGGGCGTGCGTGGTTTCCTGGCTCTTCGCGGTGATATTCAGGAGGGTCAGGTTTCTGAACTTCCTTTCGCCCGCTACCTGGTAGAGCTCATTCGCCGCGTGGAGCGTGAAGATTTCGCCCACCTGGCAGCTGGCAAGGTGTCGATTGGTGTGGCGGCATACCCGCAGAAGCACCCCGAGTCCGCATCCCTGCTGCAGGATATTGAGATTCTGCTGTCGAAGCAGCGTGCCGGCGCGGATTTCGCGATTACTCAGGTGTTCTTTGAGGATGAACGCTATAGCGCCCTGGTCGATTCGGCGCACCTGGCGGGCGTAGATATTCCGATTATTCCGGGCATCATGCCGGTAACCTCGCTGAAGCGCCTGCAGAATCTTTGCCAGATGGCGGGCATGGAAGTCCCGACGGACCTCGCCTACGCCCTAGAGACAGCAACCAGTAGCGCTGAGCTACACCGCATCGGTGTTGAGTACGCGCTGAACCAGTGCCGCGCCGTGATGGATGCGGGCGCACCGGGCCTGCACTTCTTCACCTTCAACGAGCATGCCGCGGTGCTGGACGTTCTGGATCAGCTGGACCTACCCCGATACAGCAACCGTTTCTCTCAGCCGCTGAGCGAACTGGAATACGCCTAACCCAACCCGTAACGCTCCTTGTCGGATGCGTTCCCACTTTCTCCCCCACAAATATTCCGGGAGTTGTTGAGTTCTCCGTTTCACCACCCACAGTCGGGTGGTAAAACACCGGAACCGACTCCCACATCTATCCCCAGTAAAGGAAAAAATATTATGTCGAACACCGCATTCCCCGCCGCAACCATTGTTGGCTACCCCCGCGTGGGCCGCTTCCGCGAGCTGAAGAAGGCTCAGGAGGCTTTCTGGAAGGGCAAGGCCACCCTGCAGGAGCTGCAGGACACCGCCGCTGACGTGCAGCGCACCTACTTCGAGCGCGTGACCGCCGCCGGTCTGAAGGCTGATAACTACTCGATTCCGGCGACCTTCTCCTACTACGACCAGGTGCTTGATGTGGTTCGCCTGTTCACCCTGGTTCCCGAGCGTCTGGCTGAGGCTAAGGACGCACGCGGTCTGCTGGATCTGCCCGGCTACTTCGCACTGGCGCGCGGTACCGAGACCCTGCCTCCTCTGGAGATGACTAAGTGGTTCGACACCAACTACCACTACCTGGTGCCTGAGATTGGTGCCGGTACCGAGATTAAGCTGAACCTTGAGGCTATTGACGAGCAGCTTGAGGTTGCAAAGCAGGCTGGCGTGAAGGTGCGTCCGCAGATTGTTGGCCCGCTGACCCTGCTGCTGGGCGCTAAGGCTGAGCAGGGTTCCGCCGAGGACTTCGCACCCGTCGACCGCCTGGACGAGTTCGTTGCCGCTTACGCTCAGGTGCTGGAGCAGCTGGCTGAGCGCGGTGTTGAGTGGGTTCAGCTGGACGAGCCGGGCCTGACCGTGGACCGTGCCGACAACGCGAAGGTTGCCGAGCTGGCCGAGCGCACCTACCGCGCCCTGGCCGCCGCCGAGAAGCGCCCGCAGATTCTGGTGACCAGCCCTTACGGTTCCCTGCGTGAGAACCTGCCGGCACTGCTGGGTACCGGTGTTGAGGCGCTGCACCTTGACCTGGTGCACGGCGTGTACTCGAAGGCTGAGCTTGAGTCTGTTTCTGCCGCCGGCGTGCACCTGGTTGCCGGTGTTGTGAACGGCCGTAACGTGTGGCGTGCTGATGTTCGTGCCGCACTGAAGACTCTGGAGGCGCTGCCCGGCGCATCCGAGGGTGCCGTGTCTGTGGCTTCCTCGACCTCCCTGCAGCACGTGCCGCACGACCTGGCTCTGGAAGACCCCGCCGAGGTTCCCGTGGATGGTCTGGCATTCGCCGATCAGAAGGTCGCTGAGATTGCTCTGCTGGCTCGTGGCCTGGCTGAGGGTGAGGCTGCTGTTGAGCCGGAGCTGAAGGCTGCTGACGAGGCGCTGGCTCGCTTCGCCGCCGACCCGCGTAAGCACAACGACGAGATTCGTGCCCGCGCCGCAGCTGTGACTCCCGAGGACTTTGACCGCCCGACCATTGACGTTCGTCGCGCGGCTCAGGCTGACCTGAACCTGCCGAAGCTGCCGACCACCACCATCGGTTCTTTCCCGCAGACCGCTGAGATTCGCCGCCACCGTGCGGAGGCTCGTGCGGGCAAGATTTCCACTGAGGAGCTGAACGGCTTCCTGCGTGACGAGATTGCCTCGGTTATCGCACTGCAGGAGGAGCTGGGCCTGGACGTGCTGGTTCACGGTGAGGCTGAGCGTAACGACATGGTTCAGTACTTCGCTGAGAACTTCGACGGCTTCGCCACCACCCGCCACGGCTGGGTTCAGTCCTACGGTTCGCGTTGCACCCGCCCCTCGATCCTGTTCGGTGACGTGAAGCGTCACGGTGAGGGCCTGCGCGGTGAGGCGTTCACCGTTCCGTGGAGCTCCCACGCACAGTCGCTGAGCGACAAGCCGGTCAAGGGCATGCTCACCGGCCCGGTAACGATTCTGGCGTGGTCCTTCGTGCGTGACGACCAGCCGCGCCGTGAGACCGCTAACCAGGTGGCTCTGGCTCTTGCCGACGAGATTGCCGACCTGGAGCAGGCGGGCATCCGCATCATTCAGGTGGACGAGCCGGCTCTGCGTGAGCTGCTGCCCCTGCGCCGCGACGAGCAGCCGCAGTATTTGGACTGGTCGGTGAACTCCTTCCGCCTGGCAACCAGCGCGGTGAAGGATTCTACCCAGATTCACACCCACCTGTGCTACTCGGAGTTCAACGAGATTATCGACTCGATTAACGCTCTGAACGCCGACGTAACCAGCATCGAGGCGGCTCGTTCGCACATGGAGCTGCTGGCTGACATTCCGGAGAGCTTCGTTTCCGGTCTGGGCCCCGGCGTGTGGGACATCCACTCCCCGCGTGTTCCTTCTCAGGATGAGATTGAGTCCCTGCTGAAGGCTGCGATTGGTTACGGCACCATTGCTGACCTGTGGGTGAACCCTGACTGCGGCCTGAAGACTCGTGATTACGAGGAGACCAAGCAGTCTCTGCGTCACCTGGTGGACGCCACCAAGGCGATTCGCGCATCCCTCTAGGAGGCGCCTATTGGCTCCGCTGCCTGCTGCGGGTTGACCGGATGATGGTTTGCTCGCGGTAACCTGCGGCAGGTGGCGGCTGTTCGGCTTCGTGCCGGTATGCGTACCGACTGTATGCCGAGCTTTTGGGGATAGATAACGGGCCCGCCCGTACGGTTTTTCTTCTGCACTGTACGGGCGGGCTTTTCTGTGCTGTTTTGGGGCGCCAATGCACTGGTGTTCAAGTGGTTTTTTATTTGAACTTAGGGTATAAATTACTCTAATTTTAAGTGTGGTCTGACCAAAACACATACTTACTCAACCGAGAAAGTATTTATATTCATTACACGACTTGAGGCAATGTTGCCCAGTAGACAGATGTACATCACACAGATTTAGCACTTCCCCGTAATTCCGGGATAAAAACAGCATTAATAGAATAATCACTCTGAATATCCGTTCACCCTAGTGAACATTCTACTGAAAACATTCCCATCAGATTAGCATTTTTATAAGCCGCTGTTTTTAGAATTCCAGCATGACTACTACCACTTCATCAAAGAAGAAGAAGGGTTCTGTACCCCGCTGGCTCGCAATTCCGGCGCCCAAGCCTCAACTGAGCGAGGCTGAAGTTAATGCAAAGTACCCGCGCATGCGTCTGCAGGTTTTCATGGGTATTTTCATCGGTTACGCGACCTTCTACCTGATTCGTAACAACGTCCCGCTGGTCACCCCGATTCTGACCAAGGAACTTGGCTTCAGCAACGCGGCTATTGGCGCGCTGTCTACGGCGCTGCTGCTGGCTTACGGTTTCAGCAAGTTCTTCACCGCAATGATTTCTGACCGCTCGAACGCGCGTCTGTTCCTGCCCATCGGTCTGGTGCTCTCGGGTGTTGCCAACATCCTGCTGGCTATGACCGGTTACATGGGTGAAGGTGCGGGCGCGGCGGGCTACGGTGCCGCTATCGCCTCCATCATGGCGACCATTATGGTCTTCAACGGCATCTTCCAGGGCATGGGCTGGCCGCCCTCGGGCCGCGTGCTCGTGAACTGGTTCTCCACCAGCGAGCGCGGCGCGAAGGTTTCGTGGTGGAACACCGCCCACAACGTCGGTGGTGCGCTGTCCGGCCTGCTGGTTGCGTGGGGCTTCTCCATGTTCGGCAAGACCTGGGAAGTTGCTTTCTGGTTCCCCGCAGTTATCAGCTTCGTTCTGGCGTTCGTGGCGTGGCTGCTGATCCGTGACAACCCCGAGGCTGAGGGTCTGCCCACCGTTGATGTGTACCGCAACGACCCGCACAAGGTTGAGTCCACCGCTGAGGATCGTGCAGAGTCCACCTGGACCACCATCCGTAAGCACGTGCTGACCAACTCGACCATGGTGTACCTGGCTCTGGCGAACGTGTTCGTGTACACCCTGCGTTACGGCGTGCTGGTGTGGGCACCGAAGTACCTGCACGATGTGCGCCACGCTTCCCTTGAGGGTGGTATTGCGGGCTTCTCGATTCTGGAGCTTGCCGGTATTGGTGGTACCGTCCTGTGCGGTTACGTTTCTGACCGCATGTTCAAGGGTCGCCGCTCCCCCGCGGGTATCCTGTTCCTGATTGCGACCGTTGGCGCGATTCTGCTGTACTGGCTGCCTTCTTCGGATGCGCCGCTGTGGATTGCGTACGTTGCGTTGGCTCTGATTGGTGGCCTGATTTACGGCCCGGTCATGCTGATTGGTCTGCAGGCTATTGACCTATCCCCCTCGCATGTTGCGGGTACCGCTGCGGGCTTCACCGGCCTGTTCGGTTACGCGTTGGGTGCGACCCTGGCTTCTGCCGGTATCGGCATTATTGTTGACCACTGGGGTTGGGGCACCGCGTTCGTCTTCATGATTGTGTGCTCGGGTCTGGCGGTTCTGTTCCTCTGGCTGGTTAACGGTGCTGAGAAGCGTCTGATGGCTGAGCGTGCAGAGAAGCTGGCGGCTCAGGCATAATTGCCCAGTCTTTCGTGTAGGGAAGCCACACGTTTGCTGGTGAGTCACCATATGGTGGCTTGTCGGTAATCGTGTGGCTTCTTACGTTAAGAACCTAGAATGGAACCATGACTACTAACTCTGGAATCACTAAAGAATGGGTGGATGAAACCGTCAAGCCGGGCGACGATTTCTTCCGCCACGTCAACGGTAAGTGGCTTGCTACCCACGAAATCCCGGCGGACCGCCCCAAGGACGGCGGCCTGTACACCCTCCGCGATAACGCAGAGAAGCACGTGCGTGAGCTGGTGGAGAAGATTGCGAAGGAGCAGCCGGAGTCCCGTATTGGCGCACTCTACAACTCCTTCATGGATGTTGAGAAGATTGAGGCGGACGGCCTGGAGCCGCTGCTGAAGGAAATCGCCCCGATTCTGAACTCGGCAACCCCCTCCCACCTGGCTGTGACCCTGGCGCTGCTGTCTCGTGCGGGTCTGCCGCAGCTGTTCGCCTGGTACACCAGCAACGACCCGAAGGACCCGAAGAACTACACGTTCTTCCTGTACCAGTCGGGTCTGGGTCTGCCGGATGAATCCTACTACCGTGAAGAGAAGCACGAGGCTGCATGCGCGGCGTACGTTGAGCATATTGCCCGCATGTTTGAGCTGACCGGTCTGGCTGAGGGCTTCGGCCTGACCCCGGAGCAGGCGGCTCAGCTGGTGTTCACCCACGAGTCGGAGCTGGCTCGCCTGCACTGGAACGTCGTGGAGAACCGCGACGCTGAGGCGACCTACAACCCGTACCAGGCGACCGAGCTGGACGAGAAGTTCCCCGGCTTCCCGTTCTCGCAGTGGCTGCTGGCTCTGGGTGCCGACCCGGAGACCCTGGGTCAGGTTATTGTGGCTCAGCCGTCCTTCTTTGAGGGTGCGGCTAAGCTGTTCACCTCCATCCCGCTGATGAGCTGGAAGCTGTGGGCTGTGTGGACCGTTCTGCGTTCGCGTGCGCCGTTCATGTACGACGAACTGGTTCAGGAAAGCTTCAACTTCTACGGCAAGACCCTTTCCGGCACTCAGCAGATTCGTGAGCGCTGGAAGCGCGGCGTGGGCGCTGTCGAGAAGGCTCTGGGTGAGGAAATTGGCCAGGAGTACGTGGCTGTGCACTTCCCGCCCTCGCACAAGGAGAAGATGCTGGTTCTGGTCGGCAACCTCCTGGAGGCGTACCGCGAGTCTATTGAGTCACTGGACTGGATGACTGAGGCAACCCGCCAGAAGGCGTTGGAGAAGCTGTCGAAGTTCGTCACCAAGATCGGTTACCCCGATAAGTGGCGTGACTTCTCCGCACTGGAGCTGGTACCCGGTGACCTGTTCGAGAACCTGCGCCGTACCGGAGCGTTTGATGCTGACTGGCTGATTGCCCGTAAGGGTCAGCCGGTGGATAAGTCGGAGTGGCTGATGACTCCGCAGACCGTGAACGCGTACTACATGCCGCCGGCGAATGAGATTGTGTTCCCGGCAGCGATTCTGCAGCCGCCGTACTTCAACCCGGATGCTGACGATGCGGCGAACTACGGCAATATCGGCATGATTATTGGCCACGAGATTGGTCACGGTTTTGACGATCAGGGTTCCCGCTATGACGGCGACGGCAAGCTGGAGAGCTGGTGGACTGAGGAGGATTACGCGAAGTTCAAGGAGCGTACCGCAGCACTGGTGGAGCAGTACAACGCGTACGTTCCGGTGGGTCTGGATCCGAAGTTCCACGTGAACGGTGAGCTGACTCTGGGTGAGAACATTGGCGACCTGTCCGGCATGTCGATTGCATTGAAGGCGTACCGTCTGGCGTTGAAGAAGCAGGGTATTGAGTCGCTGGCTGATGCGCCGGTGATTGACGGTATGACCGGTATTCAGCGTTTCTTCTTCTCGAATGCTCGCGGCTGGTGCACGAAGTCCCGCCCGCAGCATGCTGAGGTGATGATTTCGGTGGATCCGCATTCGCCGGATGAGTTCCGTGTGAACGGTGTGGTGCGCAATATTGATGAGTTCTATGAGGCGTTTGGTGTCTCTGAGGGCGATGCACTGTACCTGGCTCCGGAGGAGCGCGTGCGCATCTGGTAGCAGCCCGATAAGGGTATATGCCTTATTGCATATATAAGTGAGGCGCCCGCCTCGTGGGTTTATTCCACGGGGCGGGCGCCTTTTAGGTGTAGAAGCTATGCGCTTCTAGGCTGAAGCTTTTAGGAAGCAGAAGACGAGGACGAAGAGGAAGTGCGCATGCCGGTCAGCTTCCACGCACCGTTCTCGTACACACCGTGCAGGGTGCGCTCCACATCGTTCTTACGGTCCGAATCGGAGGAGGCTTCTTCCACACGGTCCTTGCTCGCGATGAACTCGCCGCTGTCCATGGTCAGGCGGATATCCCAGTCGTAGGCGTCGCCATCACGCTCGGGCTGTGCGGAGAGCATGGTGATGGTGGCGGACGGGTCCTGCATCCAAATCTTGCCCTGCTGCAAACCAGCACCCAGGGTGCCTTCTTCGGGTTCGAGCATGTTCTTCAGCTCGGAGTTGTCAACCGCACATTCACGCAGGGGCTCGGTCTTACCGGTACGCATGTAGTACTCAATGGCGGCACCGAAGAACGCGATGGACTGGTACAGACCTTCCACGCTGTTCTCGTTGGCAACGGCGGGCTTCACGGGCACGGGGGCGTTCTTGGACGGCTCGGTGCGGGTTCCGGGCTGGTAGTCGGCAGGCTTGGAGGTGTAGCCCTCCAGAACTGCGACGCCGGAGTAGTCGGTGCGTGCGGTCTTAGATGCCGCCGCGGAAGCAGATGCGCTACCGGATGCACTCTCGGATGCGTTGCCGCTGATTGCCTGGGGCTGAGCACCGCAGGCTGCGAGGAGGGTTGCGCCACCGGCGGCTACAACCATGCCGAGGGCAGATCGGCGGGTTACGTTCTTCATTGGTTCTCTCTATCTACGGTGGTGGCGCCCGCCTCGTGGGTTTATTCCACGGGGCGGGCGCCTTTCTATTTCAGAAACTATACGTTTCTAGGCTGAAGCTTTTAGGAAGCAGAAGCCGATGCAGAAGCCTCAGATTCAGACTTCATGCCAGTCAGCTTCCACGCACCGTTCTCGTAAACACCGCGCAGGGTACGCTCGTTGACGTTCTCACGACCGCTTTCGGGGACCTCCAGAACCTTATCCTTAGATGCCATGAATTCGCCGCGGGTAAGGGTGAAGCGAGCATTCCAGGTGTATGCCTTACCATCGCGGGTGGGCTGTGCGGAGAGCAGGGTGATGGTAACAGTCGGGTCGTGCATCCAGACTTCGCCCTTGACCAGCTTTTCCCCGAGGGTGCCGTCTTCCGGCTCGAGCATCGACTTGAGTTCGCTCTTGTCCATGGCGCTTTCACGCAGGGGCTCGGTCTTACCGGTACGCATGTAGTATTCCATGGCTGCGCCGAAGAACGCGATGGACTGGTACAGGCCCTCCACGCTGTTCTCGTTAGCGACGGCGGGCTTGGTCGGCACGGGCACGTTCTTGGCCGGCTCGGTGCGGGTTGCCAGCTGGTAGTCAGCAGGCTTGGAGGTGTAACCGTCCAGGACAGCAGGACCGGAGTAGTCGGCGCGTGCGTTGTTAACTTCGGCATCCGAGGTAGAAGCGCTACCGGATGCAGATGCAGAGCCACTGGATGCCTGAGACTGCGAACCGCATGCCGCCAGGAGGGTTGCGCCACCGGCTGCGGCAAACAGGCCGAGTGCGGATCGGCGGGTTACGTTCTTCATTTTTTCTCTCTATCTGTGGTGTGTTTTCCGCACCGTGGTGCGGGTGATGCCTGCGGCATCTAACGGGAAGACGGCACTACACGAATGTAGTGCCGTCTTACAGTATATGTTTATTGGGCTTGGTATTTTTTAGCCGCCGTAATAGTAGTAGTGGCTGTAGGAGCTGCCGTAGTAGTCGCTGATGACGATGCGGGTGCGGCGGCCGTAACGGTCGGAGTAGTAGCGGTTGTAGGGGGTGCGGCGCACGGTCGGGCGGTAGGTGGTTGCCTGTGCGGGGGTGAGCAGTGCGCCGAGGGCGGTTGCTGCGCCTGCGCCTGCGGCGGCGAGTGCTGCGCGGCGGGTAAGGCGTGCAGGCTTCTTGGTGGCCATGATGTGCCTTTCGGGGTCGGTGTTTCTGTGAAGTGACGTGGCGTGTGCACGGCGTGCGGCTGTGCATTAACCATTTCTTATTGTATGCCTCAACGTTAATGTTTTTACGTGCAGAGTACACCTTCTAGTTGAGGCTTAAACCATGCGGGCTAGTCCACGTTTTCCTGGCAGAAAAATTGCGGAAATATTGGTTGAGAAACACGCCGGGCGCACCCTAAATACGGGCTGAATCGCGGGCTACATGTCTACTTCGGCGAGGCCAGAAATTTCCTTGTCCTTGATGTGCGGGATGGTGGAGCTCCAGTTCATCCACGCCTTGACCTGCGCAGCTTCTTCGGGGTTGTTCATATCTGGCCAGCGGTCGTTTTCCATCTTGAATCGGGTCATTGCGAGGAGGGGGTAGCCCTCATAGATGGGCCCGAAACGCGCAATACGCTCACCCGATTTTGTGTCGAAGGTGACGGAGTCTGGAATTTCGCTATCGTAACTCTCCCTGTATGTGACCTTATCAATCGCGTTGAGCGGGTAGAAGGTTTTCTTGCCGTGCCCGTCGTCTTCTTCAACTCCTTCCGGCGAAATTTTGGTGTAAGAACCAGTCACATCATTGAAGAAGTACAGAAAAGCACACGTGAGAAGGAAAAATCCGACATCTGCAAAATGGAATCCTACGTCGCCCAGCAAATGAGCTATAAACATCAGAGCAGGCATCATAGGAAGCACAACGACAAGCGCAATTATTTCAAGGCGGTCGCCTCGAGTAATGTAAATGTTTTTGGCGTACAACTTCTTGTCTCGGCGTCGGTTGATTTCGTAGACAATGATGGACCGGAACATCTTATACGTCTGCAGGACATTTACTACGCCCCAGAGGGCAATCATGGTGTAGTTCATCATCATGGTGGTCAACTACCCTTTCTATTTATCGGTGACCGGTAGCCTTCCGGCAACGGTGCGGAGAGTGCGGGTTCGTTCTCAGAGTAGCCGAGGAAATCTGGTGGTTAGGCACGGATTTGGGCTATCTGCGCAGTGGTTGCCGAGTCTTCACCGGAGCATTGCGTCGAGTTAACCTCCCGTCTAGATTGGGTGCGATAGGCTAAGGATGTGCCCGCCACCTCACCGGGGCGGGTGTGATTCACCAACCACTACCGCACAAGGACGTACACACCATGAGCGCAGCAGAAGACGGAGCCCTCGCAGGACTTATCGTCGCCCTGATACCGGGTATCCGTATTAAGCTCGGCAAACCCACCCTAAACAAAAGGCAGAAAAGACCCATTGCGGCGTTTATTTTCTTCTGGCTTGTATCTATCCTTGGGTTTGTTGGTGCGCCGATATTTCTCTTTTCGACAGGGACACACGAAGGCCTCGCGGATGAGTCACAAGCGGGGGTGGTCATTGCCGCTTTCCTGATTGGTGTCTTAGGCATAGGCCTGCTGGGTGCTATTCCTCTGAACCACTGCTACGCCTTCTACCTCGAGTTGCGTGAGGACCACGTGCGGTGGCGTAATTGGCGGTGGAAGGAACGCACTTTCACCTACCCCTCCATCACGTTTGCCCATGTGGAGAACAACGGCAAGAACGGGTTCTTGCGTATTGGTAGCACTGAGATGGGTAAGCGTACTTGCAGCTTTGACCCGTATCAGTTCGATGCGACGATTCTGATGGCGCAGGTGCTGTACCGTGACGATCACGGGCGCTGGGCGGAAGAAGACGGCCTGGATGTGATGAGTGTGGTGGGGATGTATGGTTCTTCGCGCGATATTTATGCCCAGTTTTATGACTTGTGTAAGACGAAGTATGTGGTGGGTGTGACGAAGAGTGAGCGTCAGCGTCGCCGCCGTAAGGCTGCGCGTAATGAGGCGCGTAGGCTGGAGCGTCAGCAGGCGCGCGGGGTAAAGAAAGCTCCGAATTCTCGTGAGAAATGAGGTGAGCGATGGAATCTCATAACAAATGGTCAGAAAGAATAACAATGCTTTTTCTGACGATGTGCGTTGGATATATCTTTTTTATTATTCCTATAAATCTGCGTGATGACAGTGACGGTTTCACCGCCACCTGCACCGTGACTAAGGCGTACACGCAAGAGCGTCGCGGTACAGACCTTGGTGGCATGACTGACATTGGCTTGAAGGGCGTCTTTGAGACGGAGGAGTGCGGCACACTCACGATGTATGAAGCTCCTGAAGGGTGGAAGATTCCTACGTATGTCAAGACGGCGCAGCCAGGAAAAAAGTACCTGTTCCATGTTTCAAATCGTTCAAACAGGAAAGATAGAGATTTTGATATGACCCGCTTTGAAGAAATCAAGGAATGACAGTTCGCAGCTCCAGAACTTACAGAGAAGCCACCAGACAAGGCACTGAAAGCAGGAAAACAATGTTCCCATGGATTAAGAAACTCCTAACCCCGGAGTTTAGAATTTTCATTAGTCTTGTTCTAGGTATGGGGTTATTGTTTACATTTATACACTACGTTGGACACTACGAAGATAAAAATTGGTACGCCGTATGTAGTGTAAATGTAGCTAAAGTTGAAGATATTGGAGGTCAGGTATCGAACTCCACCGTTCTCTCTCCCAAGGGTGTTTTTGAGACGAGTGAATGTGGTGTTGTTGAAATGTATAACGCTCCAGATGGCAAAAATATTCCGGAGTATGTTTCCCAAATTCAGCCTGGGAAGAAGTATAAGATGTATAAAACATTAAATACAAGAAATGATGATAAAGATTTCAACACTCTTCGCCTTGAAGAAATCAAGGAATAATAGTTCGCAGCTCCAGAGCCTGCTGAGAACCAACCATACAAGACACTGAGAAAGTAGGAAAACAATGTTCCCATGGATTAAGAAACTCACATCCCCGGAAGCCAGAACTTTCATTAGTCTTGTTCTGGGTATGGGGTTATTGTTTACATTCATGCACTATACAACGCATATCGAAGATAAAAATTGGTACGCCGTATGCACCGTGAAATCAGCTAGAGTTGAAATTGTTGGGGGTCAAGTGTCAAACATGACTGACACTTCTCCCAAAGGTATTTTTGAGACAGATGAATGTGGTGTTATTGAAATGTATAACGCTCCAGATGGCAAAAATATTCCGGAGTATGTTTCCCAAATTCAGACGGGAAAGAAATATAAAATGTATAAAACATGGAGCACGAGAAATGATGAGAGAAACTTTAACACTCTTCGCCTTGAAGAAATCAAAGAATAACCGGCTCATGAGCCATAAATAAAGCCTCGGGTGGCGCGAGCCTACAGCTCGCACTGCTCGAGGCTTTCCATATGAAACCAGCGGACCATTTCGCACCACCCTTCACCTTCAACGATGCAGGGGCAGGCTCACCCCCAGAGCAGCTCAGGAAATTGGGTAGTCGCACACGGATCTCGGCTCTCTGATGAATGGTCGCCCAGTCTTCACCCGAGCCTTGCACCCAGTTAACCTTCTGGTCAGATACCGTGCGATAGGCTAAGGATGTGCCCGCCACCTCACCGGGGCGAGCACGATTCACCAACCACCACCACACAAGGACGTACACACTACGAGCACAGTTTTTGAGACGACCCGCTTTGAAGACATCACAGAATAACAGCCTGCAACCCAGAAAGAAGGTGAAGAGCAGTGAAAAAGAACTCCCCGAGGAAAAAGAACGTTTCAAAGAAAAGAAACAGTTCAAAGAAAAATGGTTACCCAAAGAAAAAATCTATTATCACAAAGAAACCCACAAAGAAAGTCGCTTTCAAGAATTTTCTTCGCTCAAAGGCTAACGATATTTGGCGTGACCGCGAGAGAATCCTACTGATGTTGTGCCTTCTGGCATTTCCCGCCTCCTTATATTTCATTTCTTATGTCAACCCGTACAACGACTCCACTATCTGCACTGTTACGTCAGTAGAAATCGTTGAACATGAGGACCCCTACTCAATCTCCGGTGAATTCGAAACGGAAGAGTGCGGAATCATCACAACATCGAACGCCCCCGATGGAGAACGTATCTACCCCTACCTCCAGAACTTCAAGACAGGCAAGAAATATAGGGCATATAAGTCTCTGCTGACCCGAAACGACGAATTCGACTTCAGCGTCCTCCGCTTTGAAGAGATCAAAGAGTAACCCCCGCAGAAAGGAATCCACCGTGAGCTTTATCGGCGACTTTATCATCGGCTTTTTTGGAGAGGCCCTCGCCTCCTCACCGACCCTGCAGCGAGTATGCCTGTGGATTCTTTTCTCTATATCCGTTCTTCTCACGCTCGTCCCCGTCATGACGGGTGAATACGCGTGGAGCATCATCCCCATCTCGATAATGCTGTTTTCCGTCGTGACGATTGACGGCACTCGTGAGCAGTGCGTGAAAAACACCAAGAACGGCGGCGCGTACCACTACTTTCTGCTGACGGTGGGCACGCTCTGCGTTGCCGCGATTGTTCTGCTCGCTGCTCTCTCCCTGGCGGGTGTCCCGCAGGTTGCCCTCACCCCGCAGGCGGGCGGCATCAATTTCGCGCCCTGGTATGTGGCGGTGTCCGCGCTGGTTCTTCTGCTGTTCTTCTACAATGCCGCGCAGTCGAGCGATGAGGTCCCTAACCTGCACCGTATGGAGCGCATCAACCGGTATGTGCGCGCGGTGGTGCTGGGTGTGAGCGTCCTGATGGCGTTCTTCTGCCTGGTTATTCCGGTAGTTTCGTTCGCTACTGCCGGTTATGAGCCTGTGGGTGTTTCGGTGGTGCTGTGCCTGGTGCCGGTTTTCCTGATTTTTGTGCGCCGCTCCCTGTTCAAGCTGTGGGCGGCGACCTTTAAGGAGGGCGCTGCCGGGTACGGCGTGTTGCGTGGCTTCTGCGTCACCCTGGTGGGTTTGGGTGGATGCTTGGCGGCGGCCCGTCTTGCTGCTGATGTTGTGCAGTCTGGTAGCGGCTTGTCGCTGGTGTATGTGGTGCCGGTGATCGCCTCGTACCTGCTGGCGAAGAGGTACCTGACCGTGGGTGTTGCTATCCCCGAGAAGGAAGACGAGGAGGACCCGGAGGCTGAACCGGCAGCAAGCTAAACTGTGGAGCGCCGCGGGCTGAGAGATGACCTCAGCCGCGGGGTTTTTCTATGTCAAACAGAGTTCGGTAAGTGCACTAGGTTGAAACGAAATGAAAAATACCTTTAACTATCACCTCAAGGTTGAATTGAATATCCTGATGAGGCACCGACTAGGAGGAAAAAATATCAACCTTCCCATATTGGACTGATAAAGTGGTACGGGGCTTTTTCTCTTTCCGGCTTTGCCCCTGACCCTATCCACTCAGGTGGGCACTATACAGTGGCGTTTCAGACTTGTCGCTGTTGTGTGTCTGCACGGTATATAACTCAACGAAAAGATCATCATGACCAACCACACCACAGCGCGTCAGCGTCTACTCCGCTTCCCTTTGATTTTGGGTGTCACGACGGCACTTATTTTCTCTTCCTGCTCCACGGGCACGAACAATAACAGCACCCCTTCCGATAAGGGTACTGTTACTTCTCAGAGTCCCCGCCAGGTAGAGAACGCTACTAATGTTCTGCAGAACGTGAATATTCAGATGGGTCGTGACGGCGAGGTTTCGTCGATTGAGTCGACCAACATTTACGTCAATGACAAGGATCGTACGAGCTCCTCGAGCAATGTGCAGTTCAAGCCGAAGGACGTCGTTAATGACCTTCCTGTGCGTGTGAGCCTGCAGTATTCTACTGAGCGCGGTAGCGGCACTAACCTGAATGATTTGAACGGCTACAGCGGCGAAATCACGATTAAGGTTACGGTCGAGAACCTGACGGTGAAGACCGAGGACGTCACCTATGATGCATCCGGTACTAGCCGTACTAGCCCCGCACCGGTTGGTACTCCGTTCTCTATTGCTGCTTCTACTGTTCTCTCGGGTTCTCCTACTCAGGTTATTACGACCCCTGATGCTGCTGATTCGTCGACGAATGGTGTGGTAAGCACCAATGATGAAGGTAAGGCTGTTGTTCAGTGGGGTGCTATTTCCGCGCCTCCGGTGACTGGTAGTTCCTCTTCTTTTGTGTTGAAGGTCAAGGCGAAGGATTTTAGTGCGCCTACCTTCAACATTTCGGTGCAGCCTGGTTTTGCTTCTGATTTGTCTGGTGCAGGAATCATTACTAACGGTTTCACCTCTCAGGATGCGTCTCAGGTGGCGCTTCTGCAGCGCACTATTGATACGGTCAACGAGGTTAATACGACGCTGACTAGCGCTAGTTCGCAGGTTGCTCAGGTGCGTCAGAGCCTGGATGATACGTCTGCGACCTTGGGTAAGGACACTGCCGAGCATCTGAAGACTCAGAATGAATCGTTGACGAAGACTATGCAGGGTCTGCAGGCGAATATTGAGAGCCTGCAGAAGGATCTTTCTGAGGCTTCGCGTACTAATAATTCTCAGCTGATTTCTCAGTTGGAGCGTACTGTTGCTGCTCTTCACTCGATGCTGGGTGATACGACGGCTCGCCCCAATGTGTCTGTTTCGCATAGCGGCGGTCGTTGTGTTGTGCATCGTGAGGAGGGTGCGAGTAGCCGTAGCGTGTACGGTAATTTGGTTCAGCTGTCTGCTGTTCTGAATGCGTATGCGGAGGCAAGTTCGGACTGCCAGCAGGATCTTACGGCTTCGATTCGTGAGATTGTCGGCCCGGAACACCCGACCGCTGAGACTTGTTCTTCTAACGGTTCGGTGACCTGCGCCCTGTTCGGTGCGTCGGTGACGGTGCAGAGCTCTCTGATTGCACTGGTTGCTACTGGTGAGAAGATTGTGGATCACCTGCAGCCGGAGTATTTGAAGGGTGCGAACAACAACTATTCGGCATTGAAGCGTCAGATGGATGAGCTTGTTGAGCAGGTGGAGAAGGACCCGTCTTCTCTTGATGCTGATGCTGTGCGTTCTTTGAGTGAGAAGGTTAGTGCGGCTCGTCAGAGCGTGAATCAGATGAAGGAAACGTCGAGCCGTCTGATTGAGAGCATCAAGAACGTTCATTCTCGTGCGGCTTCTGCTCGTGCGGAGCTGGTGGACGGTTCTGGTTCTATGAGCGCTCAGAATAAGGAACTGGCGGAGCAGCTTTGTGCTCTGTCTACTGAGCGTGGCGGTTCTCTGTCTGCTGAGCAGGTGGAGCATCTGCGTGGATACCTGACGGCTTCTTCTTGTGGTGGCGCGGCTTCGCCGTCTGCTTCCCCGTCTTCTGAGGCGCCGTCTGAGGCTCCTAGCCCTGCACCGTCTGAGTCTGCTTCTGTGGCTCCTTCTGAGGAGCCGTCGAAGAAGGTTGAGGCTCCTTCCGCCGCTCCCTCTTCTGAGGCGCCTTCCGCCGAGCCTACTGCCACGGAAGGTAATACTCGCGTCATTACGGTGGAGAACGCGAACGAGCGTACCTACACTTCGAACACTCCGGCAGCACGTACTCCGATGGAGCAGCGTATTGCTGCCGCGGTAGCTGCGTGGGATGAGGTTCTTGCCGCTACTTCGATGGATGACCCCAAGGAGGGCCTGGCCCGCGATGCCAAGGACCTTAACGACGCTGTGAACGCGGTAGATGGTGCCCTGGGCGAGGTTGAGAAGACCCTGAACGATGCCGCAAACGCGCAGAACCAGGACGCGGAAAAGAAGGAAGAGCCTACTGAGGAGGCTAAGGTTTCTCTGCGTGATCGTATCCATTCAGCTTCGGATGCTGTCAACGCTTTGGGTAAGAACCTGGAGGATATGACGAACATGCAGGCTGACCTCTCCACCGCTATTAAGGAAGCGTTCAAGGAGTCTGCCAATGAGACTCGCGAGAGCCTGACGAGCATGATTAGCGAGGAGATTCGTAAGGTTTCGAGCGATGGTTCTTCTAGCGCTTCGGCTGCTAAGGAGGCGTTCTCCGCTTCGATTGCTGGCATTACTGATACCGCGAATACTGTGGTTCAGGTGGCTGGTGAGTCTATCGAGGTTCAGCACAAGGATATGAATGATCGTATTGAGGGCCTGCGTCAGTCTCTGGATTCGGTGACTGAGCGTTCTCTGGTTGCTCTGAGCACCCGCGCTGAGAACGCTACCCGAGATTTGGCTGGTGCATCCGTTCAGCTGAATAACGACCTGTCGAAGCTCATGCTCGATTTGGGCGATAGCAACGCTGAGGGCGCTGGCCTCTTGGGCGCGCTCAAGAGCAATAGCGCGAAGGCTGGTGCGGCTGATTACCAGCTTGCTTTGGCGATGCAGAATGCTCAGGGTTACACGAACCTCCGTTCTGAGGACATCGCTGCTCTGCAGAAGCGTCAGGCGCAGTTCAAGGCGTCCCTGCAGCGTCTGCGTTCGCTGCCGACCTTCCACCTGTCGAATGCTGGCAGTGCAGAGGTGAAGACGGTGTACACCTTCCAGATTGGTGATTAGCCGTGGGGTTTTCCCCTCATTTGGGCTCTGATTCAGGTCCTCACCGCCGCGAGGGCAGGCGGCTCACTCAGCGCACCGTGGTGTGGTGTGTCAGTCTGTGTGTGCTGTTTAGCCTTGCGGTGGTGGGGATCTGGTATGGCGTGCGCGCTGTGACTCCTCAGCCTTTGCCGCTTGGCACGGGTACGAACCCTGCGTCTGCGGTGACGGTTCAGCAGGCTATTTCTCTTCCTGCGTCTGGTCGTGAGCCTGTTATTGGTGTTGTTACTACTTTTGGTGATGATGCTGAGGGGTCTGCGTGGCGTCTGAATGCTCAGGGTGCTCGTGTTGCGCAGTACCGTCTGGCTTTGGGTAAGTCTTCTGTGAAGGTTCTTTATGCGAACGATAAGGGAACGGAGCAGGGTGCCCGTGAGGCGGTAGAGAAGCTCTCTTCTGAGGGTGCTCTGGGTATTGTGCTTGCTTCTCGGGGTGAGCATCTTCGGGGTGCTACGGCTGCCGCTAAGGAACGCAATGTTGCGGTGATTGAGGCGTATGACCGGGTAGATGCTGGCGATGGGGTATGGAGTTTTGCTCTGGACCCTGAGCAGGAGAAGCAGGTCTATACGACTGCTATTCGTTCGCTCGCCGGTGCATCCAGCACGGGTTCTTCGCAACAGCTTAATGGTGTGCGCACCATCCTGCTGGATGCGGGTGAGGGCTCTGCACCGGACCTTCCCTATACGAATCGCGTTCAGGTTTCTGCTGATGAAGACAGCATGAAAGACATTCTCAAGGAGCTGACGCGCCTTCTGGGGGACAAGTCTTCGGGCTCTTCTCCTGTTCTGGTTTTGACGGGTTCAGCGTCGACTCAGGCAAAGGTGCTTCGTTCTCTTCAGAGGGCGGGTATTACTTCTCCGGTGATTGCGGGTGAGGAAGCTTTGACGGAGCCTTTTATGCGTCTTCTTCTGGAGAACGGTGGTTCCTTGACTGACAATATTCGCGTTGTGGGGCGTGTGCAGGCACGTGCTGCGGCGTTGAGTGCTGATGATGCCGGTCGTGCTTCTTCGGCGTTTGTCTCAACGGTGGAGCGTATGAAGAACGATTCTTCGCTCAAGGATTTGTCAGGCGAACAATCGTTCTCGAAATCGGCAGCGTGGGCGGATGCTCCCGCCCATAACGCGCTCTTGGCTTTTGCGTATGCCACGAGCCAGGTTCGTGAATACACTCCCGAGGCGGTTCGACGGGTTCTAGGAACCCTTCGTTTGGACGCTAAAGATTCTACGGTCGCGTATCCGTTGGATTTCTCATCTTCTTACGCCGCGGGCGGGCAGGTTGGTCTTCTTTACCCGACCGCGGAAGCTTCGATGATTCAGGGCGGGTCTTCCTCGACGGATGCGGTGAATCCGCCGGTGTGGATGCTTCGCACGTTCACCTCAGAATCTCGCGACTAGCTTTTCCGAGCAAAGCCTAATCCGTACAGAGCCAGCCCATCACACCCCGGCTTTCGGGTATTACTTCTAGTCCGTCCACCAGCGGGGCTCACGATTTATCTATTTTGGAGAACACCTTATGCGCTTTTTCCTTGATCTTGAAGAGCATAACGGGAGCTATGAACTAGACTCCTGGCAGCCTGAGACGACCATCGCTGATCTCATCCAGGCGACCGGTGGCCCCTCCCTGCCCGCCGACGAGCCGCTGTATTGCGATAACCGCCCGGTGACGGCATCCTCCACCCTGGCGGAGGTCAAGCCGATGGAAGGTATGCGTATCTCTAGGGCACCGCTCTCCTACCCTTCCCTGGTGCAGGGCTGGAGCGTCTGCTTGAGCGGCGGTTCGACGGTTACCCTGCCGCGCCCTATCCCCTCTTCGCGTCCTCTGGTGGCGGGTCGTTCCCCGTACGCCGATATTGTGCTGCCCACGGCGAGCGCATCGTGGGAGCATCTGCACCTGCAGGTGGTGCATGATGAGTCGACAAACACTCAGAAGGTGCGCATCACTGACCCGGGTTCTACGAACGGTAGTTTTGTGGACGGTCAGAAAATCCCCGAGGAGGGTCTGACTGTTTCTGAGAGCACCACCATCCATGTTGGTGATTGTGTGCTGACTCTGCAGCCTGCTCCTCAGGAGAAGGCTGCGCCTCGCCCCGGTAGCGCCCCGAATGTGAGCGCGTCGGGTACTGCGCCGTTTAACCGTCCGCCGCGTCAGGGTGCGTTGAGCGCCCCGGAGAAGGTGGAGGCGCCTACCCGCAAGAACGTTTCTGACCCGCCAAAGTTCAATATTGCGATGGCGGTGGGCCCGATTATCATGGCGGCGGCAATGGTCGCCATTATGCAGGAGATTCGTTACGCCCTTTTCGCGATGCTCAGCCCCATTCTGAGTATTGGCATGTGGGTGGAGCAGAAACGTCGTCACGCTAAGGATAAGGTGAAGGAGCGTGTGCGTTTTGAGCAGGAAATGGAGAAGTTCAAGGAACGTATCGCTCTGAGTAACCGTGAGGAAATTGAGCGTCTTCACGACCTTGCCCCGGCACCAGATGCCGTTCAGCTGCGGGCGCTTCTTCCCGCGATGACGCTGTGGCGCCGCCGGAGCACCAGCCCTGACCTGTTGACTTTCCATGTGGGTACTGGGCATATTCATTGGGCTCCTGAGCTGACGAAGCCGAGCAATCCTGAGCCTGAGGTTCAGCATATTCTTGAGCACAATACCCTGTGGGATGCCCCGCTGGTTGCTGACCTGCGTGAGGGCGGCGCTATCGGTATTGTGGGTCCGCGTGAGCAGTCTCTTGCCCTGGCGCGTAGCCTGGTGTTGCAGGCGGCAACCCACACGGGTCCTGCTGATATGACGATTGCGGTCTGCGCTGATTCGGCGCGCTCGCAGGACTGGGTGTGGACGTCGTGGCTTCCGCATATCCGAATGGCGCAGAACCAGCAGATGCGTTGGTTTGCTTCTGGTAAGGAGCAGTCGGATCAGATGCTGCGCTCTCTATACAACGACATTGAGTCTCTTCCGACCCGCGGCCTGTGCGTGGTCGTTGATTCGGATACCCTCACTGAGGGCCGTGAGTCGCCGGCACGCGACCTTTTGGCGTACGGCGATGAAGTGCGTCTGATGGCGAATAAGACTGCTGCTGCGGGCGCTCGCCGTGTTGCCGGTATTGTGCTGGCTTCTTCTGTTGATCGCCTTCCTGCGTCGTGTACTTCGGTCGTGGAGATTGGTGAGGAGGCTTCTATGACCTATTCGGAGCCTCGCCGCCGTTACACGGTCACTGACGGTGTGCTCGCCGGTGTGAGCGCTGAGGATGCTCTTCATGTGGCGCGTACTTTGGCGCATCATGAGGACCCTGAGCGTCTGCTTCTGGGCGGCGGTTTGCCGCAGCTGGTAAAGCTGCCTGAGCTGGTTGGTTTGCCGACACCTCCGGGTGCTGAGGATATTGAGGCGTTTTGGTCGCAGGCTAATGGTTTCAGTACTGAGATTGGTGTGGGCGACTCTGGCGCGTTCACGCTGGATTTGGTGAAGGATGGTCCTCACGGTCTGGTGGGTGGTACCACTGGTTCGGGTAAGAGTGAGTTTTTGCGTTCGTTGGTGGCGGGTTTGGCTGCTCACCATGATCCGAGCCGTTTGAACTTTATTCTGGTTGACTTTAAGGGTGGTGCGGCGTTTAAGACGTGTGAGCGTCTGCCGCATACGATTGGTACTTTGAGCAACTTGGATGCTCAGTTGGCGCACCGCGCTATTGAGTCGTTGGAGGCGGAGATGGATCGTCGTCAGCGCCTGTTTGCGGCTGCTGGCGAGGGTGTGGACAACATTAAGGATTATTTGGCGACGAACCCGCCGGAGCCGATGCCTCGCTTGCTGCTGGTGATTGACGAGTTTGCGATGCTGGCGAAGGACTTCCCTGATGTCCTGTCGTCGCTGGTGAGTATTGGTGCGGTGGGTCGTACCCTGGGTGTGCACATGATTTTGGCGACTCAGCGTCCTGCTGGCGTGGTGAATGACGATATTCTGGCGAATACGAACTTGCGTGTGGCGTTGCGTGTGCAGAGCCGTGAGGATTCTTCGAACGTGATTGGTGTTCCGGATGCTTCGGAGATTTCGCGTTCGCAGATGGGTCGCGCCTATGTGAAGCTGGGCCAGAACGATATTTCGCCGGTGCAGACTGCCCTGGTGACGGGTCAGAGTGGCACTGAGGTGGTGACTTCTCTGGAGGTTCGTGCGACCGATAGTATCGGTATTCCTCGTTCGGAGCGTGCGCGCCCAAAGGTGTCGTCGAGTGATGCGAATGACCTGGATCTGCTGATTGATGCTGTTGTGGCGGCTCATGCGGCTCGTGGTGCGGTTGCTCCTCGTAAGGTGTGGCCTGAGCCGTTGGGTTCGTATGTTGATTTGGCTGATTTTGGTGTTCGTGGCTTCCCCGACCCGGATCTTCCCACTGTGGGTGGTGTCCGGGACGGTGTTCTGATGTGTACTTTGGGTGATGAGCCTGAGCTGCAGCGTCAGGTGCCTATGGGCTGGAATATTGAGATGAGCAACCTGCTGTTGGTGGGTGTTGCCGGTAGTGGTACGACTACGACGATTCAGTCTGTGGTGTTGGGTTTGGCTCAGCATTATTCGCCGGAGGACATTGATATTGTTCTGGTGGATATGGGCGCTGATGGCTTGTTGCCGTTGGGTTCTTTGCCGCATGTTGTTTCTGCTGTGGGTACCGGTCAGGGCGCTAGGGAACGTCAGGCTCGTTTCTTGCGTTTTGTGAAGTCGGAGCTTGATGCTCGCCGTGCTGATGCGTCACGCCGTAAGCCTCTTTTCATTGTTTTGGATGGTTTTGCGACGCTGCGTGATGAGTTCTCTGATGCTGTGAGTATGGATTTGTTGGCGAATTTCTACCGCGTGTATGCGGATGGTCCTGCTGTTGGTATTCACTGCGTGGTGTCGACGAGCCGCGCGAAGAATATCCCGTCGCAGATTCTTGATGCTTCTTTGCAGACGTGGTTCTTCCAGCTGAGCGATGTCCACGATTATTCTTCGCATGGTATTCGCGGCACGAATGTTCCGGCTGCGGTTCCTGGGCGTTGTGTTGACCCGAAGCGTCTGCGTCAGATGCAGGTGGCTACTCCCGCTGTTGGCGTGGAGGAGGCTGTCTCTATGGTTCGTGAGCGCTTCCCGCAGGCTCCTGCTAAGCGTGATGTGATTGGTCAGCTGCCGACGTGGGTTTCGTGGGAGAGCATGCCTGCCGCTGAGTTTTCTCCGAGCCTGTGGCGTATCCCTGTGGGTATTGCGGAGGCTACGTTGGAGGCGTGCGCTTTCGAGCTGTACGAGGGTGAGCACGCCATGGTTGCGGGTAATCCACGTTCGGGTAAGTCTTCTCTGCTGGTTGCGTTTGCTCGTCTGGTTTCTCGGGCGAGGGCAGCGGCGGAGCAGGCGGTGTCTGCCGCGTTGGCATCTGGTGACGCTATCGCGGCGGAGAACGCGCGCATGGATGCCGCGGAGGTTCCGGAGGTTTGGGCTGTCTTCGATCAGCGTTCCGGTCTGGTGAATGCGCCGGAGGGCGTTTTTGACCGGGTGTTTGAGAGCAAGAATGCTTCTGCTCAGGTGCAGGCGGCTTTGCAGGATGCCGCGGGCCCGGTGCTGTTGCTGATTGATGATGGTGACCGTGTGGATGACCCGATGAACGTTTTTGATGCGATTGTGAAGGGTGATTTCCCGGACGTTCACATTATTGCTACGGGTAAGCCGACTGATTTGCGTCCTTTGTATAGCCATTGGACGAAGGCTATTCGCAAGTTCCGTACTGGTGCTGTGGTTCAGCCGAATGTTGATACGGATATGGACATGTTCGGTTCTATTCCGAGGCGCGCCCCGGTTCAGCTGAGCGTTGGTCGTGGCTACGCGTTCCTTGCCGGGTCGCCGGTTCTGGTGCAGCTGATGAGCCCTGAGGATTCTCAGCACCGTGGCGGGCTGTAGGGCTTGTCTGGCGTGTGGTGAGGTATGGTGTAACTTTACCGGCTATTTTGCTGTAGGGGTCGCCCCGTCTGGGACGTCTTCCTGCTTGTTGTGAAGTTGATGTTAAGGAGTTAGCCCGTGACTGTACCTGCTGGTTCGCCGCAGTACTCCGGCTCGGAGCGTCGTGATGCTCATCCTACCCCGCAGGTTGCTGGTCAGCCTGCGGGGGGTCTGGTTGCGGGCGCTCCCCTTGGCTCTTCGTATCGTTTGGTGCGCCGGGTGGGTTCTGGTGCGGTCGGTGAGGTGTGGGCTGCTACGATGAGCGGCTCGTGGGCTCTGTATGCGGCGAAGGTTTTGCGTCCGGAGCTTGCGGAGAATCCTGTGGTTCTTGAGTCTTTTGTGCGTGAGCGTTCGGTGTTGTTGGCGCTGTCGCATCCTCATATTGTGCCATTGACGGACATGGTGGTTGAGGGTGGCGTGCTGGCTCTGGTGATGGAGTTTCAGCATGGCGGTTCGTTGCGTCAGAAGCTGGATTCTGAGGGTCCGCTGCCGGTTCGTTTGGCGTTGAGTCTGATGGTGCAGGTTCTGAATGCGGTGGAGTTTGCTCACCGTCAGGGCGTGATGCATCTGGATATTAAGCCGGAGAATGTTCTGCTGAGCGGTGTTTTGGGGGAGTCTCTGGATCAGCAGGTTCGTGTGGCTGATTTCGGTATTGCTTCTTTTACTGGCTCTGCGGGTTCGGGGGCTTCTCGTTCGTTTTCTGGTACTCCGGGGTATATGGCTCCGGAGCGTTCTGCGCATGGTGTGGCTACTCCGGCGGTGGATGTTTATGCGTGCGCGGTGACTCTTCATGAGTTGTTGGTGACGGCGCGTCCTCTTCCGGCGCGTGGTGGTGCGGTGCAGGTGTCGCCGCAGATTCCGGCTGAGGTGGCTGAGGTGCTTCACGGGATGTTGGCGGAGAACCCGGCTCAGCGTCCTGGGGCGGCTGAGGCTGCCGCTAAGTTGCGTCTTTTGGCTGAGGGTTTCGCTACTGATGTGGTGCTTCCTCGGTGGGTTGAGGTGTCTTCGGGTGCTGTGGGCTATACGCCTACGGTGGTTCATGGTGCTGAGCCTGCTGTTTCTGCGGTGCCTGGGCAGAATGTTACGGAGCTGTATGGTGCGGGTATGCCGTCGCTGGGTCAGGCGCAGAATGAGACGGTTATTCGGGCTCCTTTTGTGGTGGAGCAGCCGGTATATGTGCCTGATGAGGTTGTTGAGGATGAGGAGCCTGCTCGTTCACCGTTGCGCCGCCCGCTGGTGTGGGGCGCTATCTTGGGTTCTTTGATTCTTGTGGGTGTGCTCGCTTTTGTGGGTTTGAGCGGCGGTAAGGGGGCGTCTAAGACGGCTGAGTCGTGGTCTGCTTCGAGCCGTAGTTCGGCGTCTTTGCCGAGTGGTTTGGGTACTCGTATTGAGGGTACGTATAACCCGCGGGATAAGAGCGCCCGCCTGACGTTTGAGTTTTCGTCGCAGAAGTCGGCTCTTCGGGGTGATATTTTGCAGGTGCTTCCCGGTGTTGAGGGTGGTTCGTGTGCTTCGGTGACGTGGGATGCCGGTCAGGCGTCTTCTGGTGTGTCGAAGAATCAGTCGAGTGTGACTGCGGTGGATGTTCCGTGTTCGTGGAATCTGTCTGGGGTGAGTGTCCCGGCTAATGGTGTGGTGCAGGTTCGGGCGAATGTGTCTGCTGAGTTTAAGGATTCGCGTGCTTTTGAGGAGTGGGTGAACCGTATTGATTCTGAGACGTCGAAGGCTATTTCTGATCGGGAGGTTCGTTCGACGGCGTACCCGATTCAGCGTTTGCGTTCGATTGAGTTGCGGGTTCCTTCTCGTGTGGTGAATCAGAGTGTTTTGCCGGTGACGGTGGTTCCGGTGTGGCCGAGTGGTGCGGATGAGTTGAATCCGTTGATGGTTTTGCCGCGTACGGGTGAGTTTTCGACGCTGGTTCAGGCGATTTCTCCGGATGCTCAGTTGATTAGTTTTTCGGATGGTTGTTCGGGGCATGTGTTGGTGTCTGAGGATCAGCGGGTGGTGACGGCGCTGTCGGTGACGTCTAAGTGCCGCCTGAACGCGCAGATTGGTAATTTCACGAACCTGTCCAGCAGCGACTTCGCGATTATCACCCGCTAACGGTAGCACTCTAGGCCAGCAGCCGCTGGTACGAAGAAAGCCCCTGGGCTGAGAGATCATCTCTCAGCCCAAGGGCTTTTATTATATAGGACTATTTATTGGTTTTGTATTCCTTATTCCTTGATTTCTTCAAAGCGGGTCGTAGTAAAATCCCGATCCTTTTTGTCGGATGAATTTAATACGTGGAACAGGTATTTTTTGCCAGGCTTGACGGTCTCAACATACTCGGGAATCTTGCGACCTTCCGGCGGTACATACATTGTGAGAGTGCCGCATTCTTCCGTCTCAAAAAGACCTTTTGGCGTGTTGTCAGTCATGCCACTTACAATTCCTCCACGCGGCACCCAATAGGCCTTGGTCACGGTACAGGTGGCAGTAATGCCATCACTGTCATCGCGTGATTGTTGAGGGAGAATGACAAGCATATATACAGCAATCATTAGCAGAATGAGCATCATTATTTTTTGACGAAGGCCATAATTAGCACCCATTGAATACCCTTACCATAATTCTTTAACAAAAGAGAAAATTATTAAATATCCCATTTATTTAAATCAATCTTATCGAAGAACTCTCCGGATTTTTCAAAAGCGTTTGAAATGCCAGATTTTGCATGAGATCCCGTCTTTTTTGCCGTGTTAATTATATCGGATCGAGCGCTTTTTGCTTCTTCTGGACTCATCTTTAAACTTCCCTTCAATGCGCCCTTATATAGGTCATTGACGAATCCTTTTTTAAGCTTTTCTTGAAGTTCTTCTCCTGATGTTAACTTACCCTGCACGCTTGCATCATAGTAATACTGATATGTATTTTTAACCATTCCAGCGCCAGCATCAATAAGAGTATCACGCATGATATTTACAGGTTCACGCAGGATATTAGTAGACCCGCGAACAATATTATCAAGGATACTATCAGACTTATTCAAGGAATTCAGATTCAGAGAAACCTGGTATGGCGATGGTGCTGTTTCAACTGGCAGCGCCAAATTCTTAAAGGGACTGCGTTTCGAATCATAGTATCCGGGGACTCCAAATCCAGCTTTTACTAATCCACCAGTCATGGCACCTAAAGTAGACGCAAAAGTGCCAGAGGTGAACATCCCTAAAGCGGTCATTGGATTTTTATCCTTCACATTATCATCCAGATAATATGAAACTGTGTTGTTTATACCACCAGAGACACCATCTTTCACCATATCTTCTAGAATTTTATCTTCGGTCAGCTCCTGTCCAAACTTGCGAGCATAAGGGGTAAGTGTAGACCTAATCGGAGCAGTAACCTCCGCAATTGGGGCGGTTACCTTTCCGGCCATTGCAGAGATGGCCTGTTTTGCCTTTGATACCTTCTCAACTGCTTGAGTGACCTTCGTCACCCCATCGGCTAGTCTCTTTAAATTGCCCAAACCGCCGGTTACCAAACCTGTTATGGCGCCAGCAACAGCTCCCTTCCAAGCTTCATTAACAGCCTTCGACCAGTCAACCTTTCCGCCGGAAGCTTTCTGCTCGATTACTGACATGCCAGCACCCATCAATGCACCTGATGCCGCACCGAATGCGGCACCACCCAGAGGTCCCAAGCCAGTACCAATAGCACCAACTACAACACCGGCAATAACCATCGCACCGCCAGCCACGTACTCCCAGTTGTTCCTAACCCAACCAGCGATACCAGAAGGTCTCGCTTGCTTCTCAAACTCCTCAATTGATACCGGCGACAAACCCCACGGATCCACCAAAGAAACCGGGTTACCACCCACCAGCGAGAACGGGTCAGCACCCCAACCAGCACCCACCGGCGCAGCCAAAGGATCAGGCGCAGTAAAGCGAGCCACACGCGAATCCACCACGCGGGCACCCAACACCTCAAAACCGGTAGAGCCCAGTACCACACCCGAAGCGGTAGAAACACCAACCAGCGAATCCGGCAACACCGGCGTAGCACCAGCAGAAGCACCCTGAGCAGAAGGCACAGCAGGCGCAGCAACACCCAAAGAAGCCCAACCATACGGATCCAACAGACCGGCACCAGAACCAGCACCAGGCACCAACGAACCCACAGAAGGCAACGACGAGCCGCCCACACCCAGCACACGCGGAACAAACGAATTCTCATCCCACACCAGCGGGTGCATCACCGAAGCAGCAAAACCAGCCACAGAACCAACACCAGCACCGGCACCAGTACCGGTTGAGGGTACACCAAACTCGGGTACACCAGCAGACGCACCACCGGCAGCAAGCACACGACCATCAGTAGAAGCACACAACAGGGAGAAGGACACAGCCGAATCCTCAGCAGAACCCCACGACGCCACCGAGCTCACAAACCCAGCCGCACCATAGGTCAACGACGAACCAGAACCATCCGAAGAAACCTGCAGAAGACGCGAATCATTACCGTCATACGAGAACACACTCGTCGAAACCGGCACCAGGGTAACGCCCTCAACCTCCACGGAATCCGGGCACTGCGGAAGCCACGCCTGAGCATCCTCAACAGCAGAGGCAAACTCAGCCGACTGGGAGTCGGCCTTCGCCTCATCCTGCACACCGTAGAGGCATACTGCGCGAACGCGGGCACCCTCATCAGTGACCAGCACCTTCACCCAAGCATTCTGCGGCTGGGCGCTATCAAAGTACTCAACACACACCAGCGCGCCAGCAGCATCATAGGTCCAACGCAGAGTCTCAGTACCGCGAACGGCAGAAGAGAGCATCTGCGCGTCAGTGTAGGTGTACATGACCAGACCAGCAGGCGAATCCACACCGCTAATACGACCCAAATCATCACGAATAATCTCAGTGTGCAGAGCCTCAGAAGAGTCTGCCTCAGCGGGCTGCTCGGTCACAGAGGTCATGTGCGCACCACGGTAACCAAACTCACGAACCCAAGTACCCGCCAAATCAGACACCTGCGCACGCACCAGCGCATCTACCGCGTTGTACTCGAAAGAAGACTCCACGCGAGACTCAGAGGTAACGGCGGTTCCATCCAGACGGTACGCGGTAATGTCAGTCTGCTTGACCATGCGGCCAGCAGCATCATACACATAAGCACTCGAACCCAGAGGGTGCACAAACTCAGTACGCAGACCATCAGCATCGTAATCGTAGGACAGCTCATAGCCGCCAGTCTCGTCCATGTACGCGGTGCGGAAAGACTCCGGAATCTGAGCACCAAACTCACGGCGCTGACGAACCAGACGACCCAAACGGTCATAAGACTCAACCGTCACTACGGGAGCACCAAACGCATCAACGCCCGCGTGATCATAAGTCGTCATCGTACGGCGCGCAGAATCACGCTCCATACGGTACAACAGAGAGCCATTCACCGAATGGGAGCAGGGAACACCGTCACGGTCATAACCGAAGGAATGTACAGCACCATTACCGTCAGTGCTGGTCAGCAGACGACCGGCAGCATCATAGGTAGAGGTAGTGCGCACACCCAGCGGATTGGTTGCCGCCAGAACATTGCCCATCAGGTCATACTCGTAGCTGGTAATACGACCGGCAGGGTCCATCACGGAGATAACGTTACCCGCCTCGTCATAACGGTAATGGGTCACGCCACCAGCACCATTAGTCACCGCAACCACCTGAGAAGCGGCATCATAGGTGAACGAACGAGTACCCCACTTGTTATCGCGGATGCTCTTCACACGGCTACAAGAATCCCAGGTGTAGAACACCGGAGAAGCCACACCAGAACCGGTAATGGACAGCACACGACCGCACGCGTCATAGCGAACGCGCGCCTCAGATCCGTCACCGTACACCTGGCGAATCAGTCGGGAATCAGCGTCGTACTCGTAACGAGTCACAGACTGCTCAGGAGTACCGGCAGCCTCATAGGTTGCAGCCAGTCGACCGCACGCATCGTAGCTGTACTCGGTCACACGGCCCGCAGGGGAAACCATGCGCACCATCTGGTTAGAGCCGTTGTACTCGTAGCGGCTCAGACCGCCCTCAGCGTCCAGTACCTGCACGGGGTTACCCGCGCCGTCATAAACCATCGTGGAGACAGTCGGGTCGTCAGCATCTGCACTAACCTGCGGGCCAGAATCCTCGGAGAGAACCTCGGTACGCACCGGGCGGCCCAGGTGGTCACACGAGATACGCACGCGGTCAACACCATCATTGGTGGTGAAGGTCTTGCGCGAGGAGTCGACGGAAGTACGTACACTCACGCCGGTCGGGTCAATCAACGCAGTCAGGGTGCTTGCGGCATCATACTCGCGAGTCCATACACCACCGGCAGGGTCAATGGTGCGAACCAGGCGCATCAAACCATCGTAGGCGTAGCTGAACTGCGCGCCACCCGGCAGGGTAATGCGGTCAATATTGCCGTTCGTGTCAAAGGAACGCTCCATGCGGCGACCCAGGGGATCTACCACGGCAATAATGTCACCGCTCGGACCGTACTCATACTCGGTACGGGCACCTGCAGGATCCACCGACGCCACCAGGCGACCACCAGCAGCGTACTCAAAACGCCAGCGGGAACCATCCGGATCCTGACGGCACACCATGTGACCAGCAGAATCATAGGTGAACTCAGTCTCCAGCCCAAGAGCAGAAATAATCTTTACCAGGTGACCCGCAGCAGAGTACTCACAACGGGTCAGCTGCTGCTCAGCATTACGAATACCGGTCAGCAGACCAAAATCGTCATACTCCAAGGAAACAGTAACACCCTCAGGGCTCACCACACGCTGCAGCAGGCCGTCAGACCACTCAAAACGGGTCACATGACCGTTACCATCAGTCATGGAAGAAGGGTTACGCTCAAAATCGTTGGCGTACTCGTAAGTCACCGTAGTCATCGGGCTTACGGCAGGGCTCTGGGCAGACTTCTGCCCCGAAGCAGTCTCATCGAGAGTGCGACCCTGAGCCTCAGCCTCCAGACGGGCACGACGAGCCAAACGGGCGGCACGGCGGGCACGCGGATCCGTCTCAATAGCGCTCATTGCCACGGAGACTACGCGGTCATGCTCGTCATATGCGAAGAGGGTTTCAGTACCCTCATCGGTAACCTCGCGAATAATGCGGCCGCGCTCATCGCTACAGCGGGTAATGCGAGAACCATCGCGGTCCACTACACTCACACGGTTGCCAAAGTCGTCGTAGGCATAGCTAGCACGCCCGCCTTCTGCGTCAACAATACCGGTCAGGCGTGCGTACTGGTCACTAATCCACAGATTCGTGTAAGAGGCATCCTCATTCGAAACGTCAGTAATGCCGTTCGGCAGGTAGCGGTAGCGAACACGACGACCATATTCGGTGTCTTGTTCGGTAATACGACCGGTCGGGTCATAGTAGTTCGTCACCTCAACAGTGCCGGCACTAGCCACCACACGGTAAATCAGGTCGGCAGCGTCATGTTCATAACGGCGGGTACCAGCATCACCATGCACAGCACACAGGTGAGTACGACCATCAAGGGTGACGTACTCGTAACGCACCGACTGACCGCGTGAAGAATGAATAGCGCCGACAAAGCCACCTTCGGTGTACTCCACGTCGATACGGGCACCGTGCTGATGCACGATAGCACCAACGCGACTCTCCTCATCGCGCAGGTATGCGACAGCAGTACCTGCTCCAGCGCTCATACCCAGGTAAACACCGGTGAGGCTAAAAATGTGCTGAGTTCCAGAGTTGTCGGAGATACGCAGCAGGGACGAAGCTTCATAGCCCGTAGCGTGCAAAATATAGCGCAGGGAGGGGTCAGCAATAGAACCCTCTTCACCCATCAGCTGGGTGAGGGGCAGCTCTTCAAGCCACCATGCTTCACGGGGAGCACGAGCATAGCCGTGGGTGCCGTCCTCACGAATCATTCGGTCGAAGGTAACCTCACGACCGTCAGCCATCGTCCAGACAGCATTCTCAGCATTCAGCTGCACACGGCTCTCAATATTTGAGGACCAACCAGCACCGAACACACCGGATACAGCGTGCTGACCGAACACAGCCACACTGTTGTACATGCGAGTTACAGAACAAGCAGAAACCACACCGGCAAACGCCATATCGGTCTCTTCTTCAATGAAGTTACCGGTCGCGACGTTCACAGGGTCATTCACATAACCGCTGGTAGTAGGCTTACCCACAACAGCAGGCGCCAGAATTTGCAACTCGTGACGCTCAGTGCTAACACCAGATGCACTGATTGCACCTTCCAGAGTTGAATTGGCAACGGTAACAATCTGGCTCGAGCTACCGTACAGTTCAAAAGTATCGGCTACGATGCCCAGCCACGTCTTATCGTTGGCGTTCGACCTGTTCCACGCTTCAAACGTGCGGATGAGATTTTCAGCGTCGATGGTTCCCCACTGGCACTTAGCCGCAAATTCAGAAGCAAGGTTACGGAGCTTACCGGGCTCAGCGTCAAAGCTAGTGCCAAGGTTTGCCAAAGTATTAGAGAGGGCACGCACGGTTGAAGGGCGCGCCGAAGAAACAGTCATGCCCCCCGAACGAGTTTCAGTACTCTCGCGCTGGCCTGGGGAAGTGGTGTCAATCGTAGTATCCGGAATGTACGACACGGGACTCGGGGCTCCGTCTCCAAAAATACTATCCCACCACTTGTAGAATTCGCGCCAGTCACCCTTAAACTTTTCCTCATAATCACGCATGAGTTTACGGTTCCGCTTTTCTATTTGGGCAGCCTCTTTAAGGCGGTCCACCACATCAGCCAGCTGGCGGAAGACGTTAGCGATATTACGACCATCACTAATAGTGGTATCAATATTCGCTGCCGCGATATCGGCATAGTGACCTACGAAGTCCTCCAAAGCAGTCGTCAGCGAGTTCTTAAGAGGAGGTAGTGCGCTGTCAATATTCTGCGCAACGGTGCGACAAGCGCCAGCAAGGGCATCCGACGTAGCATCATCGTACTTGACTTCTTCAGTATTCAGATTCATGCTCTGTTGTCTTTCGGTGTGGTTAGTACGGAAGTGTGGTGATTAAACAAGTCTATGCAGGCATGCTGCCATGCCTGGGAATAACGTGTACTCAAGCCAATTAGCAGAAAACGCCGCCTACCGCTCACCGCCCCGTAGCCGGGGAGCGGGGCGGTAAACGGCGTTTACCAGGGAAGGCTTAGGAGCCGCCACCTGCCTGGAAGATATCGGTAGAAATCTGGTTGAGCTGCTCGCGCAGGTCGGTCAGTTCCTGAGTCAGGTTACGCAGGGTGTTTTCTACACCGGGCCAGGTGTCATTGCGGAAACGCTCAGCCAGGGGGCCGTCCCAGTTGTTGGGGTCCTTCAGCTGGTTACCCTGCTGGTTGAGGTTGTTGATTTCGTTCTGCAGACCGCCATTGATGATGTTCTGGAGAGCAGTAATGGCATCCTTGGCTGCCTGCGATGAGAGTACGCGATCGGACACGATGTTCCTCTTTCGTCGTTGAGTTGCCGGAAGATGTGCATTAGATACGCGAATATCAAATACGCACCGTTAGTGCTTTGCACCACTCCGAACATTACACTATTTCGCGGCAAAGCGCATCCTCCACACCCTGTTGTGAGAAAAATTTCTCATAGTAGACATTGCACAACAGTGCGTGCATATACATTTATCTACTCTCATCAAGGGATTTCTCCCGCTACGGTATCCTTAGGAAATGCCAGCCCACTCGGGGTGGCACCCTATCAATAGAATCACCAACCACATACGAAATGAGGACTTTCATGTCTGAAAACACCCCGCAGTCGGCTGCACCGCAGCAGCCGCAGTTCACCCAGCAGGCACCCGCCGCACAGCCCGCATACGGCGCACCCGTTGAGGCACCGAAAAAGAAGAAGTGGGCGGCAGTAACCGCACTGGTCCTGGGCATTATCTCCGCCCTGACCGGCATTCTTGTCCTGGGCGCATTCACCGCAATCCCGACCGTTATTTTCGCGATTATTGCCCTAGTCATGGTCAAGCGCGGCACCGGCAAGGGCAAGGTCATGGCTATCATTTCGCTCGTGCTGGTCGCGGTTGCGATGGTCACCTTCGTTCTGGGTAACAATGTGCGCGCTCAGAAGCGTGCGGAGCGTGAGCAGATGGCTCGCGAAGCGATTCAGAAGTGTGAGAGCAAGGAATTTGTGGGCGCCTACTACACCGAGAAGGACGGTAAGCGTTACTGCGCATACGGCGGCTGGCTCTACCCTGTAGACAACGACAAGTAGACCGACCGACCGTCTGGTTTATTGACCGATGATGTGATGGATGGGGGCGTTCGCGTGTGCGGCAGTCGCCGTGCCTGCGAGCGCCCCTCAACCGTATCTTCTGGAGGCGCCGCCGCCTAGTTTGGGTGGGGCGCGTGCTCTTCCTATTCACCAACCACACGAAACGAGAACCCACCATGCGCACTTTCCTGGTTATTTTCTGGGGTGCCGTCGCTTTACTTACAACAGTGGCGACGTTTTATGTCCTCATCAATTACGAGGTGCAACGTTGGAAAGATAAAAAGCGATGGCGTGAGGGTATTTATATCCGACGGGTTACTCGGCTCGAAGCTTTATGCCTGATATTTGTTCCCGTCCCGTCCGTGCTAATGGCTTTCTTACATGTTTATGTTGAAGAAGAATTCGGCACAGGCAATGAAATACTCTACCTATGCTTGTCACTTGCAGTCCTTCCGCTGTTGCGGTACGTGCATGTTGCCTACGTGAAGACCTCCGCCGACGGCATCGAGCAACGCATCTGGTTATCCAACCCGACCCGTTACCCTTTCAACGCGATCAACCGCGTCGTGTTCTACAAAGCAGCAAAATATGAAGACGAGGACATGGTGGGGTTCTACGCCAAGTCAGGCACCCAGATTGCCCTGTTTAGCCCGTTGCCTCATAAAAATTACCGGCTCATGGCGATTGTACGGTTCAGGATTGAAAACGAACGCTGGCCCGACATGGACAACCCGGATGACGTAGCTCAGGTGGACCGTTTGGATTGTGCCGCGAAGACGATGCGCTACTTTGAGAATTTGGGGAAGGTTACTGGCCTTGCCGATGTCTACATGTAACCCTCCCAATAAGCACCGGCTACCTCCCCCCTACATCCGAAGAGTCGCAACCGGCACGAACACCACCACCACCGCGAAAGAGGAGCACGCATCATGCACACCTTTTTCCTCCTGCTCTGGGGCATCTGCACCCTCGCATCAATCATCGGCGCCATCCTTGTCGTTGTCCTGCATAATAGGCACCTGCGCCAGGATATGAAGCTCCGCGACGAGGGCATCTACATTACGCGCGTGCCCCGCCGCGAAGCGCTCGTATGCCTTCTCACGCCCATACTCCCGGCAGGTTTCTTCGCGCTCTACCTCTACACGCAGGTAGAGCTCGGTATCCTCTTCAACCTGCTGGCGTTCATCATGCTGCTCTTCTTCCCCTACCACTTTCTGCACGTTCACCTGGTGTACACGAAAATCACGCCAGATGATGTGGAGCAGAAGCTCTCACCGTTCGCCACCGTGACCTCCTACCCGATTAGGGCTATCGACCAGGTTTTCTACTTCCAAGGTGAGGCGGAGGAAGTATTGGAATGGACCGGGGTAGGATCTGACAAGGCCACCTTCTACACCAAGAAAGGCAAGGAAATCGCCAAGCTAGACCCCGTTGGCAAGAACCACCGGCTGCTGGCAATCGTACGGTTCCGGCTTGAGTTTGACCGCTGGCCCGATATGCGGGACCCGCAGGATCTGGCGTATGTTGATACGTGGGATAGCCTCGAGTGGACCCGACCCCTGTTTAGGAAGCTGTACAGAAGACGCAACAAAATCACCGGCCTAGCGGATATCAAGATGTAGCGCCGCACGGCAGCCGATACGATAGACCCAAACGCCGAACCCTATTCACCAACCACACGAAACGAGAACCAACCATGCGTATTTTCCTCATCATCATATGGGGCGTTATGGCCTTCATCTCGGTAACCGGGACGCTCTACATCATCATCAATTACGAGATTCAGCGCTGGAAGGATATGGAGCGCCGCCGCCAAGGCGCGTACATCCGGCGAGTCAATCAGGCAGAGGCTCTCCTGACAATATTTACTCCTGGATTTCCGTGCCTCTATCTCTTTGCTCATCTTATAGACGAGGGGTCTCCAGGTGCCTTTTATGAACTCCTTGGGATATTTCTGTCAATCGGATTCATGATGTATGCCTGGTATGTGCATGTTGCCTATGTGAAGATCTCCCCTGAAGGTATTGAGCAGCGCATGTGGTCAGCACGCACGACCGTCTATCCCTTCAACGCTATTGACGGCATTGAATACTATGAGGCAACCTCTACAGACGACCAGGATCTTGTGTCTTTCTACAGTAAATCCGGAAAACTAATTGCCGCCTTCTGCCCGATTATTCACAAGAATTATCGTCTAATGGCGATTGTGCGGTTCAGGATTGATAATGACCGCTGGCCTGATATGAATAATCCGAGTGATATTGCTCGGGTGGATGCTCTAGATAGTGGCCCTGATACAGTCCCGTACTTCAGGGAAAAAGAGAAAGTCACCGGCCTCGCCGACGTCTACATGTAACCAACCACCACACTAGGACACCCCATGCTCAGGAAATTCCTTGCCGAAACCGTCACCAACGGCTCCATAGGACTCAACCGCCCCAAAGGCTACATTCCTCTGGGACAGCGGCAGAAAAAGCCGCTGCTAGCTGTTGTTTGCTTAGACTTTTTCACGCTTTTTGTGTGTTTTTTGGTGCCCCTCTGGATTTCAGAAACGCTTGAAGATTTCATATTTTTCCTCATCTTTGGAAGTATCGTAGGGTCCTGTTTTTGGCTTATGTCCATCCACGTCCACTCTTTCTACATCCAGCAGAATGAGACCTCCGTGAAATGGCGAAACTGGCGATTCAAAACCCGCGAGTTCGACTACAGCAGCATCACCAAAATACACATGCAGGTCAACGGCAAGGGCGGTCACCTACTCATCAGCAGTAGCCAGATGGGCCGCTACCGTCTGGGTTTCAGCCCAGTCTTCTTTGACGCAACCTACATCTACCACATGATTCTCTTCCGTGAGCGTTACGGTATTTGGCCGCCCAAGTACATCCCTGAGCTCTTCGTAGAGTTCGGTGATTACGAGGACATGGACGCTCTCATCAAGGTCATCTGCTACGCCCGCACGTACGAGATTGGATCCCCCGAGGCTGGGGAGTACCGACAGATCCCGGATCATCTGCAGCGCATCCTCGACCGCGCTGTGGCAGAGTCCAAATAGTTGAAAGGGAAATAGCATGAACGCTATCTCTGAAACCTTCAGAATCCTATGGCTAATCTTCCTGTGGTTCTGCTTTAGCTTCATAGCTCTTGCATCTCTAGTGATGGCCGTTATTGGGGTATGGCCTTGGGGTGCGCTGTTCTTCGTTTTAAGCCCTCTGAATCTTGCTTACATAGATATGATTAACGCTGAAAATATTGGCTATAAAGCGACCGGAGGCCTCTTCCACCGCTTCTTTATTTTCGTTTACTCCATCAACGCGGTGGGCTTGATTGTACTGACGGTTCTGACGTCTTTCGGTGTACTCCAGGGGGACCCGGCTCCGTGGACCCCTGAGACGAACTTTGCTTCCTGGTACATGGTTGGCGGGCTAATCATCGTCGCCTTCCTCATCTACCGCATCGAGCCTAATGATGAGATTCCTGACCTGCTGCGCATGGAGCAGATGAATAGGCTCTCAACCCGTGTGGGCGTTGTCGCGGCAGCTATTTTCACGGTTCTGTGCCTCGTGGTTCCTCTGACCAGTTTCATGACTGCAGGCTATGATCCGGCGGCTCTGGCGGTTGCGCTTTTCCTGGCCCCTGGGTTCCTGCGTGTTGTGCGTGAAGGCCTCTTCTACCTGCAGAGCACCCGATTTGAGGAGGGAACCGAGGGGTACCGTACCCTGCGTGCCGTGTGTATTGGCGTGGCTGGCCTGGCCGCGTGTATTGCGCTTGGGTACCTGGGCTATTCGCTGGTACGTCTGGAGTTGCTACCTGCGCTGTTCTTTGCGGCGTCGGTGGCGATGAATGGGTGGTCGGTGAAGAAGTACGTCACCGTGGGTATTTCTATTCCCGAGGAGGAAGAAGCGAAGAAGGAAACAACCGAAAAGATTGGGGAGTAGCATTGCTAAGCACTTTTTTAACTATTTTTTGGGGTTGCTTATTAGTGCTTACTGTCATTTCAATTCCTTATATTCTTATTAGTTATGAGGTGCATCGGCGTCAGGATAAGAAGAGAGAGTCTGCAGGTATTTATGTTAGACGCGTGAATCGTTTTGAGATTTTCAGCTGTCTCGCATCCCCATTTTTTCCATTAATTTTCTTTTTGTCCATGATATATGATGGAAAAATAAATCTTATCCAAGATTTTATTGCTCTAATTTTCACCTCAATTTTTCTACTGTTCTCATGGTATATTCATGTTGCTTATGTAAAAATTTCGCCGAAAGGCGTCGAGCAACGCATTCTTTCTGCCAAGCCGACCCGTTACCCATTCAATGTGATTGATAATGTTTACTACCGTGAAGCGCTCTCAATTGATGACCAAGATATTGTTGGATTTTATACTAAATCGGGTAAACATATTGCTGCGTTTTGCCCGATTATTCATGGTAATTATCGTTTGTTGGCGATTGTACGTTTCAGAATTGAAAACGAACGTTGGCCTGATATGAATAATTCGGCTGACGTTGCTCAGGTTAACTTGTTAGACACATGGGGTGAGACAATTCCATTCTTCAGGGAACGGGGAGAAGTCTCCGGTCTCGCCGACGTTGACATGTAGCCCGCTCGATAAGCGCCGACTACCCCCTACATCCGAAGAGCCACAACCGGCACGAACACCACCAACACCGTGAAAGAGGAGCACGCATCATGCACACCTTTTTCCTTCTGCTCTGGGGCACCTGCACCCTCACATCGATTATCGGCGCCATCATTGTCGTTATCCTGCATGATAGGCACCTGCGCCAGGACATGGAGCTCCGCGACGAAGGCATCTACATTACGCGCGTGCCTCGCCGTGAAGCATTCATAAGCCTTCTCACGCCCACACTCCCGGCAGGTTTCTTCGCGTTCTACCTCTACACGCAGGTTGAGCTCGGTATCCTCTTCAACCTGCTGATGTTCATCCTGCTGCTGGTCTTCCTCTACCATCTTCTGCACGTTCACCTGGTGTACACGAAAATCACGCCCGACACTGTGGAGCAGAAGCTCTCACCGTTCGCTACCGTGACCCCCTACCCGATTAGGGCTATCGACCAGGTTTTCTACTTCCAAGGTAAGGCGGAGGCGGAGGATTGGGATGGGGAAGCGACCGACAGCGCCACCTTCTACACCAAGAAAGGCAAGCAAATCGCCAAGCTAGACCCCGTTGGAAGGAACCACCGGCTGCTGGCAATCGTACGGTTCCGGCTCGAGTATGAGCGCTGGCCTGACATGCGGGACTCGCAGGATCTGGCGTATGTTGATACGTGGGATAGCCTCGAGTGGACCCGACCCCTGTTCAGGAAACTGTACAGAAGACGCAACAAAATCACCGGCCTAGCGGATATCAAGATGTAGCGTCGCACGGCAGCCGATACGATAGACCCAAACACCGAACCATATTCACCAACCACACGAAACGAGAACCCACCATGCGTATTTTCCTGATTATTTTCTCCGGAATTATTTCTGTGCTAACCGTTATCTCTGTTGTCTACATCATTATTAGGTATGAGATTAATCGACGCCAAGATAAGAAAAAAGAAGCACAGGGAATTTACATTAAGCGAGTAACTCGCGCTGAGACGTTACTCTGCCTATTCATTCCGGTGTTCCCTTGTCTTTCTGTTATAGCGAATATTCAAAGTGAAAATGTGAATATCTGGTTGAATGTAGCAATTACTATTTTTTTATTTTTCTGCTATCTTTATGCCCGCTATGTTTTTGTCGCTTACGTGAAGTTCTCCCCCGAGGGTATTGAGCAGCGCGTCTGGTCAGCCAACCCGACCCGCTATCCCATTAATGCGATAGACAGCGTCGTGTATTACGAAACGCTGAATGTTGAAGACCAGGATACGGTGGGGTTTTACACCCGATCAGGTGAGCAGATTGCTGCTTTTGGTCCCCTGACTCACAAGAATTACCGGCTCATGGCGATCGTACGGTTCAGGATTGAGCAAGAACGTTGGCCTGACATGAATAATCCCACTGATGTAGCTCAGGTAGATAAGCTGGACAATGGCTATATGACCATTCCTTATTTCAGGAGTCGCGAGAAGGTCACCGGCCTTGCCGACGTTGACATGTAGCACCGCATCAACCCCGAGAATCAAGCACAGGAAAGCCCCCGCGGCCGAGAGTCATCCTCTCAGCCGCGGGGGCTTCATCGTATCAGCGTGTCCTCACGCGGCGAGCGTTAGGAGGCGCGGCGGCGGGAACGCAGCACCATCACAGTGCCGGCACCGAGCACCAGTGCGCCGCCCACAGCCACAGACACCGCACCAAAACCAGTACGCGCCAGACCGCCCTGCTGGGAGCTACCAGAAGAAGCAGACACACCGGACTGACCCAAAGAGCCGCCACCGGTACCGCCGCCGGAGATACCGCCCGGGTACACGCCGCCAGCAGAACCATCAGCCGAACCGTCAGAGGAGCCCTGCGCGTTCACATCACCGGCAGCACCAGAAGCACCAGCCTGACCGGACTGACCAGACTGCGCGGCACCAGACTGCGCGGAGCCGGGCTGGTTAGCACCAGCGGTACCGCCCGGGGTTGCCGAATCCACACGGCGCACACCACTAAAGTCGTCCGCAGCAGCGTTCGGGTCCTTCGGCACGGCAGTCTCAAACGAGCACGCATCCGACGCCTTCTTACCCACAGCAACCGCAAGCTGCTGCACCGGGCTGCTCACCTCAGTACCATCAGCCAGAGTCGCAGAATAGTGCACATCAAACATGTACTGGCCGGGCTCAGAGAACACCCAGTTCGCGTGTGCGTGCGTCGCGTAATCAATGTCGATCGTGGTCTTGCCGGTCGTCGAATCCAGCAGCACATCCGCACCGTTCAGCGACTCGGTAAACATGCCGAAGCGCGCACCCTCAGGCATAACCTTCGGAACCACGTGCAGGCGCACCGGGCCGCGCAACTGCGAGTAGTCGATATCCTGCGTGTTGTAGCCGGGCCAGGGCAGGCCGCTCTGCTGGGTCTGCGGCAGGCCGTAGAAGGCGGTGCCGACCGGGCCCATGAAGTTCAGCTTCTCGTCAGCCATACGTTCGGTGCGCACACGGCGGGCGTTCTCGCTGACGGTCCACACGACCGAATCGAGCGGGCGCACGGTCGAATCAGCGTCAATGATGCCGCTGTCATCACGCAGACCCACGGACAGCTGGCGGTCCTTCAGGGTCGCCTGAATGTCCAGGTGGCCGTGCGAAATCTTGGTGCGACCGTCAATCTGACCAGGCACGCACTGGTTACCCGGGGTTCCGGGGGTGGACGGCTGCGCAGACGGTGCCGGGCTAGTCGGAGCAGGTGCGCTCGGGGTCGGGTTCGCGGGCGCCGGAGTCGTCGGTGCCGGAGTCGTCGGTGCCGGAGTGGAGGGCGCCGGAGCAGGCACGCTCGGCTCTGCGGAGGCGGTCGGCACCGCAGGCACGCTCGGAACCTCGCTGGGGGACACCGACGGAACGGTGCTGGGCTCAGCGGTCGGAGCCTCGGAGGGAGCCTCGCTCGGCTCAGCAGAAGGCTCGGCAGAGGGCGCGACGGTGGGCTCTGTGCTCGGGGACGGATCCACCGGAGCAGGCTTCGGCGCATCGCTAATGGGTGCGCTGTCGGGAGCCAAAGCACCGTGCGCAGTGTACTTGGTGCCCGGCTCGTAGTTCGCCGCAACCTCAGTGGTGGAGGCGGAAGCGTTCATATCCGGGTGGGTCAGCATCTTCACGCGCAGAGCCGTGCCCTTGTAGAACGACTCGTCACGGAAGGTAAAGCGCGCCACGCCATCCTCGACGGAGCCTTCCAGGTCGAGGTACGGGTAGACCGGGTCATCTTGGGCGTAGAAGCCGCCGCGCATGAAGCCGCGCACCTTCGGGTCCTTGAAGCGGACCTCAACAGTGCTGAAGCCGTTGCCGTTCGGGGTGACGGTCACGTCGTAGTCCATGCTGGTCGGCGTGTACTGCTGGGTGCTGAGTACGGTGTTCGCCTGATCCGGGATTTCTTCGGGCCAGGAGCCGTTACCGTCATCGCTGTACACGCTCTCAGCCTTGCCGGGCTCGTAGGTGAGCTTGTGCGAGATCCAGCGGGACGCCTCCGCGCTATTCTCGTCGGAGGTGTCGGGGGTGAAGACCGCCTGCAGCTGGGAGCCTTCGCTACCGAGCATTTCAGACCAGGTGGCGGTACCGTTCACGACCGGCAGGTCGGTCAGGAAGTAGCCGTTGTTGTACAGGGTCAGGGTGCCCTTGAGGTTCTTGTTCGCGGCGGTGAAGGTGATGTCGCTGAGCTTGTCGTCGGCATCCTTGTTCTTAGCCGGGTCGGCGTCCAGGCGGTGCGGTGCCACGGACAGCATGTACTTTGCGGCGTCCAGGTCACCGACGGGTGCCGCGTTGTAGCGGTCGACGGTGGGCACGGCGGTGGGGGTGCCGTCACCGAGCACGGGCTGCATGCCGCCAACCTGCCAGACCAGCTTCGACGGCTTGGAGCTAATGATGCGGCCGTCGGTGGAGCGCGCCACGGTGCGGTAGGTGACCACGTAGCGGCCGGGGCGGGTGAAGGTCGTGGTGTTGTGGGTGTGGCTACCCTTGTCGAGCAGCCAGGAGTGCCAGCCGGTGGAGCTGCTGGAGAGCATGCGGTACACGTCAGCGGGGGCGTCGTCCGGGTTGTAGCGGAAGAGCTCCATACGGCCGGGGCCCTCAACGGAGAGAATGTCGGTAGCGAACACGCCGTCACGGAAACGCTCGGTGGGCACCTTCGTGGAGGCACCCAGGCCAGCCCAGATGGGGTCCTGGTTGCCGTAGGTCAGGTGCGGTGCCATGTAGAGGGTCTGGCCGGGTTCGCCGAGGAACGCCAGGGAGGGCGAGTCGCCCAGGGTCATGGTGTACTGCGACTTGCCGTCCCTGGTGCTGTAGCCCTTGCCGACCCAGTTGACGGTCTTGTCCAGTTCGTAGGTGTCTGCACCGGTCTTGTAGGGGTTCGCCTCGTTCATGAGGACGAAGGTGCCGTTCTGCTCGTCCCAGTATGCCTTGGGGGCGTCAACGTGGCCCTTGGTGGTGACGATTTTGCCGTCGTCGGGGCCTGCTGCGGCGGGCAGGGAGGGGGCAGCGCCGGCGAGCGCGAGCAGCGCTGCGGCGGAAAGGAATGCGGCTGCGCGGCGGAGGGCGGGCTTGCCGCCGGGGATGAAGAGTGCGGGGGTGTGTGTGGTGACCCGTCGTTGGGTCTGCTTCTGAGAGCTCATGACAACCTTTCTCATTTTTCTATTTCCTAGGGTAGCTCTTTTGCAAATAATTGTCATTTAGAACCTAAGTGAGTATAGTGATTCTCAGAAACACGTGTGCGCCGAGGCGCGCCCAAAAACGCACACCACGTACATCCACAAAGAGAAAAACACGGCAGAGCGCACCCCGGACGCAGGGGAGAAACCGGCAACAGGCCGCCGGACCCAGCATCGGGCAAACCCCGAAAGCATCGGGCAACGCGCCAGCCAACGAGCAGTCATCCAAGGAGCCACCATGCAAGGACGCACCAAACCCCTGAGCCTACTCAGCGCAACCACCCTCGGATGCACCCTCGCACTCGGGGCACCCCTCGCCCTCCCCCAGGTCGGCACCTTCACCGCCGCACAGGCACAGGAAAACCAGACCGGCACCCAGGCAGGTACCGAGTCGCGCGCCTACGTCAACTACGAAGGTGACTACGTCATCGCGGGCGTACACACCGAAATGCTCAACGCATTCCTCGACGGCAACCAGTTCACCCTCGCCACCCTCGCAGACACCGGCCCCGGCCAGCAGGGACGCTTCAACCCCGCCCGCACCGTCTTCCACCTGCCCGACGTCGAGGATGCACACACCAACGTCGTAGCAGGCTACGACTACATTGCCCCCGAAGGCACCGACATCTTCTACATTCCCTCCACCCGCACCCGCGGCCTGCTCTACCCCGGCCTCGGTGCGGAAGGAATCCGCCCCGGCGCGCTCAAGGACAACACCATCAACCTTGAACTCGTGCGTAGCAGCGTACCCGAAGGCGGCCGCGCCGAAGTCTTCACCGAATCCGGTCGCGACAACCCGCGCGTCTTCAGCACCAACGACAAGCTCGCACCGCACACCATCACCGCTGGCGGCCACGAGCACCTCAGCTGGGCATTCACCCGCGCGGGCATCTACCAGCTGACCTTCCGCGCCACCGCAACCCTTGCCGACGGCACCCCGGTCAGCTCCGAGGCAACCTACACCATCGCCGTGGGCACTAACGCTGAGGACGGCTTCAAGCTCCTGAACGCGCAGAACGCCGCAAAGGAAGCAACCAAGGAAGCCACGAGCGAGGCAACCACTACCCCCGAGGCGAGCGCCACCGCCACCGAGAGCGCCACCAGCAGCCCCAGCGCATCTACCTCCGCAAGTGCTGAGGCGAGTGCATCTGCTGAAGCGAGTGCATCCACCGGTATTCGCCGCGTGGATGGATCCGTGAACGGTCAGAATGCCGCGCAGGTGACCGACCCGAACGGCGCGAAGGTAGCGGCAAATGGTGAGCAGGCATCCCAGGGTGGATCCGGTGTAACCGCTATCAGCGGCACCGACAACACTAATAACGGCTCCGACAAGGGTGAAAACAAGGGCGGCAACTCCCGCAGCAGCGTAAAGGGCTCCAACGCCCAGAACATCAGCGCACCCAGCAACGGCGGCGGCATTACCGGTAACGGCGTGCTGTCCTCCGGTCTGCCCGGCAGCCTGAACCAGCAGTGCATCGCCACCGAGGTTCCCGCCGAAGATGCCAAGGACTCCAAGGACGCTCAGAAGGACAACAAGCAGAGCAACCAGGCAGCCCAGGCACCGACCAGCATCCCCACCCTCGCCGTGGTCAACACCGCCGAGCACAGCGGCCGTGAAGAAGTCACCCACGGCCACTTCGACGTAGGCCCGATCCTCAACGGCGGCAACCTCACCAGCAGCGTGAAGGACGACCGCACCAGCCCCGCCCGCCATGTCTCCCCCGGCGCCCTCGAGTTCGTACTCAATGACGCCGCGAAGATCAACCTGCCCGCAGGCATGGAGAACATCGCCCCGGCGGGCACCCCCGTGCACATGATCGGCGCAACCCAGCAGCAGGGCGTGCCCTGGCTCGGCTGGAGCACCCAGGACCCCGAACTGCTCAAGCAGCTCGACGGCCCCGTCACCATGAGCCTCAACGGTTTTGAGGGCCCCGGCACGATGTCCACCTTCCTCTCCGGCAACTTCGGTTCCGCCGGTCAGCAGGTCTTCGATTCGCGTAGCGGCGGCTCCTTCCAGGTGCCCGCAAACACCCACCAGCACAGCAACTGGGTGTTCACCGCTGAGGGACGCTACACCGTGACTATCGGCTGGACTGCACGCCTGAAGAACGGCCAGCAGGTCAGCAGCGAATCGGTTCTGCACTTCACCGTCGGCAACCCCGATAACGCCCCGGCAAGCAACAACGCGCAGGGTGCGGCAGAAACCAAGCAGGACGGCGGCAACACTAACAGTGCTAACGGCGCCAACAACGGCGGCGAGAAGAGCACCGCAAAGAACCCCGTCAACGGCACCGTCGACGAAGCCACCGGCATCGTCACCAAGCCCGACGGATCCAAGGTGCGCATCGTCGGCAAGACCGCCTCCGGTGAGGATTGCGCCCTGACCAACCAGGAACTCGCCAACGCCCAGAAGGCAGCCGCGGCGGGTAAGCTGCCGAACACCGGTGTGGTCATCGACCCGTTCATGGTCAGCACCTCCATTCTGGCGCTGGCACTCGGTGCCATGATTCTGCGTTCGGCACGCCGAAAGGGCCGCAGCGGTGACACCGCATAGCGGGCATACCGACGCGCACACCTATAGTCGGCGTACCGCCCTCACCCTCGCCTCCCGTATTGCGGTGGGTGCGGGGGTGGGGGCTGGTGCCTTCGCACTGAGCGGATGCGCCAGCACCGTGAACGCTTCCCCCGACCGGATGCGCGTGGTCGCCACGACCCCGATCCTGGCGGATTTGGCACAGCAGATTGCAGGAGAGCGCGCCAGCGTGCACTCCCTGGTGCCTGCCGGTGCTGACCCGCACTCGTATGAGCCGAGCCTGCGCGATATCCGCGATGTCGCCTACGCCCGCTGTGCCCTGACGAACGGTCTGCTGCTGGAGCAGCGTAAGCTCAGCAAAATGGTTGAGGCGAACCTGCCCGCAGGCGTTGTGTCCGTGGCGGTTGCGGAGAAGATTGAGCAGTACGGCGGCAAGCTGGAAGCCATTGTTGAGGATGCCTCCCTGGACTCCATCTGGCTGGGTTTACGTGTTGAAGAGGGCGGGCAGAACGAGTCCGCCCCCGCCGATTCTTCGGATGCAGGCATGCGCTTTGAGGTGCAGAGCGTGCGGGCGCGCACCTCTACCGATTCGTCGAATGCGCAGTTGGCGGCGTTCATTACGCAGACCTTCGGCGCGGTGGAGATGCTGTGCGATTCGCATGCGCGCGGCGTGAACCTCACCCGTGAGGGGGACACCGCGATCCGCACCGGCGATATGGGTTCGCTGGAGCTTCCGTTGCAGGCGCATACGCACCTGTCGTGGGCGTTTAGTGATGCCGGTGAGTACGCCATTGAGCTGAGCGCCACCGCGGTCAATGCGCCGGAGTCGGTGCGTTCTTCGCGCGGCACCCTGTACTGCGCGGTTGGTCGTGACCCGCAACAGCTGGTGGACCGTCTGGCGAAGGAACAGAACGTTTCTGCCTCGGACATCAAGGTTCTTTCCGCAGGTCACGCCGATATTACGGCACGTACCGGCGACGGCAGGCTCGTGCTTCGCGCGGATTCCTCCCAGGGCGCCGTAGAGTACGAACTGAACCGCACCGTGGTCGCGGTCCCCTCCCGCACCCTGCAGGAGGTGCCCGCCGGCGGCAGCTACCGTTTCCTGCGGTCGGGTGCTTCGGAGCATCGCGGTCAGGTGTACCTGCTGGCGCAGGCCGTTCTGGGCAAGCACGTGCACGGCGAAATTGACCCGCACATTTGGCATTCGGTACCGAACGCGAAGGCGAGCGTGCAGGTCATCCGTGACGCGCTCATCTCCGCCGATCCGGCGGGTGCGAGCGAGTACGCGACCCGCACCGAGCAGGTCATGAAGGAGCTTGATGCCCTGGACGCTCAGCTGCGTCAGGTGTACGGGGGCCTGCCGGAGTCGGCACGCAACCTGGTCACCACGCACGACGGCTACCGCTACCTGGCGAGCACCTACGGGTTGCACATTGCCGGTTTTGTGAGTGCCAGCGCCAGCGGCGAGCCGAGCATTCAGCAGCGTCAGCGTCTGCGTCGCACGGTCGAGGATTTGAAGGTTCCAGCGATTTATCTGGACAAGTCCACGGCGATGCGTTCACCGGTTCTCACGGAGCTGGCTCGGGAGGCTCAGGTGCGTACCGGGGTGCTCTATTCGGACACCCTGGATGCGCAGGCTCCTCACTACGCGCAGATGATGCTGGCGAATGCTCACACGATTGCACTGTGCTCGGGGGCTAGTTCTGGCGGCGATTCTTCGGGTGCTAGCTGCTCGGAGGCAAGCACCTCATAACCCGGTTTTAAGCTACCCACAAGCTCATATAGCCGTATCAGCATATAGATAATCTTTCACACACCGTTTCGGTCATGATCCAAGGAAGTCCTCATGATGAACTCAACCACCCCCTCCCGTTCCTCACGTAGCCGCGCCCTGCCCGCCCTGGCTCTGGGCGCCAGCCTCATACTTGCACCCCTGGGTGTGGCACACGCGGAGACCACCCCGGCAACCGCAGAGAGCGCCTCGGCTCAGCCGGGCGACAGCAACCTCAGCCGCGGCGAGCGCGCCCTCACCCAGACCCTGTCGGCGGAGCAGCCGGTCGCATCCGGCCGCACCGAAATTTCCGCCGGCCACGTGGATATGGGTCCGCGTTTCAATAACGGCAAGTTTGAGCTCATGCTCCACGACGACCACGGTGAAACCCCCGTCTGGCGCAGCCTGGACGAGGTCATCTACCGCGGTAGCGACCAGGCAATCCTTGAAGTGCCGAACGACCCGCGCTACTCCTTCGTGGGTGCACCCGCCGGCTCTAAGGTGTACGTCATTCCGCAGACCGAAACTAAGGGCGTGATCTGGCCGGGTTGGAACACTCAGGATCCGCAGCTGGTGTCCAAGCTGAACCGCGGCGTGAACCTGACCCTGGAGCAGGTGAGCGGCCCCGGCACGTTCAGCCTGTACCTGGAGAACGGCAACTTCTCGGCACCGCAGGTGCTGTGGTCCTCGACCAAGAGTGAGCCGCAGAAGCTGTGGGTGGAGAAGAACACTCACACCCACGCGAACTGGGTGTTCACCGCCCCGGGCGAGTACCTGCTGAAGGTTACCGCGAGCGCTGAGCTGTCTGACGGTTCGACCGTGTCTGATACTCGCTACCTGAAGTTTGCGGTGGGTGACTCCGCGAGCGCCGATACCCTGTACGCGATGGAGGCGCAGGCGCGCGGTTCCTCGGGTTCGGCTTCTTCTGCTTCCTCCGATGCTTCGTCTACCTCTGCTTCTCAGACATCGGGTACTCAGGCATCCGGTTCTTCTTCTGCCGCCGCAGCGAGCGACCAGAGCGGTTACAAGGCAGAGTTCACTGTCCCCTGGGGTGCTATTGCCGCAGGCGTGGCAGCTGTGATTGCCGTGGGCGCGTTCCTTTCGTTCCGTCGCCGCTCCTCCGCGCAGCGTGAGGCACTGGATGAAGTGCGCGGTGACCGTTCGTGAGCGCGTCGGTAACAGCGGGCACTAAGTCAACGGTGAGCTCCGGGCCCGTCCTAGAGATTTCAAACCTGTACGCCGGCTACGCGCGCCGTTCCATCCTCAAGGATCTGTCCCTGACCCTGGAGCGTGGCGAGTTCGCGGGTCTGATTGGTGCTAATGGTGCCGGTAAGACCACGCTGCTGCGCACCATTTTGGGTCTGATTCGCCCGGCGTCCGGTCAGGTTCGGGTGCTGGGTGAGTCGCCGCGTGTGGCGCGTGCGCATATTGGTTATGTGCCGCAGAAGCACCAGTTCCAGTGGGATTTTCCGCTGACCGTTAAGGACACGGTGATGACCGGTCGCGTGCGTGAGATTGGGTTCTTCCGCCGCCCGGCGAAGAAGGATTGGGTGCAGGTTTTTTCGGCGATGGAACGCACCGATGTTCTGCACCTGCAGGATGCTTCCATTGCGGAGCTTTCCGGTGGTCAGCGTCAGAGGGTTCTTTTGGCGCGCGCTTTGGCGGCGAACCCCTCCCTGCTGCTGCTGGATGAGCCGTTTACGGGCGTGGACGCGCCGACTCAGACCACTCTGACTCGCCTGTACCGTGAGTTGGCGGGTGAGGGTATCACGATTCTGATGTCTACGCACGACATGCTGGCGGCGCGTGAGTCCTGCTCGCGTCTGTGCGGTGTGCGCGGCAATATTCACCTGGATGGTCCGGCGGACTCCTTTAGCTTGGAGCAGCTGCATACGTGGTTGCACGGTCACGATATTGAGGAGGCGCAGGGTCACGCCCGCACGGGCTTCACCTGTGCCGGTGGTGCGTTGGATGAGTACGGCCACGAGCTGCCCGATTCCTGCGCTTCTGATCATTCTCTCTCCCCCGCCCATACTGCTTCTACCGGGGGTGCCCGTTGATTACTCCTATCGATTTTCTTGCCGACCTGTTCAACCCGTCTCTGGCGTTCCTTCCGCGCGCCCTGGCGGCGGTACTGCTCGCGTCGGTGGTCACCGGCGTGGTGGGCTGTCACGTGCTGATGCGCGGCATGGTCTTCATTGGCGATGCGGTGGCGCACTCGGTGTTCCCGGGCCTTGCGGTAGCGTTCGTGCTGGGCGGCAACCTGATGGTGGGCGGCCTGACCGCGGGCGTGGTGACGGCTATTCTGGTGGCTATTTTTAGCCAGAATCAGCGGTTGCGCGAGGATTCGGTCATCGGCATTTTCTTTGCCGCCTCTTTTGCGCTGGGTATTGTAATTATTTCGTTGGCGCCGGGCTATTCGGGGTCGGTGCAGGATTTCTTGTTCGGCTCGATTGTGGGTGTTTCGAATGAGGACATTACCCAGGCGGCGATTATGGGTGCCGTTATTCTGCTGGTGCTGTGGCTGTTCCACCGCCAGATCGTGACGGTCAGCCTGGACCGTGAGAGTGCCCGCGCGATGGGCCTGCCGGTGCTTGCACTGGATATTGTGCTGTACGTTCTGGTGACCATTTCTGTGGTGCTGGGTCTGCAGACGCTCGGTAATGTGCTGGTGTTGGCGCTTCTGGTGATTCCGGCGTCGGCAGCCCGCCTGGCGTGCCGCCGTCTGGGGTCGATGATGGTGTTCTCGCCGGTGTTTGGCGGTATCT
>FUFK010039985.1_pt1 | contig 72102 bp, 62 predicted proteins | sample 1021851 | NCBI WGS metagenome assembly FUFK01 (sample SAMEA51879418, study PRJEB19060) | metagenome | reverse complement strand
AAAAAGAATAAAGTGGATTTTAATGGAAGGCTTTGGAAGTGTTAATGGCGGAAAGGGAGGGATTCGAACCCCCGGTACGGTTGCCCGCACACGTGATTTCCAGTCACGCACCTTCGGCCACTCGGTCACCTTTCCGGGATTGAATAGGGTTTTCAGCGAAACCCTGAGGGCATTTGAGTATCTTCAATGTGCTTTGATTCTGCAAGTTTTTATGAATTCCGCCAATCAAGTTTGATTCTTTTGGAAAGATCGTTGGAGGCTTCAATGCAAAGGGATCAACTTGTGATGCCTANGNTGANGAAGTATAGTTTCACTTCATTCAATTGAAGTATAAAAAAGTTTATGAATCTCTTTACGTATCCTCATACAGTCACCACCCTTTTCAAGCTGAGTTTCAAACTCTTCCAAAAAAACTTATTGGGGATGTTGATGCTGACGGTGGTTTTACTGGCTCCGTCTTTGGTTGTAGGATTAGCGCAATGGTTTGAGACCGAGAGTGTTGTATTTTTCATATCAATGCGTGTGCTTGAATCCGCCATGGCACTTGGGATGATTGCAGTCGCCCATGGAAGCATTTTCCCAATATCCGGAATTTTGAGAAGTTTTGGCGGTCCTTTGCTTTTTGGAGCCATTCATGTTGCCATCCTGCAATATCTGCTTTTTGTCATAGGGGTGATGGGATTAACCGTGATGCCTTTCCCTTTTAATATCATCATTGTCGTCCTATGGCTTTCGTCATTGTTTTATTTTTGCCTGGCCCAACCGGTTTTCATTTTGGAAGGAAGACGGGGGATGCAGGCGATGATTCGAAGTTTCCAACTGGTGCGCGCAAAGTTCGGCAGGGTTTTCATCATCGTCGTCTTGAGCATGCTGATTCAGTTTTCCATTTTCGCCCTCCTCTTCCGCCTTTTTCTCCCGGAACTGGATCTGCTTTCCGCGGAAGACACAGAACAGATCCAGATTCAAATCGCTGCAATCCTCGAAAATGAAGGAGTTCACCGGGCAATGCGCCTCTCACAGTATCTGACCGCATTGGCATTTTTCCCCTTTGCCTCATTGCTGACAGTGCTCTTGTATTTTGATCTGGTGAATCAGGAAGGCCAGGTAAACTCCGATCATTTTTCCAAGCTGGCGACCCAGTTTTTTGGAATCGGTTCCGAGAATTCGAATCGACCCGAAACGCCTCCCCAGGATTGATCCTTTTTCATTTTCCGGTTCGAGATGAAAATCAAAAGCGCCGGGCTTTTAGAAAGTGCGGCTGGAGCAAATCAATTCCCGGACCTGGTCATGCCGGAAATTGCTTTTGCCGGGCGATCGAATGTTGGCAAATCAACCCTGATTAATTCTCTTCTGACCCGCAAAAAACTGGTCAAAACCAGCTCCACTCCGGGCAAAACAAGGTTGATNAATTTTTTCCTGATCAACGAAATTTTTTGTTTGGTCGATCTGCCGGGTTATGGATTTGCCAAAGTCCCTGCGGAGATGCGGGAAAGTTGGAGAAAACTGATCGAAACCTACCTTAGCAGAAGAGACAATCTAAGAGGAGTGGTGTTGATCATCGACATCCGGCACGGACCAACTGCCCAGGACCGGCAATTAAAAAGCTGGCTGGATTTTCACCAGAGACCGATGCTGGTGGTTGCCAGCAAATCGGACAAACTCAGCCGCGGCAAATGCGCATCACAACTGCAAAAAATTAAAAAGGATTTGGAACTGACCCAGTTACCCTTGCCCCATTCCAGCCTGAACAAAGAGGGAAGGGGGCAAATCTGGAAGGCTCTGGATGGATGGCTGTCTTCAGCTTAAAGAAGCCTTAAGATTGACGTGAACTGATTATCTTTATCTAACTCAAGCCTTCCCGTTGACCAATTCGGTCTGAGCGAAAAAATAGGCGATTTCGATTGCAGCGTTTTCCAGACTGTCAGACCCATGAACCGTGTTTTCCCCAATGCTTTGAGCAAAGTCCTTGCGGATGGTTCCTTCTGCTGCTTCAGCGGGATTGGTCGCTCCCATGATTTCACGGTGATAAGCAACCGCGTTTTCTCCCTCAAGTACACTGACCACAACCGGTCCGGAACACATGAAAGTCGTGAGTTCCTCAAAAAATGGACGTTCACGGTGGACCGCATAAAATCCTTCGGCTTCACGTTTGGAAAGGTGAAGCATGCGAGTGGCTACAATCCTGAGACCCTTTTGTTCAAAACGTCCCAGAATTTCTCCGACCAGATTTCGCTTAACCCCGTCAGGTTTGATGATGGATAGGGTTTGTTCCAATGCCATAATGGTGTTTCCTTTTTAGGTTATTAAGTAAGAGATTCAAATGAATCATGCATGGAAAATCAGGATGAGCTTTCCATGGTGCAAAAATTTCTGAGCAAGTCCAAACCTGCCTGCTGACTTTTTTCCGGATGGAATTGAACCCCCCAGAGATTGTCCCGATGTACCACCGAGGCAAATTCATGCCCGTAATCGGTAATCCCCAAAACCATGTCTCCGGTTTCTGGTTCCATAAAGTATGAATGAACAAAATAGAAATAACTGGATGAACGGAGCTTCTTGAAAATCTGATCCTTTTGCTGGAATTGGACCTGATTCCAACCAATTTGTGGTACTTTTAGAGAATGCTGGAACCTCCGCACTTTTCCGGGAATCCAACCCAGTCCCCGGCATTTCCCGTCTTCACTACTTTCTTCCAGTAAAAGCTGCGCCCCGAGGCAGATACCAAGCAGAGGCATGCCACTCTCGACTTTCTCCTGAAGGCGTTTGAACATTCCGGAACCCCGCAAGTGTTCCATTGCAGGGGCAAAGGCCCCTACTCCTGGAAGCAGCATTCGACTGCAAGATTCAAGTTCATCCGAATTCTGGACGATGCAGTTTTCCAGTCCGAGATGATCGATGGCATTTTTTAGGTTGAGCAGATTGCCGACTCCGTAATCAAAAATGCCGATCATGGTTTGACTGGATCAGAGAGTCCCTTTGGTGGAACTCACTCCCATCCTCCTTGGGTCCAACGTAACCGCATCCGAAAAAGCCCTGGCAAAGGCTTTGAAAAGCCCCTCACACTTATGATGATCGTTACTGCCGTAAAGGATACTGAGATGCAGAGTTAAACCGCAGTTGAAAGCCAGGGACTTGAAGAAATGGGGAATCATCTGGGTATCCAGGTCTCCAAGATTGTACCTTCCGAATTCTCCGTTGAAGACGAAATCAGGTCTGCCAGAACAGTCAAGTACCGCCCGCAGCAGAGCTTCATCCATCGGGATGTAGGCATGGCCATAACGTCGAATTCCCTTTTTTTCACCCAGGGCTTCCTTCAGGGCCTGGCCAAGTGCAATTCCAATGTCTTCGGTGGTGTGATGACTGTCGATGTGAAGGTCCCCCTCGCAGGAAACCTCGAGGTCCATGAGCCCGTGAAACGCCAATTGATCCAGCATATGATCAAGAAAACCGATTCCGGTATTGGTTTCACTTGTTCCTTCACCATCCAGGTTCAGTTTGACCCTNACCAGGGTTTCCCGGGTTTTACGTTCGATACTGGCAGTTCTAGACTGGGACATTTTTCAAAAGGAATAAAATAGTCTTGCCGCGGCGTGGAAAAACAAATCCGTAGCATTTCCAGGAACATCATGGTCATCAAAACTGAAAGCCGTACCGGGATTGAACAGATTCACATCAAATTCCATCACGGCATGGATGGCAATCGGGAAAGAAAGAGTGTTGTTGAGTTCCATGCCAATGTCTTTCGAAGGAATGTCAAATGAATTGTACACATCCTTCATTCTTTTTAACTGGTAGAGACCTCCTCGATAAAGCAATTCGGAATCCGGAACATCATACTGGTAGCGAAGCCCGATCATACTGGTGTTGTTGATCGAATGGCCAAGTCCGGTTCCACTATTGAGTTCCGTGCTTCCGCCGTTGAAATAAAATTGGGTTCCTTTGTATGTTCCGGGCATGATCTCATAAAAACCTGAAAGATCCCTTTTATAGTTCAACCCTTCTTTGTTCGGATCCTGGATTTCNTCGTCNCCNCNGGCCATCATCGCAATCAGCCCGTAACGGTGTTCTCCGGAAATAAAACTCATTTCCAGTTCTCCGGCCACACCATTTACTTTGGATGAATGATGATAACCTGATTCATCATAAACATAATGCCTGCGCTTGCCGGATGAACCAATCATGTCTCCATAAATTTCGATTGAAGGGGTTTCGTAAACGAGGCGGATTCCCCAGTATTCATATTCATGGGAGAAAAAATAAACCGGTTTACAATCACTATTGACTGCATAATCGGAAACTTCAGAACGGCAATCTGTTCCTGANTTGAAGGGAGTTGATAATCCTTCCAAATTCGATAGGGTGCTTGAAGAAAGTTTCTTNAGGGGAACATTGTTGCGGCCAAGGGGNATATCACTTTCTGTGTATTTAATCCTGAAGATTTCCGTCCTGAAAACATCGAGAGCTTTACCCTGACTGTCCCGGTCATTCCAGAAGGCATAATCAAGGGAGAGGAAATAGATCCAGTCACTCAGNCGGCTTGAAAGCTTGGCTGCACCAAACTCATAACACCATGTTCCAACCGTNCAGAGTTGGGTGAATCCGCTCACAACNCCGGAAAATACTTTTCCCCGTCGGTCCCCGATGTTGANTTCCTGTTTTCCAATCCTGGTCCTGTCCCGGGGGTGAGTATTGAGTTCCAGAAACGCCTGCCTTGCACCAATATTCACCTGCTGGGATTCTGGATCCCAAACCCGGTCGCTTCGACTGCTCCGCAAATCTGAAAGATAAAGTGCGTCCTGTTCTGTGGAAAGTTCCAGATTGATGGAAACAGTTCGGTGAACATTGGACCTGAGGGTGAATCGAATATCCTGGTCGTAAGAAAATGCCGCAGGCGAAGTGGCGCCAACGGGTGATTCAGGGAGTTGAGAACTATTGATCCAATTGCTGCGGAACCGATAATCTCCAGAAAGTTGTACTCCCTGTGAAAACAAAAGTCTCTCCTCACGCTCAACTGCATCTCCACGTTCCAACGGGATGAAGTTGGTCTGGGCCATCAAGATCGAGACGGTTCCCAGCAACCATCCAATGGCCAGGAAAATGCTCCTTTTTATCATGAATCTGAACTGTGAAAAGACTTGGGAAACAGGTCGGTTGGATTAAAACTTAAATTTTTGAAAACCCCTTATAATAAAATATTTTCAAAACCCTTCAAGATNTATTCTGACTGCAGAATNGGAGGCATNGATTTCAAGAACTCGTTACTTCAAATGATTTTTTCGTTTTCCTCTCCCAAACGAAAGCGCTTGAAACCATCCAGGTACTTTAAACCTTCTTCATAAGTTTCCGGAAGAACCTGATTTATTTTGAGGCTGTTTCCAGCTTTATCGAGGACAGTGAAAGTGAAGTAGGAGACATTGGTGACCTCGGTGATACCACTTGCCGGATCGATCACTTCGACAGTCACTTCAACCATCAAAGCTCTGGNACTGGTGTAGATCACCTGNCCGGTGAAAGAGAGAATCGACCCTATTTCCACAGGCTCATAAAAATACATATGATCGACGCTGAGGAAATGAGGACGGTGCCCNCAAAAAAGGTAAGTGATGTTCCAGGCTAACTCAAAGGCCTCACGCATCAGGTAGCCGCCAAAAATCTTGTTGTGGATGTTCCTGAATTGGGGGTGCATCAGGCGGGTTGACTGACGCAATGTTTCTGCCATGGAAACTCCCTTGAGTGTTCCTTCACGAATCTCTAGAAAAAGTGAGTGCAGCAACTTACTTTCCTGCTCGTCGGGGGCAACCGTCAAAATATTGTAACGGGACATCTCCCTGCGCAAACGCTGGCGTTCCTGTCCTTCTTTAAAACGNCTCTGTTCCTCCCGGGTTTTTGGTGTCAAAGGATTCACCTCTTCGGCCCGGCCTTCTCTTCGGGAGACCATGATGAAAAATGCCCGAGCGACACGTTTCCAGTCATTTTCAGACTTGGTCGAGATGCGGATTCCTACTTCCATGGAACTTCTACCAACCCAGTTGACACTGGCCAGTAATTGCAGGTCGGAGTGACTCGGCAAAGAGCCAGTCAGATCAATACGGTCACATGCGGCGGTGACAATTCCCAACCCTCTCTCCCAGCCCTGGGCATGGGCATAAGCAACCTTCCCCGCCACCAGATCCAGGTCTTCTAATAACTTCCCGATACGAAGACCACCAAAAAAATTGATGTATTCTTCACGAAGTTTGAGGTCGGATTCGAAGGGATAAATTTTTTCAAAACAAGACTCTCCAGGACTCCTTTCCTGAAGAGGAGCGTGTTCCAGTTCTGTTGTCATCTGAGGAACGGTTCGAGCCTCGGAAGGAACTTCACTCACAGGGATTCATTTGCGGGGTTGTTCGTCCGCTGCGCAGCGGAATCCGATCTGGAAGGAACGTACCCAAGGAGCAAAAGCATAGCGTCTTGAGGGACGAAGGCCTTCTCGACTCGCTGCTCCGTTTTCTCCTCCCCAGGCTCCTCCACGAACAACCCGGAGGGGATATTCAGGATTTGATGCCGTTTCTGGTCCTTTGGGACTCACAGCCTGATGAAAAGATGCATTGTACTCAGGCAGGTAAAAGTCACTGACCCATTCCATCACGTTTCCACGCATATCATACAATCCCCATGCACTTGGTTTTTTGGAAGCAACCTTCTGGGGTCCATACAATCCGAGGTTTACAGTATTTTCTTCGAACCAGGCCACTAACGTGAGATTTTCGGAGTCAATTCGCTGTGGATCACGATTAATGTTTCCAGCCTTGGCAGTGTACTCCCATTCTGCTTCGCTGGGCAGGCGCTTGCCTTGGGAAAGACAGTATTGGTTGGCATTATGCCAGTCAACATAGACTACAGGCTGGTCAGGAGAATGAGTGTCAAACCCTCCATGCCCGCGTTCACATTTTTCACAAAGAAGATANTCANTGTTGGTCACCTCGTGNTCATCCATAAAAAAGGAGTTGATGAATACCAGGTGATCCGGTTGTTCATCTGNGCGTCCGCCGNGGTTTCCCATCACGAATTCTCCTTCAGGAATTCGGACCATCCCCTCTGGTGGAGGCGGAAGAGGCGGTGGACTTATGAATTCCGGCAAAATCATACTGAAAAATCCTCTCTGATTTTGCTCAAANGATGGCTGGTTCTTTATTTCATGATCACTTTTATATTGAAGAGGATCTTGGATGCCAGCATTCGGGGAAAATTCATCGAAACGGTCTTGAAATTCTGGAGGATTCTTTTTTTCAGAAATAGAAGGTTTTTGCGGAGGAGATACTGGGGCAACGGATTGNTCTAAAAATAGTATCCCCGCTTGAGGAAAGGTAACATTGCTCTGCCAGAGAATTTTTTCACTNACCATATCGTAAAGTTCCAACCGTAGCTGAAGCTCCTGATTTTCCAAGGTTTCATGAGTTCCGCTAATCATCCAATCTGCTTCCGCCTGGCCAGCCAAGTCTTCCGACAGCGGTTCCCTGAAACTTCCAGGATAATTTTCATTCCATTCGATTCTAAGCTGAATCAGTTCAAAATGAGGAACAACCTGGTCTGGCATTTCAATCGAGAGGGACTCATTCAATGCATTTTCCAGCATTTCTGAAGTAGAATCCCTTTTAAGGCTTTGGTGGTTGGGGATGTCAGTTAAGGCAATCCTGGGATTGTCATAACGAGTATCCTGGGAAAGTCCCTTGATTTCCGAGGAAATCACCCGAAAGGCTTCATCCCTGGAGGGATACCTTATGGTGAGCGGAGAGACTGCTTCTGCAGTGACTGCCAAAAAAAGNANGAATGCAGAATGAAGAACATAACTCTGCAAAATTTTGCTTATCCTTGAACCCATCTCATAATTTAATTGAGGGAAGGATTCTCCAAAGTCTGGCGAATCAGGTGGAGACATTTTTCTCCTCCGAAAAAATCGAGCATCGCAGGTAATTCTGGGCCACTGACNTCCCGGGTAATGGCACAACGAAGCGGCATCCANAGACCACGNCCCTTGATCCCCGTGGCTTTTTGCACTGATTTCACCAATTGCCCAAGATTTTCCGAAGTCANTTGATCTAGATTTTCCGCTTGTTGGAGGAACTCTTTCAAGACCGTCTTTGAATTTTCTTCTTTCAAAACCTCAATCGCCTGAAGATCTTTGATTTCAGGATTTTCTTCNAAAAAAAGTCCTAATTTCTGGTTTAGGTCNGAAAGGGTCACTAAGCGAGTTTTNAGNATTTCTGCAGCCTGCCTGATTTTTCCNGNATCCTGATNATGGTAATCCCCTTTCTGGATCACATCATCAATCATTCTGAAATATTCCTCTTCCGGCAACTTCAGCAGGTACTGCTGATTCATCCAATTCAGTTTTTCACGGTCAAAAACTGCTCCCGACTTGGACACCCTCTCAAAACGGAATTCATCCACCATTTCCNCCAGACTCAANACCTCCCGGTCATCACCGGGATTCCAACCCAGTAGGGCAATGAAATTCAGCAATGCCTGAGGCAGATAACCTCTNTCGCGGAATTCTTCTACGGAAACNGCACCATGGCGTTTGCTGAGTTTTGCCCGTTCCTCATTTAGGATCAAAGGAAGGTGGATGAATTCAGGCGGTTCCCAACCAAAATAACGGTAAAGCAAAAGGTGTTTAGGAAAAGAAGGAAGCCATTCCTCNCCTCTGACAACATGACTGATCTGCATCAAATGATCATCAACCACCACAGCCAGATGATAGGTTGGGAATCCATCGCTTTTCAGGATTACCTGGTCTTCGACTTGAGTACTCTCGATTGCTACGGTTCCACGAACCAGGTCATTCAACCGGAAGGTTTCCTGGTTCTCAGGAATCTTCATGCGGATGACATGCTTTTCACCTGATTGGATTTTTGTNTCAACCTCTTTTTTTTGCAGCTTTCTACAATGATTGTCGTATCTTGGTGTCAGCCCTTCAGAACGCTGGAAAGTTTTGAGTTTTTCCAGTCTTTCCTCACTGCAGAAACAGGGATAGGCGTCTCCNTGTTCCAAAAGTCGGTCTACATGATCGNGGTATATCTCAAGTCGTTCGGACTGNCGATAAGGTCCAAAATCACCACCAATTCCCGGCCCCTCATCGATATCNAATCCCGNCCATTCCAGCATCTNCAGCAAGTTCNATTCTGCTGCTTCAACCAGTCGGTTNCGATCCGTGTCTTCGAGACGGAAGATAAAACTTCCTTGGTTTTGCCTAGCGAAAAGCCAGCTAAANAGTGCCGTCCGTAAACCGCCGATGTGAAGAAATCCAGTAGGACTTGGTGCAAATCTTAAACGAACCATCACGATTTTTTTGAAATGGGAAAGGAGGTCAAAAATCTAAGGAGAATTGGGATGTGCATCAAATTCTGATCAGCCAGCCTCAAAACGTCTCATCCGGATGTTTAGCAAAAGTCCGATTCCAAACATCATCGAAATCATTGAAGAACCGCCGTAGCTGAAAAAAGGAAGTGGAACTCCGACAACAGGCATCAAACCTAGGGTCATCCCGATGTTGATCAAAACATGTGAAGTAATGATGGCAACCACTCCAACCGTTTGGATCATGCTGACCCGATTTTTGCTTTTGTACAATCCTCCAATCGCCCAGAGAGTGAGGACCAAAAAGAGAATCAGGACCGTCATAGACCCCATGAAGCCCCATTCTTCAGAAAATACTGAAAAGATAAAATCGGTATGGTCCGCAGGCAGGAAATTGAGNTGGCCTTGTGTCCCATTTCCGTATCCTTTGCCCCAGAATTCCCCACTGCCTACAGCAATCTTGGATTGGATTACATGATATCCAGTTCCTAATGGATCCCGGTCAGGATTGAGAAAAGTCAGAATTCTTTCCTGCTGATAGGGTTTGAGCAGGTAAATCCAAACCAAAGGAAGTGAAACCAAAATCAATCCGGTTACCGAAAGGATCGTCCTAAAACGAATGCCCATCATAAATACGATCGGTGCAAAGATCACAATCAATAACAAAGCCGTACCCAGATCAGGCTGACGNATGATTAACACCACAGGAATCAGCATCAATAGAGTCGGCCAAGCCATCCAGATCCATCCCTGTTGAAGAAAACGATTGTCTTCCCGAAAATAATGGGAAACCGCTAGCACCAGAGTAAATTTACTGAATTCAGAAGGCTGGATAAAAAATGGGCCAATCTTAAGCCACCGCTGAACACTGGTCCCAGGACCTCCTGTTCCATAAAAAAGTACCAAAACCAAGAGCAGGATGACCAAAAGATGAAGGATGAATCCCAATCTTGCCCAGTCCCGGTAATGNATGAATTGGGTCAAAAGGGCCAATCCAATCCCGGCAATGAACCAATAGCTCTGACGAACCAGATATGCCTCCTTAGCTACAGACCCTCCCGCAACCGAAGACATGGCAATGAATCCTAATAAACAAAGCAGTAAAACCAGGAAACAGAGGAACCAATCTATATTAATCAGCAATCTTCGGTCAAACACGTCTTTTGAGAGATACTGTTAAAGAAGGAAAGCACTATGTATGATGAGTGTCCAAACTTTAAGAAAACAAGCCAAAAGCTAGTCACCAATCAACATTTTCAAAAGAATTAAATGAAAGTTTCAGAAGATTATTTTTACAAAAATGAGAAGGCACAGCATTAGCCAAATTATTGTTGAATCCAGGAAAGATTAAATGAAGTTTCTATGCAGAAATCCAAAGGATTTTTTCAAAATCTCAAGGGATGACGAATACTCTCTAAGAGAATTCCCTGGAAAAGCATTGATTGGGGTTCTGTTTCAGAAAGATGAAATCTATCAACAATTTCTGAGGCATCTTGAAACAATTGAAGTTGAGATCGAATTAGAATCTGAGATCTACAAATTTGACTCAACCGATTATTATCAAGAGGAAATGGGTTCAGGACTTTATCGGANCTTTCTTTCACTNAAAGGGCTTTACCCTGTTGAACAATCGGTATCATTAAAAAATGAAACAAATTCATGGGAAAATGAGTGGAAAGAAGCAGGAAAAAGAACCCTGAATCTTGACCCGGGATATTTGGATCTTCACAAAGTGGTGCTTTTGTCAGGCAAAGAAGGACCCCAGAAAATTTACCTTGGAGGTGGAATCTGGGCAGATCTCAATCTGATTCGTAAGGCGGGGAGGTTTGAAGCTTTNCCCTGGACCTTTCCGGATCTGCGTGAAAGTCGTTATCACTCTTTTTTCGAAAGGGTCCGCGAGAATCTCAAGTTGGACTTAAAATCAATCCGGAAAGATTGATCATTCACAGAGGACNTCAGAAATCGATTCAATCATGTACATNCAGTTTTTTGATGGTTTATTTTTTTGTGGTTCCATCCATTCATTCGAATCTGGTTTGTTACTTTGATTCTGGAAGAAAAACCTTTTCTGGTGGTGGTCACTGGCCCCACTTCAAGTGGTAAAAGCAGTCTTGCAATATGGCTGGCAGAACAGTTGGATGGAGAACTGATTTGCTGTGATTCCATGCAGGTGTATCGCGGTATGGATATTGGCACTGCGAAGCCTACAGAAACCGAACGGAACCGGGTTTCTCACCATCTTTTTGATCTGGTAAATCCTGATGAAACCTATTCCGTGGGACGGTTTGTTCGTGAATCGGAAGAAGTCATTAAAAAGCTGAAACTAAGGAAAAAGATCCCCATTTTGGTTGGCGGAACCGGAATGTATTTACGTTCACTGCTCTTCGGTTTAAGCGAAATCCCCGAGGTCTCTTCCAACATCAAACTTCAGGTAAAAAAATGGCAGAAAGAGGAGGGAACACCTGCGTGCTGGCAGAAGNTGAAAGAAGTTGATCCGGAAGGAGCAGAAAAATTACATCCCAACGATACGTCGAGAATCATGCGTGCACTTGAAGTGGTGATTTCGAGCGGCCAGCCTATTTCCAGTTTTCAGGATAATGATAATTCAAATGCCCAAAGATATCCTTTTTACGGAATGATATGCGACCGTCCGAGACAAGAACTCTATGATAGAATCAACCGGAAAACTCTAGAAATGATGGATCAGGGCTGGATCGATGAAGTCCGAAAATTGATGGCCCAATACCCTGAAAACCTGAAACCTTTTCAGTCCATTGGATATCGGGAGATTATCCAGTTTCTGAGAGGGGAACTGGAATCATCCGATCTGGTACCGCTGATCCAACAACGGACTCGGCAGTATGCCAAAAGGCAATTAACATGGTTCCGCAAGGAAAACCACCTGGTATGGAGCCACCCCGACAAGAAAGAGCAGATTCTCAAAGAATGCATGGTTTGCCTTGAAAAGATAGGTCAAAACCAAGCATAGTCTTGGCTAAATCTAAGCTTTAACTTTTAGGAGTTGCAGTGAAAAACTACAGCATCGATCGTCAGAACTACAGAATCTTTAAATCCGAAAAATCTTCTGATTCACCCTTTGTTCATTTTTTTTGGGGAAAGTTCGATTTCCGGCTAAGTTTTGAAATAAATTCTGATTCCTCTACCGACAAAGATTCCAAACTCCTCTTCAGCGGCCAAGGGAAGCAGTTCCAATCAGGAACCCTTGAACTTCTCCACCATCACAAATGGTACCAATACGTCAAGCCAACTGCCCATGGTCTGGTTTTGGAGGAGACTCTTTGGGAAAAGGATGGGGAGAAACACTATGCAGAATTTCCCCGCGATCTTTACCGGGTTTGCCGAGATTTTTGTGCAGAAGAACTGGAATTAAAACCCTTGGCACCAATTTCGGCAACAGAATAATTCTTCCAGATTCATCTCCATTCTGGGGTTCAAATTCAAAATGAAATCCGCTTTTCTCTTCAATGGGACGTGTTATGGGTAAAGTTTTCATCCAGACCTATGGCTGCCAGATGAACGAGTATGACACGGACAAAATGTTCGAATTGCTCGGAACCCAAAATTACACTCCTGCCTCGACGATGGATGAAGCGGACCTGGTCCTCCTCAACACCTGTTCGGTGAGGGATAAAGCCGAGCAGAAAGTGTATAGCGAATTGGGCAGGATGCGTCGCCTGAAGAAACAGAATCCAAATGTGAAAATCGGAGTCGGAGGATGTGTTGCCCAACAGGAGGGAGTAAAAATTCTAAAACGAGCCGAAAACGTTGATTTCGTTTTCGGAACAGACAATCTTTTTGAACTTCCTGAGATTTTAAAAGAGACCGAAAAAGGGGCACGCCCGGTTCAAATCAATCGCCTGGCTCCAAGACAAAAAGTCAGGGATTTCATCCCTGACTTTTCCACATCCGCATCAAATCTCCCCGCCCTCAAGGCTCATCTTGCAATCACCAAAGGCTGCAACAATTACTGTTCCTTCTGTGTTGTCCCTCTGACAAGGGGCACCGAAGTTAGCCGAAGCCCNCAGAATATCCTGGAAGAAGCAACCCGGCTATGTGACAACGGGACAAGGGAAATCTGCCTGCTGGGACAAAATGTAAATTCATATCACGCCAATGGAGTCGATTTTGTGGAATTGCTCCAACAGTTGGATGGTATTAAAAACCTGGAACGCATCCGCTTCACATCACCGCATCCTAAAGATTTTCATCCCAAATTGGCCGATGCAATGGCGTCTCTGCCAAGTGTTTGTGAACAATTGCACCTTCCTTTGCAATCCGGATCCAATGAAGTTTTAAAAAGAATGCGACGTTGGTATACGACTCAAACTTATTTGGAGAAGGTAGAAATGTTCCGCAGCAGGATGCCGGAGGGAACCATCAGTACGGATTTAATTGTGGGATATCCTGGTGAAACCGAAGAGGATTTTCAGAAAACTCTGGAAATGATGCAAGAGGTCAGATTTGATCTGATTTATGCATTCAAGTTCTCCATCAGACCTGGAACCCGTGCCGCAGAGGAGGAAAATCAGTTGAGTGACCAGATCAAATCCGAAAGGCTGAGGATCCTCCTGGAAACCCACGAAGGTATTCTCAGAGAAAAACAGGAATTTTTGGTAGGAAGCCGCCAGGAAGTTCTTGTTGAGGGACCCCATCCCAGAGAAACCGGAAACATGAGCGGACGGACCAGGGGAAATCACTCCGTGATGGTTCGTGGAACCGAAGGCCTTTCAGGCAGTCTTCTTCCTGTCAAAATCACCGGGTTCCGAACATACCTTCTTGAAGCAGAAGCGGCCTGAATAAAAAATAAGACTTCTAGAGTTTTCTCTTAATCCTGCATTTCAGGATTGCTGCGCACTCTGGGGAAGGGTGGAGTTCGTGCTGGAAGCTTTCGATTGCAGAGATCATGGTCGCGGTAATTGACAACACGGCGCAATGGAGGTTCGGACGCGGTGAACACACAACTGTCTCCCTGGTTTTCCCAATGTTTTGTGGTACATCCTGATGCAAATAAAAGACAGAGCACCAGCAATGTACAATAACGGTAAATTCGGAAAATCGTGTTGTCTAAATTCACTGAATTAGATGTCAACAAATATCCATCATCGTATTAAAGTCATACCGGATGGGAGCAAAGGGGGTGCCATCCTGTCGGCTCAATCCCTCTGAAATTGCCCAGTGAATCGCATTGGTGTGGGCATGTCCCGATTACATGAATCGGGAGAAGCCGTCCATGAAGCCCTGAAGCAGGCTTTTCAACAATCCGGACTCGCTCAAGCGGATTGGCTGCTCGTGTTCATTACTCCTCAGCATATTGCTCAGTCGGCTAGAATTTATGATACCCTCCAAAAAGAAAGCGGGACTCAATTTATTTCAGGATGCAGTGGTTTGGGAGTCTTGTCGGAACAGGGNGAAATCTTCAATGAACCCGGAATGGTGGTGATGGTCGGACAGACTCCAGACCTTGAAGTCATCGCGACCTGTAAATTCCAGGAACTTGAAGACAGTGCCGGGGTCAACCAACAAATCAAGGAGGAACTTGAACGCTTTGCGGGAGAAAACCCCTTGTTCCTGTTTTTCCCGGATGTCTATCAGCATCAGCCCTATAATTTTATCAACATGCTGAATTATGTCCAATCAGACCCAATGGTTTTTGGAGCGGGGTCCTGTGATGATGGATCAGGCAGGATTTCCGTTCAATTCGGTGCCGAGGGGGTTGTGGTCAATGGTGCTGGAGGCATGGGTTTCAAGGGGGTTCCTGAGTTTACAGCAGGAGTGACCCAATCCTGTAAGACGATTGGTGACCCGATGTTCGTGACCGATTTTGAGGATGATTTAGTCCTCACNCTGGATGGAACTCCAGCCTTGGAAGTTTTCAGCAGGGTGGCTTCAGAACTCGAATTCGACAATCTTGAGAATGCTGCCAGACAATTGTTGATCAGTTTCCCACTTGACCCTGAAGAGCCAAAATTTGAAGGGGAATCTTCGATGGTCAGGCATCTGACCGGAATCGATGTGGCACGACAGGGGCTTCAGGTTTCCCAAATTGTTGAGAAGGGAACCGTGGTATCTTTTGCCTATCGAAGTGCGNTCAGTGCCAGGGACGACCTGAATGCAATGTTGAAGAGGATGAAAAAGGAAAAACCGCCCAGTTTTGGAATTTATTTTAATTGTGCTGCGAGGGGGGAAGCCTTATATGGAAAATCGGATGTGGACATCCAACTGATCCATGAGCAATTGGGAGATTTCCCATTGGCTGGAATGTTTGGAGGTTATGAAATGGCGAAGGTTCCCAGGGGCCTTCAACTNTATACCTATACTGGTGTGCTCGTTTTGATATATCTGGAATGATTTAGAAATGATTGCACACACTAATTAGATGGTCCGTGAAACGAATGAATAAATCCAAAATCCTTTTTGCTTGGGGGAGTTTTTCGAAGCAAATCGATTTCNTTTTTCCAGTTTTGATTTTGTTTGTTGCTGGCTGCGGCTATTCCATCATGGGAGGAAATCCCCCACTTCCTATGGAGGCAAAATCGATTGGAATACAACCTGTGGAAAATCACACCTTTGTTGCTGGACTGGATACGAAAACCAATGCAGCAATCAAAAACCCTGCTCGAAACCAATGCATCGGTTGAAATCGTCCCTGCAGCAAAGGCAGACCTGCAACTGACGATCTCCCTGAACGAAATCAGAAGTAAAACAAGCGGGCTTGACTCCCTTCAGAGTGCGGGAGGAGTGGTGTTTTATCTTAGTGGAAGCGTTGAATTGAACCAACGTGTCGATGGAGAAATGATTTGGAGAGAAAAAAACCTGTCAGTCGAGNTTGCAGAAGGGAATTCAAACGGTTTAGCAGCTAATTCACTTGAACTGAGCCAGGAACACCTGGATGAACTGAGTCAACTTTTTGCCGAAAAAATCTACCATCGCCTTTTCCTCGAATTCTAACTGATTTCCTAATCCTCTTTTAAACATGGGTTAGCGCTTAAAATTCGGGGAAACCTGATAAAGGAGAAAAACCTTTTGAAGNAATCGAAATTAATTTAATATAGTNGATTTACCATTTTGAGGTTTGAATATGAACGAACAAGATCTGCAGAGTTTTCGAGAGCGTCTTGAAAAAATGCGTTCCGACTTGGTGGAGGATTCTGAAGAAACGGTTCATGAGATGAGGGAGGAAAACAATTTGTATCCCGACCCGAGTGACCGTGCAACTTCAGAAACAGAACACATCAACCTTCTCCGCATCAGGGACAGGGAACGAAAACTGATGTCCAAAATCGATGAAGCAATCGATCGTTTGAGTAATGGATCGTTTGGAATTTGTGAAGAATGCGGAGAGGAGATAGATATTGAAAGGCTGAACATCAGGCCCGTTACAACTTTTTGCATCCGCTGTAAAGAAACCCTGGAAGCTCAGGAAAACAAAAGTTAATCCGCNTTCNTAGTTACCTCAGCGGATAAATCTTCTTTAATTCAGCAAAAAAAAAGGCGGAACGCTCTTGGAACGTCCCGCCTAAGATGGCATCAGATGCCGGCATGAATTACATCATGCCGCCCATTCCACCCATGTCACCCATTCCTCCTCCTGGAGGCATTGGAGGCATCTTGTCCTTATCTTCAGGAAGCTCATGTACACCGGCTTCAGTAGTAAGAACCAATCCTGCAACGGATGCGGCATTCTCTAGTGCGGTTCGAACCACTTTCGTTGGATCGATGATACCCGCCTGAATCATATCCGTGTAAGTTTCCGAAGCTGCATCGAAACCATCCGAGGTATTTGATGCGGATCTTACTTTATCAATGATCAGGGCACCTTCGAGGCCTGCATTGGCAACGATCTGACGAAGAGGAGCTTCAAGTGCCTTGAGGACAATTTCCGCACCAACTTTTTGATCATTCAATTCCAATCCGTCTGCAACTTTCTTGACGGCATCCAGTGAACGAAGCAGAGCCACTCCACCGCCGGGAACAATTCCTTCCTCAACAGCAGCACGGGTCGCATGAAGGGCATCCTCAACTCGGGCCTTCTTCTCCTTCATTTCAATTTCTGTAGCAGCACCAACGTTGATGACGGCCACACCCCCTGCCAGCTTGGCAAGGCGTTCCTGGAGTTTTTCACGATCATAATCCGAAGAGGTTTCTTCAATTTGAGCACGGATTTGATTGATCCGTCCTTTGATCGAATCAGAAGAACCGGCTCCGTCGATGATGGTCGTNTTGTCTTTGTCGATGACGACTGACTTCGCTGAACCAAGCTTGGCCAAGGTCAAATCTTCGAGTTTCATTCCCATATCTTCGGAAACAACCTCGCCTCCGGTGAGAATGGAAATATCTTCNAGCATTGCTTTCCTGCGGTCACCAAATCCAGGTGCTTTTACGGAAGCACATTTTAATGTACCGCGGATTTTGTTGACGACCAGAGTNGCAAGTGCTTCTCCTTCAACGTCTTCAGCAATCAGCAAAAATGGTTTGCCGGTTTTGGCAATCTGCTCCAGAACCGGGAGAAGATCCTTCATGTTGCTGACTTTCTTTTCCACCAGGATGATGTAAGGCTCCTCAAGGTTGGCCTCCATGCTATCCTGATCGGTGACGAAATAGGGGGACAGGTATCCACGGTCAAACTGCATACCTTCCACGACGTCCAAGCTGGTATCCGCGCTTTTGGCTTCTTCCACGGTGATCACACCGTCTTTACCAACTTTTTCCATCGCTTCAGAAATAATGTCTCCGATGGTGCTGTCACTGTTGGCCGAGATGGTTCCAACCTGTGCAATCTCCTTGGATCCTGCAACACTTTGGGAAATCCGATGAAGTTCTCCNGTTGCTGCAGCAACGGCTTTGTCGATACCGCGCTTCAGGTCCATTGGATTTGCTCCTGCTGCCAGATTGCGATGACCTTCCATCACAATCGACTGTGCCAGAACGGTTGCCGTNGTAGTCCCGTCTCCTGCCACATCAGAAGTTTTGGAAGCAACCTCTTTGAGCATCTGTGCTCCCATGTTCTCAAGCTTGTCTTCCAATTCAATTTCTTTCGCAACGGTGACGCCGTCTTTCGTGACCAAAGGGGCACCAAAGGACTTGTCAATCAACACGTTGCGGCCTTTGGGGCCAAGCGTAACTTTTACCGCGTTGGCCATCGAGTTGACGCCACGAAGAAGCTTCTCGCGATTGTCCGCGGCGAAAGTAACTTGTTTAGCTGCCATGATTTCTCGTTAAGCTAGGGTTTATTTTTCACTAAATCACACCGAGGATGTCATCCTCACGCATGATCAGATAGTCTGTTCCGTCAATCTTGACGTCGGTTCCACCGTATTTGCTGAACAGGATCTTGTCACCCTGCTTCACACCCATTTCCTGTAAACTTCCGTTGTCCAGACGCTTGCCTGGTCCAACTGCAACGACCTCGCCTTCTTGAGGCTTTTCCTTAGCCGTGTCCGGAATGATGATGCCTCCAGCAGTTTGCTCTTCAGCATCAAGTCGCTTCACGATCACGCGGTCTTGAAGGGGACGAATCATAATCCTCCTTTAAGGGATCTGATTGTTAATGAATAATGACCCGGGCGTATCTTGCCGGATCGGTTGTTTAACCGTTGGAATGAGAATCATCCCGAATCGATAATCAAATAACTTAACCCATACCCAAACNGGGTTCAAGAAAAAAATAGCACTTCTCTCTGGTGAGTGCTAATTCGATTCTTTTGATAGTGAATTCATNGATCTTTGGAGGGTTTCAACTCAGAGGTAGCCTGCAAGGCGGGCACGTTTTTCAACATTTTCAAAATCCTGCATGACTTGGGTCCGTGCATCGTATTCACTCAAACCTTCTTTTTCTTGAAGGNATTTTTGCAGAGCAAATTCGAGGTATTCTCGGTATTCTTTATGATATTGATTTTCCGTCATCGGTTTAAGTTAGGTTTTAAAAGATGGTTTCCGAACACAATTTAGAAGGCAATCTAGGATTAGATTTGAATTGAGGCTGAATGAAGATCAACTTAAAGTTTTTGTTTTATTTCAAGCAAATAGGATTATGAACGATCATCTTGATCAACGTCAAATCAGGGTTACCAAACTCGAAACACTTCGGGGAAAAGGGATCAATCCCTATCCTTATTCTTTTCAGAACAGTCACACCCTTCCAGAGCTTCTGGAAATCGGTAAGATCCTGGTTGAAAGCCAGGAAGAGGTTTCGATCTCCGGAAGATTGATGGCACTCCGTGGCAAGGGGAAAGCGGTGTTTGCAAACATCCAGGCCCAACATCAGCGGCTGCAAATATACATCCGCAAAGACGAGGTGGGAGAGGATTCGTTCGATGTTTTTGGAATGTGTGACATTGGCGATTTCCTGGGATTGCAGGGAACCATGATGCATACCAAGACTGGGGAACTGACTCTTAGAGTAAAAAATCTGCAGATTCTTACCAAAGCCGTAAGGCCAATGCCGGTTCCCAAGGTACAGGAGAAGGATGGAGAAAAGATCATTCATGATGAAGTACGGGACAAAGAATTCAGATACCGACAAAGGTATGTGGATTTGACCCTCAATCCTGAGGTAGCAAAGGTTTTCCGTCAGCGTAATCTAATGATGCAGACCATTCGCTCCTATCTCAACGAACAGGGGTTTCTGGAAGTCGAAACTCCTACCCTTCAGCCTGTTTATGGCGGCGCCAATGCAACCCCTTTCACAACCCATCACAAGGCGCTGGACCAGACTTTTTTTCTTCGTATCGCAAATGAACTTTACTTAAAAAGACTGATATCTGGAGGATTTGATGCCGTTTTTGAATTCACCAAGAATTTCCGTAATGAAGGAATAGACCGCACCCATAATCCGGAATTTTCAGCGTTGGAATTTTACCAGGCAAACGTCGATTATACCAAGATGATGGAGCACTCTGAGCAGATCTTTTCTCGATGTGCGATGGCTCTGCATGGTTCGATGCAGTTTGAATATGAGGGACAAATGCTGGACGTCACTCCTCCATGGAAGAAGATGAGCATGTATGAGGCCTTGCAAGAATTGGCAGATATTGATGTCGAGTCGATGGAGGATCAGGAACTTCAGAATCTTTTAGAAAATGAAGAATTGAAACTGGAAGGAAACTGGAACCGGGGCCTCGCGATTCAACTTCTGTTTGAAGAGAAATGTGAGAAGCAACTGATTCAGCCAACCTTCATCACTGGACATCCCAAAGAAACCAGTCCTTTGTGCAAAGAACACCGTGAAAATCCGGATCTGATCGAACGCTTTGAAGCCTTCATCAACGGATGGGAGTTGGCCAACGCCTATTCTGAGTTGAACGACCCTCTCCTTCAGCGAAAACTGATGGAAGAACAGGTGGAACGTGGACGTGGAGGTGAATCAGAAACCCAACCTCTGGATGAAGATTTTNTGAGATGTGTAGAATATGGAATGCCACCGATGGGAGGAATCGGATTCGGCATTGACCGGATGGTGATGCTCCTGACCGGACAAACCACGATAAGAGACGTGATCCTCTTTCCAACCATGCGACCAGAGCAATAATGGAAAAGCTTCCTGTTGCTGAACTTGATTTTTCGAAGCTTGATGGTCTGATTACGGTGGTGACCCAAGCATCCGAAACCGGGGAGGTCTTGATGCAGGCCTATGCAAACCGTGAAGCGCTGGAANTGACCCTTTCCAGCGGATATGCCCATTACTGGTCACGATCACGGAGAAAGCTTTGGAAGAAAGGAGAAAGTTCCGGAAATGTCCAGAAAATCAACCGGATTTTGGTGGACTGTGACGCTGATGCCCTCATCTACCAAGTCCAACAGAAGGGGCCGGCATGTCATACGGGTGCGGCAAACTGTTTTTTCCGAGAACTGGCGAAAGATAAATAATGATCTGGAACCTCTCACTCAATGAAGAAGTTGATCTGTTAAGGGAGACCGTTCGCACCTTTGCCGAAAAGGAACTCGCTCCAATCGCAGATCAGATCGACCGAGATAACGAATTTCCTAATGAACTCTGGAAAAAACTAGGGGATTTGGGGTTGTTAGGAATCACTGTCCCGGAAGTGTATGGCGGTTCCGAAATGAGTTATCTTGCCCATCTTGTATCGATGGAGGAAATCTCGAGATGCTCCGCATCAGTAGGACTTTCCTATGGCGCCCATTCCAATTTGTGNGTCAATCAGATCCGACTCAACGGNAATGAGACACAGAAACAGAAATACCTTCCTGGACTTTGTTCCGGTGAATTCGTAGGAGCCCTGGCGATGTCGGAACCAGGNGCCGGTTCCGATGTTGTCGGATCAATGAGTTGCAGGGCTGTTCGCTCCGGGGACCATTGGGTTGCAAATGGAAGCAAGATGTGGATTACCAATGGCCCTGATGCTGATGTTCTCGTGGTTTACATGCGAACCGCTGAAAAAGACCAGGGCTCAAAGGCGATGACCGCATTCCTGATTGAAAAAGACATGCCTGGGTTCTCTACCTCTCAGAAACTGGACAAACTTGGCATGCGCGGATCCAATACCTGTGAACTGGTTTTTGAGGACTGTATCATTNCGGATGAAAATGTTTTNCGTGAGGTNAATCAAGGCGTAAAGGTGTTGATGTCAGGATTGAACTATGAGCGAATGGTGCTTTCCGGGGGNCCCATCGGGATCATGCAGGCGGCCATGGACCTTGTTCTGCCCTATGTCCATGAACGTTGGCAATTTGACCGTCCGATCGGGACCTTTGAACTGATCCAGGGCAAGCTTGCTGATATGTATACCAGTCTTCAGGCTGCACGGGCATTTTGTTACCGGGTCGCGTCTGATTGTGACCAAGGTACTGTTTCACGAAAAGATACGGCTTCATGCCTGATGTTCGCTTCAGANTCTGCAGTCAAGGTTTCTCTTGAAGCNATCCAGACACTAGGTGGAAACGGNTACATCAATGATTATCCCGCAGGACGCCTTTTGCGGGACGCAAAACTTTATGACATAGGTGCAGGGACCAANGAAATCCGACGGATGCTGATCGGNCGTGAACTATTTGAGGATACNNTTCCAGNATGATGCTTCCGCACTCAAAGTAATGCTTTCCTGAATTGACCTCTAGTCCTCTCGAAATTAAAAAAGGATGATCCACCGTTTCCAAAAAAAAACGCATTCACTGCATCAAACAGCCAGTGGAATGTCATTCGAAATCGATATTTGGGAATATTCTCCTCCCGGAGCAACTCNATGNATCTATCTTCAGGGAGGACTGCATGGTGTCGAACTGACAGGAATTCCNGTTTTGATGCGGTTCATGAANGAATTNGAAGANTCTCAATATCCCGAACGCATCATCTGCGTTCCCTGGTCCAANCCAATGGGGCTNGACAGTCAGATCATGGGCCAACAAACAGGTTACAACAACCTCCATACAAACCANCAGAATTGCTGGAACTGGAACCGTATTACGCATCTNAAAGACGAAGGAAGTTTGGAGGGTCGCTGGATNTCAACCCTGTTGGAACTTTCGGAAGAAGCCGATACCGTCCTGGATCTTCATACGGCTGGCTATGAGACCATACCTCATGTGTATGTACACCATTCCCAAAAAGAATTGGCTTTGGATCTTGGCATCCCGCATCTGCTCGCCTGGGATAAACCTTCATCCAGTTTTTCTGACACCTGTTTTCAACGCGGTCAAAAAGCTTTAACCTTTGAGTTATCCTCGAGCAGAACCATTATTGAGTCTTCAATTACATTTGGACTCGAAGTTCTCCGATGCTTCTTTGGGTTCTCCAAAAGCATTAACAAAACCCAGGTCTGGAACCAGGAAACACAAATGTTGAAGTGGTATAGTCCTGAGTCAGGTGTGATTTGCTGGCATAAAAATTCTGGGGACANGGTCAGTCAAAAAGAGCCGATTCTAACCATGTTTTCGCGTCAGGGAGAAAAAGTTTTTCAATCTCCNTATGATGGGATTCTTCTATTGAAAAATCCGATNCACGCNCCTCACCAGTATCANGAACTGGCAAAATTCCTGGTGCCCTGATTGATTGTTTTTCTCAAGGGCTTTCTTGATTTGGAATGCTGGTTTGAAAATTGATGCATCAAACAACGTTCGAGTATCCATCTTCCTGGCAAACATCTTGAGAAACATTAAATAATTTACAATAATATTTGGTTTGCAAAAAAATGTATCCTTTCATCAAATCATTCAAACAACAAAAGCAAATCATTTTTACAATAACTTATGGAAAGTAACGTTGAAGAGCTTGAAAAACTTAAACGCCGTTTGACCCTGGAGTTGTCTCTGGAGGAAGTGGAACCCCATTACCGCAATGTCATGAGGCAATTGCGATCAACACGACTGAATGGTTTCAGACCAGGCAAATTTCCTAAAGGTTGGCTTGAAAAACGTTTCAAATCCGTCATGCATCATGAAGCAATTGAGCATGTTATTCCGGGCTTCATCGATGAAGCACTTCAAAAAAATGAATTGCAGCAAGCCACCCAGGCTGTGATCTCTGAATTGGAATTTGACCAGAAACAACCGCTTAAAGCCGTGATTGAGTTTGAAGTCAAACCCACTCTTGAACTTCCTGATTATAAGAAATTCAAACTGACCCGTAAGGAAGTTGAGAGCGTAAAGCCTGAAGAGGTTGAGGAAGAACTGAAAAAAACCCAGAATAATCTGGCTCAAGTTGAGGACCTTCCCGAAGATGCCATCGCTGAAGACCAGAATTTGGTTGTGCTGGAAGTGAAAAATTCCGGAGAAGAGGATTATCTGCCTGAAAATAATTTAAATTTTGAATTAGGCGGTGAAAGGCTGGAAGTGTTTTTTGATTCGGTTAAAGGAATGAAGGTTGGTGATGAAAAATCAGCTGAAATCAAATTTTCCCTGGAGAGTAAAACCGAGGAAAAGTCGAAGTCTAAATTCGATATCCGGCTCCGTTCTCTGAGAAAACTAAAGGTNCCNGAGCTTGACCAGGATTTCTTTGACAAGATGCAGGTTAAGGATCTTGATGAAATGAAAAGCAAGTTGGAAGAAAACCTCCAGTTTCAAAAGGAATCCGCTTTGAAAGCAGAGTACAGATCATCAATTCTGGAACAATTACCAAAACAATATGATGCTTTTGACCTTCCGGAAGCGTTAATCCACGAAAAAGAACACGAACTGGAACACAGAATTGAGGAACAGACTAAATCTGAGGATCCAAAAGCAAAGCCTATCGATAAGGAAAAGGAAATTGAGGATTTTAAGGAAAAACTTCGCTTAAANTTCATGATTGATACCATCGGCAGNCTTGAAGAAGTCACTATCGATCGGGAAGCCGTTGCTGGTGAATTCATCCAAATGGCCATGATGTTTAATCAATCTGCGGATGAGTTGATTAAGACCCCATACGGGAGCAGACTCTACAATCAAATCCTGTCCAGGCGTCAGGAGGAGTCCAGTCTTGATCGGGTGGTGGCCAGGGTTTTCGGAGATCCTATCGAAATCGAAGAGGATAAGACTAAAAAAGAAACTGTCGCAGAAAGCAATGTAAGTGAATAATTGAATTCGGATTCATCAAGAACAATCAACCTCAGCTTTACTTTTCACACTCTTTTCAACAACGATTAAGATGGCCCTGATACCTATGGTCGTGGAGCAGAACAGCCGCGGCGAAAGAGCATATGACATATATTCAAGGTTGCTCAAAGACCGGATCATCTTCCTTGGGACCCCCATTGATGACAACGTCGCGAATGTGATGATTGCCCAGCTTCTTTTTCTTGAAGCGGAAGATGCTGAAAGCGATATTGCTTTTTATATCAACTGTCCGGGTGGCCTGGTATCTTCCGGACTTGCTGTCTATGACACCATCCAGTATCTCAAGGCAGAGGTTCAGACCATCTGCATCGGACAGGCTTCCAGCATGGGAGCGGTTTTGCTGGCTGCTGGAGCAAAAGGCAAGCGCTTTGCACTTCCTCATTCTAGGATCATGATTCATCAGCCGACCGGGGGATTTTCCGGACAAGCGGAAGATATCGATATCCAGGCCAAAGAAATACTTAGAACCACAGAAACTTTAAACAACATCCTGGCATCTCATACAGGGCAGGATGTAGAAAAAGTCGCAGCCGATACCCAGCGTGATTATTATTTTTCTAGCAATGAAGCCAAGGCTTATGGCATCATCGATTCTGTGATGCATGACCGCAAATTGCAGGCAGTGCCCTCTAACTGAAAACGTGTAAAAACAAATCCGCCGCTAAAACCTAGAACCAGACAAAATCCATGACCCATCTGAAAGATACTCCTTTGAGATGCTCCTTCTGCGGAAAAACGCAGGATGAAGTCAAAAAAATCATTGCTGGTCCTACCGTCTATATCTGTGATGAATGCATCGAATTGTGCAACGACATCATGGAAGAAGAGTGGCAGAAAGAACGTGCAGTAGATCTCAAACAGGANNTGCTTAAGCCTGTGGAGATCAAGGACATCCTGGATCAATACGTGGTCGGTCAGGAACAGGCCAAGAAGGTACTTTCCGTTGCCGTGCACAATCATTACAAAAGAATCAACGCCAATTTTAANGACGGCGATGTCGAACTGCAGAAAAGCAANATCCTNCTGATTGGTCCAACAGGAACNGGCAAGACCCTTCTAGCNCAGACGCTTGCCCGGATCCTCAATGTTCCATTTGCAATGGCTGATGCGACCACGTTAACCGAAGCAGGTTACGTTGGAGAGGATGTAGAAAATATCGTCCTTAAACTNCTCCAGGCAGCCGATTACGATACCGAACAGGCAGAACAGGGGATCATTTATATCGATGAAATCGATAAAATCACCCGTAAAAGCGAGAATCCTTCTATAACGCGGGATGTCTCGGGTGAAGGTGTTCAGCAGGCATTACTCAAAATCATTGAAGGAACCGTGGCAAACATTCCTCCTCAGGGTGGAAGAAAACATCCCCAACAGGAATGCGTTCAGGTAGACACAACCAACATCCTCTTCATCTGCGGTGGAGCATTTATCAATCTGGAAGATATCATTAAACGCAGGGTCGGAAGCCAAACNATAGGTTTTGGGGCAAATATCCGAGGTAAGAACCAAGAACAGAATNTGATCAATTCCCTTGAACCGGAAGATTTACTGAAATACGGTTTAATTCCTGAATTTGTAGGACGACTGCCGGTGGTGACCACTCTGCATGATCTGGAAGTCGATCATCTCGTCCAGATCCTTTTGGAACCAAAAAATGCCTTGATCCGTCAGTACCAGAAAATGTTTGAGATTGAAGACGTGGAGTTGAATTTTACCAAAGGCGGAGTCAAAGCCATTGCTGAAGAAGCAATCAAACGAAAGACCGGTGCTCGTGGACTTCGTTCAATCATTGAAAAGGTGATGCTTGACACCATGTATGAAGTTCCATCCGATTCTTCCGTNCAGCAATGTATTGTGGAAGCTGAAAACATCCAGAAACANACCAAGCCCAAACTCATCCATCGTCCTGATCAGGCAGCCAAAGCCAGTTAATCAGATACACCTGTCCGGGATCCTTTCCCGGACCTCCACCTTCTTCATCCATTAATCCCATGAAAAAGATCGACGTCTATGGCGTCTGCAATCCATTGATCGATTTGCTTTGTCACATTCCTGATGAATTTCTCCAGCAGTGGGATCTTGAAAAAAACAGGATGTATCTAGTTTCCACGGATCGACAACATTCGATCCTGAAAGAATTGGAAAATCGTAATCTCAAAATTGAACATGCCGCAGGAGGATCAGGGGCCAACACGATGATCGGGATTGCTCAACTCGGAGGGCATTCAGCATTTACGGGGAAAATTGGGTTTGATCCAAGAGGTGATCAGTATCGGAATGATCTTGAAGACAAAGGGGTTAAAGCTGCATTGGGAGCAGGTGAAGGAATGACNGGATCAAGCCTGATCCTGGTTTCGAATGACGGTTCAAGGACGATGAATACNCATCTGGGAATGTGNCAGGAACTTGAACCTGATGACATTGATGAAAAGGTTTTATCGTCAACCAGNATCCTCTACCTCACCGGNTTNCTNTGGGATACTGAAAGTCAAAAAGCTTCCGTGAGACACGCCCTGGAAATNGCAGAGAATTTACCCGTTAAAGTGGCCCTGAGTCTTTCTGATCCGTTTTGTGTGGAACGACATCATCAGGATTTTAATGAACTGATTCGTTCCAGGGTAGACCTGCTCTTTTGTAATCAGGAAGAGGCCTTTACGATGATGGAGACACAAGTCACCCAGGAAGCCCTGGCAGGACTNTCAGAGAATGTTGAAACCGTTGTGATGACGCTTGGGAATCGAGGTTCTTTAATCTGTAATCAGGGTCAGATCTATTACATCGACCCCATTGAAGTGGAAGTGGTTGACACAACTGGAGCTGGTGATGCCTATGCGGCAGGTTTCCTCTATGGATTCAGCCATGATCAATCGATAATGAACTGTGGTAGAATCGCATCCGTGATGGCGGGAACTGTGATTGAACAAATCGGCCCCCGAATCGAAACTGCATCGATGAAAACCTTGAAGGAACGACTCAGCAACATTCCTTAGTCTTTTCATGGAACTCCTTGCTCCAGCAGGCAATCTTCAAAAATTAAAATCGGCGGTCCTTTACGGAGCCGATGCTGTTTACCTTGCCGGTCCACGTTTTGGGTTGAGAGGCGCATCCGATAATTTTTCGGACCACGAACTTCAACAATCCGTTGAATTTGCTCATTCCCGAAATTGTAAGGTTTATGTCACTCTGAATGCATTCCTCCATGAATCTGACATGGTTTCTCTGCCTGAATATGTTGAATTTTTAGCAGAATGTAAGGTTGATGCGGTCATAGTTGCAGATTTAGGCGTGATGAGTGTGGTTCAGGAACGATCGGAGATCCCCATTCATTTGTCCACCCAGGCGAGTTGTCTCAACTTGGAATCTGCCAAAGCCTGGAAAGACTTGGGAGTGAAGCGGATCATCCTAGGGAGAGAAGTCAGTATCGATCAAGCCGCTAGGATTCGAAAAGAATCCGGACTTGAAGTGGAAATGTTCATCCACGGTGCGATGTGCATGGCATTTTCCGGNAACTGCACCATCTCAAATTATACTGCAGGCCGAGACAGCAATCGTGGCGGATGTATCCAGAGTTGCCGATTCAGTTACCAAATTCAGCCTGATGCGCAGGACTCAGTTCCTCAACAAATTTCTTCCTTCATGAGTTCCAAGGATCTCAATGGATTGAGACTGCTTCCTAATTTTGTTGAAGCGGGCATTGACAGCATCAAAATTGAAGGTCGGATGAAAAGTACGCTTTATGCAGCAACAACGGTCAGTGTCTATTCCAGAGGTTTAAGGTTTCTTGAATCAGAAAAGCCCGGAGTTTGGGAACATACATTCANCGAACTGGCTCCCGAACTTGAAAAAATNCCCCACCGGGATTACACCGAAGCGTCGCTTGAAAATGCGGCTGAGGAACAAAGCATTTTCTACGGGAACCGNGACGGAAGATCCCAAAGCGGCTATGAAATGGCAGGTCGGGTTTTGGAAGTTTCAGGAGACAAANACTTCATCNTGGAAGTTCAGAATCCTTTCCAATCCGGCCACNAACTGGAGGTTCTCGAATTTTCCGGATCTCCTGTTGGGGTNCCCGTCAACAAAATAAAAAACCTCTCCGGAGAGGAACTTCANCAAGCCCTCCCNAATCGATTAGTCCTACTTCCCTTCCAACAGGGCATCGAAGCGATGAATGTCGTTCGCAGAAAAACGGCATGAACTNNCCCTGTTAGCATATCCTGATCCACNTAANCGGAACGTTCCTTGCTTGGAGCATTCTTAATTCAANAATTTNCGAAGGGAGATTGTCTTATGCGAAANTGGAACATGCCTGCAATCCCGTTATCTTCAAGAATGATGAATATGATCCTTTCACCTGAATTACGGGGTGCGGCGATAATCCTTGGAATTCTCTCGGTGATGACATTCTGCACCACATTCCTGCTGGAAAACCAACTACAACTATTATGATTTACGGTCTGGCAAGCGGTCTCAGCCTCGCCATTTCCATCAGTTCCCTGGTGGTTCTGGTTTCTATCCTTTAGAGCCTGAACCGAAACATAGAACAATCAGCGCTTCTGCCGCAGAGGAGTTTCCCTGAGAACCGATTCCAGGTTTTCCAGGAAATTCAATCCTTCCTTCCTGCCGAACACCATCGGCGGTTTGAACTTCAATACATTATGTCCAGGACCTTCAGTACTGAGGAGGATACGCTTGGATTTCATACGTTCCACAATATAACCAGCCTGTAAAGGAGCAGGTTCACGGGTGAGAGGATCCTGAACTAATTCAACTCCAAGAAAAAAACCTTCCCCACGAACATCTCCGATCAGTGGAAAATCCTTCTTCAATCCATTGAGCTCNGATTTGAGCCAGTTNCCGGTTTCTTGAGCATGCTCTTGTANATTCTCTTCTTCTATCACATCCAGCACTGCCGTCCCGACNGCACAGGAAACCTGGCTTCCNCCGAAGGTATTGAAGTATTCCATTCCATTTGCAAAGGATTCAGCAATTTCCCNGGTGGTNATTACAGCTCCAAGAGGATGTCCATTCCCAATCGGTTTTCCAAGAGTAACGATATCCGGAACCACATGCTGGAGTTGGAAACCCCAAAAATGTTTGCCAACCCTGCCGAAACCAATCTGCACCTCGTCTGCAATACAAAGCCCTCCTGCAGATCGAATTACACTATAGACTTTTTTCAGAAAATCATCCGGAAGCGGGACCTGACCTCCACAGCCAAGGATTGATTCGCAAATGAAGGCTGAAGGGTTTTTGCCGCTTGTTTCCAGATCNTTACATATTCTGCTGACTTCATTCGAGTAATCAACTCCAGCCGTTTCAGGATCACGGTATTTCCCCCGATAAAGATAAGGCATCGGGACTTTGTGNACCCAATGCGGAGCCCCCTTACCTCCCAGTCCATCATGTTTATAGGGGCTGACATCAATGGTGTTACGGGTATTTCCATGATATCCCTCCTCCAACACGATGATTTCAGAATTACCAGTGACCGTTGAAGCGATTCGTANGGCGAGTTCATTTGCTTCACTTCCTGAACAAACNAGGAAACAGGTATCCAACGGAGATGGAAACAGAGAACAAAGTCGTTCTGCATAACTCACGGTTACGGGATTTAAATATCGGGTATTGGTGTTCAATACCATCGCCTGATGTTTTGTTGCAGAAACAACTCTTGGATGAGAGTGGCCAACATGTGCAACATTGTTGACACAATCCAGATAGGCCTGCCCACCCTCATTATAAAGATAGGGGCCTTTCCCTCTGATCATNGTTAAAGGTTGCTCGTAGGAGAGACTGAGGGACGGTCCAAAAACTTTTTTTCGACGGTTCAATANTTCAGTCTTATCNAAACCATCAACACTGGTTTCTCTCACNAATCCTGCAAGAAGGGAAGGATCCGGGGACAAACTTTGCCATAGATTAAATTGGGACGGACTGGCAACACCAGGAACATTGCCTTCAAAATCCAGGAGATCTAAAACCAACTGTAAGTGGAGATGAGTCGGCCAACCTCCGTTTTCATCACAGTTTCCCGTTGCAGCAAAGGCTTCTCCGGCTTTAATTTTCTGACCAATTTTGACCAATTTCAGGCAATCTCGGCTTAAATGCCCGAACAGGGTGTAAAATTNAGGACCCGATTCAGGATGGTGTTCCAAGATAATCGTAGGACCATAATCCAGATCTCCAGCATTGTCCTGGGAGATGACGACCACCCCATCAAGCGGTGCATGAATTGGAGTTTTGTTTGGAACAAATAGATCAACTCCAAGATGAANGGTCCTCATTTCAGAAGATCCTGAAACCTGTTGAAGGAAAGAGTCGGTGCTGTAACAGGACCGGCATTCCCCGTATTTCCCGATGCCAAACACCGCGTCATTCTTATCCAAAAAGTTCTCGATGTATTCCTGCTGTTCCCAGACATCTTTTCCTTCAAGAGCCAAAGTCATCTCACTCGACTGGCTCAAATCGATCACTTTGGATTTCTGGTTTCTAAAGGATTCCCCCAGAATTTGTNTGAATTCAGGAGCATTGGTTTTAAGCCAGGATTTCAAGACTGTTGTTTTAGGACATGGCTCCATTCCGCACGCTTCTCTCAGGCGGTAATGGACAAAGTTCGGGTGAACATTTCTGAGCTTTTCTAGAAGATCCCATGCGCCATTCTGACTGATGCCGAGATATGTGTTTTCGGGATCGTTACTTTGTTGAAAGGCCCCCAGCGTAACGGTAAGGCATAACCGCATCAAAGCCATCGGGTAAAGAATCTCGACCTCCGGTTCGGTCAGACGAAAGTTCTGATGGTAACCACGAATCAGTTGGCATGCGGCATCAACGGGTTCTGTTTTCTCAAGCATCCCGTAGGCAATTGCCACGGCCGGGTCTGCAACTAGGAAGGAATGACACAAATCACCAAAATCGATCATACCCAAAATGGGTGGACCTTCGAGGTTTGGCTGAACCAGGATGTTGTAATCATTTGCGTCNTTTTGNATCCACCCCTTNCTTAANTGCTTTTCAATCGGCTCCAGTGTTTTTTGATATAGTTGAAGANAATTCTGAACNATTNCCTGTTTCTCTGGATTAGGCAGGTAGACAAGAAATTTTTCCAGCGTCTCTGAAACNNGATTCATATTCCACAGTAAATCANTTTGAAGGGNCTCATGCTCGATAGAATGAACCGCTCGAGTCATGTCCCCGCACATCATTCCAAGATGATGTAAAAATTCCTCATTGTGCGGGGTATATTCCGCCATCGGAATTCCTTCAACATAACCGACAAGCCTGAGCCAATGCTGAATCCCTGTCTTTGATTCTATTTTCGTCAGNAAATCATTGTTTTGGTTCACCAAAAGGTTCGGTGATCTTCCAGAGCCAAGAACATTCAGGGTTTTTGTTAAAGCCTCATTCTGGATTTCAAGAAGTTCCTTGGATTCGCATTGATTGAATATTTTCAGAACGAACCGTTGGCCCTTTGATTGCTGAATCAGGAAATTGCGGTCTCTTTCTCCAGGAAGTTCCTTTGCCGTTCCATCAATTCCGAAAAACTCAGAAACAAGTGATANGGCATCATTGGATAGGAAATCCGGTCTTCGGAGATGTTCTGAATGATCCAGGGATTGATTCATTGATCTGCGTCAATTTCTAAAGAAAAAGGCTCATCACAAATGATGAAATGGTTTCTAACAGGTCTTTCCTGTTTAAACCGGAATTCACTTTTTTGGGGTAAAAGCTGGGCTTAACTGGAAGACGGCTTGCCGGATTCCACACCGATTTCCTTCATCGTTGCTTCAACGGCTTCCACAGCCTCGCGCATGTCCTCGGGAAAAAGATGACCAATGCAACCAATTCTAAAACTGGGCGCGACGGTAAGCTTCCCTGGATAAAGAACAAAGCCTTTATCTTTGACACGATCATAGAATTCATTGAAATCAAATTTTGGATCTTCAGGCATTTTAAATGTAACGATGATTGGAGCCTGAAGATCAGAAGAGAGAAGCGTTTCAAACCCAAGTTTTGCCATTCCGTCGATTAGAATTCTGCAGTTTTCACTGTATCGTTCATTTCTACCTCCGACCCCTCCTTCTTCATGAAATTGTTGCAGAGCTTTATCAAAGGCAACAATGACATGGGTTGGTGGAGTGAAACGCCATTGCGATGTCGCTTCCATATTCTTCCACTGCTCATAAAGATCGAGGCTGAGGGAGTGGGCATTACCCTGGCTTCGTTCCAGAACATCTTTTCGGATCAAAGCGAAACCCATTCCTGGTATGCCTTCCAAACATTTGTTCGATGAGGCCATGACCGCATCAAAACGGATTTGATTGGCTTCCATTGGAATTGCCCCAAAAGCACTCATTGCATCAATCAAAAGAGACCTTGCATGCCGTGCTACAATATCAGCGATTTCTCCAATCGGATTGAGGATTCCGGAGGTGGTCTCACAATGGACCACGACTACATGAGAAATCTTGGAATCTCCTGCAAGAGTTGAATCCAGTCGTGACAAAACGGGTGTGGTGTCTTCAGCAGTTTCATGGACCAGATACTCACGGTTGAGGTAGTCCAAAATTTTGGCAATCCTTTTACCATATGCTCCGTTTACAAGGATCAACGCTTTCCCATCTCTGGGAATCAGAGTTCCAAGTGCCGCTTCGACCACAAAGGTTCCGCTTCCCTGCAAAGGGACACAAACGTGACTTGCTTCTGCAGATGCGATTTTAAGAAGCTGCATTCTGATACGTCGATTGATTTCAATGAAATCGGAATCACGGGAACCCCAGTCATGAAGCATCACCTCTTTGGTTTCCTGGGAAGTGGTGAGCGGTCCTGGAGTTAATAGTCGGGCATCATTTGCGTTACGTGTCATCTGGTTCCAATTTTAAGGTTTGCTGTTCATGCTAACTTTTTTATTTTGTTTCGCCATGAAACAAAACTCGACATTAAAATCAATGTTTCATGAAAATACATCTGTGATTTGATTCAAAACTCCATCTTTTCTTTATTCAGGAAAAATTGTCACAAAAAGTCATCAAACATAGGGTGAGACCAGATGAAGAAGGTCTTCGGTTGGATCAATTGCTCAGTCAGATAAATGAAGTCCCTTCACGTTCNACCGCGCAAAGGTGGATCAAGCAGCAACATGTCCAAATCAATCAAACCCCTGCAGATTCGCCATCCCGCATTTTACGACGGGGGGATTTATTGGAGATTCTCATTCCTCCTCCAAAAACTTTGGATCTCAATCCNGAATCCGGGAATCTGAACATTCTTTACGAAGACCAGGATCTGATTGTTCTGGTCAAACCTGCGGGTTTGGTGGTCCATCCTTCTCCGGGACATGATTCAGGGACAATGGTTAATTTTTTNTTGGATCACTGCACTGATCTTTCCGGAATCGGAGGAGTCACTCGACCAGGAATTGTCCATCGTCTGGACAAGGACACTTCAGGAGTCATGGTTGCAGCAAAAAACGACAGGACTCACCAACACCTTGCAACTCAGTTCAAAGAACATTCTGTGAAACGAAGTTATCAGGCATTGGTTTGGGGAAAAATGAAACAAAAAAAAGGAACCATTGATGCCCCATTGGGAAGACATCCGGTAAACCGTAAACAAAATGCAATTGTGACCAATGGAAGGAGGGCTATCACCCATTGGAATGTGGAACAACAATTTTCAAGTATTTGTCTGCTGAAGTGCCGATTAGAAACAGGAAGGACGCACCAGATTCGGGTTCATTTAAGTTCCCTTGGGTTCCCCATCGTGGGAGACCCCTTGTATGGCAAATCACCAAGGCATTTACTCACAAAATTGGGTGACCCCCTAAAAAGTGCTTTACTGAAATTTAAGCGACAGGCACTGCATGCNTATGCGTTGGGCTTTTTTCATCCAGGCAGAGAGGAACATCTGGATTTTCACCATCAAGCCCCGGATGATTTCAATAACCTTCTAAATTTATTGTCCAAGGAGGATTCCCTCAAAACCGATTCCGGATCGCCCAGAGATCAGGAAAAAGAGGTTTCATCAAGGTTCCCTTGAGATAATCAACTCCGCTGGAACCACCCGTTCCAGATTTTGTCCCAATCGTCCGGCGAACCATCTGAACATGGCGGTAACGCCATTCCTGTAAACCTTCATCAAGATCTGTCAACATTTCACAGACCAAGGCGGAATCCGGATGATTACGATAAATCTTTTCTAGAAGGTCTTGAATATCCTCAGAAGAATCAGGAGGCTCAATTGATCTTCCACCTTCTTTCAGTTTTGGGGAATCATGTCCCAGGCTGGAAAGAAACTGGAGGAAAACCTCCCATAAAGAAGGTTCCTCCATTTTTTTTTCAAGACGGTTTCTTTCCTCGCTTCCTTGGGGATAGTGTTCAAGATGTTTGGGGTTTTTTAAACCGAGTGTAAATTCCAACTCCCTGAACTGACAGGACTGGAATCCGCTGGCGGATTGAAGCCGTTCCCGAAACGAAAGAAATTCCAGCGGGGTCATGGTTTCAAGCACATCCACCTGACTGACCAGAACTTTTAAAATGGAACGGATTCTTTTGAGGGTATGGAGTGCTTTCCCCCGTTCACCTTCCTGGAAGGAACTTTTTAGTTTTTCGAGCTCATGGAGGATTTGTTTGAACCAAAGTTCATAAACCTGGTGGATGATGATGAAAAGCATTTCATCATGCTCGGGGCCCTCTGACAGAGGTTGCTGAAGTTGAAGCAATTCTTCAACTTTGAGGTAACGTCCATAAGTCAGTTCCATCTTTTAACTCCAATTCAAAGCCTCCTTCGAAATAAAATCATGCGGAGCCAGGGCCGCCTTCTTTAAGAGTCGTTTTTCCTTCTGCAAAACCAATGGCTCGGTAGGCTTCCTGCCGTGCTTTTTCGCAGCGTTCACACTCACAACCAACTCCATCCTTCATCAAAGCTTCTTCACTGGAAAGCAAAAATTCCTTAAGAGCCTGATACAACTTTGGTGCNGCGCTGATTAGGTGCGCGTTGGCATCGGAAATTTGATTGGGCTGGGAACAGATTTCTGCAATCATCCCTTCGTCGGACTCAACAACAAATTGTCCGCTTCCCTGATGATTATACCGTAAACGCCAGGGGGCTTTGGTTGGCGAAAATTCAGGTTCAGACATCGATTCCGGAATCCTTTTCTTTGAGTTGATATAGGAAAAGGCGATAGGTCTTGAACCGAAAAAATTGTTCGCCGCTGGTATTTCCACTCAAGTATTTCCTATGGGCCTGGTTGATTTTCTTCCTGAACAGGTAACTGAAGCAAGCTGTGAATTTAGGATAATTTGAGCCCATATAGTAGGCAACTGCATTCCAACTCGGACGGATCACTTCCTGAATCAGATCTCGCATGATATCCAGAGACGGTGCAGTCTCCTTTGTGAGGTCCTGGTCTTTAAGCTGGAGAAAAGGCTGTGTTTCCATGGTTTCCAGAAAACGTCTGATACCATGCCCTCCACTGATCGGACTTTTTTCATCCTCCCCAAAAGGCCTGCTTCCTTCCGGTGCATGTTCCCGGTTGAAAAAGTCACAGATCAGGAGATAGCCTCCGGGTTTGAGATATTTCCTGGATTGTAAAAACATTTCCTCCAAATTCAGGTACTGGAAACTTTCACTGAAGAGGATCAGGTCAAAACGTGAATCGGTCGTTAAATCCTCATAACGACATTGATGAAGTCTTGCCCGGTCTCCTAGTCTTGAAAGAACGATTTCACTCAAGTGAGGGCTGGGAGACACGGCTTCAACTTTGAATCCGGCATCCAGCAATTGCTCTGTGAATTTACCTGAACCGCATCCTACGTCCAGAATACTTTCCACTCCCGCAGGAATATTCTCCAACAGCAGATCCGCATAATTCGTCTGCGCCTCAAGGACATTTGCGGGCTCGACCTTTAGCCCCTCAGGCCATATTCCGTAGTGGAGATAATCCGTTTTGTAGACGTGTTTGGCAAAAGCCAGGCCGATATCCAGCCCGATGTCCTTCAATTGGACTTTTGGTTTGGAAGGCATTTTTTGGAATTGACAGAGANCCCTCCTCAGCAACTAGAGGAGGGAATTAAGAAATTGTTATTTACCCGCGGGAATCCATGTATTCGATCAGGTCCAACAGCCTGCATGAATATCCCATTTCGTTATCATACCATGATACCACCTTAAAGAATTGGTCGCTGAGTCCAATCCCAGCCCCGGCATCATAGATCGATGATAATGAGCTTCCATTGAAATCGGAGGAAACGACATCTTCCTCCGTGTATCCCAGGATTCCCTTCATCGGGCCTTCTGAAGCGGATTTCATCGCCTGATTGATCGCATCGTAAGACGTTGACTTTGAAAGCCTTGCGGTAAGGTCAACAACCGAGACATTGGCGGTGGGAACCCGCATCGCCATTCCGGTGAGTTTCCCCTGGACCTCAGGGATACACAGACCGACTGCTTTTGCAGCACCCGTTGAGGCGGGAATGATGTTTTGAAATCCGCCACGCCCTCCTCGGAAATCTTTTTTCGAGGGACCGTCAACGGTGGGTTGAGTCGCGGTGACCGCATGGATCGTGGTCATCAATCCCTCTTCGATTCCAAAGTTGTCTAACAAAACTTTAACCACAGGGGCAAGGCAGTTGGTCGTGCAGGAAGCATTGGAAACCACCTGATCCGAAGATGGCTGATAGGTTTCATGATTGACTCCCATGACAAAGGTACTGATCTCCTTGGATTTAGCAGGAGCAGAAATGACGACTTTTTTGGCGCCTGCTTTGAGGTGAAGCTCAGCTTTTTCAAGGGTGGTGAAAAGCCCCGTGGATTCGATCACATAATCAACCCCTTTATCTCCCCAGCCCAGTTGTTCCGGATCTCTCTCTGAAACACATTCGATGCTTTTCCCATCGATCAGAATATTGTTCCCGTCTGTTTCCACATTTCCGGGAAACCTTCCGTGGGTTGAATCATATTTCATGAGGTATGCGAGGTTTTCCGCCGGCACCAAATCATTGATAGCCACGAAACGAATATTCGGATTGTTGATCCCCGCCCGCAAAACCATGCGTCCGATTCTTCCAAATCCATTGATCCCGATATTGATACTCATTTTAATCCTTTCATTAATTGGTTAGTTGCCTCCCTCAAAAAAGGTTTCCGATTTCTCATTTTATGCTTAAAAAATAGTTCGCTGAAGGAATAAGTTGAAAATTCAAAGATGCCAATTTCAATCGCTTAAACCAACTGATCCCTAGTGGCCTCTTCTATGAGCCCATTTATATTCTTTCTGTAGGTTTCCAAACGATCTTTTTCATCCAATCCATCACCTGCTTTCACAGTAAAAACGGCACTTCCTGCAACAAAATGAGTGGTGCCTGCCAGGGAAGCACGGGCAATGGTTTTCAGGTTGATTCCTCCGTCGACCTGAATCGGTATGTCAATTCCTCGATCTTGAAGTCGTTGCCGCAGACTCCTGATTTTATCAAAAACTGGAGCAATGAAGGATTGCCCGCCCCATCCCGGATTGACCGACATCAGAAGCACCATATCGAGGTCAGGATAAACCCAGTCCAATGCCTCCAAGGGAGTTGCAGGATTCAAAGCCACACTGGCCTTGGCTCCATGATCGCGAATCATCTTCAATCCATATTGGAGGTGTTCGGTCGCTTCCGCGTGAATGCTGATGACATCTGCACCGGCTTTTATGAATGCAGGAATATGCTTTTCAGGATTAACCACCATCAGATGAGTATCAAAAACACACCCCTCCGGTTTACTGAAAGATTCCATTGCAACAGCACCAAAAGTGATATTTGGCACAAAATTCCCGTCCATCACATCAAGATGAACCCACGTTGCACCGGCCTGGTGGATACGCTCAATTTCACGGGACACATTTCCAAAATCCGCTGACAAAATGGAGGGCGCGATCACTGGTGAAAGATTCATCGTCTTTCCTTTAAGATTACCTGATCTCCTTTCCCCATAATCATTTGATCACACATCGCGACAAACAACCCATTTTCAACAACTCCCGGGATTCGATTCAATTCTGNCTCCAATTGNTCAACTTCCGGAATGCTGTTGAAACGGCAATCAAGGATGTAATTTCCTTCATCCGTCACGAAAGGTTGGGGGCCTGATTTTCTTAATTCCGGACTCGCATTCATCTCCTTAAGTTTTCTGGAAACCACCTGCCATCCGAAAGGAATCACCTCTACCGGAAGGGGAAAGGTTCCTAGGGTTTCAACCTGCTTCGATGAATCAATGATGATAAGGTAACGCTTAGCAGAGGAAGCTACGATTTTTTCTCGCAAAAGTGCTCCTCCACCACCCTTGATCATGTTCAATTCGGAATCGATCTCATCAGCCCCATCGATACAGAGATCGATGCTGGGAGAAGTTTCAAAATCGATTAAAGGAATTCCCTCTGATTGAGCCTGCTTTTTGGAAGCTTCAGAAGTCGGGATAGCTGAAATCGTTAGACCTGATCGAACTTTTTCACCCAAATAACTGATAGCAAAAGCAGCAGTCGAACCGGTACCCAGACCAACCAGCATCCCGTCTTCGATTTGATCAACCGCGGTGCGTGCAGCGTTCTGCTTTTCCTGGCTCATTCCTCTTCTACCGCAAGGATTCCATTATCCTGAAGGATTTTCACCAATTCTTCAGACAGTTGTTCAGCAGTGAAGCCAAATTGGTGTTGAAGCACCTTGATCGGGGCAGATGCTCCAAAACGATCAAGTCCGATGACATCGTCTGCGATTTGCATCCAGGGGCCGGTTACTCCTGCTTCGACAACGACTACGATCGAGGAAGGAGGCAGGACGGTCCAGTGATACTCTTCAGATTGTTCCAGAAAACGTTCCAGACAGGGAATGGAAACATGCCTGACAGAGACGTCTTGCTGCTCAATAACTTTTTTTGCCGATTGGACAGCACCTCCCTCGGAACCAGTTGAAATCAAAACCAAATCAGGATAATCCTCATCTCCTCCGGAAACCGTGTAACCCCCTTTGGCAATGACCGTAGGATCAAAATTCGCCTCCCTTTCGAGGGTTTCAGTTTTTTGCCGGGTCAGGAACAGCGCCCCGGGTTTTGCTGAAAGTTCTGTGGTATTTTGCAGACAATAATTCCAGGCAGCCGCGGTTTCAACCGCATCCGCGGGACGCCANACTTCCAGTTCCGGAATCAGCCTCAAAGCCCAAAGCTGCTCGACGGGCTGATGGGTTGGACCATCTTCACCGACTCCGTAGGAATCATGGGTAAAGACAAAAATGGAGGAAAGTTTCGAAATTGCTGCAAGCCGGATACTTGGACGCATGAAGTCCGAAAAAACCGCAAACGTTCCGCAAAAGGGACGCCATGAGCCAAAAAGGGCCATGCCATTGGTGATTCCTCCCATGGCGTGCTCCCTGATACCGAAATGAATGTTCCTCCCGCTAAAGGAGGGATCCGGAGCAGAGTCCGAATCCAGAGAAGAGGGCCGAATGCTTTCAGCATTTTTGATCAGGGTTTTGTTGCTCGGTTCAAGATCTGCGGAACCTCCTACCAGAGAAGGAATCAGCTCTGCCATTTTCTGAATGACCTTTCCGGAAAGATTTCGGGTCGCATCTTCCTCTCCGGAAATCGAATCAATCAACTGATTGAGCAAGTCATCAGGAAGCTTTTTTTCCCAGTGACTATCCCATAATTTTGCCTGTTCTGGATCAGACTGTTTCCAACCAGCAAGTTTTTCTTCCCATTGCTGATGTTGAAGTTTCAGTTCTTTTTTTCTTTCTGCAAAAACTTCTCGTACTTCATCAGGCACATGAAAATCTGGCTTATCATTCCATCCCGAAGCCAATTTGGCCGCCTCGATTTCCTCTTGACCGAGTGGGGCTCCATGAGATCCGGCAGTACCTTCTTTGGTGGGTGCTCCTTTTCCGATAACGGTTTTTGCAACAATCAAACTGGGCTTGTTCGCTACCGACAGGGATTCTTCAAGACAATCTGCAATTTCATCGTGATTGTGTCCATCACAATGCTGAACATGCCACCCATAAGCCTCAAATCGTTTACCAACATCCTCGCTCATCGCCAAACCTGCATCTCCGGCAATGGTGATATCGTTACTGTCGTAGAGGGCAATCAGATTTCCGAGTCCNAGATGCCCTGCCCAGGAAGCCGTTTCGGAAGCAATCCCCTCCTGCATATCGCCATCACTGCAAAGGACAAAAATCCTGGAATCGATTAGGCTGATATCGCTGCTGTTGAAGCGTGAACCCATCATTTTTGCTCCGAGCGCCATGCCTGCAGCATTGCTGAACCCGGATCCTAGCGGACCGGTAGTACATTCCACNCCAGGGGTTAAACCGTATTCGGGATGNCCTGGAGTGAGGCTGTTCCATTGCCTGAAGTTTTTCAGTTCATCCATGCTCAGCTTGTAACCTGCCAGGTGAAGCAGGGAATAAAGCAGCATCGAAGCATGACCTGCCGAGAGGACAAAACGATCACGATTTTTCCAGTCGGGATCATCAGGATCATAGCGAAGNAATTGATTCCACAACACAAAGGCCATATCAGCCATTCCCATCGGAGCACCGGGGTGACCAGATTTCGCTTTTTCTACTGCATCCGCCGCCAGAAAACGGATGGTATTGACACAGCTTTTTCGTAATTCGGAATCAAGCATTTTGGCTGTATTCAAGGGTGGAGGGTTTTCATGTTTTCAGGCATAACAGGCCTGTCATTCGGTCCCAAAAAGGTCCCAATCACGTGTGCCCGGGTGGTTGACTGCATCGAAGGGATTTTTTGGATCTGTTGGAAAAACTGGAACTTCACCCGGGTTAACCTCGTCAGCCAAAGCTGAACTGAAAACGAGTCTCCGCTTTGGAGAGGAAGAAGATATTCCAGATCAATTCTGGTTATGACTGGACGGAATTTCTCTTCCAGTAAATGTGTCAGGGAAATCCCCCGGCTCGCCAGGAAAGCATGCCGGGCGTGTTCCAGGTAATTTTGATAAACCGCATTGTTCACCACTCCGAACCGGTCCAGTTCATGGTCGCGAACCTCCATTGTTATTTCAAAATGGGGTTCTCGGAGCGGTGGTTTCAATTCACAATGCCTGTACTTTTGCTGTTACGAGGTTGCTTCAGGAGCCATTTTGGCAGGTGCCTCCTGATTCAGATTTTCAATAGTACCAGCGGTGATCCCCATCTCGTTTTGCATTGCCTCGAGTTCTTCCTGTCGCTGGCGAATCAGCTCTTCAGGATCGATTGCACCGTTCAGTTCGTATTCACTGTCCGAGAAATTGCCATATCCAGTTCCGGCAGGAATCAACCTTCCAAGGATGACATTTTCTTTGAGTCCCCGGAACGTGTCATACTTTCCACCCAAAGCCGCATCGGTCAACACTTTGGTGGTTTCCTGGAACGAGGCAGCTGAGATGAAAGAATCCGTACTCAAAGAAGCTTTGGTGATTCCCAACAATTTCGGTTTTGAACGCGCAGGATTTCTACCCTCAGTAAGCAACTGTCGATTAACCTGATCAAACTCGGTTTTCATCACTTCCTGACCAATCAGGAAACTGGAATCTCCCGGATCTTCGACAGATACTTGACGTAACATCTGCCGGACAATCACCTCAATGTGCTTGTCATTGATCCCGACCCCCTGAAGCCGGTAGACCTGCTGGATCTCATCAACAAGATACTTCTGCAATGCCTTGGTTCCTTTTACTGCCAGAATATCGTGAGGATTGGCAGATCCATCGATCAACGGATCACCCGCACGAACGTATTCACCCATATGAACGGTGACGTGACGCCCCCGGGGAATCAGGTATTCCTTCACTTCTCCCTTTTCATCCTCAGGTCGAATCCGGATTCTTTGTTTCTTTTTGATGTCGGTATCGAATTCGACAATCCCGTCGATCTCACTGATGATTCCCTGATCTTTTGGAATACGGGCTTCAAACAGTTCCGCAACNCGGGGAAGACCTCCNGTGATGTCCTTATTCTTAGCCAATTCCCTTGGGATTTTGGCAAGAATGTCACCGGCATGAACCACTTTGCCGTCTTCAACGACCAATTCTGCTTTCACAGGAAGAGCAAATTCGGCGGGGGTGTCATTATCCCGAATAACGGTTTGTCCGTTATCATCACAAATGACCATCACCGGCCTTCGGTCAAGGTTTCCGGATTCCTGAATCACCTTCCTGGANACCCCGGAAACTTCGTCAACNTGTTCCTTGAAGGTTTCACCTTCAAAAATATCCCGATACTGAACATAACCGGAAACGTCNGTTAAAATTGGAATCGAGAAAGGATCCCATTCCGCAATCAATTCTCCCTGTTTCACTTCTGCCCCAGAAGCATGACGAATGGCTGTCCCGATAGGTAGAGGTCTTCTTTCGAGGTCCCTGCCATTATCNTCGACAATGATCGCTTCTCCACGCCGACCGAGAACAACCCAGTTTCCTCGAGCATCCTGGACCTCTTTCAGGTCATCAAAACGTAGTTTACCGGAGAATTTTGCTTCCCAAGTATTCTGTTCAGCGAGTCGGCTTGCTGTTCCACCAATGTGGAACGTTCTCATCGTCAACTGAGTACCTGGTTCTCCAATACTCTGAGCTGCAATCACTCCGACTGTTTCACCAAGTGAGACCAGTTTTCCTCGAGCCAAGTCCCTTCCGTAGCAGAGTTGACAAACTCCGCGTTCGGTGGAACAGGTAAAGACCGAACGGATTCTGATCTTTTCAATCCTTGAATTATCNATGATCTCCTTGACTGATTCTGTGATTTCCTCACCCGCTTCAACCAGGACGTTGTTGTCATCATCCGGATCCATCAAATCTTCGAGCAAAACCCTTCCAAGGACCCTGTCTCCAAGTTGTTCAATGATTTCTCCGGATTCGATCAGCGCGGTCATTTCAATTCCGTCCAATGTTCCGCAATCATGTTCCAAGACAACTGCATCCTGGGCGACGTCCACCAGCCTTCGGGTGAGATAACCTGAGTTGGCNGTTTTCAAAGCCGTGTCCGCAAGTCCTTTTCGGGCTCCATGGGTGGAAATGAAATATTCCAGNACATTCAGTCCTTCACGAAAATTTGCATGAATCGGAGTTTCAATGATTTCTCCGGATGGTTTTGCCATCAATCCCCGCATCCCTGCCAACTGCTTCATCTGCTGCTTACTTCCACGGGCTCCGGAGTCGGCCATCATGAAGATCGAATTAACTTTCCGATTACCACTCTCGTCTTCAATTTCATTGGTCAGGCCATCGGACATCTTCTCTGCGATCCGTTCAGTGGTCCTTGCCCAAATATCAATCACCTGGTTGTAGCGTTCACCNTCTGTGATCANCCCNTCCTGATGCTGTGTATTGATTTCATTGACTTTATTCTGAGCCTGCAGGAGCAGAGCCGATTTTTCTTCTGGAATCACCATATCATCCATACTGATCGAAAATCCTGCTTCCGTGGCATACTGGTACCCGATCCGCTTCAGTTCATCCAACATTGTCACGGTCTTGACACTTCCAGCATTTCTGTAAGACGTATCGATCAATTCGATCATCTGTTTCTTCTTCAGATGACGATTGATTGATTTGAAAGGAACCTCTTCCGGTATCACAAGTGAAAGCAAGGTTCGACCAACCGTAGTTTCTGCAACATCACGTCCAATCCTGACTTTGATCTTGGCATGGAGGTCGACTTGTCCATGTTCATAGGCAGAGGAAACATCAGACTTATTGGAAAAGATTTTTCCTTCTCCCTTCATCCCTTCACGCTCTCGGGTAATCCAGTACAACCCCAGAACCATATCCTGGGTCGGGCTCATCAAGGGCTTCCCATTGGCAGGAGATAAGACGTTGTTGGTTGAGAGCATCAAAATCTTGGNCTCAAGCTGNGCTTCCACAGAGAGGGGCACATGAACCGCCATCTGNTCCCCGTCAAAGTCCGCGTTAAANGCAGTACAGACCAGAGGATGCAACTGAATTGCTTTACCCTCGATCAGTACCGGTTCAAAAGCTTGGATACCGAGGCGGTGTAAGGTCGGTGCACGGTTGAGCATAATTGGATGTTCCTTGACCACTTCTTCAAGGATAGCCCAAACCCGAGGATCATTTTCCTCCAATTTGCGCTTAGCATTTTTAATCGTATGAACTTCCTGGTAATCGATCAATCTATGGAAAATGAAGGGCTTGAATAATTCCAGAGCCATTTTTTTGGGAAGTCCACATTGGTGCAGTTTGAGATCCGGACCGACAACAATCACCGTCCTTCCTGAATAATCCACACGTTTACCAAGCAGGTTTTGTCGGAAACGTCCCTGCTTTCCTTTCAGCATATCGCTCAGGGATTTCAGCGGACGTTTGTTAGAACCGACCATNGGCCGTCCTCTTCGTCCATTATCAAAAAGAGCATCCACCGATTCCTGGAGCATCCTTTTCTCATTTTTAACGATGATTCCCGGAGCACGTAATTCGATCAATCGCTTGAGTCGGTTGTTTCGGTGAATAACACGGCGATAGAGATCATTCAGGTCACTGGTCGCAAACCTGCCTCCTTCAAGCGGAACCAACGGTCTCAATTCCGGGGGCAACACCGGTAAATTTTCGATGATCATCGAACTTGCCGTATTTCCAGAATCAACCAGGGCACTGACCAAATTGAGGCGTTTNTGGATACGCTTCCTTCGGGTTTCGGAAGTNACTTCCCGCATTTCTTTACGAAGGTGCTCATTCAGACTTGGAAGGTCGATTTCCANNANAAGTTCTTTGACCGTTTCTGCTCCCATCCCAAGAACGAGGTCAGGAAACTTATCCAGCATTTCCCGATAATCCTCTTCCTCGACCAAACTGTTTTTTTCAAGTTCCGAACTTCCCGGGTCCACTACGATGTAAGCATCAAAATAGAGAACTCGTTCAAGGTCCCTTAAGGTCATTTCCAGAATCGTCGCTATACGGCTTGGAACCCCTTTAAGAAACCAGACATGGGAAACCGGAGAAGCAAGCTTGATNTTTCCCATTCGTTCCCGGCGTACCTTTGACTCGATCACTTCCACTCCGCATTTTTCACAGGTGATCCCACGGTGTTTCATCCGTTTGTATTTNCCGCAGATGCATTCGTAATCGTGAACCGGACCGAAAATTTTTCCACAGAACAAACCATCTCTTTCAGGTTTAAATGTCCTGTAATTGATGGTTTCCGAAGAGCGAACCTCTCCATAAGACCATGAAATGACATCTTCAGCAGTAGCCAGCTTGATACGGACAGCACTGTAATTTTTTGGATCTTCAGCAAGCTCGAACAAATTTCTCATTCTTTACCTTTTTTCCTGGTTAAGACATTGGGGTAAGACCGCCTCGATTCTTTTTCAGTAAATCGAAATTCAAGTGAAACCTTTTCAGGTTCATGATTCTTCTTCCGCAACCACAGCCTTGGCTTCCACTTCCTCGGCCTTGGAATCTTCGGGTTCCGGTTTTGTCTCTTCTTCTGAAAACGATTCCGTTTCGTAATTTTCTGATTCCTGAAGCAATTCGATGTTCAGGCAGAGGCTTTTCAATTCACTNATAAGCACTTTGAACGATTCCGGAAGTCCTGTTTCCAGTTGATGTTTTCCTTTCACGATTGACTCGTAAATCCGNTTTCGACCAAAGGTGTCATCCGATTTAACGGTAAGTAATTCCTGGAGGGTAAAGGCCGCACCGTATGCTTCCAGAGCCCAGACTTCCATTTCCCCGAAACGTTGCCCACCGAACTGAGCTTTTCCTCCGAGAGGCTGTTGCGTCACCAAGGAATAGGGTCCAATCGAACGGGAATGAATTTTCTCATCCACCAGGTGGTGAAGTTTCAGGATGTAGGCATATCCGACCGTTACTTTCTGACTAAAACGTTCTCCGGTCATTCCATCATGCAACCAAACCTGACCGGATTTGGGCATTTCAGCCATTTCCGCCATATGGTGGATATTTTCTTCCTGTGCTCCATCAAATACCGGNGTAGCCAAATGAAATCCTGACTGATATTTTTGAGCGAACTCGATGATTTCCTGGTCATCCTTTTTGTCGAAAAATTCGTCCACATCCTTGGAACTATAAACCGTTTTCAAAAAATTTCGGATTTCAGGAGCCGGATTGTTTTCTTCCATCAACCGGTTGACTTTGTCGCCAAGACCTCTTGCAACTCTTCCAAGATGAGTCTCTAAAACCTGACCGACATTCATTCGGGAAGGCACCCCAAGCGGATTTAGTACAATATCGACCGGGGTTCCATCTTCCATNAAGGGCATGTTTTCAATCGGCTGGAGTGTTGAAACGACCCCTTTGTTACCATGCCGTCCTGCCATTTTGTCTCCGACGGAAAGCTGGCGTTTTACGGCAATGAAAACTTTGACCATGCGGATCACTCCAGGAGGCAGATCATCTCCCTTGGACACTTTTTCGCACTTGTCCTGGAATACGTTGTCCAGCAGATACATCTGCTGCATTGCATTCCTTACNAGGGTGGCTACTTTGAGATTAATTCCTTCATCATCGACCTGAATTCCATCGGTNGATTTAAGAGGNACATCCGAAAGCATATCCTTGGTNATCTTCGTTCCCTTCGGAAAAACAACATCTCCGTTGAGATTCAGCAGGTCATTGGCCAGTTTTTGATTTTTGGCAATGGACAGAATCCGCATATTCAGATTTGAGTGTACGATCCGGATCTCATCNCTGTGATCTTTTTCGTACTTGGCCAAAAGTTCCTGNTCTATTTCCTTNGTCCTTTCGTCACGCTCAACNCCTTCNCGATTGAANACNACNACATCNGTCACNACNCCTTCCATNCCTTGNGGAACCCGCATTGAGGTATCCCTAACATCTCCAGCTTTTTCACCGAAGATAGCTCGGAGTAGTTTTTCCTCCGGATTCAGTTGGGTTTCGCCTTTGGGAGTGACTTTGCCGACAAGAATATCGTTGTAGCGGACATAGGTACCCACACGAATAATCCCACTGTCATCAAGGTTGCTTAATGCCTCCTCACTGACATTTGGAATGTCCCGGGTGATTTCTTCTTTCCCAAGTTTGGTGTCCCTGGCAACGGTATCAAGGACATCAATGTGGACTGAGGTGTAGATATCGTCATGCAGGACCCGTTGGGAAACCATGATCGAGTCCTCGAAGTTGTATCCACGCCATGGCATGAAGGCGATCAACACATTTTGTCCCAATGCCAATTCACCATTGTCTGTGCAAGAGCCATCCGCAATCACCTCACCTGCTTTGATGTAATCCCCTTTTTTGACAATCGGACGTTGATTGATGCAGGTGTTCTGGTTTGAGCGTCGGTACTTGATGAGGTGGTAAATGTCGACATTGGCCGGAATCACGGAATCTTCTGAAGTCAGGTCAACATCAGCCTGGATCACAATNCTNCCGGAATCGATGTTATCGACGATGCCGGACCTTTTTGCCAAGACACAGCTTCCTGAATCCAAGGCCGCCTGATGTTCCATCCCTGTTCCGACGAGAGGAGACTGAGGTTTGACCAGTGGAACTCCCTGACGTTGCATGTTCGAACCCATCANAGCACGGTTTGCNTCATCATGNTCCAGAAAAGGAATCAGTGACGCAGCNACCGAAACCAACTGGCANGGAGANACATCGATGTAATCCACATCTTCTCTTGGTACCAGGTTGAATTCGCTTCCGATTCGGGAAGTCACGAAAGGTTCGAGCAGATTGCCCTGGGCATCAATGGGAGAGTTCGCCTGGGCGATTTTATGCTGTTCCTCTTCAATTGCAGAGAGATAAAAGATTTCATCCGTGACCCGACCCTCNGAAACTTTAAGGTACGGGGTTTCAATGAATCCAAAATCATTGACCCGCGCATAACTTGCGAGGGAGGCAATCAAACCGATATTGGGACCTTCCGGAGTTTCAATAGGACAGATCCGACCATAATGCGAAGCATGGACGTCCCGGACATCAAAACCTGCTCTTTCTCGGGTCAAACCTCCAGGCCCCAATGCACTGAGTCGCCTTTTATGTGTGATCTCAGAAAGAGGATTGGTCTGGTCCATGAACTGAGAAAGCTGGCTGCTGCCGAAGAACTCATGGATCGCACCTGCAACCGGTTTGGCATTGACGATNTCATGCAGCATCATCGTCTCCGAATCCTGGAGCGACATGCGTTCTTTGATCGTCCGTTCCATTCGAACCAGCCCAATTCGAAATTGGGTTTCAAGCAGTTCGCCGACACTCCTGATCCGCCTGTTTCCGAGATGATCAATGTCATCAATCATCCGGTTCGGATTTCCATCCTTCAACTCCAACAGGTATTTAATCCCCTGCATGATGTCATCATGGGTCAGAGTCAGGTGATCCAGGGGATAATCCAAACCAAGTTTCTTGTTGATTTTGAGACGACCCACTTTGGAAAGGCTGTAGCGTTCCTGATTGAAAAAGAAATTCTGCAGCATCGTCTTCGCTGCTTCCAGGGTCGGAGGATCCCCCGGTTTCATTTTTTTATAGACCTCAATCATGGCTTGTTCAGGACTGTTGACCTTATCCATCTCAAGAGTGTCTCTAAAACTGGGGCCGATATTTCTTGGACTGATGCTNAGAAGTTCCACTTCTCCCACCCGATGCTCAATGAGTGTCATCAGCAGGTCCGAACTAAGCGGAGTATTGCATCTGGCAATGACTTCACCATCAGCATTTAAAACGGACCGGGCGAGTATTCGTTCTTTAAGCTCGTTNAAAGTGCAGGGTATTTTCTCAACTCCCGCTTTCTGGAGTTTGGTCAANAGGCGTTTATTGATACGCTGTCCGGCCTTGACAATCACCTCTCCATTTTCCGGATCATGCACTGCAAGCTGAGGACGCTGGTCGAGGGTGATTTCAGGATCCAACTTGAGGTAAAAATTTTGTCCGGAGGGATCTTCTCCCGGCTCCACTTCGCTTAAATTAAGTGTCTCAAAGGGGTAGAAGTATTCCAGAAGTTGTTCTTCCGTATATCCCAAGGCCTTCAAAAGGATCGTAGCCGGAAATTTTCTCCTTCGGTCAATTCTGACGTGAAGGATGTCTTTGGTGTCGAATTCAAAGTCGAGCCAGGACCCCCTCTGGGGAATCACCCTTGCGGAATAGAGAAACTTTCCGCTGGAATGGCCTTTTCCTTTATCATGGGTGAAAAACACTCCGGGACTCTTGTGCATTTGACTGACAATCACTCTCTCGGTTCCGTTCACGATGAAAGAACCAGTAGGCGTCATCAGTGGAAGTTCGCCCAGATAAATATCCTGCTCTTTAATATCACGGATGTGTTTGACGTCAGAGCTGTCATCTTTTTCCCAGATGATGAGCCTCAGTGCCGCCCTGACCGGACAGGCATAAGTCACTCCTCGGATTCTGCAATCCTCAACACTGTATTTCGGATCACCTAGACGGTAATGAACGTATTCGAGGGTTGAAGAACCACTGAAATCGGAAATCGGAAAAACTGAACGAAATACCGCCTCCAGTCCTTCATCTTTACGCTGGTCGGGAGGAACCTCCCGTTGAAGAAATCGTTCGTATGAATCGAGTTGTATCTTCAGTAAATGTGGAACTAAAAGAGGGGCTTGGATATGACCAAATGAATGTCGGATGCGATGTCGGTTGGTTACGGTCGAGGGCATACGGACTTATCGATTCGAGGTTAACAATAGATAACATCCATGAACATCGTCAGGATTTATAACTTCTGCCAAGACTTTGTACTCAGCAGAATCTAGCTGTCCAAGTCAACTTTCCCGGGTTGACGGTTGATTCTAAAATCGGTTTCTGGAAAATAAGGACATTTCCCAAATCGGTTCCGAATCCAACGTTCAAGTTGGATTGAATGATTAGCAAAGATATTGTATTTTCTAATGTTACCGATAGAAACCATCTTGAGGTAGGGAGGGAAATCAGAAATGACTCAGCAAATTCCTGGTTCTCTGGAAATACACTTTGAATCCTTTGAAATCCAAGAATAACACTACACGTATTTCAGCCAAACCAATTTTTATAAAATTTATTTAGGCCAAAGTCAAATCTTTTTATACATTGGATAAAATTTTAAGGTTCAATCTCAAGAAGATTTTGATCAGTTGTTTGCACTTCCGGAGGCTCCCTACTCAAAATTTCTCCTGGATGCTGATCACAAAGATGGATCGGCACTTGATCGTCAAAGTAGGGATAATCACTAACATCTGGGCAATTTTCTGTTGCCAGCAAACCCGTGACCCGACATGTTGGAACCCGGATCGGTTCTGGAAGCGAAAGCATTTCACGGTAAGGTAGTAGAGAAGAGGCTTTTTCACTGAAACGACTCCACAAACGTGCCGGCGTCCCCCCTCCTTGTTCATCCGGCATCGGTAGATTTTCATCATGCCCGATCCAGAATCCTGAGAGCAAAGCAGGATAAGCACCAACAAACCAGGCATCACGGGAACTACTGCTGGTCCCGGTTTTTCCCAATAAAGACTGATTATCTGTAGACCAGTTCGCATTGCGTCCGGTTCCGTTTTGAATCACNGATTTCAAAAGATCCTGCATCTGCAACATGGTTTGCTGAGAAAATATTTCTTTGGGTTCATTCTCTGGAAAACGATAAATCAGACGACCTGAAGAATCTTCGATCCTTTTGATAAAAACGGGGCTCAGGTATCGCCCCTGGTTCAGGAAAACCGTATAAGCGGAGGTCAGTTTCAATAAACTGCTTTCCGAACATCCCAATGCTAAACACAATCCGCTCTCTTCTTTCATTTCAAGATCCAAGGCCCTCGATTTTTCAACAAATGAACCAATGCCGATAGCATCCAGTAACTGAACAGCGATGGTATTAATGGAAAGCTCAAGGGCCTTGCCAAGAGTCATCTGATCACTGCGATAAGTTCCCCCAAGATGATTTCGGAGAACTCGTTCTTCACCGTAAAGTCCGTCATAATTTTTTGGCGCATAAATTTGTTCCACCCCCTCATCTTCCCAGTCGTAAATCAGCACAGAATCCTCAAAACTGGAATTCGGTCGGAAACTTTGCTCCAAAGCCGTTGCATAAAGCAGAGGTTTTAAAGCCGAGCCGGGTTGACGCCGGGCTTGGGTGGCCCTATTGAAAGAAGAGGTTTTAAAGTTTCGTCCTCCACTCAGTGCCAGAACTTCCCCACTGTTGGGATCCATGGCAACTGCGGCGACTTGCCGTCCAGGAGGAGCATCCTCAGCAAAATTCTGTTGAATCACCTCTTCAAGAAGTTGTTGAAGCTCNGGATGAAAAGTGGTCCAAATCCGCCATCCCCCCCCGTAGACTTGTCCCAGNCNATGCTCTGTTCGAAGTAAATTGATGACGTGCTGGACGAAATAATTTCCTGANCCGGTTTCGGGATTGGGAACAAGAACATTGAGTTTTTCATCGCTTGCCCGTTGAAATGTTTGGTCATCAATCCATTCCAATTCAAGCATACGTCTTAAAATCGACCGTTGCCTCTGGTTGACGTCCTTCAGTTCTTCAAGGCTGAAATACTTCCTTCCTGTTTTCAGCTCAGAAATCCTGAGGTAATGCTCGGGTTTTTTGATCAAAGCCGCCAGAAAGGCTGCCTGTGCCAGGGTCAAGTCATTCACATTTTTTTGAAAATACGCCTGTGAGGCTCTTTCCATTCCATAATGACCGTGTCCGAGGTAGATGGAATTGAGGTAATGTTCGAGAATTTTTTCTTTGCCTAAGTANAGTTCGAGCCAGATCGAAATCGCCATTTCTTTGACTTTACGGCGGAGTGTTTGCTCCGGCTCCAACAAGGTNACCTTCACCAACTGTTGGGTGATGGTGCTTGCACCTTGCCGAACACTGCGACTTTGAAGATTGGCCCAGATGGCCCCGAAAATTCTCAACAGGTCGACACCACGGTGCTGAAAAAAACGGGAGTCCTCAGCGGCTANAACACTGAGTTGGAGTTCACGACTAAAATCGGAAAGAGAGAGAATTTCCCTGCTTTCCAGACCTTTCAGGCTTCGGAAGGGTCTTCCGCGATAATCGTATAAAAGGGTGTTGTTGGAAATACTTCCGATTTTATTCTCAAAATCTAGAAGCGCGTCACGGTGGGAATAAAAGAAGATGCTGCCTGCCAGCAGCAACAGCACAGGGGTTCCAAGCAGAATCAGTAGCAGGAACCCGCTGTAGCGTCTTTGAGCCGTAAAGGATTTACTCGCTTCGGGCAATCCCGAGGATGCTTAACAGTGCAATGAAAAGGTTCAGGATATCAAGGTAGAGAGCCAATGTTGCAGAAACATGCTCATCCGTTCCGTAATACCGAAGAATGTTTGAGGTGTCNTAGAGGATGAATCCGCTGAAGAGAAGCACTGCCGCTCCGGAAATCATGAACTGAGCCAATGAGCTTCCAAAAAACATGTTAAGCAGCGATCCGATCACTACCACCATCAAACCGGTAAAAAGAAACCCCTGCATGAAACTGAAATCACGCTTGGAGAAAACAACATACATTGTCAGTCCTCCAAATATCAGTGCCGTCAAAGCGAAGGCTTCAAAAGCGATGCTGGGACCTACCCGATAGAGCAAAGGCCCAACCACCAATCCTGTGACTGTAGTGAAACTGAAAAGAGCCACCATGTTTAATCCCGGTTTCTTCGCCGCGAACTGAGCAAAGAAAACAAGGCCGATTTGCAGGATGAAAAACAGCATCATGTTTGATGCGACCGGGATCAGCAGTAAATTGGGATCTGAACCAAGATGGGCTCCGATGGCTGCAGTAACAAGCGAAAGTGCCAACAGTCCATAAACCTTCTTGATGAAGACCAATCTCTCGCCGACTGAGACTGAAGCAGCAGGGGTCACTCCGTAGGTGGCCTGTGCTGCCGAACCGAATTTCATCATAATGTCTCCTGTGACAAATGAATTAAATGAGTCATATAGTAATAAAAGATTATTATATCATAATGTCACTGATTACAAGTGAAAACGGATGGATCCATAATGTAAGCTTGGCCCTCAGGAAACCATTTCAGATCTGGAAAATTCCGTTTCAAAAATCCGAATANTTGAGNAAGGCTTTCAGGAAAATNCTGGTCTTTCCGGTGATTTTCGGCCCNCGCCTGTAATAGAACTGCTGGCTCATGGTGTATTGATCCAAATGAGCTGGTTCAGAAACAATGATCTCTCCGTTTGTGTCTCTTTGGGGAGTTGTCAGAGTTTTCCCAATCATGACAGGAGTTTCAAAATCAATCCCTTCCAATTCAGGAACGAGCCTGGAAGCAAGCAAGGTCAGGGGAATTTCATAGAGTGTTTCTGCAAAAAAGAATCCCATGAACTGGGCCGCGCCTTCAATGTTTTCATCATTTTGTTCAAGCAGCCATTGAGTCAATTCCTGATGCAACTGACGCCACTCCTCGTCTTTCATCGTTCNGGACTTCAGCTTCAATTCTCCGCGGTTGAGGTATGCCTCACTTTTATTTCTTAAAAAACTTAGGAACCCTCCCTCCTCACGAAACATCTGGGAATTCAAAAAACGTTTCTCAAAATCTCGGAGCATGGCCCGTCCGGCTTCCATCCGTTCCAGGGATTCTTTCGATTTGGAAGCGATTTTCAACTCAGCAGAAAGCCTTTCGTTCAGCAGTTTCAGTTCCTTGTGCTCATTTTCCAGATCACGAAGACGCTGCAATTCCGCCTGTTCCTCTTCGGCTAAAGCCGGAGTTGAAGAAGACTCTGCGGGCTCCACCTCAGGAGAACTGAGCGTAGCTGTGATTTCGGTTTTATCGGGAGTGGGAGGAGCGAGATTTCTCTCGTAAAGCAGCCATGAGGTGCTGAGAAAAAAAACCAGAGTCAGCACCGGGAAGAGTTTTATGGATTTCAAAAGTCCTCCCTATGATAATGGTTTTCCCCGGAACCTGTTTATTCAGATCCTGACGATTCCGGGCAGAACTTCCTCGTTTCAGGCTTTTGAGGTAAGACGCCTGTGGATCCGAAGAGGCAAGGCATTGAGGCGGATGAATCCGTTGGAATCCCGGGGATCATAGTTGCCTTCATCTGCTTCCATCGTGGCAATATCCTCATCATAGAGGCTATTATCCGATTTCCTTCCTGTGACCATACAGTTTCCGCGGTAGAGCTTCAAGCGAACGGTTCCGCTGACCCNTTTNTGAGTGCTGCGTCCCATCTCAAGCAGGATTTCCATTTCCGGTGAAAACCAGAAACCGTTGTAAACGAGTTGGGAAAAACGCGGCATTAGGCTGTCCTTCAGATGAATCACCCCACGGTCCAGGGTCAGGGATTCCATCGCACGATGAGCAATATTGAGGATGGTNCCNCCCGGAGTCTCATAAACCCCCCTTGATTTCATCCCGACAAATCGGGACTCGACCAGATCTACTCTGCCGATCCCATGGCGGCCTCCGATTTCGTTTAACTCCGTCAATAAATCTACGGGTGCGAACTCCTGTCCATCAAGTCTTACCGGAAGTCCCTCCTCNAANTCGATGGTCAAAATCTGTTCCTGGTCTGGAGCATTTTTTGGAGACTGCGAAAGCTCGAACATCTCTTCTTTCGGTTCCTGCCAGGGATCTTCGAGCATTCCTGACTCGAAACTGATATGCATCAGGTTTTCATCAGTGCTCCAGGGCTGTTCCGCAGTGGCTTTTACCGGGATTCCGTTTTGCTGAGCATATTCAATCAATTGAGCACGTCCTGGATAGCGTTGATAGAATTCCGGGACCTTCCAGGGGGCAATGATCTTGATGTCCGGATTCAGGGCATAATANCCCAACTCAAAACGAACCTGGTCNTTACCTTTTCCTGTTGCACCATGACTNACTGTGGAAGCACCAAAGCGTTCCGCAGCTTCGATTTGTTTTTTTGAAATCAAAGGACGGGCCAGAGAGGTTCCAAGCAGATAGGTGCCCTCGTAAACCGCGTTCCANTCNATTGCCCGAAAAACATAATCCTCAACGAATTCTTTCCGCACATCTTCGATCAACACATCCACGGCCCCGGCCTTGAGACCCTTTTGCCGGATTTCATCGAGGTTTTCGACTTTTTGTCCGAGGTCCAGGCAGAGGGCAATCACGTCATACCCCTGGGAGGCCAGCCAGTGGACNATCACAGAAGTATCAAGCCCCCCGGAATAGGCCAGGACTACTTTTTCTTTACTCATTGGTATAAATAATTATTTTTTTTCAGGAAAGAATCAGGAAGCCCTGGAAATCGGCTCTTCTTCCGGAACCTGCTCCCACTCGTTTTCTGCTTCTTTGATACGCACGACATTTTGTGCGACAGGACCTTTTTTNCCTAAACCGATATCATATTCGACCCGGTCATCTTTATTCAGGTAGCGGAATCCGGAAAGTTTAATTTCAGATTGATGAACGAACAAATCCTGTCCGTTGTCCTGTTCTATGAAACCAAATCCTTTGGTGGGATTAAACCATTTAACAAGTCCCTGTTGACGGCCTGCTTCAATGTCCACCATAGATGCAGGAGATTTGATCTGAACCCACCCCACTACGATGCAGGCCAGAGCGGCAAAAGCGCTGATGCTGATCAGGGTCTCGGAAAGCAGAACTTGTTCGGTATTTTGGGAATGATTCCAAATCAGGTAAAGCAGGCCAAGGATGCCCGCGCCCTCGAGCACGACGAGGGAAAATAATATTTTCTTTTGCATTGTTCTTCTTCAATAAGGCGGATGACCTGAAGACTGCAACGGTCAAAAATTTAGGCATGAAGGAGATCATCCGCATGGTTTTGTATTTATATTGATTGTTCCGCCAGCCAGCGTTCGGCGTCGATGGCTGCCATGCAGCCTGTTCCGGCGGCTGTNACAGCCTGACGGTAAATATGGTCTTGTACATCACCACAGGCAAAAATCCCTTCGCGTGAGGTATAGGTTGAACCGGATTGAACTTTGAGATAACCGTTTTCATCCATCTCCAGTTGCCCCTCAAAAAGTTGGGTGTTGGGCGTGTGGCCTATTGCGACAAACATTCCATCAAAAGGGTGTTTTGTTAATTCTCCATTTTTAAGATTTTTAATTGATAAACCATTCATACCCTGTTCATCTCCTAACACTTCTTCAACAGCTGAATTCCAAAGAAATGAAATTTTTGGGTGATTCAGAGCACGATCCTGCATGATCTTACTGGCCCGCAATTCATCTCTTCGATGAATGACAGTCACCTTTTCACAAAGATTGGCCAGGTAAAGCGCTTCTTCCATGGCCGTATCACCTCCACCAACTACAGCGACATTTTGATTTCTGAAGAAAAAACCATCGCAGGTGGCACAGGCCGATACACCACGACCATTGTATTTTTTTTCCGAATCCAAACCAAGCCATCGAGCAGAAGCACCCGTGGCAATGATCAATGAATTGGTTTTGAGCGCTTCTCCATTTTCCAGTTTGAGTGAAAACGGCCTAGTACTCAGATCCGCCTCAACGACATCTCCCTGAAAAAATCGTGTTTCAAAACGAGCCGCCTGTTCCGTCAGCAGATCCATCATTTCCGGACCTTTAATTCCTTTGGGAAACCCGGGATAGTTTTCAACGTCAGAGGTAATCATCAGCTGGCCCCCTTTTTCCCGTCCATATACCAGGACCGGATTCAGGTTGGCTCTGGCAGCATAAATTGCCGCAGTGAGCCCTGCCGGGCCCGAACCGAGGATGAGTACATTGAGAGGAGATTCCAATTCAGTCATTGTTTTATCTATCAAATTCTATGAAGTATTTAGCCTCCTCGTTTCACTCAAAACGATCCTTCTAAGCTCATTACCACGAAGAATCGTCCATTTATTAAAATCAAAATCCGAGAAACGATCAAGATCTATACTTGAATGGAGCGTTCCTGGAAATCTTGATGAGGAATAGGATCAAGCTTTGAGGCGTTTGATCAGTTCATCTTTGGGAATCAGGAACCATAGTCGTTCTCCTGAAGAATTGAGAGGAGGAAGGTCCAGTTGCTCCATCTGAGCGATGAGCAGATTCATGGCTTTGTAATTCAAAGATGATTGACGATCCAAAGCAGCATGNCCGGCAATGCATTGTATGAGATCTTTCCTGATTTCGGATTCATGAGCCCGTTTTCCAAAAGCAGACACNCTGCTGACGAAATCTTTGAAGGCCCCTGCACACTTTTCCGGAGCAAGAGGAAAGGGCAGGCTGCTGATAGAAAAAGTGGTCCCTCCGAAAGAATCGATTTGGAACCCGCATTGTCTGAGAAGTTTCTGATGCAATTCGAGAATCAAAGCATCCTGGGCTTTCAACTCCAACAGCAGTGGCACTTCGTTTTCGAAGAGNCGGACTGAATTTTCTTCGACGGTTTTGGACAACAAGACTTCGATCAGTACTTTATGAATGGTGTGAACGTCTCCCACGGCCAGACCGTCTTCATGTTCCATCAGGATTTGACTTTGGTGAAGCATGCCGATGATCTTAAATTGTTCCGGTTTTTCAGCCAGATTCGGGAAGAGATTAAGTTCTTCCGGAAAATCCAGGTCCTGATTCGATTCTGTTTTTTCTGTTTCAGATTTGACCTGTTCTGGAGGAATGGGGGCNTCNTTTGGATTTGACTCTACGATTTTCGGAGAAGCAATTTTCTTCCGGGAAGATGCTCCTGATGGAGCAATTGGAATCTCAGCAAAACCAGTAAGATCCCTTTGCCGAACATCCAAAGATGGATTTTTCTTTCTNCGCGGTTTTGGAAATGATTCCTCCAACGGAAGTGAGTCAGGAAGGTTAAATTCTACCTGATCCGAACGTTGCGGGAACGAGCCACCGCCCACTTCCCTTCCGAAAAATCGTTTTTCCGTTGTCTCATGAATCTGCCGGGAAAGTTGATCTGCAAGGATGGTATGAATCAGTTGGCTGTTGCGAAAACGAATTTCTGTTTTTGCCGGATGAACGTTNACATCCACATCCTCGGGNGCNACATCAACTTTTAAAAAGTATGCAGGATGTTTCCCCTTGGCCAGTAANCCTTTGTATCCGTCATAAATCCCGTGATTCAGCGCAGGGCATTTGACATGCCGTCCATTGACAAACAGGTACTGAAGTCTCCTGCTGGTTTTTGTCTTGGAGGGCAGGGAAATCCAGCCTTCGAATGAAAGCTGGTTGGCCTGATGCTGAACCGGCATCAGCCCGTCACGAACTTCTTCTCCAAACANTTGTTGGATCCGTCCTNCAAGATCNGGGNCTTGGGAAAGATTGAGCAGCATCTGCTGGTTGTGGGTTAAACGAAACTGAATCGNCGGTGCCGCNAAAGCCAACCTNTGNAGCAACTGCTGAGTGTGCTGAAGTTCGGTGGCNGTACTTTTCATAAANTTCAACCGGGCAGGGGTATTAAAAAAAAGCTGCTCCACAGAAATTTTGGTTCCTCTTGGAAATCCGGTTTTCCCCTGATGTTCCAGGACTCCTCCATTCAGTCGAAACTGCACGGCTCCCTTGGATTCGTTACTACAGGTGGTCAGTTCCAATCGTGAAACACTTGAAATCGCAGCCAGTGCTTCGCCACGGAATCCCAGGGTGTGGATTCGGAAAAGATCCTCTTCTGCTGAAATTTTGCTGGTGGCGTGGCGTTCAAGTGCGTGCAGCGCATCGGTCTCATTCATCCCGGATCCGTTGTCCAGCACACTGATCAAATCCTTGCCTCCGTTTTTCAGGGTAACCAGGATTTGGTCTGCTCCGGCATCCAGGGAATTTTCAACCAGTTCTTTGACCACCGATGCCGGGCGTTCCACCACTTCTCCGGCGGCTATCTTGTTGATCAGCGATTCAGGGAGGATTCGGACTTTGGAAGGCTCAGACTCAACTGGCATCTGTCGGAAGGAAAAATTCGAGTGAAACGATAGTGCTGGTTTTCAACCAGCTTGAAGAACAAACTCCAAGCACCTGAAGTGGATTAGGATTCGGAAATCTCAGGCTTTCCCAAATTTTCAACAAATTGGCGAAATTCCAATTTAAGATCATCCCTNGAACCNGGGTAACGGAAACGCAGTGAGACTTCGCCCCAAGACTTTCCGGAGTGGGCGTAAATCCCCAGCTTGCAATCAGGATGCAGTTCACTGAATTGCCNTACTGCATCNGAAATGTCACCTTCCCTTGTTTTCAGCCTCACCTGATGCTCCGACATTTGTAATTCCCTTGTTTGAGGTCCAAATCGATGACTGAGACTGGGGAGCATCGCCTGCAACATATTGGGAAATCCGGGAAAGGCGAAAATTCCACCCATTTCAAATCCAGGAGCACCATGAGGATTTTCTATCAGCGAACAGCCCTCCGGAAGCATTGCCATATTGCTTCGGCTTTCGTTCATTTCTCTTCCTTCATAGCGAGCAACTAAAATCTCCCAGCACTCTGGATGTCTTGTCAACGGAACTCCAAGTGCCTGGGCGATTCCTGCCCGGGTGCAATCGTCATGGGTTCCTCCGATCCCCCCTGCGACTAAAACTGGAAAATGGTTTTCTTGCAACAACTGTTTCAACCATTGGGCAATCGTTTCCACATCATCCGGAAGAGACAGTTGAACCCCTGCAGGACGGAGATTCAGTTTCAGCCACTCTGACATCCAGCGTGAGTTTTCATTCCCCCGTTCCCCCAACACCAGTTCGTCTCCAACGGTCACCACAGCAGGAATTCCTGGCTTCTCAGAATCTATTGCGTTCAAGTGTTATCCATCTGTTCAATTGAAATTATGCAGACCAGCGTTAAAATAGCTGAAGCCAANAAGAGCTACAAGCAATCCTGGGCATGGTTGATTCGATGNATGAGTTGAGAGAATTTNATGAACTCCTTCATGACAAAAGGATAATATTTTTCCAACCGTGATCCATCATCCTGATTTGAAACCAACCCTATCGAGAAAAACCTGATTCCAGTGTTTTCAAATTCCATAAAAATTCAAAAAGAAAATCTCAAAGGAGGAATCTTTCTCTTACCCGGCGTGGGTCTGCTTTTGTGTTTTGGCATTCTCCCCATCTGCCTTGCCTTCTACATGTCTCTCCATCGCTGGAAACCGGTTCAGGGTCGATTCATGGGGTTGTCTCACTATGAAAAAGCAATCGGGGATTTGACCAGCGCGATGCTGACTCTGACAGCCCTGGCAATGTTAATCGTCGGGATCTGGCTGCTAACACGGAACTGGAAACAAACNCCNGCAAAGCACAGCCTGACCCTGTGCTATGCCGTTGGGGCAACGATGGTGGTGTTGCTTTCATGGAGGGTATTTGAGTTGAATCATTACGTGNCCGCTTTTCAGGAAGGGGAAGCATGGGCATTGAAGATGAAGCGGGATATGTTCCTTGACCGTCGGGGTGATCCTTCTGAGCAGTTGGCTTTGCTTTCAGGTCATGCCAATGCCCTTTTGGGATCTGCTTTGATGACCGTGTTGGCTTTCGGTCTTCATCTGTATGGATTTTTCCGAAAAAAAGCAGCTTGGCTCAGGGGGATTTTCCCGGGAGTGATACTTTTGTATGCCTCCAGTCAGGTCATTTCCGTCAACTGGGAAAAAATGATGGCGTCTGGAGACGACGATTTTCTCAATTCCCTGGTTCATACCGTCTTCTTCTCGACCGGAACCGTGACCCTTCAGATTTCATTGGGGTTGATGATCGCCTTTGCCTTGTATCGCAAACTCAGGGGATTCGCATTTTTCCGGTTTTTGGTATTTCTTCCTTATGTCACCCCGGTGGTGGCCATGGCCACGGTTTTTTCCCTGATTTTTGGAGCACGTGAATCATCCCTCAGCAACCAGTTTCTGGCGATGTTCGGAGTTGAACCGCTGCGCTGGATTGCGGACAACACCCCGATCACAGAATACCTCTTCGGGGTGGAGTGGAGCGGGCTCTTTGCGGGCCCCTCCCTGGGCATGGTCACCGCCATTCTCTTCGGAGTCTGGTCTTACACAGGCTACAATGCGGTGATTCTGCTTGCGGGACTGACTGCGATTCCGGGCGACCTTTATGAAGCAGCGGAGATGGAGGGAGCCACTGCCTGGCAGAGTTTCCGTCACATCACCATGCCTTTGCTCTCTCCAGTCATATTTTTCCTGGTGATCACCGGATTGATCGGGACCTTNCAGGCTTTTACCCACATCTATTTCATGCTCAGTTCAACGGTCAATAAATCGCTTCATGTCGGGTCCATTGAAATCTGGCGTCAGATCAGTCTGGGTAAATTCGGTTATTCATCCGCTCTTGCGGTGATTCTTTTTGTACTGATCATTTTGCTGACCGTCGCGCAGTTTTCCTTGTTCAGTCGGCATCAACATTTTGGAGATTGAAGCATGTTCCTGAATTACCGGAACCAGGAAATGGCTTTTAACCGCTATATCATCCTGATCATTGTCGCGGTTTTGTCTCTGGCTCCTTTTATCTACATGCTCCTGGTCTCCTTCATGACCCTGGGAGAAGCAACCAACATCAAGATTTTACTGCCTTCGGAGCTAAGGTTTGAAAATTATGCAAAGGCNTGGGAACAGGCCAGGTTTTCCAATTATTTCTTCAATTCCGTCCTGGTCACGCTTTCAACTCTGATCGGGCAACTGGTCATCTGTTCACTGGCGGGTTACGCCTTCGCGGTAATTCGCTTTANGGGACACCAGTTCGTCTTCATTCTGGTTCTGATCACCCTGATGGTTCCTGAATCNGTTTTGATTTCCCCGCTTTACCAGATCATCCTCGGCAGGATCATCCCGATGGGTTTTCTCAACGCGTTTTCCATCATGATCCTAGCTTCAAGCCTCNTGATTCTTGTGTATGTNGTGATTTGCCTCATCAACAACTGGCTCCAGCAGAACCTGAATCCAGGATTAACGAGCATCGCAATCGGTTTGATGGTGGGAGGANTTTTGCTGGTCACTTCCTTCCAATCCGAAGATGCCAGGGAATTCATAGTTGAAGAGTTTGCAGACCGAAACTGGCTCAACACCTTTACCGTGATGATCGTGCCATTTTTGGGAAATGCTTATTCGATCTTTCTTTTCCGCCAGTTTTTCATGCAGATGCCGGGCGAACTCTGGCAGGCGGCAAGGATCGATGGCGCCAGTCATTTCCAGTATTTCACCCGGGTGGTGGTGCCCCTCAATCTCCCGGCCTTTGCCATCATCGGCCTNCTTTCCTTCATTTGGTCATGGAATTCCTTCATGTGGCCCCGTTTAACCCAAATCGATCAAACCGGACATTTCACGCTTCCGGTAGGGATTGATGCATTCACCCGTGCCCAGGGGGTGGAACTCCATCTTTTGATGGCTGCTGCCACGATCACGGTGCTCCCAGTNTTAGCCCTTTACATGGGCTCTCTGAGGCTTTTCATCAGTTCTGCTGCAAGGATCGGGATCAAGTCCTGAATCAGGATCAAGAATCTTCACCCGATTTGTTTAGAAAATTATTGTATTTCTAACATTTCTCACAGATAGTAATAAAAGTGATTCCTGTACTCAGGAATTGTTATTCAATCACTTTTCATGAAAGGTCAAAAATGAGAATCCTATCAATCCTGTTCATTGTTTTGATCAGCATGGTTGGTCATGTCCATGCGGAATCTTATGAAAATGTAGATCCTACCGGAGCAGAAGCGACGGTTTGGTATCGTGTCAGCAGAGACAACCAGATTGCGTTCATGGACATGCTGACCAAGGAATTCAACAACAATAATCCTTTCGGCATCAAAATCACTGCTGTTTCCGCAGGACATTACGGGCAGATCTTCACCAAATTCGTCAACCTGATCGGAACCGAGGAACTTCCGGATATGGTCGTCGGATACCAAAACCAGCTGGCGTTGTTCAACATGCCTGGAGCGGAAAGCCTGATCGACATGAACGATCTGGTGAAATCCAAGAAATGGGCGATGCATCCCGAAACCATGGCGGACATTCCAGACAGTTTTTTGGCCCAGGATATTTCATCCGATTTCGGCAATGCCCGTTTGGGATTTCCTCCAAGACGTTCCATGGAGATCCTGTATGCCAATCTGGACTGGTTGAAAGAACTGGGTTATGACGATATTCCAAAAAACCCAAAAGACTTCAGAGCCGCAGCCTGTAAGGCTTCGAAACAGCCTTTTTCCGGTTCCAAGGATCCTTCCGCAAAATCGGTCGGCTGGGAAATCGGAACGGATGCTTCGCGCCTTGGTTCGGTAATCCTCGCGCATGGAGGAGAGACTCTTGACAAATCAAAAGGGGCTTATGTTTTCGATAACGCCCAGGCTTTGTCGGCCGCCAAGCTGATTTCTGAAATGTCGGAAGAAGGCTGTCTGCGTTCCGCTACAGAAAAATACGGAGAGCAAACGGATTTCGGAAACGGAGTCGCACTTTTCACCACCGGGTCCTCATCCGGACTTCCTTATTACGGCAAAGCCGTCTCCAAGGGTGCTAATTTCAATTGGTCCATTTATGCGGTACCTCACACCACCTCGGAGCCGAGAGGAAATCTTTATGGNCCTTCATTTGCCGTCACCAAAAAATCNGACAAACGAAAGCAGGTTGCCGTCTGGCTTTGGCTGAGGGAATTCCTGAAGCCTGTCAACCAGGCTCAATTTGTCCGTTTGACCAATTATGTCCCGGTGCGGCTTTCCACCATGAACCTGCTGGATGACTACCGGAAAAAAAATCCACAATTCGATATCATCCGGGAACTGATGAAAACTGCAGGATCCGAAACGCCTCCTTCTGCTTCGTATGAAGAAGTAAGNGGACTGATGAAGGATGCTCTGGCAGAGATCCTCAGCGGNGCTGATTACGTCCAGATCATGCAGGACCTCAACGAGGAAGCCAACCGCCTGCACCTGGAGGCTTTGGCACAGCTTAAAGAATAATCCCTTTCCGGCACGGCGGCACCTCACGCCGTGCCGTCCACCTGCCCCTGAATTTCAAAAAAAGAACATCTGTTTTTTCCCCTGTTTGGGTCCTCAAACAGGGGCTTTCTCTCCTCTCAACCTTTACTTCAAAAAAATCCTTTCTAGTTCAAACCTTGTCCTTTAGCCATAACTATGGATTTAATACAAAAAGGGAAACCATGGAACAGACCTGAAAGAGGAAAAATGAAAAAAATAATGGCTTCATGTGCACTCCTTGCTGGAATTGTGGGGGGTTGTGCCACGAGCGGCGATTTGGAGGAACTGGGGGCAGAACTGAAAAAAAATCAGGAAGCCCTGAAACAGGAACTGCAGCAAAGTCAGGAAGAAAGTCAGCAGAAAAATGAATCCGCACTGAACGATTTGAACAGTAAATCCCAACAAGATTTAAATCAGCTCAGGGAAACTCTCACTGAGCAGCAGTCGCAACTGGGAGAGAGGGTTTCCAGCCTTGACGAGAAACAGACGCAGCAACTGGAAATCCTTCGAAATGAGATCATGAGCGGGGATGAGTCTGTAAAAACCGGTCTCCAACAAGAATTGAACAACGGAATAGAGGCACTGCAAACTCAACTGGAAGCAGCCAAGGAAACCCTGAATGCCCTCACTGCCAGTCTTGACGCCCTGACACTCCAACTTTCGGAGTTGGAGAAAATTCAGGCAGAGGATTCGAAGGCGGTTGCTGCAGAACTGAAGGCAATCAATGAAGCCTTGAATATTTCAAGGAGCATCCAGGATGTNCAGGTCGCCTTCGGAGACTTGAAAAACAGNCTGGANGACTCCAAAACCCGTTTGGGTACCCAGGAACTTTTATTGAGACAACTCGATGGGCAGGTTTCTAAATCTGAAAGAAATAATCTGCTCATTGAGCAGGACATCCAGCAACTGGAAGGCAGGATGCAGGAACTGCTTAAGGTTATGGAAAAACGTCAAAAAAGCAGGGAAACCCAACAGCCAAACGTGGTTCCAGAANANGAAGAGANNCCNGAATCCNCAACNGAAACTGAAACCCAAGAGGCAGCGGAGGGCTGATCAGGAGTTCTTGTTTTTCTTGCTGGAGATCAGTTGATCCAGTTCTGTATCCGAAATCAGNTTTTCTACCCCTCCACCTGCATAGTTCAGAGCCCAACGAAAGATTTCACGGGTTTTANCGGGATCATCAGGNAGCAGTGAAGNNGTCTTCANAACCTTGTCCATCCGGGTGATCACTTCNCCCGCAAGTTTNTNGTAAAGCCGGTCAAGAGCNNTCTTCGTGGTGTCACTTCCAAGGTAGGCTTCCTGGTACCAGGCCATTCCGTTCAAAGTCATCACCTCGGTCCTCGGATAACCGGAACACATCAGGTTCCAGGGATTACCCCCAATTTCTTCATCACCCCCACTTCTGAAATCTGTTCTCAACACCACACAAGGGACATCCAGCGACTTGGCATAGAGGAATTCGACAACGGTTCCGGAATCCAGTTCGGTACCATCAAAATTGAGGATGAGCAGGTCGGCGCGCATNACCTCCAGCAGGTCCTGATTGCGGATATCAATCGAGCGGCCCGTGGTCTGTTCCAGGTTTTGAGGAAGGATACAGTGGTATCTTCCATCAGAAACAGATTTTATCGCATCGGCAAGNAGCAGATTACCGACNAGATCCTTGTGGTTGAAGATGTCTCCGGCAAAATAAACTCTCAATGAATCATCCATTTTTTCCTAGATTTTTTCAGNCCCCCGANAAACCGTTNTTCAGCAAGTCAGGCTTCGATTTGCTGGAATAATTCCGGAATCTGATTCCAGTGAGAAAAAGGGGTCCCGAAGGCTTCCATTCCCCGGGTATAGGGATGCCAATCGGGATAAAAGACCGGGATTCCTGCGCCATGGAAAGCCTTGATCAACTCCGGACGGTCTTCGATCATCACATCCGGGACTACTTCCTCAATGATGACCCTTTCCTTGGCTGCATCGCCGACGCATTGCAGGGAGGTNTAATTCAAAGCAGTCAGATTCTCCGCGCGCATTTCCGAGCATTCCGGCTGGATGGCGGTCACCAGGTGGACTTCATCTTTTTCCACCAGTCGATTCAGCACTTCCAATGCTCCTTCATAATACTGAAGTTGACGCAGATAATCCTTAGCATGAAAGCGTTTCCTTAAATTTTCGGCATTTTCAATCCCTGTAATCACCCCATAATTTTCAGGATTGTATTGGTAATCGATGTCTTCATCCCGGGTAAAATCGATGAAACCCTGAATGTAATTCAGGATCACCCCGTCCACATCGGAGCATATGATCATGGTTCGTTTATTTAGAAGAGTTTTTTTGCAGTAACGCTATCCAGGCCGAACCCGTCTGTCAAGCCGTGCATCCCTTAACTTGTTTTCTCAAACCATACTTTCCGGAAACGGCGTCTGCTTGACTATCGAGTCGGACCGAATAATATATAGTGTTTATGAATTTTCTAATCTGAATCCTTAAAACTTCCAGGATTCTCCTTATGGCTGAGGATGCGCAATCGAAAATTTCGAACCGTGTCAGGTCCTAACGGAAGCAGCACTAAGATTTCGTAGATGTGCCGCAGACTCAGCCACCCGGTTATTTCCCTTCCCTGAATGTCCTACGTCGTACTGGCGCGCAAGCTGAGGCCAAACCGGTTTGAAGATCTGATCGGTCAGGAAACGATTTCACGCACCCTGCGGAACGCGGTCACATCCGGNCGGGTCGCTCATGCATTCCTGTTCAGCGGTTCAAGAGGTGTAGGAAAAACCAGTGCAGCCCGAATCCTGACAAAAGCCCTGAACTGCCTTGCTCCTGAAGATGGGAATCCCTGTGGAAAATGTGGGAACTGCATCGAGATCACAGAAAATGCCTCCCCGGATGTCTATGAAATCGATGCAGCTTCGAACCGCGGCATCGAGAACATCCGTGAACTGCGGGATAATGTCCAGTATGCCCCGGCCCAGTGCCGTTATAAGGTCTACATCATCGATGAAGCGCANATGCTCACACTGGAGTCCTTCAATGCCCTGTTGAAGACGCTCGAGGAACCTCCGTCCCATGTTAAATTCATCCTGGCAACGACCGATCCGCACAAACTTCCACAGACCATCATTTCCCGTTGCCAGCGTTATGATTTCGTCAGGGTCCCACTCCAGCAGATGGCTGATTTTCTGGAAAAAGTTACTGTTGCGGAACAGTTGAGTATTTCCCGCAGGGCATTGGAGATCATATCCCGGCAGGCGGTAGGAGGGATGCGTGACGCACTGACCATGATCGACCAGGTGCTGAGTTTTACCGGGGATAGCGCCAAGGATGAGGAAGTATTGGAAATTCTGGGAATCGTTGACAGCGATTCGCGGTTTGCCTTTCTGGAATCCCTGATCGGTTCCCGGGCTGATGAGGCAATGACTCATTTTCAAAACCTTCAGGATCATGGTCACGATCTTCATGAACTGCTTGCCCAACTCCTGAAGGAAGTCAAGACCCTCTCCCTGATTCAGGCCGTCGGACCGGAATCCGTCCTTTTTCAGGATTACACCCGGGATGATGTCAATAGCTACACAAAACTTGCAGGAGAAACCACTTCATCCAGACTTCAGCAGATTTTTGACATCCTCCTTGATCTTGAAGAACGAATGAAACGCAGCACCCATGCCCGCACCTGTTTTGAAATGGCGTTGCTGCAAATCGTCTCCCTCCAACCTCTGGTAGGAGTTCCGGAACTGCTGAAAGAAATCAGGAAACTGAGGAAGGACTCCGGGGATTCGACCCTCAAGTGAGACGGCTCTTGAAACGAATCAGCAAAATCATTCCGTGCCCGATTCGCCTTCACTTAGAGACAAACAGGAAGAATCCAGACCTGAGGTGGAAAACAACGATGCTTCCATGGTTGCCGAAAGTACCGGCACAAAAATCACCAGTATGCTGAGGGATGATTCACCCAAGGAAGTTCCAAAAACAGTTCCTCCTCCTCAAGAAGCTGTTGCTCCATTCGAGCAAAATCCTGAGCCGGCTGAAACATCAGCCTTTGTGGAGGAGCAGCAAAATTTTTCCTCCTCGGATATCGATAATAGTGCTGAGCCGAGCCAGGGCCTTTCTCCTCCTCCGGAATGGGTCGGATTCGCAGAGAAGATTCAAAAAAGATCAAGCATCCTGGGNGGGTTGATTCGGAACGCAGTTCCCNCATCGTGGAAGGACGGAGTGCTCAAACTCGGATTCAAATCCGGTCAGCCCTCAGATCTGGTTGGGGATGAAAATCGAAATAATCTAGAGTCCCTGGTCAGAGAATTCGCAGGGCCCGAGGTTCAGGTGGAGTGGGTCGAAGGGAAATTGGATTCCACCCTTCGTACATTAATTGAAGAAGAACGGTATCTGCACCAACAACTTCAGCAATCCCGGAGAGAAGAAGCAGAATCGCATCCGCTGGTCCAGGAAGTGCTCAAGATTTTTACTGGAAGCAGCATCAATGCTGTCCATCTGAGCCAGGCATGAATCATAAGTTAACATTCAACCTTTTGACAGAAAACACTGCATGATTGATATGAACGATTTGATGAAAAAAGCCCAGGAACTTTCCCAGAACATGCAGAAACAGCAGGAAGAACTGGCCCAGCTGACCTTTGATGTATCCGTGGGNGGGGAAATGGTAAAAATGAAATTCAATGGAAAGATGGAATTGCTGGAAGTTGAAATTGATCCTGAAGTCGTGGACCGCGATGATGTCCAAACCCTACAGGATCTGATCCTTTCTGCAGTCAATGAAGGGATCCGCCAAAGCCAGAAAAAAATGCAGGAAAGCCTGGGTCAGCAACTGGGNGGGATGGGTGGAGGACTCAACCTGCAAAACCTTTTCCAGCCTAAATCCTAAATCCAAAGTGTCAAACTCCTGGAGGTTGATTGAGGATCCTCCTCGGTCCGGCTCTTTCAACATGGCCGTGGACCTCCATTTGCTTCAGCAGTTCCAACCCGGGGATTCTCCGATTTTCCGACTTTATTCCTGGGAGCGCCCAACCCTGTCCCTTGGCCGTAACGAAAAAATCGATCAGGGAATCAACCTCGATTTCTGCAGGGAAGAACAAATCCCGCTTATCCGNAGAATGACCGGCGGCAAAGCGGTTCTTCACCAATCAGACCTAACTTATTCCATCATCGGTGAATTGGGAGATCCTCAATTTGGGGAAGGAGTCCATGAGACCTATCGAAGCCTCGCCGAAGGATTTCTCCTCTTTTTTGAAAAACTCGGACTCAANCCNCAANTNGTGGATGCTTCCTCCTCCAGGGATTTGGAACCGCATCTATGTTTTACGGTACCCTCTGTGGCAGAAATTCTGGTTGAAGGACGAAAACTCATCGGAAGTGCCCAACGTATCCGCGGTTCGGCTTCCCAAGGCAGGTTTTTTCTTCAGCATGGAAGNATCCCCCTGGACGATCCGGTTCCCAGGATGCTTTCCATTTTCCGCAATGCAGAAGAGCTAGACCTCCGAAGCAAAATGCACTCACTGGAAACCCTCAACATCTACCCAACGAAAACCAAGAAGACCCTGGCATCCCTTCTGAAAGATTGTTTTGCTGAGTGCTTCCAACTGAACTGGACTCAAAGTCCCGGTTTCCGACCCGATGATGAAGAAATCCAAATTGCTGTCAAACACTTTCCTGATTTATCCTCGGATCCAGAAACTATCAAAAGACCCAAACTATCAGCATTGAACCCGCTGGTTCCAGAAAAAATGTTCGAAGGGGCTTGAATATCTTTGAAATACAGAAATACTTAACTAAAAAATGTTACTAAAAAATCCACCCTTTAACCTTTTCGAAAGACTTGGTTGCGTCGGTCGACGCATCTGTGTCTAAACAGAAATATGCCGGACATCAGCCCGTATACAAAGGGCATTGCCGATTGTCTGGAATCTCTCGGGCATGAGTCCCCAGAGAAACTGAACGGTAACCATGAAGTGGCGCCCCGCCTGATCAATATGCTTCAGGGGCGNATGCTGGAACACCTCAAAACCCGGGTCAGCAGTCACTACGGACTGAAACCCGATTCCCTCAATGAAGAATTCTCCATTGCCTTGATCGAGGTTTTCTCGGAAATCTTCGGGGTTTTCCGTAAAAGGGTTGAAGAAGAACCCTGGCTCATCTTCCATATTGCGAAAAGAATCGTGGAAGTTGAGACGACTCTCTGTGAAAACCCTCAAAAACGGATNAANCAGTTCTACCTATCCGTGTTCTGTAAATATTTTGAATTGCAAAACCTCGAAATCATCATTTCCAAAATGCAGTCTGATTCCCGAATCCAGAACAGNATCCACAACGCCCAGTCCCTTGAAAAACAACCACCCCCNCCATCCTCCCTCTANNATTTGATCNNATCNGTTCCTAATCAGGAGCATGAAAAACCTTGATGACTCCTTTGAAATAAAGGTTTCTCAAAGGTTATTTTTCTTCTTGAGCAAGAAGTCTAAGAATAAAAAAGAATGGCGGAGAGAGAGGGATTCGAACCCCCGGTACGCATGAACGTACAATAGATTTCGAGTCTACCGCCTTCGACCACTCGGCCATCTCTCCGTGGTAGGGGGGAGAAGATTCAATTGATCTTCATTTTCTACAAGTTACTAAATTTATTTATTTTTTCAGTTGCTTCAAAATATTCCTATAAGGCCACACTATGATTTACTTCACACAAAAACACTAAGCAAGGCGATGATGCTAGTCAAGTGAATCAAGTCCTTAAATAAAGATTTCAGTACAACTCAAACAATCGACACTCTCCATCGGATTGGTGCCATTCCGGACAAAAAAAGGTGGAGTATCAAAGTGGCAACTCGTAGAAGGTAACCGTATTAGATTGCCATGATTGTCAAATTCATGGAACAAGTGATTTGGCAATTTGCTTTTCGAGGATATTGATAACTCTGTAAATGATCCTATTTTCCAATCTATACTGGAAACTAAGAATTAGATGACCGTTTCAGCAGTACCCGATGAGATACTATAGAGGAGGTTGGTGGATGCCAGAGTGATGGAGGAATGAAATTAACCTGGATGGCTCGTTGGAGATTCATCCAAACCTATCGGTGCAAAAACCATCATCATAATGTATCAATAATTTGGATTTCTAAGGATAAAAGTAGTTAAGTGTCGAGGTTTATAGATTATTTTATAGACATCTTACAAATCGAACTTTTAATGCAAAAATAAGCAAAATTATTTACAAACGATAGCTCTTGCGTGTGTTTCATCAAGAAATTTGTCTGATCCTCCGCAACTATTATAAACCCACCAACCATTCGCTTTGTCAAACCAACATCCTGGTGGCATACCTCCGTCACAAACTGAATTCATATTCCATCCAAACTCCTGACATTCAATTGCATCCAAATCATTTTTTTGCATCGA
>FUFK010040955.1_pt1 | contig 72322 bp, 94 predicted proteins | sample 1021851 | NCBI WGS metagenome assembly FUFK01 (sample SAMEA51879418, study PRJEB19060) | metagenome | reverse complement strand
GTCGATGGGTCCATCCTCGAGCGAGTCGAGCTCAGGCAGAGTAGGATTCATCGACTCAGACAATGCGTCCATCGCATCGTTGGTTCGTTGGTACTCTTCGTCGACTCCCCACTGCTGGGCCATCGCCTGTGCAATCCCATCGAAGGTCTTGCTGCGAAGCTTCCATCGGTCCTCGCTGGGTGGCAGTTTCCAGATGCGTTGCTCGCGCCCGTCGACGATGTCGGTGGGCTTGAGCTCCGGCAGACCCTTGAGCCAGAGGCAGGTCGCCTTGGTCTCACCGTGACCGAACTGCCACGGCTGGATGATCTGGTCGGGCTTGCGCCACTGTGTCGACATGATGCACACCGGGTTCTCGATGGCGATCTTGGGGATGTCAGCGTTGGCGAGCTGCATGAAGAAGTCGATGGCTTGTTGCTGTCGCCCGTCCGCTCGCTTGGCTGCGAACCAGCGCGCTCCGCTGACAGCGAGGTGAGTGCAGGGTGGGAACGCAATCATCATGTCCCACCCGTCGTTGATGATGTCGAGCACCGAACCTTGGTGGTGCGGCCCCGGCACATCGGTCGGGAGCAGGTCACAGGACACGGCGTCGTGTCCCATGGCCCTGAACGCATCGCGGACTGCGCCGCTGTATTCGCATGCAACGAGTACGCGCATCACAGACTCCATCCGTCGTCACCAATGTGGTGGTCGTAGCAGTTGACCGGGACAGTGTACTTGTACTTGTACGGGTAGACCTGTTCCTCGGTCTTGCCGAGAGCAGACAGGAATCCGTCTTCGCCCTGCCAGACAAAGCCTCCGCCCTCTGTGAAGACGCCCGTGCCGAAGTGTTCGCCCGAGTCGTGCTCGCCGATTTCGAGAACGCAGTGCGCCTCGGTGCCATCGGCGAATCGGATGAGTCCGTTGACCACCACCAAGCCATCGCCCAGTGTGTATCGCTTGCGCCCGCCCGCAGTGAATGTGGACCTGCGCCCACCGAAATCGATGATGACCTTGTTGCCTTTGGTTTGCGCCTTCACTTGGCACCTCCTTGGGCGTTGAAGATCTGGGTCGCGCCTTGCCATGTGATGAACCCCTCGTCAACGAGAAGCCAGATGTGGCAGACATCCGTGTGCAGGTCTTCGAATGCACTGAGTGTGTACACGGACGTACCGGGACCGAACCGCGATATGTCATCGTCTGGATCCGGTGACGAGCAATCGGCATCGTCGATGCGGTCAGGATGAACCACGTCTTTATGGATGGCGATACGGCACTCAAGTGGGTTGGCGTCATCGACAAAGATGAGCCAGTCGTGGATGTACTTCTGATCTGCCAGTTGCTGACTGTAGCAGTCAGGGCACAGGTACTGGCCCTCGTCGCCGCAGTGCTCGTCGGTGCGCGTCCACTCACCGCATGAGTCGCATTCGTATGAGACGTGCGCCTTTCCAGACGTGTCGATGTAGATTTGAATCGGTTTATTCATGGTGTTCTCTCTGGTTGGTGGGGATGATTCCCCGGTGGTGTGGTATCCACTAACGACTGTAGCAGAAAAGTGCAACGGAATGTGGGAAAAAAATCATGCTCTGGTTTTTGTGCGCCCGCGCGCGCGCGTGTGTTCCCTGCCTGATAGGGCCGGGTCGCCCCAGCTCAAGGCTCAGCTGGGGCGTTCGGTAGCGGGTTCGGCTTCTGGTGATCGTAGTTCTGATCGAAGAAGAAGCCTTGATCGTGCGCGTCTTCACACTCGACCCATTCCCTGGGCTCNCCCGCNAGNNNCCAGCATGCCGCGTGATATACGCATGCCGTCCACGGATCGCCGTCTTGCCGGTGCGCGTAGATGTGCTCACCCGCGACGCGCCCGTACCCGTCGTATTGACCACGCACGGGATCGAGCTCAGGGTCCTTCGGGATGAGAACGCAGTCCTGCATCCATTCGTTGGTGCTGTTGCTCGCGTGTTCCGAGAGCATCGGGTGCCCGCATTCGGGGCAATTGACAGAGAAAAATCCCATGGTGTGGTCTCCTTACTAAATCGCTTCGAGCGGGGTTCTTGTTGAGCCTTTCGGGAGATGCTTTAAGATCTCATCGGCCATCTGTTCGGCGTGAGCCTTACAAGACGCGTGCAGGGTTACGGTTGGTAGGTGCCGCATACCCGTCCATTTATTATCTTCGCTTTCGTATCCGGGAAGCGGCGATGAGTCGTTGATTGGAACGATAAACCAAAAACAAAAAAGATGATTCACGGTGTGGTGTCCTTTGGGGGCTTGCGCCCCCGTTCGGGTTTTGGGTCTAGTGTTTGTGGTAGTTCACGCGAGAGACGTTGGGATCCCAGCACGCGCGACAATCGCCGCACTGGTTACCTTGTGTCGGCGCTGGGCACTGGTTGCCGCCGGGCGCGTCGACGCTGGACGTTGGGCCGGACATGTCGAGAGCCTTCCCAACCATGGGCGCGGATATGCGGATCACAAGGTTAGCAGGCCAATCACCCGCCATCGCGCGGGCAAGTTTGACGATCCCGGTCTCGCGAGACGGCGCCCAAAACTTCACCCATGGCAGCGCGCGCGCTACCTCGACCCATTGAAGGACGTGCTCGACCGATTGAAAATCGCCGCTATCGTGGATGCGGAAGTAGGGATCGGAGGGGTCGGTGTAGTGCCCGACCAGTGTGATCATACCCTCGACCCATCGCGGATCGTGCAAGGCGGCAAGCCGCTTGCCGAGTCCCTCGCGCACGCTTGGAAAGGTATAGTGTCCCTTCATCGCGTAGCAGTCTGAACAGACCGATCCGGGAACCTTGGCAAGCTTGGCGCCGCGGATGCACGCGGACGCGGGAAGGGATGTGGAATAGCCGGGCATTTTTGAAGGCTTGCCGAGACCTGACTTGTGACCCGTGACGCGTTTTGCTTCTTTGATTTTCATTGTGGTGCTCTCTTTTTTGGTGGATATCCCTCGAGGGGATACTGTCCACTAACCCGAGAAAATCATCGGGCCAGCTTTTTTTGGTGTTTTTCTTCGATTATCCGACACTCGAGCCGGATCGGTCCATGAGCTCAACTATCACCCCGCCGGGGTGACGGTTCGATCGTGGGGTGGTGGGTGTGGACGCCCGCGCGCGCGCGGCCGCTCCCGGCCCTGATAGGGCGACCGCCCCCTACCGACCAGGCAGGGGACGAGTCCAGAGCCACAGGACGGCCCGAGGAGTCGCAAGGACCACCCACGCCGCGAGGGCGTAGGCGATCCAGTCGGGCAGCTGGGCGGCGAGATGGTCGATCATCACGCACCCCCTTCATCGTCTGGAAACCACTGCCTTTCTTCCTCGGATAGGCCGTGGTACTTTTCATCAAAGCAGTGCTCACACTTGTACTCGGTCTCCCCGTCGGGTTTGTCGTACCCCAAGTACTCATCCGCTCGAACCAAGATGCCGCAACCGTCGCAGGGGTCCGAGCCAACCATCCCCAGGAGACCCTTGGCACGCTCAACAATACGATGCTCGTCTTCGTCTTTGTAAGTCAGGATCGTGTGATCCTCATCACGCTGATCAAGGACGAGGTGCAGCAGGTCACGCATGATTTTTCGTTCTGTTGCGTTCATCACGCACCCCCTTCTGTCTCGAGAACTGCGTTGCGAGGATCCATGAAGCACCCGCGATTTTCTCCGACGTGCTTCCATCCTCTTGCTGTCCACTCGATCGAATCGCCGCAGTCAAAGCACGTCTCGGGGTCTTCTCCGGTCAGCTCAGAGATAAATTCTTCNGTGCTCTGACGATTCGGNACCGGCCAGTCGCGACACTCAAGAAGGGTNTTCCGCCTTGAAGCCTCCGACGCCTNCGCGTTGTACCGGAACAGCCNACGGATCACGCTGTCGGGTACGCCCATTGGGTCNGTCAGACTGTCGGACGCGGGAAGGTGNCCCGACTCCCGAAGCCACTTNAGGCCTGTCGTNTCGAACTGCCATCCGCCGCCGACTTGCATGCCGCTNGTCCANACGTGCCGGTGATTCAACAGCACCCGCGCGACGTGGTACGTCGTTCCGGTCGTGGGTGATTTCCACGTGCGCCCTTGGATCTCGATGTCGAAGATCTTGAAGTAAGCCCAGTGGCCCAGTTGAGCGATCAGCATCAGGCCTGGTTTGTTGGGGGGGGTGCCGATGTGGATCAGGCCCTCGCGGATCTTCTCCTTGACCTCGGCCCGACACTGGGAGCGGTACTCGGGATCAACCCGCTCCTTGGGGTCGGGGTTGTGCTTGATGTGTTCGACAACCGCAGCACCCATGCTTGTGTAGTAGGGGGTCCAGCCGCCGGTCTCAGAGACCATGAGTGTCGCGCCGGTGTTGAGCTTGTGAAAAGGGATCGTGTTCATTTGGTGTTCTCCTGCTCTGCTGAGCGTGGAAGGTGAAAGGGTGGGTCGGGGTCCAACCACAAACCCCGACCCTGTCGCCGCGACTACTTGAGAAGCCCAAGCAGGTCAGGACGATACGCGGCGACGATATCGATCGGGTTGGTGAACCGTTGACCAGCGAGGGCGACGCCCGTGCAAGTCACGGCACCCGGACCCATGAGATTGAGATCGCGGATCTGGATCGTGGTCTTGGGGATCACAGCGTTGAGCAATGCGATCACGCTGTTGAGTTTGTCGGTGTCACCCGCAGCCCACTTGGCCGATTGATTGACTGCGCGGGTGTAGCGACCTGCAGACAGGCGATCCGACTCTGCGGCCATCTCAAGATCGTACTGAGCGCGTTCCGTGGTCGTCATGTTGACGATCTTGGATCCAGTCTGCTCGACGCCGCACAACTGCAAGCGCCACAGGTCCGACCGTTGATCCTTCGCGAGTCGCAGGACCGGCCGATCGTTCTGACACACTGCGACGATCTCAGACTCCAGAGGGTGGCCGCCCTTGCTGGTGCCGTTCATGCGGTCTTTGATCTTTGCGTCCATTGCCTGAAGGGCCGCAGCAATGGCCGTGATCCCGATGTCGGTGATCTGGTGTTGCGGGTACTTCGCTTGGATGAGCCCAACCGCCGACGCTGCGGTGACCCGGTTGAGCGCTTCGCGGTCGTGGTCGATCTGACGCCGGCCGCCGTGGGTTCCGACCCGGTAGGTGCGATCCCTCTGGGGGACCTTGGAGATCTTGCCGCTGGCTTTGAGCTTGCGATCACCGCTGGAGATGTGCCCAGAGATGGACGCGAACTGTCCGCCGTTGGTGTCGAGAATCACGGGAAGGGTTTTGAGTTGTGCTGTCATGTCGTCCTCTTTTGCGGGTTTGGTTTGGTTGCCCGCTGTGTTGATTGTACAGGAAAAGTGTAACGGGGTGGGGGTTTTTCTACGGAACCCCCGAAACCGTTGCCCCTTAGAAGCCCAACCACTCAAAGATGCGGGAGGCCTCGATCTTCGGTGTCAGACCCCACCCGCCCCTTTGAGAATCGCCCGTGTTGTAGAGGTTCCAGCATTCTTCATTGAACCCAGCAGCGTCCAAGCAACCCTCTTCGGAGAGGATGTCGAGTGCAGTGTTCTTGTCGACCATGACACCGAAACCGGCGGCGACGTGGTCGCCTCTTTCGACCTCTTGGACCCTGCAGGCCACCAATACAAGCCGGTAACCCTTACCAAGCCACCGGATGATGTTGCGTCGGTGGATCCTGATCCGCTGATCGTACTCAGTGATCGCTGTGCAATCCCTCATGAAGATCTGACGGTTGCCTCGGCCCACAACGTAGATGCGGCCCAGTTCTTGATCGGGGTTCGACGTAAAGGGAGCCAAGAGGCGATCCGCCATCTCGGTGGTGGTTTCTACGGCCCTGAGGCTTTGAATAATTGCGTTCATTTGTTGTCCTGTTCACAAGGGGGAATGTGGTTTGTTGTGTCCCTTGCTGATCTACTTTTAGGCCATTCCGAGGATACCGTCCACAGTTTCTGCAACGCCCCAGACACACAAAACAGAGGAAAACAGGAAAAACCAAGGTTTGACCGTTGTTTTCAGGCTCCGAAAAAAACCACTTAGACGATCACCCAGACGATCACCCAGCGATCACCCATCGGGGCATTCGACGATCCCAGCCCTATCATTCCGGGCCTTGGTCAACCGCAGCTGTCGCAGAGACCCCAGCGGAGGGCGGCAGAACGGGAGGCGACCCCAGCGGAGGGCGGCACCCGACCCAGCCGAGGGCAGCGCAACGAGGGCAGAGAGGGCCGAAACGGGGCAGAAATCGCGATCAAAAGGAGTCCTTCGGACACACCCTTTATGGAAGCAGGGGCTGTGAGTTTCCCGGCATGATAGGGCGGTTTGCATTCTCGTGTGAGATGTCGTAGTTGTAGAGCATGAGAACAACCGTTGACTTATTCGCTGGTGCAGGTGGTGCATCTATTGGCTTGCGTACTGCAGGCTTCCATCATGAGCTGTGTGTCGAGAAAGACAAGGATGCTGCATCGACATTGGTGGCAGCTGGACTACCGGGTGTGTGTGCAGACGTCAGAGAGCTCAGTCTGTACGATGACCTCAAACACGTAGACTTGTTGTGGGCATCACCACCGTGTCAGGCATTCAGTACAGCAGGTAAGAGACTTGGCGCTCTGGACGACAGGAATGGTTGGCCATGGACACTCGACGTCATTGACCATCTGCAGAGTAGAGGTGTTGGACCAGAGTACGTCATATGCGAGAACGTACCAGGGATGACTTACCATGTGACTGACTGCGATGGGTCTGACGTGTTGTCGTGTCCGGGTTGCTACTGGGAGAGATGGATACAGCCTCAGTTCAAGAAGAGGTTCTACTGGGTAGGGACTGTCACACTCAATGCTGCAGACTACGGTGTCCCACAGATTCGACGGCGTGTATTCTTGGTGGCAGGACCACGACCGATACCATGGCCACAAAGGACTCATTGTTCTCGACATGACTTTCAACAACAGACAATGTTCGGTCCATCATTGAAGCGATGGGTCAGCATTGCATCAGCTCTTGGCATCGACTCTACAATCATAGGCGGTGGTAGGAATCCAACACCAGATGAGAATGATCATCGTCGCTACAGAGACATCACTGATGAACCAAGTACAACAGTGGCTGCAGTACAGATTGGCAATGCTGGTCCATTCATCTTGAATGACAAAGCAGATTGGTGGCACCGTTCATCATCCATTGATGGACCAAGTAGAACTATAGGTACAATGGCGAATGCATCAATCAATCATGATACTCGTCGTCGATTGACATGGCGTGAGTGTGCAAAGCTTCAAGGGTTTCCTGATGACTATCCATTCCAAGGAGATACGAAGGTCAGTCTGTACAGACAGGTGGGAAACGCGGTATGTCCAAAAGTATCGGAGGTATTGGGACGATGTGTCCTCAGGGCTATGAACACATAGAGATCGATGAAGACGAAGAGGATGACTTGGGTCTGTTCTCTATCGAAGACATCGAGTTCTCATTGGATACGCAGTGGTACTTCGAAGGAGCATGGCTAGCTTTGGTTGCTTTCTTGGATGACCGTTATCCTTCCATGACACTGGGAGAAGCAATGGGCTCTGAGGATGAGGATGGTCATCTCGGTATATGGGCACGTCTTGATTTCGGTATCAGTGTATTGTGGTTGAGGGTGATGACGTTCTCACCGTTTCATTGGACTTGGAAGACAGAGGAATACAACTGATGGACATCAACACAGAACACATGGTGATTGAACAGTACTATCCATTGTCTGGTGTTGACGGTGTTGTAGAGAGGCCAGTGTATGGAGATGATGTCGACAAGTATCGAACAGCGATTGGTGCAAGATTCGATGATGAGATTCTGTTCAAGAAGGTTGTTCGATCAAAGGGCAAAGCAAAGACATGGTTCGTACCTGGTGACATTGTCTGTCGTCGTCTTGGTTTGGATGAAGACCGTTGTGATGTCATACGTCCGATGCAAGACCGGTGGTACAGCACATACCTTGTAGATGTCACTGCGTATCAAGCTGACATTGAGAGGGTACGAAGAGATGCCATCGAGGGACACAAGTGGAAAGCCTTCAGAAAGAAGAAGGTCTTCGTTGTAGTAGACCCACAGGGTAGGGCTCTTGTCATAGCGAGGAAGCACTGGGGTGATTCATTCACTGTGTTGATGGAGCAGCTCTGTCCGATGCTGAAGATTCATCAGCAGTATGCATGCAAGCCATACAGGATTGCTGCGTCATGGTGTGCGTTCAAGACAATGCATCGGTATGCCATGGATCACTGTGGTGGTGACATGACGACATCAGAGTTCTTGAAGTGCATGCGGTATGCAGAGACCATCTACATGCGTCGTGTTGCATTGAAGAATCGTCTTGGCAGTGGACGCATCATCAAGATGTACAAGTACAGGGCAAAGCGTCACGATGAGTTCTGGGACAAATGCTTTGAGATGATGGACAACGGAGAGACGTTACCGCAGTCAGCTCGACTCATACGAGACCATTACTGTGCAAGGTGGGTAGCGGTGAGTCCTGACGAGATGGATTGGTACTTGAGCTGCATGTGGTGGCCTGAGTGGAGTCGTGGTGGTCCAGTTCGTTTTCAACGATTTACTCAAAGCGATTGTGGTCGGTCATGGAAGTAGTCGAGAACTATGATGGCACTCGTGTACGTTCAATGTGCAACAACGTTGAGCGTCATCTTCGTCTTGCAATCAGTGATTGGTATCACTTGTTGTCGCGTTTGGCGTTGAGCTCCGACACATGGTTGTACGATTGTGAGTGGTGGATGAAGCAGGTGCCATCTCAGTTGGACATGCCGTGGGCATTCGAGTCGTTGTTTGATGCAGTGAAGCGACCGGGGATGTTGGACATCTTGGTGGTCAAGGTGGACGAGGTGTGTCTATCGATGGATCGTCATGAGGGTGTGGATTTCCCCAAGAGCATGTATGAGCTGAGGCAATCGTTGGAGAAGTTGAACAAGGAGATTGAGGATGGAGTTTGAGTGTGTGATACCTGGTGCGCCGATTGGCAAGGGCAGGCCTCGTGCCACCAAGATGGGCAACCATGTGCGGTTGTATACGCCGAAGCGTACAGCTGACTGGGAGCGCAGCAGTGCATTGATCATGAAGAATGCGTGGCGTTCGGCTCCGCTGGACGGTGTGTGCAGTGTGAATCTGGTGGCCGTGTTTCCGAGGCCGAAGCGGTTGATGCGTAAGAAAGACCCTCATCACCGCGTCTGGCACAGCTCGAAGCCAGANATNGACAACGTTTGTAAATCTGCTCTGGATAGTATGGTCATGGCGGGCATCATTCGCGATGACACACAGGTGGTGATTCTGACTGCCAAGTCGGTTTATGCGGCCAAGGATGAGGGTCCGTGTGTCGAGGTTAGGTTGTCAAGCATTGACGGGGTTGGTCCGCTGGAGTAGTTTTCGGGTACTGGGTCTGGAGTCGGGGTGGTGCCTGACTCTCAACAGATTCAGTCGACACATATGTGTTGTTCTCTTTGCCCTCGGTCGCACCCTATGTGCGGTCGGGGGTTTTTTTTGGTGTTAAGTGATGTATGATGCTGATGGAGGTGTCATGCACGGCAAGTCAGGACCGACGTTGATCTTGAATTTGTCTCCGATGAGTGAAGAGGAGATGGAGAACGAACGCCTTCGTGAGATTGCGAGGAGTTCGCATCACAGTGGCAGTGGCTACTTCGACCCTGATGAGGACGAGGTGGTGACCATTCCGATGTTGCTTGAGTCTTCAGATGGCTGTGGATGCCGTTCACCTGACGAGGTTTTGTTTGATCACATGGAGGGCGTTGAGTCAGAGACCTTCGGGATGTCTCGTATGCCCTCGTTTGCTCGCGCTATGGGCGCCAGTGAAGACGAAATCGCGCAGTTTGCCATGCAGATGGGCATGATGGAATCCGGTGAGATGAAGATGCCCAAGTCATTGTCGAAGTTCAAGCGAGATTATTCTGATCTGCAGCGTTTTGGTGGTGACCCGATGGCTGTGGCGATGTCTCGCGAAATGGGTATGCCTGAGATGTCTTCTCGTGACATGGACAACATGCTCTCTGGCGCGATGGATTCGACGTCGATGATGGACATGTCCGACCCGATGAACCAGGCGATGGCCGCGCTCGAGGAGGAGTTTGGTCAAGAGGCCAAGGTCATGATGGANGGCGAGGCAGACGGTTACATTTTGTTTGCTGTGGATTGCCCCAAGCGGGGGATGAAGAAGTATATTTACGACTCCAAAGACGGCGTCGGCACCGTGATGGAGGGTTGAAATGGCATACGGAATGAGTCCACAAGAGCTGGCNAAGGTCGGCAAAGATGTGAACAAACAGGGCAAAGGGGTCGACGAGCAGTCGATTCAAGCCGCCATGGACCGCGAGCTGACTGAAGATCGGAAGAAGCAAGTGGGCAAGTTCAAGGCTCGCAAGGACGCTGCGCGCTCGAAGGACGCGCAACAGAAGGCTGAACTCAAATCAAATCTGGTGAAGGCGGTGGTCAGTTCGGGCATCAAGGCTGCTGGAGCTGCTGAAAAGGCAGGTGCGTTCTCCAAGAAGCCGAAAGCTCCGGAGATTGCTCCAGTGCAAGTCAAGGCTGGAATGAAAGACAACCTGACTACTGGTAAGCCTGAACCTCGTTTGAAACTATCGGGTCCGACTCGAACAGGTCCCGACATTGGCTCCAAGGCATACGCAAAGCAGTCGGCAAAAGACTTGCGACAAATCAGGGGCATGGGGCGTCGAAGTAAGGGCACGGGAACTGCAGAAACTGACCCTGAATTGCTTGCGCTCTTGGGGGGGTGATTATGGCCAAGCGCAAAGGCATACCATCTAAGACCAACTCTCCACGTCGCATCCAGAAGGGTGAGCCCGGATACGGCAAGAAGAAGTTTGTTGTGCTGGCGAGCTCGGGCGGCAAGCAAAAGGTTATTCGTTTTGGTGACGCTAACATGGAGATCAAGCGCGATGACCCGAAGCGACGTAAGAACTTCAGAAAGCGTCATGGGTGCGATACTGCAGCTGGTAAGAATAAGCTTACAGCGAAGTATTGGTCGTGCTCTCAGTGGCGTCGTGGCAAGAAGGTGAAGGGCTAATGGACAACGCAGACAAAGCCTTGATGTCGAACATGAGGCGTAAGGGTGTTGCCGACACGAGTGAGGCACAGAGAACCTTGGGTGGTGGTCGTGTTCCGATGGCTTCTGAGCTTGGTTTTATGACACCCACGGTTGCACCCACCCCTCAACCCAAAGAGCCCCCCAGCGCCAAGCCGAAAGAGCGCGATACGTACTACGATGCATCTGAGTACTTCAAGCGGCTTGACGCACAACGTGCGCGCAATCGTCGTGGTCGAAATCGTCGCAGTGGCGGTGGCGGTGTCGGTGGCGGCGGTGTCGGTGGTGGCGGTGGCGGCGATTCAGTCAACCCGTTTGGCGGATTCGACAAACTGGAACAATATGAAGGCGCTCAAACAGCCGACTACAAAAAGTCAGGTGAGAACTTTTTCAAAAGCCAGCAGCCTGAAAATCTTCGAGACTTTCAGAGGAGCGAGGCCGCTCAGACCGAGTTTGCACAAAATGCAGCGTTGCGAGACTTCATGCGTTTGGATGCCAATGCAGAAGGCGAGCTGCTCCCACAACCGTTCAACATTGGCGGTCAAGACTACGATGTGTTTACCTTTGAAGACGGATCAGAGTTTATTTTGTTCGACGATGCAGATATTGACGATCTGCGACCGGGGGACGTCCTCCGAATCAACCCTCCAGAACTGAAAGGAAAGAAAGACCGATGATGTACGGTGCAGACAAAGCAGACAAGGCTCTGGCGAAGAGCATGTCCGGTAAAAAGTCGAAGAAGAAGGCCAACGACAATCCTGAGAAGGATCACAAGAAGGCCATGAAGAAGATTACGGCGAACCTCAAGAAGGCGTCGAAGCTCCACGCGGGTCAGTCGAAGGCTTTGGCCAAGGCATCCAAGATGCACGGCAAGCAGTCAGCTGAGCTGGCAGCGGCCTCTGAGATGCACGCAAGGGACGCAGAGACCATGGGCAAGCTGACTGGCCGCATGAAGCGGACGAAGAACCCTGGCTACAAGATGGACGACTACTAGCGTGGACAAGTCCGACAAAAAGCTTTCGAAGTCGATGCGGCCGAAGAAGAAGAAGTACAACCCGAAGTACACCAAGGGTTCTCCGAATGTAAAGCGTCGCAAGCAACTGATGGACCAGATTGCACACATTTATGAGACTGAAAAACAGCCATACTCTGCAGCGGTCAAGAAGAAGCTCGATCGACTGATGAAGGAGCGGGACAAGATATGAGCAAGGATAAGAAGAAGAAGAAGAAGGGTCGTTCATACAAGGACTTGGACGCCGCTGAAAAGAAGGTCTACAAACGAGGCCTTGCTGCGTATATGAGCTCAGGCAACCGTCCCAAGGTTTCCCAACACGCATGGGCGATGGCTCGAGTAAACAGTGCGTTTGGAAAGAAAGAGGCCGCCAAGATTCGTCGTGAAAAAGGCAAGTCAGCCGACAAGAAGCTNGCGAAGAACATGCGGAAGAAAAAGAAGAAATGAAAAAAGACCCCGTCGGAAAGAAGATCAAGAAGCTGATGGGCGAGGGCAAGCCCAAGAAGCAAGCAATCGCCATCGCTCTGAGCATGAAAGAGGACGGGAAGCTGGGTTCCGGCGCCGATAAAAAGCTCGCCAAGAACATGCGGAAGAAGAAATGACCATCAAAAAAGATTCGCGCGGTCGCAAGCGCGACTACAAAAAAGAGTATGAACGTGACCACGCGTCTGAAAAAGACAAGAAGGACCGTGCGTCACGCAATCGCGCTCGTAAAAAGGTCAAAGAATTTTACGCGAAAAACGGTAAGCGTCTCTCCAAAAACGTGGATGTGGACCACAAGGATGGTAACCCTCGAAACAACAGCGCGGGAAACCTCCGAACCCAAGATAGGAGCGTAAACAGAGGTCGGTCTAATAAGACACGACGTTGAGTTGCGTGATACGATTCTTGTAGAGGTATTTATGGGACGTAATAGTGGAAACAACGGAAAGACCGAGCTGACCCCTTGGATTGACCCCGAGCTGTTGGATTACAAGCCAACCGATCGTCAATCTGCGTTTCGTCGTTGCGTCCGTAACTGCGTATTGAACGGCAAGTATTTCAAGGCTGACTGGTATCGTGCCAGTGCCAGGTCAGAGTCGGAAGCTTTCAAGGGTCACCCTGTGACGCCCAGTGAGTTCAAGAAGTGGTCCCAGAAGAAGGGATTCATGGTCTGGTTCTTCGAGGACTTCCCCGAGGCTGACCCAATCACTGAGCAAGAGCTGCAGATGATTGAGCATAAGTGGTGGCGGGGCGTGCTCGATGCCATGGATGAGGGCGAAGAGTGGGCGTTTCGTGCCTTCGCTAAGGTTCGCTTCGAAGCTCGCAAGGTCGAGCAGCAGCGTGCTGACAACAAAGAACTCTCGGACTTCTTGGGCTCTGGCAGCGAAGGCGGGGCGTGGCACATCAATGCACCTGAGGCGTAGTGTCGAAGAACCATACACAGGCGTTGAATCGCAAGCTTGGTGTCGTTGCTGAGGACCCAAGAGAGTTCATCTCACGACTCAAGCTGGTCGACGAGAAGGGCATCGAGCGTTCGTTCAACACACCGTTCCCTGAGCAGGTCTTGGCTCTGAACGACTTCATGTCGGATGCCGAAACGATTGTTCACTACAAGCCGCGCCAGATCGGAGACACAACGGTCGCATCGGCGTACAACTTCGACTACACGTACTGGGCCACAGACCCGGTGAGAACGCTCGTAGTTGCGAACATCTACGAGACCACCGACTCAATCTTTGGAAAGCTTCAGCACTTCTACAGAGGCCTTCCTGAGGCATTGAAACGCCCTGTTGCGCGTTCGAACAAGAAGGAACTGATATTCGACGACACTCAAGCTGGATTTCGATGCATGACGGCGGGTGGTAAGGGTCATGGTCGTGGTTGGACGTATCAGCGTTTGCATGCCGACGAGCTCGCGTTCTGGCCAAACGCTGAAGAGGTATGGGCTTCGGTTACGTCGACCATGCACCCAGGACCACACCTAAAGACCATCATCCTGTCTACGGCCAACGGACCCGGCAACCTGTTTCACAAGAAGGTGCTCGCAGCTCGCGAGGCACAGCGTCAGGGTGACAAGTCGATTCAGTTCAGGTTCTTCCGTTGGTGCGACCACCCTGCGTACTCCAGCTTGGTGCCTGACGGTTGGGAGCCGGACCACGAAGAGTGGGAGCTTGCACAGGTTCATGGTCTGACGATGGAGCAGCTGTACTGGCGTCATTCACGCATCAATGGTGTCAACGGTATCGGATTGTCTAAGTTCCGACGCGAGTACCCTCTGACCATCGAAGACGGGTTCGCTGAGTTCGAAGGCTCTTGGTTCGACCAAGATTACCTCAACGAGGTGTTGTCATCGATTTCCCCGAGAGACGGCGAACTGCGTATCTACGAGCGCCCACAACCGGGAATCAACTACGCAATGGGTGTGGACCCATCGTGGTGCAACGGAGGCGACTACGCGGTCGCACAAGTGCTTAGCGGAGATGGGCGCCAAGTGGCGACACTTTCCATGAACAAGGGTGGCGAGGTTTTGTTCGCGACAAAAGCTGCAGAGCTTGCGGCGCACTACAACAAAGCCAAGACTTTGATTGAAAGCAACCCAGGTGGTGCGGGACCAGTGGTCATTCGCGAGTTCCACAAGCATCACATCCCACTGTGGACTCGACCGTCCGCTCGAGGCAAAAAGCCCAGCACGTCTCCGATCTATTGGACTACATCACGAGGCTCGAAAGAAGAAGGCTACGCGCACCTACGTCAGGTGATCAACGGCGACGGATTGACTTTGAATGATGACACGACCGTGCAAGAGCTGATGCACGTTCGGGAAGCTCACGGAAAGATTGAAGGTCAGGATGGGTACCACGATGACCACGCAGATGCTTTAATGATGGCTGAGTGGTGCCGCCGTGGGATGCCCATGGCCAAGCTTCCACCTCTAAATTACAAAAGACGTTATGTTGCACACCGCAACCCGTTTGTAAATAAAAGAGAGCTTCGCTGATGGCTGATTACGAACAATTTCAACGCAGAGACTACAGTGGTGATCAAATCTCGCCACAGTTCATTCATGAGCAGTTGCGCGCTCACGACAAGAAGATGGCGGACAACCGCAATCAGTGGGCACTGACGAAGGCTTGCTACACCACCAACTACTGGAAGCACATCCGTCACCGGAACTACACGGGCAAGCAGCATCAGACTCGTGACAACGAAATCAACGTCGAGGTCAACCGCCTCTTCGGAATCATCACGGCTTATCTTTCTGCCCTGTATCCGCGAGCTCAACGCGCCATCGTCACTCCAGACCCTGACGGTGTAGGCGATTCAACTAAGGCCGAGCTGGCGCTGAACCGTTTCATGGAGTCCAGTCGGATTCATCATCGAATCATGACTGCTCTGCGTCAGGCACTACTGTATCCAGGCTCTGGCGCCAAGATTGGATACTACGCCGGTCGAGGCAACCCTCTTGACCGGGTATGGATGAGAATCATTCCGTGGTGGGAAATCGTCATGGACTCCGATGTCGGAGACGCCGAAGACGAGCGATTCCGTGGTCACGTCTACTACAAGCCAGTAAAAGAGGTTGAGGAAGAGTACGGATTGAAAGATGTCGCTGGGACTGAGCGAGATGACTTCCTTCGTGTTGGTTACTCCGGCAAAGGCTCCGCCAGTTACAAAAACAGGTCGTATCCCAAGGGAGACAAGGCTCGATCGGACAACAGGAACTTTGTTCGAGTGCTTGAAATCTGCAACCTCAAAGATCACTACGAAGATCAGAACAACCCCGGCATCATGTATCAGGGTCGTCTTGAAATCTACGTACTGGGTCAAGGCAAGAAGTCACACAAGCCTGTGTACGTAGGACCACTTCCGTTTGCAGAGACGGATGGTCGTCCACTGGCACACATCATTCCATTGATTTTCAATCATGAGCCCGAGTACCCACTCCGCGGGATGGCTCATGCGGACCGTTTGTTGCCACAGATTCAAGAGCTGAACTCGTACCGTTCGTTTATGGCGATGGCGACGCGCAAGGACACTCGCCAGTTCATCACACGCAAAGGCACGTTCAACGCTGATGAACTTACTGACCTCACAGAGGGTCACGATGGATTGATTCTCCAGCTTGAGCAGGACTATGACCGTCCTCTCGGCGACGCCATTGTGCCGTTGGGTAACACTCCAATCAGTTCCAACATTGACCAGTACATGGCGATTGTTGAGAATGACTTGGATCGAAACGTCAACTTGAGCCCCTCAGCTCGTGGAATCGTAACGAAGGCAACTGCGTTCGAGGTTCAGGCGGTTCAACAGTACACAGAGTCCGAGTTCGGTCTGCATGCATCGATCAAGGATGAATGGTTGGGTAGCGTTCTGAAGGTGGTTCTTCGTGCGCTTATTTCTTCAATGCAGGACTTGGGCGACTCATCGGGTGCCTACGAGGACCAAGACGTTGCTTTGGCTGAGGTTGGAGCTGACGTCAAAGATGAAACACTCACTCAACAGGTTGGCGATTTTCAATCCGCAGCTGCAGAAGAGCAAGCAACGGACGCTGAGCAGCAACCTTTCGTTGACGAAGAAGCAGTCGAAACATTTACAACCGATGAGATTGAACCTGGCAAGATTGAGGCCGAGCAACTGGTTTTGAGAGAAAAGCGCAACTTCGTCAACATTGATGTCCAAGATCTCAACGCAGACTTTGCCATCACATTCGTCGAGGGCGGTGGCGCACCCATGGATGAGGCTGTGCAACAGCAGAACCTCTTGGGCCTGTTGGAGCCTTACACTGCCCTTTGGAACGCAGCTCAACAGGGTGGTCCTCAAGGATTCATGGCACGCACGTACATGAAAGTCATGGCTGAGAAGTTCAATCTGCCGAAAGATCTGCACCCGGACGAGCTCGATTCAAAGATCGCTGAAGAGGGTGAGACAGAGGCAGAGACTCCGGCGCCTGAGGATCAGCAGCTTCAGGAAGCGGCAGAGCCACAAGCAACCCAAGTGCCAGACCTATCTGACTTGGCTCAGTTGCCTCCTCCAGAAGCGATTGCCGCACTACGTGATATATTCGCTGAGGACCCGGAAATGCAGCAGGTCTTGGACCAGTTGGAAACCCTTCCACCCGAACAGCAGACGCAGATGATTGGACAACTATTGAACACAGGTGATCAAGGTGCCGCTGTATAGTTATCGATGTGAGTGCGGATGGGAAAAAGAAAAGCTTTTCCGGGCATCTATGCGTCCGTCAGAAATCGATTGCGAAGAGTGTGGCCGGTGGGCGACGTACCACTTTTCACCATCGAAGCATCAATCCAACGACGCCAAGCACATCACGACCTACAACAGGGACAAGAGAGGCCTCTCTCTTCATCAGTACAAGTGTCGAGACTGCGACTGCGTTTTCGAAAGGGTGATTGATCACGCTAAAGGCGAAGCAGTTGAAGATACGACGCCATGCACAGAGTGTGGTTCGCCCAATACAGGTTGGAAGCCGTCAGTCCGCATCGACCGTTTTCATGAGAAGTTNCCCTACTTCGATCGAGGTCTCGGCGTATGGTTGAAAAACAAAGAGCACCGTCGCCAGATTTGCAAAGAAAGAGGCCTCACTCCAGTCGGAAACGACTTAAACGAGGATAAGATTTTTTCTCAGTTTGACAAACGTCGGGAAACAGAAGAAAAAGAATACAATGATTATTGTGACCGGCTTGACAACGCTCCAGAATTTGCGGAGTTTAGAAAAGCCGTCGATAAGGGACAAATCACTCTTTAAGGAGCCCAAAAATGCCTACTGAACCAAACACCGGAATGGAGCTGCCTTACAAGGGTCAGCCTGGATACGATGAAGCCAAGGCTCAGTTCCCTGAGCTGTACGCTGCAGAAGAGCAAGGAATGATGGAAGGAGGCGCTCCTCCCGAGGGGATGCCGGGTGATGAAGGTCCCGACGATATGGCTGCAGATCCTGCAATGATGCAAGCACCTGCTGCTCCCATGCCTTCCAAGCCGTACTCTATGAACGCAGTCAAGACGCTTCTGAAGGAGCTCAACAAAGTGCTCGATGCGTTTTCAGGGCAGGACATTCCTGACATTGAGATCGACTTTGCTTCCAAAGGCGCCAAACTGGAAGGACCTTTGCCGCCCGAGCTGTTCGCCACATTGGCTGCAATTGCTGAAACGCTCCGCCTGCTCGGAGAAGACTTCGTCGATAAGCACGGATTCGACCCTCAGTCGATGATGACGGACGCAGACCTTCGCAAGGTGACTGCAAGCCTCAAAAAGATGGGTAAAGACAAAAAGCTCATCGATGCCATGCAAGCTCCTGCAGACATGGGTGCAGCTGCTGAAATGGATATGCAAGGCGGCGCAGAGCCGAGTATTTTGGATGAAAACGAGCAAGAACTTGCTGCGGCAATGGGATAACTTGTTTTCGAACTTTTCTGGTGATACAGTTTTTCTTGAATGTAATGGAGACATCGCGTGGATGAATTGAACGATACTCAGCCCGTTGAGGTGGAGGGTCAACCTTATGAGGGTGACCTGTCCGATCTTGTGCCTGAGCCTGGTGAGGTTGAGGCCGCACCATCCGGCGAAGTATTTGAACAAGAAGCAGCGCCTCAGCCAGAGCCTGAGCCCGAACCACCAGTAGAGCACGAGAGCTTCAACGCTTTGGACGCAGCTCTGGGCGACCTTGAAGAGCTGCAACACGACGGGTTCTGGGACAAGATCGACGAAAGTCACATCAACGATCTGCCCCCAACGGCTCGACGGATTCTTCACAACTTCCGAGTCGACCGTAAGCTTCAACAAGAAAGCCACGTCAAAGAAATGGAAGAGCTCACTCGAGCCATCGAGGAGCGCGAACAAAAGCTTGCGGGCATGGAGAACGAGTTCCTCAAGCGTCAAGCTGAGTTTGCAAACTTGATTGAAGACCCTGAGGTTCAACAACTTCTTGCAGAAACCGATGAAGAGCTGCCCGATATCTTCACAGAAGAAGGCATCCAAGCGCGCATTCAACGTGGCATTGCAAAGGGTATGTCTGCCATTCTTGAGCCAATGAAGAAGGCAGCAGATTCACAAGCACAGATGTCGAACTACAAAGAGTTTGTCGACCAACATCCAGAGATGAAGGACGACGGATTTAAGATGGATGTTCTTCGTCTTGTGCAGTCTCGAGCAGAGGACGGCATTCCGCTCTCCACTCAAGATGCTTATCAAATCGTCAAAGCCCGTCGAGTCGTGGCGCAGCAGCAAGCGCGTGCAGCCCACGAACAACGGGCTCGACAGCAGTCTGCACGGCGGATTGGTCGTGCTGTTCATGGTGGGAACCCTTCGAATGGAGAGATTCCACCTGAAGTCAAGGAGCGGGGCGCTCTGGCCATTTCACAATGGTTGGCGGCTAACCCTGAAGCACACAAAAAAATACAGCAATCTTTCCGCTAACCTTCCCCAAAATGGAGCATTAGGAAACCATGGCAGCAACAACTCTTACCATCGGTAACGAGCTACTCTCAACCACGATGCACATCGTGATGAAGGAGTGGCGGGACAACATTTACACCAGCACCGCGTTTCTCGAGGCACAAACTCGAATCCATGGTGAAGGTCAGCCTACTCAAGCTGGCGGAACACGTATCGTTCAGCCTCTCGGGTTCGGCGAGCACAGCAAGACCACTCGTCTTCAGACTGGTTACGAGCGCATCGATCTGAGCGTCTCGGACGTCTTCCAGCCAGCTGTGTACGACATGGGTCACGTCATTCGCCCCATCGCGATCAGCAGCGAAGAGGAGATGACCAACCAAGGTGACGCCGCAATCCTTTCGATTCTTGAGAACCGCGTGACCTCCGTCGCGAACGCTCTCAAGCGTGACTACGTCAAGCACATGGTGCAGGGCAAGGTTGCCGAGTGGGACGACTGGAACACCTTGAACGGCATTGACGATGACGGTGGGTTCCTTGAGCCAGCCATCGCCGGAAGTGGTTCGCAAAACAACAGCGTTGGTGGCGTAAACAAGGCTACGTTCTCATCCAAGACCGGTTGGAACAACCAGTTNTTCGATGGTGCCGATTCTTTCAACTCCAACGGTCTTGCTGGTCTGTACGACCTGATGGTCGAGATTGACGCTGTGAGTGCCCAAGGCAAGCCCAACGTCATCCTTGCATCTCGTGCAGGGTTCAAGAACCTGAAGCGCTCGCTGCAGGCCTCTGAGCGCTACATGGATGAGCGGAGCCTTGATGGCGGTAAGATGAGCACCCAATTCCAAGGTGTGCCCATCGATGTCGAGTACTACATGCCGAACGTCTCTGGCGAGACTTCTGCAACGACTGAAGGTTCGTTCTACTTCTTGAACATGAACGACATCTACACCGTGTGGGATCCGAAGGGATACTTCGACCTTAGCGACTTCGAGACCGTGTCTGGTGAGTACGACGTTCGTGCCGCCAAGCTTCGGTGCCGTGGTCAGCTCATCGCGAAGCACCTCGGTTCTTCCGGTCTGGCAGTCAACCTGGACACGTTCTAGGATTTCATTTGGGTGGGGGTCATGTCGGCCCTCACCCTACTCCATAGCCACAAGTCTCGAGAGTAGGAGGACAACATGGCAATTCATAAGATCGATGGTGTTGATGCCGTAGATGGCGGATCACAAATCAACAACATTCCCAAAAAGTTTGTCACACTGACGGCTACCGGTGCCATCTCAAAGGGTCAAGTCGTTTCGATGGACACCAGCGTTGTCACGAACGGTCGCGGATTCCACGTCAAGGTTACAGATCAAAACGACTCTCCACTTGCGATTGGTGTTGCAGCAGAAGCTGCGGCTGCATCAGGAGATGAAATCCGGGTTCAAGTCGCTGGTTTCAACGACGACGTGACCCTTGCTTCCGGAACTCTGACCCTCTCTGGGGCTGGCACCCGATTGATTGGAACCAACACGTCTGGAAACGTTCGAGAGCTGGCTGCTGCAAACAACTTCACGACCCACTTTGCGATTCTCGTGAAGGCATTCACTACCACTAGTGACGGTGCCATCTTTATTCGTGACCACGGCTACTACGGCTGATAACAATCGCTACCGGGCTCCGGCCCATTTTCGGCTGCTGGGGTATAATGCACCAGCAGCCGTTTTTTTTTGGAGGGGTACGTCGTGAACCTGAAAGAGCTCACCGAAGAAATCAACTCAGCACTCGACTACAACCCCGATTTGGAAGCATACAAGAGTCAAGTCGCGCGAGTCATCAACCGTCACTATCTGCAGTGCTCAAGCCAGTACAACTGGTTGTTTCGACAAAAGCGCGTCCCACTGACGCTCCGAGCTGACATCACAGGGGACGCAACTACCAACAAGCTGTCAGTGGGCAACGCTTCCGACAGCTTCGATGCGAGTAACGTGATTCACTTTGAGGGTACAGCTGACACTCTGCCCACGTATGAGATGCTCGGTAATCCTCTGATTATTCAAGACAACGATACATTTACCAGCAGAACAAGCATCTCGCATGGTGCAAGTGAGCGTGAGTTCACCATCACGGGCATTTTCGACTTGGGTTCTTCGATTTCAGATTATGGTTCCGAGGGTCGTTACGGTGGCACTGGTGACCCTGAGTGGCCTGATGGATATCAGCCTGGAGATGCCTCCGGTATCGTTTTGGACCGTCCAATCATTGACCCCAGCACTGCAAGTGCCACTGCTTTGACCACCAAGGACTTCTACACGGATTGGAAGATTGAGTTCCGTCAGTACTACCTGCCTGCAGACTGTGTGGAAGTACTGGGGATTGTAGACCGTGGATTGAAGACCCCAGTGCATACGCAGTCCAGTTCGTCCATTACGACGTCTGTGAACACCGCCCCGGACCGTGGACGGTTGATCTTCATCGATGCATCAAAGGAGGAGCACCTCTACTTGGACCGCGACAGTACAGGAGACCCGGTCATTGGCATTGAGGGAATGCCAAAATCAGTCACTCCACCAATGGTGCCACCAACCTTGCAAGCAAAACAACCAGACGGGAGTGATGAACTCAACTTCGCACGACTGAAAGCTGGGGACACATACGAATACTGCTACACTTTTGTGTATGCCGGTATTGAATCCGCACCGTCTCCGATTAGTCGCATCACGTTGCCGACAGAAGAATCTTCCGGTTCCAGTTACTTTGGTATGGACATCGGCAGTGAAGCCGTAGAAGGTGACTTCCGACGAGATGGAACGTTTGGGCGGACTAGGACGGCCTTGGGTGCTCGAGGTAGTGCCCCCACCGATGCGGACATCAAACGCCGCATGACTGGGAGAATCAAGCGGTTTTATCGAAGGAAGGTCCAAGAGCCTGGTGACACAATCGATACCCGATGGCAGGGATACCAACGTTGGCTTCACATCGGGGACCACTTTACGGATGGAACCGTTCTCGACATCGGACGAAAACAGCATGATTTCGCAGCTGCAGACGCCAGTGCAGAGCCGTTTCCAGATGAGTTTACAACCGGTCAACCAGTATTAGGATGGCCTCAAGCTGCGTTCCTTGAGAAGGGCTTTTGGACGTACCACGATGGAGAACTGGCAAAGTTGAAGGTACTTGATGAATCGGGTCCTCGTCAGACCATCAGGGTGTACCGTCCGCCCAGTCAAGACATGGACATTGAGATTCGGTACTTGGCTCGTCCAAAACGCCTTGTAGCGGACTCTGACGTGCCGGAATGGCCTGTTCAGTATCATCACTTGTTGGTCTACATGGCCTTGGCCGACATCTGTTTGCAGCACGGTATGACATCTCAATCTCAACTGTACGAACGTAAAACCACAGAGCTGCTCGACCGGATGAAACAAAAGTACTTGAGCCGAACNAACCGNAAGTACATTCGACGAGGTTTTGACCGCGTGGTCTTTGCTGGTGAGCGGTTCGGCGTTCCCACCAAGGTGTAGTCAATGAATACACAGACGCTGCAGGTTTTTAGTCTACGAGGCATGGACGAGCGATGGATCGTTGATCCGCAGGACGCTCTATTTATTCAAGACATGACTTGGACGTCTAACGATTCTTGGCGAACCTCAGGTGGATATGCCCAGGTATTCTTGCCATCACAGCCAGAGGTACCGGAGCAGGCTTACTCCATCAACGATGAGTCATCATCGTCCGGTGCGCCCGAAGACGAGCGAGAAGATGTGTACAGTCGAATCAACTCGATTCATTGGTTTGCTCAGCACAATGGAGCTCGTCAGTGGTTGATTTACGAAGAGCAAAACTTCATCGTCGACGAAGTGACCGGAGAGTTTGTTCCTGATGTGACTTCTTCCCTCAAAGCGTTTGATGGATCTTTGTTCAAACCGAACGCCGTTGGAGTGCCAGAGTACCTGAAGGACAGCCCGTCTCGAACTCTGATTCAATATGCTTCAAAGGACAGTGCTTTCAACACCACTAAAGTGGATGATCGCACGATTCGGAAGTTATCATCACGGACTCAATCTCAGTCATATGGGGGGCGAATATACTTCGTAAACGGCTACGATGAACCAATCGTGTTTGATGGGTCGTTCTGCGAACGTGCTGGATTCCAGAGCACACCACCTTCCCCTACCGCTCAATCTGGTTCTCACTTGAACTCATGCACGTTTCCATTCGCGTTGGGCGACTATGGACAAGACCGGATCGAGTTCAAAGATTGCGAATACTTGGGCGCAGTCTCGATAGAATTTAAGAACGCTATCCTCGCTCGCAAACCAAGAAGCAGGGGATACTACAGTCTGAGCTATGACATCCCATATTGGGGGTTAGGCAGCAGAAGTGATGCGACGATTGGTGCCGGTGGGTACCGATACAAAGGTAACGGAGTTCTGCCTTACGACGACAACGACTTCCCCAACGACGTCGCTATGAAGACTAGTTACTATGGCTCAGAACAGCTCGATACGCGATTGTGTGGGTTTCAATACAGAGTCACTTACGTAAACGAACGAGGACAGGAGTCGGAACCATCTGCACCGAGCAGTATCGTTGCGGTTGAAAATGGCAGAGGTGGTCAGAAGAAATGTTTGCACGGTAAGGGTTTGATTTCAGTGGACGTGCCAATCGGACCCAAAGAATGCGTGGCCCGACGGATTTATCGAACTAGAAACGTGTATGACTCAAAAGGCGATTTGTACACTACTGGCAGTCAGCGAAGCTTTTATCTTTTGAAAGAGATCTCGGACAACATGACCACCAAATTTGTTGATGGTCATCCAGACACTTCTCTGGGAGAGCTCCTCGATGAGTCCCAGCTGGGAAATTTCCCAAGTCGGACAAAGTTTTTAGCTGTATTCAAGAACACCATGTTTGCGGCTGGTGCCGATTTGAATGAGATTCAGTACTCCGCTGCTCTCTTTCCCGAGGTGTTTCCCGCAAACAACCGTTTGGTGGTTGGCGATGACGATGGTGGTCCAATCACAGGTATGCGGGCCACAAAGAACGCACTTGTCGTCTTCAAAACCCGAGGCATCTACCTAATCAAGGGAGATCCATCGGTGGGCTTTGCAGCTCAGACACTCAACAAAGACATCGGTTGTGTGGCTCCCAACTCGATCGCAGAAATACCTGGTCTGGGTTTGGCTTTCCTCAGCGAAAAGTCTGTGTTCCTTTTGCAGGGTGCGTTGGAAAACACGGGGAGCATCACAGGTGTAGTCAACATCGGTGCGGAAATACCCAATCAACTTGAGCTGCTGAATCAATCAGCGTCAGTCAGAGCAGCCTCCGCGTTGTACCTAAGAGATAAAGAATACTGGTTGGCGATTCCGACTCTTGGTTCGCCAGACAACGATTTGTGTCTGATTTATCATTATGAGGTGGGCTCTTGGAGCGTTCGTAAAGACTTCCCGATTGATTGCATGGTCGCATCCAAAGATCATCGCGGGTACCTCTTCATCGGCAGTCATCAGAACACAGACTCCGAAAATGCAGGCATCTTGGTGTACAGTCGCGGCTTCGAAACCAAAGGTGGCAAGCAAATCGATTCAATATACGAGACTGTTTCAAATGACTACCAAAGTGTCTTTACCAACTTTCGTCCAGCTCACGTGTTGGCGTATGCCGTTGGGTATGGTGACAATGGATTGAACGTCAATACAAGAGTGAATCGCTCAATAGACAAGGTGAGAACCACCGTGCAGACGGCAGAGCAGCAAGATCCGAACGAGGTGTATCCCGTTTATGGTTCTGCGAAGTTTGATACCGATCGATGGATTGCATACAGACCAACTGTGGTCCGATACGACATCTCGACCACGCACAAGGGTCCTGTCAGAGAACTTTCCGTATCGTTCGCCAGTGCGGTTGGGAACAAGATTGAAATAATCGGATACGACCTTGAGGCTAAGGTGGGTGAACAACGTACCATCAAACCTCTGAACAAGGCCCTTAGGCCGAGTGGAAGGTAGAATGTCTTGGAAGTACAGGCAAGAGTATGTGAGAGACGGCGATGTCGTAGAGCCATCTGATTGGCGAATCAACATCAATGAAACGGTATCTGAAATCAATGGGTTCTTGGACTCCGACAACATCGGTCACGATTCAATTGATGTAAATCGAGTCAAGCGTGGTGCGTTTACGGAAGTACACAACAACTTTCAGCAGAGCTTGTGCTACATCTTCAATCACACTCAATCGGGCTGGATCAGAGAAACAGAGACGACGGTCAATATCGATATCGGTGACGCCATATTTCGTCTACCGGATGAGCCTGCAGTCAGTGCCGCCTACAAGGAGCTGGGGCTCGATGTATATTCATCCGATCCAGGTGGTCCATCTGGCACCTCTTTAGAAGTCAGGACGCTCCCAAGTGTGACTTTTACGCCAAACGAAGATGGATTGCTGATTGTTGAGTTTTCGGGAACAGTAAACTGGTTGGGAACACAGAGCAATCCCGATGGATACATAAAGACAAGACATTCCGCCGTTGTGGAGGGAACCACTGAACATGGAACCGACAACTATGGTTTTTTCGCCAAGCAGACCAAGCGATTTAAGCAGCTGAGTTCATTCGTTCTGTGTTCCATGTGGAGACTGACCGTAAATGGTCAATCCGTTGCAGAAACGGGACCTCTGGGAAATGAATACCAGTGCCATCCAATATACCTGTGCGGCGCCACACCGGTCCTCAAGAACAAAGAGACAATCGTTCAATTGGAAGCTCAATTTATTTGGTACAACTTGGGCAAAGATCAATCTGAGTCGTCTTCTTCATTCAATCCTCTACAGAGCTTCAACACCTCAGAGTTTGGAAACGAAGCGAGGAGCTATCGAAAAGACTGCTCATTGTTCTGCCCCAGTTTAGTTGTCACCTACCGGAAGCGATAATGCCTAAAGTTATACCCAGCGTCGTTCCAGAAGAGGGCGACATCATCACGAAGGATTCAATCAAGTCTACAACCACTGCGGTTAAAAGTGTTGACACTTCGATTGACGANGAAAACATCAGAGAGGAGGGACTTGATTGGCGTAACTTCCAAAACGGAGTGTGCGTTGATCCAGAGAGCTCACGAAGTGGGATGGTTTTTTCCAACAGAGACTTGGTCTTGACTCGGTCCTCGAACTGGAAGTTTCCAGATTATCCAACGGGACACGTAAGAGGCGGGGTCATGAGTACCACACCTCGTTTGGATTTCGATTGGGATCCTCAAACGGACACAAGTATTATCATTCGATGCTCATTGTTCGTGAACAGTCGCCACACAGCAAGTATAAACTCGAAACCCTTGGAAAGATTCGATGCATGGGATTTCGGATTGCTAGTGATTCCTCCAGTGGCTCCGGGTGACACCCTTACTGTGCCCGTCGAAGCAAATCGAACAGTGGGCACAATGTCTGATACTGGACCATCGGTATGGCCATACCAGAGAATGTATCTGCAGACAGCCTTTACGGATGCACGTCGACACGGATCCGCAAGTTTCACAGAGTACACCATCTTTGAAATGTTGAGTGATTCGACGTTGAATGAAATGAAAAATCAAGGTCTATTTCAGAACTACGGAGAGGAGTTCTACTCTCGCGGTCAGTGGGATCAATATGGATACGACCGTTCAAGCAACATGAACCAATCGTTTACGATGGTCACTCATGCGAACAGCGACAGGTCCGCTTACTTGACCGGATCAAACCCAGCTCGTCTGTTCGCACACGCTGGCCCTGGCAGGGTGTATTTGGTGTACCGGTGCAACGCCAACATCGATGCCACCGGACTCTTGCCTCAGGGAATCGTGAAAATAGAAAGGTTCACCCTTTCNGCTCAAATCATAAGGAGATGACATGGGATTTGACTTCGACAGTTCCGACATTGATTTGAGCTCGACACTCAAAGCCAAACATGTCAACGACGCTTCCGATTCGATTGTTGACTTCATAAACAAAGGCATTTGGCAGGATGAGCTGAAAGAGCCAAAGACTGTGGTCGATCCACTTTCATCATATGAAAAAGAGGGATGGCTTGACTCGCGGTTGATTTACAGGCCCGAGTTTTACGGTTCTCCATCGCCGCGCATGATTGCTCAAACCGGTCAGACACATTTTCGAGAGACTCCAAACGATTGGTCATCGGGAGCTTGTTTCAATCATGAAATTTCGGGCACGTCTCCGATTGCCGTGCCTGGAACAGCCACCACTCTCAAGTTGCGTCATAAAGCAGTCGTCAACATCATGTGTTCGTTTTACGCCTTCGAGTTCGGAGGTGTCTACGAGTCGGAAAAGTTTTTCTTAGACGAAGGTGGTTTGAGTGGAAATTACGGAGGATACGAAACCCATCGCGCTGGCAGTACATTTTTGTCCATCAACGGGAGTAAAAAAGCATCTACGCAGTCAGACATTTTTACGTCTTTTGTGGGACCGAGAAGGGGCTACGTGGATTTTGACAAAATTAAACTGGCTCCGTATCGATACACATCTCGTGGGTTCATCTTTTTGCCAATGATTGGTAGACACATGCACCATTTCACATATCAACAGACACTCAACGAGGGCGTACACGACATCGGATTGGTGTTTGAAGCTCGACAAGGCACCGGCACGTATTCTTGGATTACCCCATTGAAAGATCATAAAGCACAATTCCGAGACTACTTCAATTTTTCAAAAGAAGAGGAGCCAAAGTTTTTGACGGAAAAACACGTATTTTTCTTGGCACGGAACCTCATCGTGGATGCGTACTATTTGAAGAACACGCCGGTATGATCAACGCACCAAAAGTTGCTATGATATGAGCGAGCAGGGAGTAGAGCGTGTCTGAAGAATACGACAAGTACATAGCCGCTGCTGGCAAGGCGGGAGCAGCTGAAGGGCGTGCAGCGGGACGCGCGGAGGGTTCAGCAAAAGGTTCAGCGATTGGGACGGCTGGCGGAGCGGTAGTCGGCGGTGCTTTAGGGAGCATCATCCCAGGCGCTGGCACTGCGCTCGGAGCGGCAATCGGATCGACCATCGGTGGTGCTCTTGGGGGATTGTTCGGTGGAAAAAGCGCGGCGAAGAAGAAGGCTGCACAAGAAAGACGCAAGGCCAAACGACGCGCACGGAAACAGTTTCAAAAGGACTTCAAGTCTAAAAGGCGCAAACAAGTTGCCGCCGAGCGGGCTGCTCGTGCGGACATTGAACAGGCCAACATGCAGGCTAAGGCTTTGAATAGAGTTTCAGCAGACGCGCGACTCGCTCAGTTTATGGACACACCACCAACGACGTCCGCAAGCGGAAGAACTCAACTGGATCGATTTGAAGATCTCAACTTTGGATAGACGATGGCCACCGAAGACGAAAAGACTGAAGAGGTAGATGACGGCACCCTGACGGCCGATGATTTCGTATACGACGACAAGACGAAGAAGTTTGTCCGTAAAAGCATGTCTCCTGAGCTGTATCGGCAACAGAACTTGGCAGCTCAACGTCGAGGTCTCACAGCTGCAGGACTGGGTGCTGCAGGAGAGGTTGGACAGTTCTTGGTTGGTCTGCAAACACTCAAAGACCCTGCAGTGATGGAGGCCCGTCGAGACAAGGCCCAGCTCAGAGCGGAGATGGCAAAAGGTCCAGACCTGTTGACCGACGAGGAAAAGTCGGCGCGACGACAAGCGGCCATGGCACCGGTTCAACGGCAAGCTGAGGCACTGCAGCGACGCACAGAGAAGATTGCTGCATCGACCGGTCAGCTCGGGGCGAGAGGTTTCTTGGAGGCAGGGCAGGCAGGTGTTGCTCAAGCACGTCAAACAGCATTGGACATCGAAGCGAGACTGGCAGCAGAAGACGTGGCTCGCGAGAAAATCAAGAAGCAAGAGGATGCACAACGCCAAGGTCGGATTGATTCCATCAATGCGATGTTGTTGAATCTACGCAATGAGAACATTCGTCGACCACTGCAACGCATGATCAAGAGTGCTGCAGATGTCACTGGTAAGGCACTGGCTTACGCGCCTGCCAAGTCAATCGACACCCAAATCGAAAATCTTGAACGCCTGAAGGTTCCGCCTGATGACATCGCTGAAGTGAATCGCTTGCTGGCCACAGAACCAAGAAAGGGCCGCAAGAAGCTCAAGGAGCTCACAGAGAAATACAAAGACGGGCCACCCGAGACGGAAGAGAAAAAAGAGGCAGCATCAGAGGACAAGAAGCCCGTCGAGGTCGATGTCGGATTCAAGAAAGCCGACGAGTTCTGGAAGGGCAAAAAGAGAGGCGACGGCGACGATTTCCGTAGGTGGGCTCGCAGCAACTATCCTGACGATGTCATCAAGGCCGACCGAATGGCGACACTGGACGCCTCTGGGAATGTTACGAGTGCGGCGTTCAAGGACGCTTGGAACAAGTACGGAGAGGAGTATCTCAAGGATAAGCAATCGCGACCTCCTGGAAGAGTACCGAGCGTCAAAGAGATTGAGGCAGCAAAAGCTGAATCCGAACGAGATGTTGGATTCGGTTTCAAACGTTCTGTTGGCGGTGTAGGCTCATACGACACAGGGGATGGTTTTACCGTCATCTGGAATCCGGCAATGCAAGAGTTCAAGATTGTGAATACCGATACTCGGGAGCAAGTTGACAAAGTACCCGTGACGGAACTCAAAGAAAGTGACGAAGAGTTTCTCGTCAATCTGAGAAAAATGGCAGAGCAAGAGGGATTGTTGAAGTAATGGCACCAAGCTCGCTAAATCGCCGCGAGTATGTAGCGTTCAAAAAGATGCTTGAAAGTGCCTTGCTCGAGATCACACTGCCAGCTGGCATCATTGATACTGAGCACATCATACCTGGCTCGATTCGTCCGTCCAATCTCAAGATGGATGCAGAGTGGGTATTTCAAGGTGGCCTCGAAAACAGCAGCGCAGGGTATCAGACACGAACGCAAGAGGAAGAAACGTTCAACAGGCAGCCAAGTGCGGCGGTGAGTTCGACAGACGACTACGGTTCCGCAACGACGTCGACAACCCGTCAGACCGTGTCGTCGAATGCATCTACGGCAGGTTCAGACGAGGACGTTGTTTACTTAGATGCCCGACGACGTAAGGTGATTTACACCCTGCCTCCTGTTTCAAAAAGCCTCGGCCGAAAGGTGTACGTCAAACGAATCGACCAAGATGCCAACAACATTTGTCGCGTTGTCACCAACCAAGACGATAAGATAGACGGGACGGACGGTGTCGTGCTTACCGCAGGACAAGCTGTGATTTTGATTGCATCAAAAGATCAGTGGCATGTGTTTGCGAAGCTTCATTAGGAGTCAAGATGGCTGTATCCCCCCTTTTTCAGACTGATTTCGCCAGAGCAGGAAGTCCTTTGGAGGGTGTCCTTGGTACGTTCATGGACATCAACATCAAGGAAGGGAAGGCTCGCCAAGCCCGTGAACTTAAGGCGGCAGACCCAAAAGGCTTCTTGGACATCTACAAAGAGGCACTGAAGAACGAGCGGGAACTGATGAAGCAGCTCACACAGCTTCGCTCCAAGTCCACTGGCGGGGACACCATTTCAACCTCGTTTACTGCGCCCAATGAACTCGCCATCATCAAGGAAGAGAATCGAATCAAAGACCAGCAACGACGACAGCTTGAGGATAGAGCAGCGGGGGTTGGTACCTACGAAAACGAAGCGAGAGGTGCAGTTAGAGACACTCTCAAACAAATGAAGGACGCTGATCCCACACGTAGAGCAAATCTTGCTGGGCAACTTCGAGGAGATATTCAGAAAGCGCGCATGAAAGCCGCAGGACAAACAAGGGGCGCTGGACATGGAATTTACGCAGGGATTTTGGAGGACGCTAGACAATTACGTTTGCCGAAAGAGGCAATGCAGATTGTTATCCGAGAATCTCAAGTTGCAAGAATCATCCCAACAGACGAAGACAAGCTCATCTATCAGAATCCTCAACAGCTCAGTCCAAGTGCTCAAGCAGCGCTGAATCGAGCTCGTCGTGGAACGTCAACCTCTCGTCGCACAACGAAAACTGGCACTCCAGGTGTTGACCCGTCTTCTCTTGCAAAGATGCTGATGAATCAGTTGGCAGTGGCGAAGGCCGAAACACGACGTGCGCGTTCTCAATACGATCAAGCTCGCACTGAGTACAGGCGACTTGCTGGAGGTCCAGACCGAAACTTGGCTTTTGCTCCAATCGCCACTCGACCCTCTCAACAGTCGGCAGCGTTGGACGAATACACAAGATTGGTTGAAGTCGACCCGGAACGTGCTGCTGCCGTACTTGATGCCTCACGAGAAGCCGGAGAGTTCACGATTGGCGACCGTTTGGCTGAGCTGCGTGCAGACCCCGATGCGAAGGGTAAAGCCCCCATCGATACTGTGTTGGACCAAGTGGGCGCACTGGAGGCTCTTACTGGGTACTCAAGGGGTCCTGCTGAACCCGGCAAGTTTGGTGTCAGCGTGATTACAAGGAATTTGAGCGCTGCCGACATCCCTACAGTTCGTCAGGCGATGGCAGACATGCTCGCCGCAGTTGACGCTCCGATGTATGCAGGTCAGAAGTTTGGGAAGATCGACAGCATGGGCGATACGCTTGAGTTCCGAAACTACTTGGAAAACGGTATCGCGGCTTTGGATGAGCTGGAGAAAGATGACCCAAGTGTTGCTACTCAAGTCGCTGAAGACTTTGCCAAAGAGCTCGTCGATTGGAAGGATTCCCAAGATGAATCCGAAATCAAGCGTCAACGTGCGGACAACCAACCTGGTTTCGCCGTGAGTCGTTCAATCAACCGCATCCGAACCGCCAAGCGGAAAGCCGACAAGTCAGGGGACAAAAAGATTCTCCAGCAAGCTTTGGCGGATGAGACCAATAAGATTCGTGCTACGGATGATTTTTCACGGAGCGCATACGGTGATCGGTTTCTTGAAGATGTTGAAGAGTTCTTGGATCATCAAGACGTGGACTACTTCGAAAACAACCTCATAGAACTTCAATCTGCAGCTGAAGAGGCGGCAGTAATCGAACCAGACATGGATACTCAAATCCCAACGGAGATGTAAAATGGCTCAAACAGCAGCAGAATTTCTTGCAAAACGTCGAGCAGCCGCAAAGCAAGGTGGCTCACGCGGCTCTGGCAGAGCCGGTGGTCGTGCCACAGGCGGTGGTCAATCTCGGTCAGGTCAAACCGCCGTGGTGCAGCCACCCCCAGAGACAGGTCGGTTTAGAAAGGGCGGTCCATTGGAAATGGCTTCAAGACTCGTGACAAACCCTGATTTCGTTCCAAACGAAGCGTTTGGAGAAACGTCAGAGGGCGATATAGAGACTGGCTTGGAGACTTCTCCAACGGAAATGGGGATTCGAGAAACACGCGAATTCGAGATGAGTCAGTTTGATCAGATGATGGCGTCGAAGCAAGCTGAAGCGGCTGACACTCAGCAGCAGCTCGAAGAAGCCCGCAGAGATGTTCAGAGGTCTCGGGAAGCAAGAAGTCGTACTGATCCTTTGTTTGCTGATCCCCAGCAAGGTGGGCTTAACATCAGTATGAGCACCACTCGTGATCCAGAGATGCTCAGAGAAGCTGAGCTGCTCAATCGCAGGATTGCTCGAGAACGCAGGTTGGCAAAACAAGCGGAACGGCAACAGTCTGAACTTGACATGATGATTCGGGCAAAAGAAACCGGTCGAACTGTTCCAGAGATGAAGGCTCAGATCTTGGCTGATCTGGACTCTCTTGATGCCCGCAAGCGCGATATTCAAGAAGACATCAATGTGCTTGGCCGAACGGAAGAGGATCGTTCGCTTTTTGGCACACCTCTTGTACCTCGCCAGTTTGAACCCCTCGAAGATGAAGAGTTCCAACGAGCGGTAAGAGAGCAAATCAAACTTGGTTTAAGCCGTAAAGATGCAACGGATGTGGTTAAAAAAAATCTGGGTCGTAGGGAGCGAAAAGGGCAATTTTCGGCTGTAGGCCCAAGAGGGGAACAACTCAAACAGATTGATCGTGAAAAAGCAGCCTTAGAAACTTTATTCTCAGCACTGCCCGAAAGTGACGAGATGATTCCCGGCGTTGAGCCGTTGTCGGAAAGCCCGATCGAGCCTCCATCGGTGCGTGAAAGTCCTCAGATGACTGACGATGAACTGCTGGCAAGCTTCATGACCAGTCCTGTGGATGTCAATGAGCCTGCTGGTCGAAACCCAAATGCGGTCACTAATCGCATCGACCCTGAGATGGTGAAGGGTGTGCAACGAGAGATTAGAAAGGGCGACACTGCTAGTCGGGCGGTAGCAGCAGCGGACACTGGTCGCTGATAGGGCGGGAACGTGGCAGAACAGAACGAACCATTGACACTGTCGAACGAAGATAGTGTCTATGACTTTGACGACTTCATGGAGGACTACTCTGCCGAGTTGTCCGAAACTGTGCCTGCACAAGACGATCAGATTGATAAAGAGCTGGCGGAGTTCTACCGCAGTCCGCTTCCGCCGTTGACTGATGAGCAGATAGAAGAGGAGGAAAGGCAAAGGGATTTGAGGGATCCTCTGACGCCACTGCCTGGTACCGAACTAAGGCTGGATCCTGCTCAGCCGAGCGATATTCGAGAGTTCCGACTCGATGTGTATGACCACATCCTTCAAGGAGAACTAAACAAGGGAAAAACACGGGAGCAAGGCGAAGCCGTCGCGGATGAAAAAATCAAAACAGCCTTGATCTACAAGATGGTTGGTGACCTTGATGAGCCAACCGACCCGGATGCCAAGGGAATCTTGGCAGCTGGTGGTCGAGTATTCGGAACTCGCAGGCTCAAGTCGTTCCGGGATGCGGAGACTCCGAAGCAAGCATTCGACATGCGTATGGAGGAGAACCGAAAGGCAGAGCGTGAGATTCGCGCCATGCTCGATGAAGAAGGAACGATGTCCGTCCTCGGTAAAGTGTGGCAAGGCAGTGACCCCATGACCGTTGACGAAGCCAAAGATGCAGGCATTGGTATCGACCGTCAGTCTTTTTGGGGACGAGATCGACAAGATGGCGTCGATGATGAAGTATCGTTCTTCGATGACCCGTACATTCCGTTTGGCATCAAGAACATTCCCGAGTTGGTCGAAAGAGCTGCAGTCAAGATCAACATCCCAGGGATTTTTGCCAACCTGTTCCTCGAAGAAGATGAACGAGAGGCCTACCTCAAAGAAACCCGATTGAAGCTCCCGACCGAGAACTTTGAGCGTCTTGTTGAGACCGTCGAGCTTGCCCATGAAAAGGGACTGAGTGATGAGCAAATCAAGTCTGAGTTGAAGGATGAGCTCGGTGCGACCTTGATGCAGCAGTCATATGACGATTTGCCATCTGGGTTTCAAATCAAAAAACCATCGGTGGACCTGTTCAAGAAGTCTGTAAGCGCAAACGATGAGAGGTTTACGCTTTCGAACAACAATCAGCTCAGGAACGCTGCACGATTGGTGAAAGAGGGTGCGTCCGACAAAGATATTCAAGGCGCGTTGAATGACGTTTCATTCGGCGCGTTGCCCGAAGAGGTGTGGGCAGGCTCCGTGCCTTCGACCGTCAACGTGCTTGACCAAGCCATCGAGAGCGCCAAGCGAGTCATTGAAGCAAAGGGTGATGCGGGTAGAGCTGCACGAGTTCTTGAGAAGGGCATCGAGTCGACCTTGTTCAGTGCGGAAAAGGTTGGAGATGAAATCAAGGTGATGGAAAACACCTTGGGCAAGGCTCTCCGCATGTTGGGCGTCTTCACCGAAGGAATCGCAGAGATTGACAGTACGTTTGGTCTTACTGAAGAGGTGGTGAAGAGGAAGCTACAGGAGAACGGATTGCCCGAGGACTTGGCCGAGTTTCTGCCCATTTTCGGTGTGGGAAACCTGTTGGCGATTACTCCAGCGTCTCGAGACTTCTATTTTAACTATGGCATGCGAGACCTCGATTCTACGTGGTTGTCTCGAGCACTCGCTAACATCGAGACCGGAAATGTTGGATTCACGACACACCTGACCAACGAAGCTCGTCAGCAGGGTTTCGAACGAGGAACGCCGGAGTTTCACACCAAGTTGTTCATTGGCGGTGCTTTGGACTTTCTGGTTCCTTGGGAAAAGCTGCATATCGGCCCCATCGCTCACACCACAAAAGCTGCAGCACGGGGAGCGTCGCTGACTCGTAAGCTGAATGTCAGTGGGTACCGTGGGCGTGCGTTCTTGGCAGGGTTCTCTCCTGCAGCCTACAACCGCATCTACAAGACGTATGAGCGCGCCTCACTTGCTGCAGACAACGTAAGGCGTAGGCTACCCGAGGAAGTCGACGCGCAAACCCTTAAGGGCCTTTTAGACCAAGACGATGCGTTTCGTGCAGCTCAAGACGCAGAGCCTGGTGCTGCAGCGGCGGATGTACCTACAGACTTCAAACCACTGACTTACACGGAACGTAAGTTCGCCGATCAGATTTTTGATCAGATGCAGGCTGGGAAGACGTTTGACGAGGCCTCTGAGGGCTTGAAGGACGGATATGTACCTGACGTGTTCGAAACCGCTGCCGACGTCACAGAGGCTGCTGTGCGTCATGTCATTGAGACCGAGGAGGGTCCAAACCTGTTCTCGAGTGGTCGTCGAGGCACACCTGATTTTCGGGAAGGCGCCATTCCGTTTGAGATTGACCAACAAACCAAGCGTGTTCTCGCAGCTGCAGGCATCAAATATGAAGACGTCATTGAGCAGTTGAAAAAGCTCTCAGTTGAGAACGCTGATCAGTACACCAAGAACCTGCGTGCGTTCTCTGCCATGGGAGCTGACGAAGACACCTTGGACCTTCGAAACTCGGCGCCGTACATCAAAGTGCGAGAGCAGCTCGATCAGTTCGTCAAAGACGGTGACATGACCCCAGAAGAGAAGGTCACGTTACTCGCCATGATGGAGACGCGAGCTCACAACGTGGCGGGCAACCAAAAAGCGTACAAGGGAATCAAAGAGCCGGAGGACTACTTTGCAGCAACTAAGTTGAAGAAGGTTGCTACGAAGCTCGATGACGGCACTGAGGGTCCGCCTACATTCGAAGTGCAGACCCAGATTGGCGTTTCAGCAAGGACAAGTGACAACATCAGTATGAATAGTGTCCGGCAGATCATGGACATCTTCGCAGATGAGGACACACTGTCGATTACTCGTCTTTTGGCAAATGACCAAGAGTTGCTCGTTGATTTGATGGGTAAAAAATGGGTCTCTGATTTTTTTAACAAGTCCAAGTTCGACAAAGAAAAGAATCCAAACGATATACCGAAAATGCCTGCGAACCGTCTCACTCAAGATGGTGTGACGACGTTTGAAGCGACGTTGCGAACTGTGGTCGAAGCAAACGGACGACTTGGTCAAGAGGCTCAAGGCATCAGAGAGCTGATGGCAAACCTGACATCGGTTTACGCCCGTATGGGTGATGAAGCCAAATCAGTCATCATCCCTTCACCTACTAAGCGAGCCAATCTCAACGAGATACTGAGGCCCGACCGGTTTTTCCGTCCAGACAACATCACTCGCAATATCAATCGACCCAATCGACCAGGCACTCGAGTGCGAGTCAATGTAGATGAAGACATACGGATTACTGAGGGTCGTCGAGGAAAAACAGGCCGTAAGCGTATTTTTGCGGATATTGACACTCAGCCTGAGTATGTAAAGCAAGCTCTCGGCATCACTGACGACATGCAAGAGGTCGATGCTGTTGACGTGTATGCCAGAGCCATCGGCTACGTTGTAGCGGAGACCATGAAAAAAGAAGAGGCCTCCAAGGCACTTCGTGGCATGGACTTAGTCAACTTGACCTCTGCTTCCTTCGTCACCCGAGAGAAGGCCAAGAGCATCCGCAAAACCGTCAACGCTCGTATGGCGTCGGTGTTGGGTATCGAAGCAAGAGGCAAGATCTCCGGCCGCACCTACCTCAGTGCTCAGAAGCTTGAAGGCATGGCGGACGCAAAAAATAACACCATCAAGCTCGACGAAAGCCAGCAAGCCAACTTCAAGGTGTTCATTCAAAGACTTGCATCAGAGCCGTTTGTCGCGACCAGAATGCCGCAAGAGTTGGTTGGTCCGGGGGCTAAGCTCGATACGATTTCATTCACCAACTACAACCGTGTAGTTGAGCTGATGCAGGACGTAGAGGCTGGCGCCTTTGCTCGACGGACTGTTTACACCGAGGCCATCTCTAAGTCTCTTGCGTATTCTCTGCTGGGCGCTTTTCGGCATGGGCCAGTTGCAAGTCTTGCCAATGCATTTGGACCGTTGGATTCGTTCATTAGGTTCGCTGAAACAAAGTTTAAACTCGACGACCCTTTGTCTAATGTTCGTCCTGAGCTCAAAGAAACGTTGAGGCGAGAGCTTTCTCAGTTGCAGAACGTCCGAGAGGACGTGCTTCGAATTGCAAGAGATGCGCGCAGAGGCAACCCAGACGCTACAATCGATCAAATCTTTGACGCACTTCGACTCCAGCTCGAAGACGACATGATGATGACGCCAGATAAGGTTGAGCTTCTACTTGGGAACATCGATCCCTTGCAACCGGAGAAGGGTAAAGAAGGCATCCTCTCTATATTCAGGGAGTTCTCCGAGGCCGAAATCGCTCGTATCGATGCAGAGTTTGCTGCATCCAAAGAAGGTCTGGCACTCAACATTAAAGCAAAACCACTTGATGAGAGGCAGGCAGAGATTCTCGGCGGGCAGGACGTGCTCAGTCCAGACGACGTCACCCCCAAGTTGAGTTCGGGTGACAATCCTCCTGCACCGATTGTAGAGGGTGACAGTCGACTCCAGTATTTGACAAAATCGTCGACTCGTTCACTTTTGCAAGACTTGTGTTCAACTGGCACATTTTACGGAATATCGGAAGAGGTGAACACGGCGTTGACCATATTGGAACGATATACGACGGATGAGGGCCTCAGTCCTGCTGCAATATCGAAGTTGAGTGATGTTGACCGACACTACATCGCAGAGTCGCTGTTTACGATTCAAAATCAACTTGAGCATCAGGCTCGGTACGTTGAAAATCGAGCTCGGACAATCTTGGTTGCACTTGGTGGTGAAACCAAACAATTGAACAATCCCGAAAAAGTGAGGCCAAATCGACTTGCTTCGGTGTATCGGTACTTTCATCAGGGTGGTCCGGGTTGGAAGAAGCTTTATGATTTGAGTCAAAGTAAAGGCTCGGGTCTTGGTTTTGACCCAGACAAGATTGGTCGGTTCAGTCCAGCTCAAGCGTTCTTGGAAATGACAGTACGATTGATGGCAGAAGATAAGCTGCTGAATCTGTACGACATTATGATTCAGAACGGCATGCCTGGTGCAGGCGTCAACTATCGGATTCCTCGTCGAGTAAGTTCACCGACCGGCGCCGATATTGCAATCGACAGGAAAGATGCGTTCTACGGTCGTGTGACGCAGTACATGGACCAGATATTTAAGTCGGATGACATCTCGGAATACGCTTTGAAGGATGACGGTTCGCTGGCTTTTGAAAGAAAAGCCGAAGCTCCCACCGGACCTGAGTATCGGTTTGCTGCGTTTGAAGAGCGTGGGCCAAAGGTTCATGACACTTTTCATGATTTGGATGCACAGTTGGCAGCAGAAGAGGCTCTGGTACGATTCGGTGTTCGGACCTTGACGGAAGGTGAGTCGCTCGCCGAAATCGTGTTTCCTGATGGCAGTCGAACCTTCGGGCCGCAGGGCATCAAAGACGAAATCGATAAGGCGTTGATTCGAGCTGCAGCAGTCGGTAAAGCTTACGGCACCCAGGCGGCTCGAGCACTGCGAGTCGAAGATGTTGGAGCCCCATTCATCGACGTCAAAAAAATACCGAAGGTCATTGCGTTCAACAAAGTTTCGAAAGCCGTTGAGAGCCTTCTACAAATCTTCCCAATCACAGCCACGAACATCAAGCGGGGTGTGACGACGGGACTATTCATTCCCAACCCGGCGTACTACACAGCCAACTTTTTGGGTGGAGCGTTGCAGCTCTTCACTGCTGTGAATCCCGTGAAGGGATTCTCCATGCTGACCAAGAACCCAAAGATGGTCGGCGCGGTGGTATCGCGGATGTTTGGAGAGGGTACGTATCGACCCTTCGGGAACAAGATTTTGGTCGCCAAGAATGGCATGATTTACAATGCCGACCAGATTGCAGACATGGCTCTGGCCTATCGGTTGAACTCCAGTTTCATTCAGGCTGAAACTCAGCGAACAATGGCTGACGACATCAAGCTGTACCTCAAAGAGAACCCAACGTTGGGTGAAAGAGCAGGTCGTTTCGCCACTGCTTGGAACGACCACTTGGCAGAAGTTGCAACCGCCATCGACAACTTCTATCGAGTATCGATCTTTGTGGATGGTTTGAACGATGGTGTGTCTCCAGGTCAAGCAGCTGGACTCGCAAGACGAGCTGCGTTTGACTACAGCGCATTGACTGAGTGGGAGCAAAGGACTGCTCGTAATGCCATCATGTTCTACAGTTACATGCGAAAGAACATGGATTTGTTCTTCGACACGTTGCTGACCGATCCATCGCGGGTGACCAACCAGCTCCGACTGACCAACGGGTTGCACAAGGCAAACTTGGATGAAGACCCAGAAATCGTTTTGCCCGAATACATTCAAGCTCGCATGGGCATCGGAACGGCCAAGCCAATCATCAACAAGCATGTGAACGATGCTCGCATGTACGTGTTGCCTCCGACTCCAATCATGGATTCGATGAATTTGCTGATTGATACCTACGATACATTGCGTGGTGACAAAGATGCCATGCGTATGTTGTTCACGAAACTTACGCCTTGGTACCAAGCACCTGCAGTATTCTCATTGGGTGTAGACCCGTTCTACGGTGGCGAGGTTGATCGGTACAACAATGTGCCTCCATGGCTGATGGAGTGGGACTTGGCCGTTACCGGTGGTCAACTACGGTTGCTCCTCGATGTGCAGCGTGAAAGCAACCGCAACGACCGCTTGAGGCAAGTGGAGGGCGATGAAGGTCGACAAATCTTCAACGCCAAGAATGGAAAGCTGTGGTGGGCATATCGAAACCTGCTTCAGATCCCTGGTACCGGTCGCTCTATGGGCATCATCACTCAAGTCGACCAAGCGAACTTGGGTATTGTAGAAGGCGTCACGGAGATGCTCCGAGCTGCGCGGTTAGAAGCTGAGGATCTTGGCCTCGCCGACGAAAAAGACAGGCAGTTTGAGTTCCTTGAGGGAGATACGTTGAGCCCTAAGGTGGGCATGACGCCGATTGATCATGTCTTGGGTATTGCTGGTATTCGAACTCAGCTCGTGCCGAACGTTAAATTTGCACGACAACGTGCTCTCAAAGACCTAAAACGAGAATACCGGAAACGATTCCGTATTGATCAAGACCCATTTGAACAGCGTACTCAACAGTTCCAGTTTGACCCCGGCGAGTTTTAGTACGAATATCTCGCAAATCGTGATACCATTTTTCCGCAACCCTTCCCCTTGCCCTATATGGAGTAAACAATGGCTCAAATCCCTGCACTTTCCGGTGGTCGTTCTCTGGTACCACCCGCGAACCACGGTGTTCAAAACATCACCATGGGCGCAACGACTCAACTTCGTAATCACTACACAACCGAATCCAACGAGTTTCAGGTGCAAGGTGAGATCTTGGTTGTGGACCCAACAGGATCTCGCGAACTGCGTCTCCCACCAGAGGCATCAGCCAAGGGTATGACGTTGAACATTTTGAACGCCGCAGATGGCGCAGAGGTGATTACGCTGAAGGCCGACGCTGGAAACGCACTCTCTATTGGCGCGTCAATCGATATCGCACAAAATGAAATGGCGTACTGTGTCTGCGACGGTGTCGAATGGTACGCAGCGTTGCTCAAGGCCACTGACTGATCCTGAACCACTGATTCGGGGGGCTTCAAGGCCCCCTCAATCTCTTCCCTTTGGAGGCTCGTATGGCTCAAGGATTTATCAAAAATCGGACTCAGCCTACTCTTAGTAGCGGTAGCGTGTCGACAGTCGAAATTGCTAAAACGGTAGCTACTGATGACGGCCATGACGCACGTTCAAGGTCACTGCCCAATGCAGGTTCGTTGTCTCACGTTGACTTGATTTTCACGGGTGTGGCTGAAATCACGAATGTGACGTTTGATCTAAACATCACATACGATTCTGCTGGTAAGGACCCCGTTCTCCCTCCATTGACGACATCGACAACGACGAACACCCTCAACACGCTTGTCCCAGTTGCAAAGGTCGCAGTCGTGGACATGGGAGTTCGGTTTTTCTTCAACGCGCCGTCCACTCAAACTACAGCTGGTTCCTTGTACGCTCACCTAAAACCAAGCAGTAATATCACGCTCGATACATTGCGTATCCATTGGCATGACAAGGTCTAAGGAGTTGCTCAGTGTCTAGTTTCTTCAAAAGCGATTTGGTCATTGATACCCTGAACACCAACGGAGACGTTGCCATCAACGGTGACCTGACCGTGACTGGAGACACCACTACCGTCTCTACTACCAACACCGTTGTGTCCGACAAGCTGCTTGAGCTGGCCAACGGGACTACTGGTACGCCTTCTGGAGATGCAGGGGTTGTCATTGAGAGGGGCTCGTCGAACAATGTCTTCATCGGCTGGGATGAAAGCGAAGACAAGGTCACGGTTGCTACAGGAACGTTTACGGGTGCCAGTACCGGGGACCTCTCCCTTACTGACGCTGAGCTCAAGACTGGTGCAATCACTGCATCTGGCGATATTTCAACGACCGGTGAAATCAAAACGGCCAAGGTGGCTTTCACCGATGGCGACGACGCAATCACAATCGCCGACGGTGGCGGAATCACAGCCAACACCAGTCTGACTCTCGCGAGTGGTGCCACAGTCACGGCAATCAACGACGAAGACAACATGACCAGTAACAGTGCGACTGCACTGGCTACTCAGCAGAGCATCAAGGCGTATGTCGATTCTCAAACGTCCGGTGCCGGTAACATGGACAACTGGATTCTGGAGGACGACGACGGCACCGAAGTCACCGTATCGAACGGCAAGGAAGTCAAGTTCATCGGCTCTGGTCTCACAACAAACTTCACCGATACTGACAACGGCACCGACGCTGACCCATTCGACCTCACGTTTACCGTTGATGCTGCACAGACCGGAATCACGTCAGTCGTAAACAGCAGCCTGGAGATTGGTCGGGACGCAGACAACCGCATCAAGTTTGGAACCGACGACGAGATTACGTTCCGCGTGGCAGGTGCCGACGGCGTTGTCATGAAGGCGAGTGGTGAGATTGAAGCGACCTCACTGGACATCAGTGGTGATGCGGACATCGACGGTACACTCGAAGCTGACGCGATCACGGTGGGCGGCACGGCCCTCAACACCGTTATTGCCGGTGTGACCGTCACAAACGCAACCAACGCGACAAACGCGACAAACGCTACCAATGCGACCAACGCGACCAATGCCTCGCATGTCCTCGTTACAGACAATGAAAGCGCCAACGAAGAGAACCTGATTACGTTCGTTGAAGACGCAACGGATAGTACTGGCAACGTTGGTCTGGAAATGGATGGAAATCTGACCTACAACCCCAGCACGGGCACGGTCACGGCAACTGTATTCAAGGGCAACATTGACGCAGTGGACGGCGATTTCGATGGCACTTTGGAAGCCGACGCGATTACAGTCGGTGGTGTTGCGCTCAACACCGTCATTGCGGGTGTGACCGTAGCGAATGCCACCACGGCTGCTGTTGCGACCACTGTGACCATCAGTGACAATGAGAGCACTAATGAAGAGAACGCCGTCGTGTTCACCTCTGGCGGCGATGTCGATGGTGGCAACATCGGTCTTGAATCCGATGGGGACCTGACCTACAACCCCAGCACCGGTACTCTCAGCGCGACCATCTTCAAAGGGAATGTCGATGCCGTCGACGGCGACTTTGATGGCACGCTCGAGGCTGATGCAATCACCGTTGGAGGAACCAACCTACTGACTGGTGGTGTCATCACATCGTTGGGTACGATTACTCAAGACACAGTGACGTTTACCTCGTCCAACGCAAACGACCCGTTGGTTCAAATCAAAAATACGACCAACGACGCCAACGGTCCAATCTTGGTTTTGGAAAACGATCGAGGCTCAAACAACGGTCAAGACAATGACATTTGTGGTGTCATCGAGTTCAAAGGCACGGACGATGCTTCTGCACAGACAACGTTTGCTTTGGTGTCCGCCTCAGTAAAAGATGCAAGCAACGGCGCCGAAGGCGGGGAGTTCGGCATCGAGGTTGCCACCCACGATGGTGAGCTGCAGTTCGGTCTGAAGATTATGGACGGCGATGCTGAAGACGAGCTGGACGTCGAAATCGGTAGTGGAATCAACTCCGTCACCACTGCTGCCGGATACGTCAAGGGCGCAAATGGTGTCTTGATTCCAGAGCAAAAGTCTGTACACATCGAAACGCCGATGCTTGCAACTGCAGACCACACGGCAACGGGTATCACGACTCTTCTGACCGCCAGCGAAAACATTGCTCAGGGTGATTTGGTCTACGTTTCTGGTAACGGAACGATTGGAAAGGCAGATGCAGACGCGGTTGCCAAGATGCCTGCCATCGGGCTTGCCGTTGCAGCAATCAGTTCAAACCAACCAGGTGCGATCCTGCTTCAGGGTATGTTCCGTGATGATTCATACAACTTCACCGCAGGAAACCGATTGTTCGTCCACACGGATGGCACGGTCACTGCGACTGCACCAAGCGGATCTTCTGACGTGGCTCAAGCCATCGGAGTAGCCCTGAGTGACGATGTCATTTACTTCAAGCCTGACATGACGGTTGTGGAGATTCAATAGGTGGCAGACTACGCGCAAATAAACGACGTAGCTGCTGCAAGCATCGCGCAGATCAACGACGTCCCCTACGCAAACTGTGCGGAGGTCAACGACTGCACCTCTCCGTCGTTGGGGGCCACTCGTTGGGTTGTTGGGGCAGACGACGGATTGATTGCACACGCCGCAAACTCTGACCGCACGTCGTGGACTACATACGGCGGTGTGACCGGTGGCGGTACGCACGACAACAAGTTCGATATTCAGTTCGGTCAAAATGCCAGTGGCCAAGGGGTGTATGTTTGCACTCGAGACGGCGGTGTCAGAGAGATTCAGATTTCCGGCACAGACGTGACGGCAAATGCAGCTTGGACTGACATCAACATTGACGGGACAAGCTCGAACGTCAAGATGCTGACCGTCGCTTGGGGTGCTCGATCAGATGGCACTGCAGCAGGCACTTGGTTTGCCGTTGGGCAACAAACCAGTTCCCACCAAAAGATTTACCGTTCGACAGATGGTGGCGTTAACTGGAGTGCGATTGACTTGTCTGGTTTGAGCGGTCACAGCAGCTCAGTATGGATCAACAACATCGCGTCAGACGGTAACGGTAACTGGGCATTCGTCCAAGGAAATCGGTTCTATTACAGTACAAATGATGGGCAATCGTTTGCCGTTTCGACTCCTTTCGACGTTGGCGCAAACAACAAGGGTGTGCCCGGAAGAGCACATGCGTTGATTTTTACCAACAACTCTTGGGTCTTGATGTACAGCAACTCATCACAGATTCATGTGCGTTCCTGCGCGGCCTCTGACATCACCGATTGGGGTGATGAACGACGATTGAATAACCTTCAGCATATGTCGGCCAACACTGAAAAAGGAAACATGGCTGCAAACGCCAGTGGCAGAGTCGTGGCAGTCACGATGAAAAATGAAGCCGACTTGTACTTCTTTGATGTGAACGGCAAAACAATCACAGCAAACATCCCAAGCCCAGCTAATGGCAACGGTACAGAGCTTGCGAGCGGTAGCAACTACGTCAACTTGTCCATGAGCAGTGACAACATCAAAGACGTTGCCACGGACGGAAACACTTGGTTGTTGGCCTGCCAAGATGGAGACATCTGGGAAAGCACCAACGATGGAGAGTCTTGGAGTCAGATTGCAAATGAGCAGGGAGCTGATGCAGCAGACGACTTCACATCCATCACTTGCGACGTACTCTTACCCCTTTAAGGAGAAATCATGGAAACCCTCAAAACCAAGATCTCGTCCAGGAAGTTCTGGGCCGCATTCATCGGGGCATTGCTCCCACCAATCTTGGCGTTCGTCAGTGAAGACATTGCTCTGGGAGAGGCACTCAAGCTTACTGCTGGAGTTTGCGTTTCTTACATCTTGGGTCAAGGTTACGTAGACGCAGCTGAGAAAAAAGCCGTCGTTTCAAACGCAGAGTAAAGGAGCTCATCATGGCCATGAACGAAGACGATTCAAAGAAGCTTGCCAAGATTGAAGATATGGGAGGCAAGAACCTCACACCTGCCCAGAAGGCAGTCATGGTGAAGTTTGCTACGATCGACATCAAGGGTAAGAAACCAAAGGATTCGATGTCGGTTGACATTCCTTCAGGTCCCAAGGTCGTACCAAAGCCACGCAAGTTGCCTACTATGCAAGACGAACAATAGTGTATGGCACTTTCCAAGACCAAGTTCGAAGACGCATTTAAGTACGAGGTTGTGCAAGAGACCGCGTGTGATCAAAGCGCAATTGTCAACACCACCTCTGGTCCTGGGTCGATCTTCGCCATTCATTTTGTAAACAGTAACAACGCAGCATCGCTCAAACTGTTCGATTCAGAGTCGGTAACCATGGGCGTCACCGTGGCAGACATGGTGTTCCGCATCCCTGCAAACGCAACCACCATGATCGAGATTCCACAGGGACTGCCGTACACTTACTTGAGCTTTGCTGTAACTGCAAACCCTAACCCTCAGGACAACACTGCTCCCGCAGCTGGTGTAAATGTCCGCTTTTTGGTGGGCTGATGGCTTCTGTAACAACAACTGCATTGACTGAGCTGGGAGGTAAGTACGTCTTAAATCGCTCTGCAAAGGGCACTGATCAAGACAGTGTGGATCAAAGAAATGCATTGACCGGAAGTGGCACCATTTACATGATTGAAATTGACAATGAGGCAAACTCATCTGCTGTGTATTTGAAGATTGTCGATGGGACAACGGCCACTCCGTCAACATCCACAGCAAATGGAGCTGGAACACCCGATTTTTCCTTCCGTGCTCCGGCGTTTGAAAAGATGTGCTACGCATTTCCTGCAGGCTTGGCTTTGTCGACTGGCTTGTCATACTGGGTCACAACGTCTGCAGCCGTGGGTAGTCAAGCGAATGCTACCAGCGACGTTATCGTCCGAATACTTTGTGCGTAGAGAGTGAGGAATGTTGAACATGGAACCTGTGACATTGACTGTAATAGCGGTTGTAGCGTCTCTGGGCGTCGGATTTGGAGCAGGCTGGGGTCTGAAGCCTGATGCGGGCGCAAAGGCGATTGAGGCGCAAACTGAGGCTATCGCTGAACTCAACAGTGGTAATCAAGAGCTGGTGGCAAAAGTACAGGCAGTTGCAGTTGAGGAAGCTGAACGCGAAACCGCGATTGCAAATAAGTTGACCGATGTTCCCCCACCATGCATCAGTGAACTCGGTGGTGACCCGATGTCACTTCAATGCATGTGGGCTCTGTGCATTCGCACTGGCGAAACAGATAAGCAACGATGCGAGCCGTCAAAGTTGACCGACCAATTGCTTGGGTCTTATAGTTGTCCTGAGCCTCAGTAGGCCAAAGGAGCTGCCGTGGAAATTAAAGATTTGGTCGTTCCTGGGATTACGGTTGTGTTTGCAGCTGGGATTTCATTCGCCTCTCTTGAGTCATCCGCTCAAGATGTAGAAGAACTCGATAAGCGCGTGACCGTTCTTGAAAGCAAGAAGGCAACGAGCATGACTCACCAAGAGGTGGTCGATGTCAAGATTGAAGGTGTTGAGAAGCGTCTGGATAAGATGGAAGACATTGTTTCTAAAATGCTTGAGAACCAGCAGCACCAAGCGGTCAATATCGCTCAGATCTGCCAAGCAACCAACGCCAACTGCAGTAGCGGAAACTGACATGCAACCTGAGATTCTCGACTACGCTCAATCGTTAGGTCATACCGTCTTCTTGAACGGCGAGTACAACATCAACATCATCGGCATTCGCAGTGCTCACCACCAGCCGAATCGATTTGATGACACGATTCACTGCGTATACAAAGACGAAAACGGTGATTGGATTCAAAAGTCTTGGCCCTGCACTACAGAGCCCGGAAAGTACTGGCTTGAGAATCCAACCAACGTGAATGGGACTGCCGTGCTTGTCCCAGGGCAGTATCGCAGCGTTTGGAAGATTGACCTGCATCAAGGCAAGTACGAAGCGCTGTGTCAGCGCAACGGTCAGGTCAAGGTATATCGAGACGACAACAAGGATGACATCATCGACTGTGACCCAGACTCCATCAGCGAGGGGTACTTCGGAATCAACATCCACAAAGCCGGAGCTCACTCGACGCAGATTGATCGATGGTCTGCAGGATGCCAAGTTTTTGCGAACGAATCCGACTTCAATGAGTTCATGGTGATTTGCCGAAAGGCTCGAGAAAAGTGGGGAAACGCCTTCTCTTACACTTTGATTCTCGAAGACGATAAAGCGGTGACGTAGTGGAGGCGTTGGTCGATTCTTTATTGGCTGACGGTCACTTAGGGGTATTCGCGGCTTTCCTACTGTATCAGTTCATCACGATGCAGAAGCGGCTCGACAAGCTTGTGGAGGGCTTTCAAGAGCAAGTAGAGCAGATGCGTGCCGAGTACAACGAGCGCACGGAACGTATGCGTGAACGGTATGACAACGTCATAAAAGAATATCGGGATCGCGAAGACACCCAATCCAAAGATTTTCTAATTACTCGAACTAAAGTACACAATGACATCGTGTCCAAACTGGACCGTATCTTAGATCGAGACAAGTAGGTTTTCATGAAATGCGTCGTACAAGAAGGTTCGGATTGCAAGCTTGATATTGGAGCACCAATCCGCATCTACGACGAAGACCCAGCCAAGAAGGAGATTGAGACAGTGGCAGAAGAAACTACAGTTAAACAGCCCGCTCCCACACCAAAAGTAGAACCGGCACCCGCACCAGTTCCCGAAACCGTCGCACCAAGTCCTCAACCCGTGACGGTTGCGAATCTTGATGTGGGGGTCGAGCCTCCGCAGTTGACTGAAACACTTGGCGTTTCTCAAGACATCACTGCAGCTGCCGATGCGGCCAAGTCGTTGGGTGGGGACCATGCCCCGATGGTCGCTATTGCCCTGGCTGGTATGGCTGTGGCTGGTGGGTCCAAAGCATGGAGCTACTACCGTGACCGTGCAGAGCAGAAGCACGAACAACAGATGCAAAAGCTGAAGATGGAAGCGCAGTCACAAGGCATGGAGGGAGAGCAACCCCCACCTTGCAAGGCTGCGAGTGCAAAGATGCAAGCTGAGCTGGATGAGCTGAAGTCCAAGCTGAGTGCAGTGCAAAAGAAAACGTCGATGATCTCTGCAGACTTCGATGGCGAAGACGTGGAGCGTCAAATCAAGCGCATGAAAAAGCGCATCGACGAGCTCTTCGAAATCACCGAGCAAAAATGATTGTCACTGCTTTGATTTTTTTTGGAACGTTCGTCATCTTACCGGCAGGGTTGAGCTTTGCCGTAGATGGTGATGGTCGAACCAAAAAACGCAAACTCGAACCAGTCACTGTTGAAGTCGAGGTCGAGCCCGAGCCTGAGCCTGAGGTTGAGCCTGAGCCGTTACCACCGCCTGAGCCCGAACCTGAACTTGTCCCCACAACCGTAGTGACAATCACGCCCAAGTGTGATGATGACGAGTCGGTGGGTCGACTGCGATCTGCGACTTTCAAGTTCTTGTCACAAGTCAGCGACTTACCACCCGACGTGTCTTTCAATGTCACTGACTGCACCGAAGAAGGCATGGTGGACATTGAAATCGTAGAGGTCGAAAAACGATAAACCTAACCCCCCACCCGGTAGGAATCGCCCATGCTCACGTCCCGAGATGGGAACAGACGATGTGGGTGGGGGGCCAGGCGGGCCGTTACTTAGTAGCAGGTGCTGGTGCCACACCTTGAGTAGGCGCGATGGCATCGTTCAGCATATCCAAAACGCGCGACAATCCCTCTGGAGGCCCGTCGTCTCGAGCTACGACCTTGACGTCGTACTTGGCGCTGTTGTCGCTGCTACGGCTGTTTTCGCTGTGGTTAGCCACAGAGCCATGCACAGTGACCTCGCAAGAGAACAGACCTGCGTTGTACTTGGCCTTCGCTGTAAGGTCAGCCTTACTGTCCGAAGTGGTCTTGCTCGACGTGGAGGACTTGACCTCCATGGTGAACCGAACCTCTGCTTCCTTGACTGAAAGGGCTGGAGTGTTGATCATCGCAAGAAGTGGAACCTGAAGATCCACCTTTTCCATCGTGGTATTTCCGGCAGCGTCTTGAACCGGCCTGTTGAAGCCAAAGTCAACGGTGCGCGCGGACAAGTTACCCTTTCCGTCGTCGTTGAGACCGACATCCTTGATGAAGTCACTTGATGCCTTTGCGAGCAAGGTCTGAGCGTTACATGCAGCCTTGAGCGGTCCACCAATGAGTTGCTCCATTGGAAGTCCACCAAACTGTGATGACATCTTTACGAGTTGATCTGCCATGAGTGACTCCTACGGAAGCAGTTTGATGAGCTGGTCATCGATTCTTGCATAACCCTCTGGGGGCTCACTGCCCTTGAAGATCAACTTCAGTTTAGCAGCGTTGCTTTCTTTTTGAAACCACGACGGGGTTTTTGCACATGGTCGGACCATCAACTTCCCTTTTTTCTTATCCGCAGTCAGACCGCATATTTCCACAGACATTTCCACTTCGAGAGTATCCACTCGAAGGCTCTGGCCAGTCGTGAGGGATTGGAGCGGGACCGGAACTCTTTTGTGTACCAGTACTCCATCTTCCCATGTTGGGAGTTCCATGACGACCATGCGAGGTGCATATACGTGTCTTCCGTCGTCATCAGTGATCGGTTCTCCATCCTTATCAACCTTCAGCTCCCAGAACTCCTGGTTCGTGATTGAATCCAGTTCATGACGTTCCGCGATGTCGGTCGCCGCTATAACAGCGGACTGAATGGAATGGACAATGTCGTCTAAAGAATGATCAGCCATTGGTTGAACCGTAGCCATCCTTGGCCCAGCCACCGCCCTTCAGGACAAAGCTCGTCAGTGCAATCTCCTTCTTCATGTCCTTTGAGCACTTTTTGCAGCTGGGCTGGGGATCACCAAATGCTTGGAGGACTTCGACTTTTACATCGCAGTCCTCGCATTTGAACACGTAGAGTGGCATCAGCCTTCGAAGTCGGTAGGAATCTCCAGCTCTTCTGCTGGTTCTTCAGGCTTGACTTCAACAGATCCCGATTCCTTCTGAATCATCAGTGCAGCGAGCTGCTTCAGTAGGGCTTTCATTTCGGGGTCGCCACCATTAGATGCTGCGTTCTGAGCTTGAATTGCCTCGATGAGTTCCTTGTTGGAACCACTGACATCAACCTTGACGTCGACCAGCGGCACGCCGTTCTGGTACTGCAGATCACGCTCGTTCTTTGCATCCACAAACTTCACGGCAAGCATAATGGTATCGTCACCTCGTTTGTTTGGTCGGATGGCACATTCGTAATCCATGACGCACCACTCACCGTTGGGCTGAACCAAACGAATGTGCTCTTAGTCATTCCCTCAATCGTCTTTCCGATTTGTTCCCGATACAAGTGGCTCGTCGACATGGTTCAGCATGCCTTTGAGCGTCCACTCTGCCTTCTTGATTTTGGTCCTGTATACTTGGCGAACTCTTTCTTGGCCTTTTTGTCAATGACACGACTCGCCATCTCGGATTCGAAGAATGTCCATGAGAATGTTGGGTTGAATGATGAACTTGCGATCTACTTCCTTCCCTGCCTTCTCAGACATCATGAGCTTGTATGGGGATAGGCTGCTTGCGGCTTCGTCGAGTAGCGACATGGGTGCTCCTTATGAGGTGAAATCTTCTTCGGGCTCTGGCAAATCGTTCGCTTGAGCTCGTTCAACCAAGTCTTTGACTTTCGTCGTCCTCTTGGATTTACGCTTGGGTTGCTGAACTTCAATAACATTTTCTGATGCTACTGTGTTGTCCGGTTCGATAACATCGGATTCGAACGTTGCATCGATCACGTTTGGTTCTGTGAAATCACTGGCGATGTCGTGCTCCACCACTGCCTTAGTCTTGGGGGACAGTGGGAGGTACTTACAGATGCGACGCACGACAGTCTTACGCCACATCTCTTCTGTGTGTTGAGCCCAAGGACCCGAGTCCGGGTTGCGAGAGGACTTTCGAATCTTGTTGATTTGATCACGTCTCATGACCTCTACCTGATGACCACCATTCTTGAAGTGCGCTACCGCGTATGCCAGTCGAAGAGGACCAGGGTCCCCATCAAAAAACTGCTTGTGGTGCAGCTTCTTTCCGCCATCAAGATCGAACGAGCATTCGAACTCGTCCTTTTCATACACAACCTCAGCTGTGAAATGAGACACGTCGCCGGAACGAAGAACGAGTTCCATCAAACCTGTATACTCAATCCACAGCTCGGCATCGTAGGTCTTCTTGGACTTGTTCCACATTGGAACCAATGAAGCTCGATGGAGAGCCCCACCGGCAACGAGGTCCAGCTCACAAGCTTTGGCGAGTGCCATGTACACTGACGTTGGGCTGCACTGAACCAAGCGTTCGTTCTTCGATGCCTCGAACATTGCAGTACGGATGATTCGATCTACGTCCGCACCCTCTGGTGCGACACTGACCAAGCTTCCTCGCTTCTTTTCAAGGAAGTCATTCAAGTGTACAAGTTTGTCTCTGGTGGTCAATGCTGTGCTCATGTTGCCTCTTTTACTCGCAAGATGCGATTACCTGGTTTTTCAACGACGAACTTGTCGTAAAGCTTGGGATGTTTTTCTCTGAAGGCATCCTTGTCGAACACCTTTCGTGGCTTGCTCTGCTTCCAAGTGGCCACCCCTTGAATGCCACTATCATCGCCTATCTTGACTCTGAGCAGATTTTCCATTTCACGTCGCTGAACATCAAGTGACTTAATCTTCTTCTTCAGCGCCACGAGCTTCTCGTGCAGGTCTTTTTCAGCCACAGTTGCCACTCGAGGAGGTTCATCCTTCACTCTTGGATTCATAGCCGTCAACACCGCTTTGCAGGCGTCCGTGGCATCAACGTCAGGCGGCAGTTGCCCCTCTACGTGTTTGTTCCACCACGCCTCCGCGACATCAAGAATGGCCTCCCCCAACTGCTTGTCTCGTTCAATCCGATAGACACGAAAATCGTCCAGACTAAACAGCGTTGCGATATCCCAGAATGGCGCATCGAAGATTTCCATGTACACACGCATCTGAATCTCTACGTCCAGCGGTACATCGGTGGTGTGGGACTCTCCCCATCCGTGTCGAAATCTACGTGTCTTGGCGTCCATCCCAAAACGCACACCGTCCTTTTCGACCAATCGATCGGGCGTCCCGAAAATGCGTGGCCGAGTGGGATGCCATGTCAGTCCCTCTTCCCAGAGCTTGCAACCTTCCCCAAGATGGAGCTCGTAAAATTCACAGACATACTTTTCCATCACTCGGCCACGCAACAAAATCGCGTTGTCAATGTCGTCAGTCGAATACAGACCTGTTTTTTCGGACCAAAGCTTGAACAAGCTGTTCTCGAACGAGCCCAGTTTTTCGGACTCCTCAGCTCCTGCCATCATAATCGCGGCGATGTCTGTGCCCCCGAGGCCTTTCCGGCGCTCTGCGAGCCACGCTTCGCGTTCTGCTTGATCCATATGTTCCTCTCTTTTGGTGAGAGTACTGAGTATCACAATGTGTGTCAACCGGCCACACCCACATGTAGACAAAACACAACCATTCCGATACTCTGCTTTCGAAAGGTGTGTCGCATGGTCATATCCGACTACAGAAAAAGCTTACCCGGCCGCAGCACGCGCGTCAGTTTTGTGACGTGGCTTAACGGTGAGCTGGTGAAGTTCGATATGAAGATCAGCATTGGGTACCTCAGGGACCTTGAGTACGGGCGCAAAACACCATCTCTGCCTCTTGCAATCGGGATTGAACGAGCAACGGGTGGAATTGTCTCTGTGAGAGAATGGCCAGGGCTGAATCCTCGCCTACGTTTATGATTGGAGCAAACATGAGTTTGAAAGATAAAGTGCAAGCAATGCGATCTGCCCGTAAACCAGGTCGCTTCATCATCCCCGGATTCGACACAAATGACGTGTTGACAACATTGTTCGCGTATGTGGACGAGTTGGAATCAGGTGCATCGGAAGTCGAATCCTTGAAGGTCAAGGTCGGCATCCTTGAAGCCAAGATTGAGGCCGGTCCAGATGGCAAGTATGGAACCGCGGACGACAAGGTGACTTTGACCAAAGCAAAGAAAGCCCCTGCGAAGCGCAAACCAGCTGCCAAGAAGGCGCCTGCAAAGAAAAAGACTGCCGCTAAGAAGTAGCAGTCACATCTCTGTGTCGTCTGACGTCGAGACCAGTAACTGAAGGGCCAGCTCTGTCTGGGCCTTCGTTATGTGGTCTTCGACCGCCTCTTCGACATGACTGTGCAGTATCGAGCTCACGACACACTCTCCGTCCTCATCGATGACTTGGATGGATTTGTCGTCTGTTTCGACATGCCAAGGTTGTGGCTGCTGCCACTGATCTTGAATGCTTTGGAGTTCTGATTTCATCATGTAAGCAGTTTACGTGAACCGATGCCTTTGTGTGGAATCAGAACCGAATGTGCCCAATCATTGAGGACGTCGATCATCGCGATGTTGGCCGAGTCATTGCAATGGACTCCAAATGACTTTTCTTTCAACACACAGGTGGGCCACATCAAATCCACCACTCGGTACAACTGTCGACGTATCGAATCCGTCATCAGCATCGCCTTGTACGGAGTGATGTGAATCCAAGCGTAGAGTTTGTCGAGCTGCGACTCATCGAACGTATGTCCGTCATCAATCAAATCTTCCAGGATGTCTTGGACTTTTTGTCTCATGATGATGGGCTCTTCACACGGCTCCCACTCGACCGTAAAACCACGATTGATGAAGTAGTCAATCCCGAAACCCAGCACTGCAGAATAGGATCCAGATTCAATAAACTCTTTGACTCGGTTTGCTTCAGACGCCATCTGAAAGTCCACGGCTCCGGGGTAGGACCTTACTTGGGACGTGCCTTTTTGACGTCGGATTGCATCCTTGTCCTCTTCGGTCAGGTATCGATCAATGTGTCGGTTGGTCATCTCAACTGCTAGTTTGGCGCCTTCTCGGTTCATGCTACTTCTCTTTGGTGTTTTGATTGTCTACAACGACTTCAGGTTTGTTCATTGGAACGACATTTTTAGGCTCTGCTAAGACCCAGACATATTTGCGGTCCCCATACACTCTGCGCCTCACTCTCTCGTACCCAAGTTGGCGCATGATGTCACCGACCCGCATCTCGGATGCTCGGCTCATCTGGTGTCGATCAAGCTTCAATGCGTTTTCCATCAAGTCGACCGTGGATGAGTTGGCGCCATTCGCGCGAACGTATCGTTCAATGACCTCTTGCCATGGGTCGAACTGACGGAACTCTGCAGATTGTTCATTGAGTTCGGCCTGTGTTTCGTTTTCGAGGTACCAACGCTCCCCATTCTTGTACGCAACTACTGCCTCTGCCCACAACTGAGCCCTGTTTTTTTGCGTCCAGTCGGGATCAATCGTTCCGACTTGAATTGGCCAGTATCGACGTGACCCTGTTTCGTCGGTGATGAACTCGGCCTTATTTGTTGTTCCGCAGAAAACTGTGTGTCGCTTCCAGGTCACAGCGTTGTGTCCATAAGGCGGTCGGAACGTGTCTTCCTGAGCTGACAGGAAAGCCTTCGTGCTGGAGTTGCGAGCACGTCGGATGGAGTCCAGCTCAGCCACCTCGTAGATCCAAGCCCTATGAATCTGCATGTATGCGTTGGTCGAACCAATATCCATCGGCGTGTCGCAAAAGTATTCAGGAGACGCGAGGATTCGAAAGGTAGTGCTTTTGCGGGCGCCTTGAGGTCCAACAAGGATGAGCACGCAATCGGCCTTACATCCCGGCTCCATGGCTCTTGCGATGCATTGAACCAACCACCTTCGACCAATCTCACGATGAAGCTTTGTGTCTTGAGCTCCGCATGCACGCACCAACCACTCATCCATTCTTGAGACGCCGTCCCAAGTTGTCTCTTCAAGCCAATCAATCAGTGGGTTTTTTCCGTTGATCTCGGCAATGTAGTTGACCGACTCAATGATTGCTTGAGTCGTGAACTTTGCGTTGTAGTGCTCCTTCATCCAAATCTTGATTCGAGTGTAGTCCGTGTCCTTTAGCGGTCGGTCCTTGTAGTAGTTGGTGTTGCTGAACTCATTGAGCCAAACCCTTTTTTTCCACCTCTTGTCTCTCTCGAGTATCGTGAGCAGATTCGACACCGTCGGGGCGACTTTCTGCGTCCCATCTTTGTTGGTCTGCATCTCAAGCAAGTTGAGTACACGACCATCGACGCCATCTTGACCGGTTTTCGTGTGAGCTTCCTCGGCCATTTGCAGAAGATCAGTCAGACGTGGAGAGCCAGGTTTACCATCAATCACCGCGTCTAAATCAAGCATCCGTGCCTCCGACCAAGTTTTCAAGCGGTATCCTGTAAGAGGTCCTGTCCCCGAGTTGCAATTGAATCGTCTTGGCGTACTCCCGACCTTGCTCATCAGGATCGGTTCCGATGTAGACTTTTAGATTTTTTGGAATCTTAAGCTTGGAAATTGCGCCAAAGGAACCCGATGTGCCACCCAACACTGCAAGCTTGATGTCCAAGTCCTCAACTTCTGCAGAGCACTTCATGAAATCCGTCAGCCCTTCGACGAACAATACTCCGTCCAAGTCGACGGCTAATCCCTTCATCATTTTCACAGCGTATCGATTGGGCATGAAAAGCCCTTTTGCTTCAAACCCTTTCGGCCACAGCGTTTTTGGCGCCGGTTCACACGGTTTGATTGCTCGACCATGAAGGCTGACGAAGTTGCCCAACTCATCAAACGCGGGAACAATCAGCCTCCACATGTTGGTTCTGCCTGCAGGCCACCAGCTCGGCCAGTGATACCCTCCTCGATCCGGTGTGATGCGGACAACGCCGGACTTTGCCAACGCCTTCAGGTTGAGGTTCCTTTGTTTAAGGAACGCCACGCACTCATNATTCGGTGGCAGCTGGTGCAACTGCATCGAAGTAGACCAAAGATGCTTGATCTGATGATGCGGTGGTCGTTCGCCCCTGAGCTTTTTTGGCTCACTGGTGATGTTGGCGCCGTCATTTATCTCTCCTTCAAACCAGACTCGAACCTTGGTTTTCATCTCAGGCGTCAGCTCAGCAAACTTTGAGCCACCAAGACAAAAGGAAACCAAGTCGATTCCTGAACCTTTCGCGCCACATCGATGGCACTGCCAGCCTTTATTGTCGGTTCGAATACCAATCGGTCCACGCTTGTCTTTTGATCCACGTTCCGTGGCAGCGCAGTTCGGACACGGTCCAATCGAGTTGGACTTCATGAGTTTGAGATTTAATCTTGTTGCTACTTCAACTACTGCAATACGTTCAGCATCGTGTATCCACACGGCGAGCTCCATCTATCGGGGGGGAAGGTTTATTAGAACACAATCAGGTGCGTTCGATTTTCCACTTGAGCTTGCCGTCACACTCGATCAACAAGGTCATCNTCACACCGGCCCGGTGGTACGCTTCGGATGCATACCTGGCCAACAGATTGACCGAAATCGATTTGCGATCCCCCTTGAGCGCATGCCACAGATGTGTGTGCGACACTCCAAGGATGCGTCCAACTTCGCGGTACGAATCACCCAGCTCATTGAACAACGCTTGAAGCGCAGGCTTGGTATCGATTCGAAACTTCGGCTCGATGTGTTGATGTTGTGCTGACATGTGCTGTCTCCTATGGTGTAGCAACAATAGTGAACGGCGCAGGTTCTGTCAAAATGAGTCACTACATTTAGTGATTGTGACGATTGGTCAGACGTACTAAGCTTTGGTACAATACGACCATCTTGCTTGTGGAGCACACATGTCCCTTAAGGTCTCAGGCTTTTCTTCTTCGACTGCACAATACAAACTTGTCAGCGATACTGACTCGGATGAAAACCCTGAAACCGATGTGACGGGTGGAGCGGGTAAGATTTACTCAATCGAGATCGTAAACGGTGCAGGNACCAACACTTCNTACACCAAGTTCAAGCTNANCTCTGGAACAGTNACTGCGGGAACAACNGAGCCGGACATGATGTTGGNNGCGGGTCCGAATGCCACAGAAGAATATCTGTTCCCAGCTGGCTTGGATTTCGTTCAGTTGAGCTTCTGGACAACGCAGCAACCCGCTACGTCAGACACCACTGCTCCGAACTCAACAACCGTCACCATTCTCTGCTCCTGAGGTCATCATGGCTGTACAAACAACGACTGCTTCGGATCCCTTAGTCACAAAGATTGTGACTGACACGGATTCAGACACAACAATCGAGACACCTTTCTCTGCAGCTCAGAAGCTCTACTTCGTGGAGGTCACCAACCCCAACGGAAGTGCCGTATACACGAAGATTATTGCCAGCAATGGGAACAACAACAATCAAACGCAGCACTACATTCAACTGTATTGTCCCGCAAACACGACTTGCTACATGTACATGCCAACATCAGTCGTGATTGCGAGTGGACTGCAGTTCTACACTAGCGTCAACGCAGGGACCGTTAACAGTCAGACGAACCCTACCGACAACGTCATCGTAAAGTTGGGTGCGACACCAAACTAATCAGACCAAGCATTGAGCTGCGCCATCAACAGCGTGCAGCTTTCTGTTTGTTCTGTTGGGTCCATCTCCGTAGTACAGCAAGCCTCGTTGACGCAGATTGGTCACAGCGTCATACACAGCGTTGAAGATTTTTTTCTTCGTTCCGACGCCATGGTACAGGTCATCAACAATGCTGTTGACGGTCTCCTCTCCAGGCTCCGAAAGGACGTAGGTAAGAACGGTGCCTCGCATTGAGCTCCGTTTGACGGTGGTGGTATTGAACATATTGTTCTCCTTTGTTGATTGGGTGTTTTTTTGAAATAGTCTGAGTGGGGCAGTAATCCAAGCCCCTTCCCCTTAGCCAACAAGTTCAGTGAGCTTTGCAACCGCAGGCCCCACCTCATTCTTTGCTTTCTGCATCAACTCAGTTTGCTCCCTAATGAAAGCAACAAACCTGTCTTTCGCTTCCGTTTCGGTAATCGTCTTACTCTCAACCAGAGTCGTAAGAATCGATACATGGCTGTCCAAGCCCCTCTTGCACTCGGCATTTAGCTTATCGATACGCTCTTGCTTCGCTTTCTTTTCAGCTCGGACGGCATCAATCAGGGCCAGTGGCACATCTACTTCGGTCATGATTACGCCTCCACTTGGATTTTGTTTTGAGCAGAACCCGTCAATCGTTGAAGTAAAAGCGCAAGGTCTTGCTGGGAAAACAGACTGAAGTCCATCAGTGCATCACCAATCTCGTCCTCGAAAACTTGCTGTTGCTGCTCTTTCGAAAAGAGTGGGTTGCCCAGCGTGTTCAGGTTCATGTCAGTGAGCGCATCCATTTCCCGGCAGTGCATCACGATACGAGTCATCGCGTCAGGCCAGCCAGACTCGACATCAATGATCATCGACTTTTCTTGCCGCTCTGGTGGTTCGTCAGTCAATGTTCGGTCCTTCATCATCATAGTATTCAGGACAATGCGAGCAAGACTGCCTCGCCTTTCACACGTCACCACCAAGGCATTCTTGTTGAAGTGTTCGGCTGCATAGTACAGGCTGGCGGTGAGAGACACGACGAGCCGCGAACCCCCCGGAGGCAGGCCGATGGACTTGTCTAAGTCATCGGTGTTTCCATCCATGATTTGTTTGAGTGCTTCTTGGGGATCGAATGTGTTTGGTGTGGCCTTAGCCATAATGTTTTCTCTTGTTTGAGTTGTCGAAGCAGGGTTGCTTCATGAGGGAATACGAGGTTGTCATCGTAGGTCCGACATGGACCGTTGATTTTTGTTCCTTCGCATCTGAGAACCGATTGGTTTCAAGGTGCGACATGAATTTTTGTTTGTCCCTCAATGGTGAGTACGCAGTGACGATCTCACCCCCGACATGGCTCGTGAAAAAAACTGGGGCGGATGGACTCGAACCACCAACTTCCTGGGTAACAACCAGGCGTTCTGCCGATTGAACTACACCCCATGATTTCTTGACCCGTCCAGTGCAAGGCGGTCTACAGCTGAGCGGTATCGAACTGGATCAATCTCAGCTCCGATGTATCTGCGACCAGTCCGCTTACAAGCACGACCAACNCTGCAGAGGCCCGCGTAAANGTCGAGCACGAGGTCACCGGGNTTGGACCACACCTCAATCATGTTGGCTTGGTACGCAATCGGCTTCTCACTGTGTGCGAGTGCCTCTCCACTCTTCGAGTACTTGCCTCGATGCTGTTCACTGACATGAGTCGATCGCAGAAGCTTGGTCGTGCAGGGTTTAGGCTTGCCTTTTCGATAAATGAGAATCGGCTCTGCGTTGCCCCTCCAATGGAACCCACTGCCGGGTGCTCCAGTCTTGGCCCATGCACCACCTGTCACGTAGGTCCACTTGATGTCTTCCGGTGTCGATACCGACATCCACTCCGCCAGTAAAGGGAACGTGGCCCACACGACCATGTAGGCATCGTCCGCAGCACAATCGTATGAGCTGCGAACGTGCCTTACGATGTCACTCATGGTCAGGCATGGGTAGTGACTCGCTGCACTGCGAGTCTTGTCGCCACTGTTGCTGTAGGTCCACGGTGGGTCCACAAAGACCATACGAGCTCCTCGAACCTCGTCGAACAGTTCGTCGATTCCACAGTTACGAAGGTCGACGCCCTCTGGTTGAGCTGGTTCACGGACAGATATCAACGACATTTGTTCCATCATTCCTCCACGGATGCGCCAGTGTCACACATCCCCCAACGCACACATCCCCGCTCACTCGGCAGCGCATCAAAAAGCTCGAACTGACGCCCGCCATGTTTAGTGCGAGACCAGTCGACAACACGATCGATTGGCCAGCACAGACCAGATCGGCGACCTGTGTCAGGGTTGATTTCCCCTCCAGGTGACTGAAACCAACCAGTCGGGGTTCGCAACTGCTCACCTTTAGCCTCGGCCTTCGCGACTCGTATCTTGTGAATGTCTCTCTCCAAATCGGCCAACAGTTCGATTCGGTCTGGGTCATTGGCTGCGATTCGACGTATCTCGTTTTTTCGTGCGTATATGCATGGATAGCATCCAACCCTCTCCGATGGATTGGTTCCCAAATACATAGGGTTCGGCGAGCAATCATGCCTTTGATGAATGTCGATTACATCCTCGAAGGTCCAGTTGATGATCGGTCTCCAGACCTCGCAGTCTCCTGCATCGAACCACTCCCACTCGCTCATCTTGGCGCGAGAGGCGCTCTCTTGACCTCTGATGCCGACCACACTGATCGGCTCATCGTCATGACCACGTAGGTATTCTTTAGCAGTGAAGACCTTGAGTTGTTCGGTACACCATCGACTTTGCCGAGCTGGGAACACGCCCTTGTGGATGCAGAGCCTGACCATCGGTGAGTACCAACCCAAACGTTTTTCATACTTCTGTGCCAGCTCTTCGAGTTCTGCAGACCGCATCTCTTGTCGTCGAATCAGCCTTTTGACGGGACCAATCTTCGAGGGCAAATACTCTTCCAAGTACTTGTACGTATCGGCGTGCTCCCAACCAGTATCGAAGAACGTTGCTTCATACGACAGTCCAAGCTCCTGCAGGTAAAGACAAGTAGCGGTGCTGTCCTTGCCGCCAGACACGCTGACGACAAGAACTCGGTCACCGATTCTCTGTTTGAGCTCGTCGATGTCGTGACGTTCGATCATTAGAACGGAATCTCGTCATCGTTGTAGCTTGAGCCCCCAGCTGGCTGAGCTGCGGGTCGAGAAGCCATTCCGTTCTCTGGTTTGGTCAAAAACTCGACGCGATCGGACAAAATCTCGATGCTTTTGCGCTTGTTTCCTTCNTTGTCCTCGTAATCACGGACACGAAGCTTGCCTTCGACCAAAACCTTGGACCCTTTGTCCAAAAATCGCTCGCAGTTCTCTGCTTCCTTGCCAAATACGACAACACGGTGCCACTCAGTGTGATCGGTCCACTCATCTCCACGCTTCACGCGCTCGTTAGTGGCCACACTGAAGTTTCCTACCTTCATGCCGCTCTTTGCTTCTCGAATCTCGGGTTTTTGCCCCAGATTGCCGCTGATAATCACTTTGTTCATTGTTTTTCCCATCGGAACTTCTGTTGTGTTGGATGTAAATCGACTCGAGGTCTGCTTTTGCAGNTCCACGAGCCCCCTTGTGTCTCTGCAATGAGCGTCCAACCCGCTCCCCGCAAAGAAGACCCGCCCTCGGAGGGGAGGGTATACGTTTTGAGTTGTCTTTTTCTATCCACCCGCGTCAATCCTTTCCTTGCACGAATGACACAGTCCACAGGGCTCGTTCAACTTCACCGACTCATAGCAAGACCAAGCCTTGTCGAGCTCCATGTTTAAACTGACGGCCTCCTTAATGATCTGCTTCTTGTTCATTTGAACGAGTGGTGCCTCGATTTCCACAGAAATCATGCAAGCACGCAAACAGTGATTCATCGCAGATATGAAGTGCGGGTTGCAATCTGGGTAGTCTTTGTCGTCTTTGTTGGCCCCGTACCATACTGTGCTACAGCCTTTGGCCACAGCGACATTTGCAGCATGAGAGCACATGACCATGTTGCGACCAGGGAGTATGCGGAGCCCGTCTTCAGTGGGACCAATGGCCATGCATTCTTCGACGCCTTCAATATCAGCGTCGACTACATCGACCGTGTAGCCTCGAGCTTGTGACCATTCCGAAACCGCTTTCATTTCTTCGAAGTACGATGGTTGTCCATAGTTGATAAATATCAGGGCCTTGAGCGTGCCTTTTCTGTGAGCTCGCTCGGCCAACAGCATTGAGTCGATACCGCCAGAGAACAGCAGTGCAATCCTTTCCTTGGTGTCCGTCATTTTTTCCTCCCAAACAGTTGTCGTTGTCTTGCTGCTGATGGCAACAAGCTTGCTGAAACCGAAAATCTTGATGCGCTAGAACCGTCTATAGAATCCACGCCTGCGCTCTGACATGCTCTCAATCTCCTGATGGTGTTGACCCTCGCAACGTGGAAATGAACTTCCTTTTTGCGGCAGTAAGAACCCCACATCTGCATTGATTCGAGCTTGTATTCTGTACTGCCACCAAGAAATATGCCGTTGTTTTCAGACACCATAGAGTCAACATGTTGTGGAACCATTCCATCTTGAACAGCAATCAGTACTTTGTTGTGGTCGATACGTGGCAGCCAACTGCGCGTCAGCTCAAGTGATTCCATCCCACCAGCAACTATGTCTGGTGCGACCACCCACTCAGCACCAGCACCTATTGTTTCATATGCCCACATAAATGCTTCGTCATTGAATGGTTCTCCTCTTTGGTGACAACCCCAAGCACCGTTGTCCAGTACATATGGAGCATTGGTGCCGTCAGGCCACAAGGGAGCACTCTTGCCACGGCAACGGATCAGCGTGTCTGGACTCATCAGCAGACCCCAACCATGAGCCCTGAGTGCCCTCAAGTTTTTCTTTGTCCCAGTCCAGCTTGCGTACATCTTCAAGAAACATCCTCTGGTGCATGACCATTGACTGCCTCTTGAATCATCGCGGATACGTCTGGGAGCAACAGCTCAGCAGTCATCATCATGTACCCACAGTCCACGCACTTGCGCTTGCGAGCCACAAAATCGCAGGTGTACCAGTCAACTACTTTGGCCACTCTGTTGACCTCAGCTCCGCGTCCGGGCTTGTTCACCGTCCGTGTCGCAACCACGCTCGTCTTTCCTCCGCACTTGCTACAAACCATTGGGCACGACCCTCGATACTTTACGCACGTCGCACCCAAGGCCCTTGTAGAATCGATCACGCTTCCTGTGCATACCGAACAAGGGACCAAAGGTATCGACGCAGTCGATGACCAACGGGGTCTTCTTGTTGTCTGCACGTCGCATGATTCGACCAATCCGTTGTTGAATCCGACCCATCGACTTTGTCGGCGTCGTCAGTATCAACGTGTCCAGACCAGGGAGGTCCAGTCCTTCATCCGCAACAGTGGTGGCAAACACTGCTTTGATCTCTCGAGCATCAGCGAGCTCAAGCACTTCCCGTCGTTGCTTCTTCGACATGGCACCAACCAAGGTCGCTGAACTCACTCCTTGGTTTGCCATCCGTTCCGCCAGCTCTTGGCAATGCTTGACCCTATCACTCAACACGAGCACCTGCCGACCCTCTGCAACAAAGCGTTTCACGAGTGCCTCTATGCGTTCGTTCCTGTCATCATCCGACACCATCTCTTTGATCCACTTCTGCCAGTCAGCCTTTTGGTTCTGCGGCGACCATTGTGTCGCGTAAAACTGAACCACCGGGGCCAACACATTCCCGCTCTTGATGAGGTCGGTGGTGTGAATCTGCTTCACAGCTGCACCGAAGTGCCAGTACATGATGTCACTCAACCCGTCGGGCCGGTCGGGCGTCGCGGTCAGAGCGAGTCGCGCTCGGGCTGGCATGCCAAACATTACTGCACTGAAGGTCGATGCAGGAACGTGGTGGGCCTCATCCACAATGCACAAACCGAACTGCTTCCCGAACTCGAGCAGCTCATCGAAGCGCATCCGTGCCAAGGTCTGAAAGCTCGCGATGACGATGGCTCCCGTGTCATCCTTCTTGCCGTTGCCGTACATCGTGACCTTCACGTCATAACCAGTAGGCACCAAGCCAGTGCCGTCTTCNGTGGTCAGTTGAGCTGCGATGCGCTCTTTCCATTGCACTGCAAGATCAGACGTGTGTACCAAGACAATCGTTTTCTGGTCGCAGATCTGCATGGCACCAAGACCCATCATCGTCTTGCCTGCACCGCAAGGGGCCACGATGATGCCTTGGCATCCGGCCTGTTGCCACTTGTTGATCGCGTCCTTTTGGTAGTCCCGCAGCTCGATGCCCTCACGGAACATGTACGACGGCGACAACCCTGTTGAAGTCGCTGACACATGGTGCAGGTCCCCGTACTGACTCAGGTCGATTCCCCTGGGAATCATCAGGCCACCACCCCACTTGTGCCAGAACGGAATCGTCTGGCATGCGAACACATGCGTCGGCGGGATGTCGACCCACTTGCCCTTGTCACGCAGTGACTGAGCTTGAGCGTAGGCAGGGTTGTTGCACCGATACCGACGCTTGATGGTTTCCAAGTGGGGACTGGATGGCGGTATGAAGTACCCACCGCTCTTGACGCATGTATTGATTGTCATTGTGCTCTCTTTGTTGGTGTAATGAGTATACTACATTTGGTGTAAAAAGGCATCTATTCGACCACCCACATGCCTTCCTGCTGGGTGAATACGCGGGCGAAAAAAGGTAAAGAAAACCCGCGGGTCTAAAAAGCGAGGGAACTCANATCTCGCTCCCTCCTAAACTGCTTTTTCTTCGATGTAGAACGTCCATGCGCCCTCATCTTTGTCCCACTCAACCATCCGCTCGATGCCATTGTCGTCCAAGAAGAACGTCATGGTCCTACCATACACGAGCTCACGCACGTCTTCTTCTTCGGTACCCTCAATAAGGTTGACGAATCGAACCCGTTCCTTCTTGCGCTCTGGTGAACCATCGGTGAAGTCAGACATCTCTGACGAACCAGGCCAAGGCAAGTCATCGTCGGGGTCGAGCTGCTGCTCGGACTTCTCGTCTTGAGCCTCTCGGTCCGAAAGCTTCGGCAGTGAATCGACTGGGTCGACTTGCTCCACAGGTGGAGAGTCCGCCTCGACGAACCGCGAACGCTTGCGAAGCACGACGTTGTCTGGATTCACGACGGGAGACTCATCGCTGAAGAACGAGTCGTCCTCTGGAACCCAACCGTACACGCCCTTCCGCATACGCTTCTTCCAACCCAAGGCCTTCATGGTTGAGCCAATCGCGAGCTTCACCTTGTGCTGAACACCCTTGTCATCCTCGGGTCGGGCCAAGTCGTTCGCGATGAAGTCGTAGTAGCGGAGCGCCAGCTCAAGGGTCGAGATGTGAACGTCGTCTTTTGTCAGTGCGTGCTCACCCGTGGTCATTGCTTCAATCATGAGCGCATCAGGCTTCACACCTGGCGTGCCCTTGGTGGACTTCTTCTCGACCACCGTGTCATCAAAGCTGTCGGTGACCCAGTCTTCATCTTCCACAGCTGGGGACTCCATCTCAACGACCTGCTCATCGTCAGGCTCCTCATCGATGAACTCGACAGGCTCTTCAACCTCTTTGGGTTCGACCACGGCTTTCTCATCTTGTCCAACCAACTGGCCGTACTCTTTCGATGCAGCAAGCAATCCAAGCTCGCACTCCTCGAGTGTGACGACCTTGTCGTACACGCCACCCATGTAGACCATGACATCCGCGAGCTGACGTTTCGTGGCCCGGCGTCCGTCCTTGTCCAGCAGGAACTCTCCTTCCATGTGAAAGAATCGACCGACCAGTCTGGGGTCTGTGCGGGCTGCCATGAACACGCTGCTGATGCCCGGTGCCAGCTTGATGATTTCGATTTTGTCTTCCGTCATTTCACACCTTCCTTTCTGTTGGTGTTTTCAAGTTTCATTTCAATCGGACGCATCAGAGCACGTCCCTTCGAACCCGAAGCACAGCTTCGACTTCCGCCGTGTTCATCAAACGCTTCCTCTCTTCATTGACCATGCGGTCCCTGGCGCGACGCGCGAGAAGATGCATGCCTTGCTTCTGCGCCTCGAGCATGACTTTGCGCGGGTTTACCCCTTCTTTCGCCAGCTCAACCCAAGGCACACGCTTCCTGTGCAATCGTTCGTCGGTGAGATCCATCTACGCCTCCGCAGGAACGATGGTCTTCGCCATCTTGTGGAAGAGCTCTGCCCTCTTGGTCAGGGTGATGAGAGCCATGGCAACCTTAGGGTCACCGCCCGCAAACGCAAGTGCCTCTTCGCACCAGTCTCCATCAGACATCGGCTGCTTCTTCTCAGCAACGTATTGAATGAACTGCTTCCACAGCTCAACAGGGGATTGTTCTCTTATATCGTTCGGCATGAAAACCTCTTCGTTTGGTGTTTTTGTTACGTATCCGCGTAACGACTCGGTTGCAATCACTTCAGTGGGTCAGCACTGTTCCGCATGTCGGACAAGAACAGCTGGGCCTCCAGCTCCTTCTTGTACGAACGCGAGATGGACTCGCACTGCGCTCTGACAATCTTCTCGGATGTGGTCTCGTACTCCTCGACCTCGACGACGGTAGGCTCGTTCTCGACCCAGTACACATCCCTGTGTTGTCCGATTTCATGGTGCAAGCTGGGGTCCTTGAACGCTTCAGTCGAATGCTCCAGCCACCAATCGAACTCTTCGGTGGCAACCTTCTTCCGCTCCTCGCTGGTCAGTTCCACTGGCGTGTTGTCGAAGGAGTCGACCACCTTGAGAATCTCCAAGCTGTCGTTGTCCCTGTCGTAGTGCCCCTCGATGTTGATCTCCATCTCATCGTCGAAGCCCTTGTCGTTGGTGAACGGTCGGTAGATGGTCATGTACACATCCATCACTCTTCTCCTTTTGGTGGCCACTCGTCTGGGAATGGCAGTGGACCAGGCAGCGGGATGCCGTCCTCGTCGAGTTCTTGGACTTCTTGTCCCTTGGCTTTGGCAATAGCGGCCAGCACTCGAGGCAGCACAACAGTCACATCCGTTGGTCGGTCGCTGTTGTGATCCTCGCAGTATTCCTCAATCAGACCCGCGACCTCTTCGAGCACCTCCAGCAGCTCAGGCGCTGCCTTGAACAGGCGGTAGCCATCGGCACCCAGTGCGAACCGCTGGTTGGCCTCTTCGCGTTCGTTCAGGTCTTTCTCGTATCGACTGATGCCCATCACTCACCTCCAGCTTTGAAGCTTTGCTTGTTGTGTACCCAGAAGTAGACCCCATCCGAGTCCTTCCCGATGTTGGGGTTCTGCTCTGGGTGTGAGCTGAAGATTCGACCCGCAAGCTTACCCTCTCCGAGGAACTCACTCTCGTTGAACTTGCGACCATCAGACAAGAGAATGGTGCCCCGAAAGTCGATGGACTTCCAGGTGAACACGCTCTTGCCATCGAGGTCGATGAACCACGGTCCGGTTCGGATTGCTGACATGTAGATTCCCATGATGTTCTCTTTGGTTTTTGTGTTGGTGAAGTCAGTACACTAGATGTTGTTTTTCTTTGATTAGATTCCACTAAATCTTGTGTACCGTTTTGGGGTTTCCACTAAATCTTGTGTCGCCCCTGACCAGTATCTATCAACTGAATCGTTGCTGTCAAGGGGTACGATAAACTAAATGCGGACAGATAATGTCCGAAATGTGGGATGCCGGGGGGGACAATGTCCTGTATAGTGGCCCAGCAAAAACGCTGTGCTGCTCTAATGTCCCTACTGTCCCTACCTTATTCTTAAGAACAGGGAAAAAAAGTAAGGGAAGAAGGGGGAGGTAGGTAAAAATATATACCTCTAGGGCTGAAGGGGGGACAAGGGGGACAGTGGGGGTGCATGATCGAAGTATTGCAGATTGAACCTTCATTATCAGGTGTCCCTACTTGAAATGGAGGTGAGGACAGGCTCAATCTGACCCGCAGGATGAAGGATCACATGAACCTGGTACCCATCCTCGAGCCAATGACGAGTCAACAAACACGACCAACCATGNAGCTGNTCAGCNGTGTANCGACTNCGACCACCACCACCNCGAAGAAAGTTGAAGACCTTCGTGCTACTCTCTTGAACAACCGAACTGAACTCCTCGAAACCACCCGCTCTGCCCAACAATGACTCCAGCTCCCGCCACAGAAGATACAGACGAACTGCTCCAGCCTGAACCTCACTCCGAAGCTTCAAACCACTCAGATGATTGTCGAGCTGACGGTGAAATGATTCAATCCCTCCCGGCGGGATCTCACGAAGCATCTCCCGATTCTTCGAAATCAATCGACCCCACCTCAATGAACGGGGTGCCTCTGGGTATAAGTCCGACATTACTGCCTCCTGAGTTTCTGTCCTTATCGCGATATCTTCACAATCAGTACGTCGACGAGTGGATTGATGAGCTCGATCCCTTCGGTGGACATATGGTCCGGGCGGCCATCGAAAATGCACCGCCAGATGTATGGGCACTTGGGATTCAGGCACGTCTCCATTTCATAGGTCGAACCTACCTTATGGAGGAGTCCTACCTCAGCAATGGCTCCGGCAACCCGAAAATCACCTCTCTGACCCCGTCAGGCAGGGTGCGTAGAGCGGCAAGGCAACGGGCAAAGAAGGCCCGAGGAGGGGGCTGAGCCACGCCAGGTGAACCCAGCCCCCCTCTCATGTGTGTGTCTACGCCGTTTTCTTGGCCGCAACACTCCGACGATGCTCTGCCACTTCACCCCAAGCATCAGTGATGGCTCGGTGAAGGGGAGAGTCGTACCCATCTGTGACTGCTGCCACATCGCGATGGTGCTCGAGCGCGCCAATGAGCTCATCAAGCATGTGTACCGGGTTGTACCCAGCTCCACTGATGATCTTGTCAAAGCCGTCGATCTCGACTGAGCCAACGATATACTCCCCGGCCTTGTTGGTCCGAAGGGTGATGTCGTTGTCAAGGTGTACATAGTTCATGTCATTCTCCTTGTTGGTGGTTGCTCGACCCGGCCTGTCGAGTTGGGCTCTGTTCATACAAACGAATGCATTTCATTTTGCGGACATGGGTCTGGTGGTTCGCGCGCGCGCGCGCGTTCCCAGCTTGATAGGGCCACNCCCTCGAGCACGCCAGGCGAGCTGACGCGTGCGCGTTTGGAGATGTGGCAGCTGGGGGGAGAACACCACTTCACCACCCCCAGCTGCCTGAGCTGGCCAGCTCAATCTCATTTGCCACCCCACTGCTGTGCCATCGCGTGCGCGACACCATCGAAGGTCTTGCTGCGAAGCTTCCATCGGTCCTCGCTGGGTGGCAGTTTCCAGATGCGTTGCTCGCGCCCGTCGACGATGTCGGTGGGCTTGAGCTCCGGCAGACCCTTGAGCCAGAGGCAGGTCGCCTTGGTCTCACCGTGACCGAACTGCCACGGCTGGATGATCTGGTCGGGCTTGCGCCACTGTGTCGACATGATGCACACCGGGTTCTCGATGGCGATCTTGGGGATGTCAGCGTTGGCGAGCTGCATGAAGAAGTCGATGGCTTGTTGCTGTCGCCCGTCCGCTCGCTTGGCTGCGAACCAGCGCGCTCCGCTGACAGCGAGGTGAGTGCAGGGTGGGAACGCAATCATCATGTCCCACCCGTCGTTGATGATGTCGAGCACCGAACCTTGGTGGTGCGGGCCCGGCACATCGGTCGGGAGCAGGTCACAGGACACGGCGTCGTGTCCCATGGCCCTGAACGCATCGCGGACTGCGCCGCTGTATTCGCATGCAACGAGTACGCGCATCACAGACTCCATCCGTCGTCACCAATGTGGTGGTCGTAGCAGTTGACCGGGACAGTGTACTTGTACTTGTACGGGTAGACCTGTTCCTCGGTCTTGCCGAGAGCAGACAGGAATCCGTCTTCGCCCTGCCAGACAAAGCCTCCGCCCTCTGTGAAGACGCCCGTGCCGAAGTGTTCGCCCGAGTCGTGCTCGCCGATTTCGAGAACGCAGTGCGCCTCGGTGCCATCGGCGAATCGGATGAGTCCGTTGACCACCACCAAGCCATCGCCCAGTGTGTATCGCTTGCGCCCGCCCGCAGTGAATGTGGACCTGCGCCCACCGAAATCGATGATGACCTTGTTGCCTTTGGTTTGCGCCTTCACTTGGCACCTCCTTGGGCGTTGAAGATCTGGGTCGCGCCTTGCCATGTGATGAACCCCTCGTCAACGAGAAGCCAGATGTGGCAGACATCCGTGTGCAGGTCTTCGAATGCACTGAGTGTGTACACGGACGTACCGGGACCGAACCGCGATATGTCATCGTCTGGATCCGGTGACGAGCAATCGGCATCGTCGATGCGGTCAGGATGAACCACGTCTTTATGGATGGCGATACGGCACTCAAGTGGGTTGGCGTCATCGACAAAGATGAGCCAGTCGTGGATGTACTTCTGATCTGCCAGTTGCTGACTGTAGCAGTCAGGGCACAGGTACTGGCCCTCGTCGCCGCAGTGCTCGTCGGTGCGCGTCCACTCACCGCATGAGTCGCATTCGTATGAGACGTGCGCCTTTCCAGACGTGTCGATGTAGATTTGAATCGGTTTATTCATGGTGTTCTCTCTGGTTGGTGGGGATGATTCCCCGGTGGTGTGGTATCCACTAACGACTGTANCANAAAAGTGCAACGGAATGTGGGAAAAAAATCATGCTCTGGTTTTTGTGCGCCCGCGCGCGCGCGTGTGTTCCCTGCCTGATAGGGCCGGGTCGCCCCAGCTCAAGGCTCAGCTGGGGCGTTCGGTAGCGGGTTCGGCTTCTGGTGATCGTAGTTCTGATCGAAGAAGAAGCCTTGATCGTGCGCGTCTTCACACTCGACCCATTCCCTGGGCTCGCCCGCCAGTTGCCAGCATGCCGCGTGATATACGCATGCCGTCCACGGATCGCCGTCTTGCCGGTGCGCGTAGATGTGCTCACCCGCGACGCGCCCGTACCCGTCGTATTGACCACGCACGGGATCGAGCTCAGGGTCCTTCGGGATGAGAACGCAGTCCTGCATCCATTCGTTGGTGCTGTTGCTCGCGTGTTCCGAGAGCATCGGGTGCCCGCATTCGGGGCAATTGACAGAGAAAAATCCCATGGTGTGGTCTCCTTACTAAATCGCTTCGAGCGGGGTTCTTGTTGAGCCTTTCGGGAGATGCTTTAAGATCTCATCGGCCATCTGTTCGGCGTGAGCCTTACAAGACGCGTGCAGGGTTACGGTTGGTAGGTGCCGCATACCCGTCCATTTATTATCTTCGCTTTCGTATCCGGGAAGCGGCGATGAGTCGTTGATTGGAACGATAAACCAAAAACAAAAAAGATGATTCACGGTGTGGTGTCCTTCGGGGAGCTCGCACTCCCCGTTCGGGTTTAGTGTTTAGTGCTTATGGTAGTTCACGCGGGTGACGGTCGGATCCCAGCATGCGCGACAGTCGCCGCATTGGTTGCCCTGCGTAGGCGCTGGGCATTGGTTGCCGCCGGGCGCGTCAACGCTGGACGTCGGGCCGTCAATGTCGAGAGCCTTCCCAACCATGGGCGCGGATATGCGGATCACAAGGTTAGCGGGCCAGTCGCCCGCCATCGCGCGCGCCATCTTGACCATGGCGACCTCGCGAGACGGTGCCCACATCTTGACCCATGGGAGCGCTCGCGCGACCTCGACCCATTGGAGCACGTGCTCGACCGATTGAAAATCGCCGCTATCGTGGATCCGGAAGTAGGGATCGGATGGATCGGTGTAGTGTCCGACCAGCGTGATCATACCCTCGACCCATCGCGGATCGTGCAATGCGGCCAAGCGCTTGCCTAGTCCCTCGCGCACGCTGGGAAACGTGTAGTGGCCTTTCATCGCGTAGCAGTCGGCGCAGACCGATCCGGGAACCTTGGCAAGCTTGGCGCCTACCTTGCACGCGGACGCGGGTAGTGAAGTGGAATAGCCGGGCATTTTTGAAGGCTTGCCGAGACCTGACTT